>Ga0209643_1000047_pt1 | contig 351225 bp, 329 predicted proteins | sample AutmiccBRH37_all_FD_187383 | JGI IMG/M metagenome (GOLD analysis project Ga0209643, IMG submission 187383) | Deep subsurface microbial communities from Mt. Terri, Switzerland - Autotrophic microbial communities BRH/37_all (SPAdes) (version 2) | ecosystem: Environmental > Aquatic > Deep... | reverse complement strand
CGTATCCCGGCCCGTCGCCTTAGGCTCCGGGCGTTCGTTGCTAAAAACGATTCGCTGGATCGTTTTTCCGGCTACGCCGAACGGGAATATGCAGAAACGTATCCCGGCCCGTCGCCTTAGGCTCCGGGCGTTCGTCACTGCAATCGATTCACTGGATCGATTGCTCGGGCGTGCTTTGCACGCCCGACCGTTCCTCACCCATTCACCCAGGCCATGTCGGCGTGGGTGAGTTCGATGTCGCGCAGTTCGCGGTTGACGAGGAAATGCTCGTTCTCGATCGAGAATTCGGCAAGCTCGATGGTCGCGTCGTAGCGGGCCTTGAAGGCCTCGATGATCTCGTTGACGATCACTTCCGGGGCGGAGGCGCCGGCGGAGAGGCCGAGCGTGCCGATCGGGCCGATGTCGTCCCAGTCGATCTCCTCGGCACGTTGCACAAGCAGCGAGCGTTTGGCGCCGGCCTTCAGCGCCACTTCGACGAGGCGCTTGGAGTTGGACGAATTGGGTGCGCCGACGATGATGAAGAGGTCGCAGCCGGGAGCCGCCTGCTTGACCGCCTCCTGGCGGTTGGTCGTCGCGTAGCAGATGCTGTCGGCCGATGGTGCGGTCAGGTTGGGGAAGCGTTCCTGCAGCCGCTGGATGACTCCGGCAGTATCATCGACCGAGAGCGTGGTCTGCGTGACGTAGCCGAGATTGTCGGCATCGACCGGCTCGTAGCGATCGGCGTCCTCGATCGTCTCGATCAGCGATACGGAACCTTCCGGCAATTGTCCCATGGTGCCGATCACCTCCGGATGGCCGGCATGGCCGATCAGCACGACATGGCGGCCGAGGCGCTGGTGGCGCATGGCCTGCTTGTGCACCTTCGAGACCAGCGGGCACGTGGCATCCAGATAGAAGAGATTGCGGGCCCTGGCATCCTCCGGCACGGATTTCGGCACACCATGGGCGGAGAAGACCACCGGCTTTTCGCGGTGCTCGGCGGGGATCTCGTCCAGTTCCTCGACAAAGACAGCGCCTTTCGCCTCCAGCCCTTCGACCACATAGCGATTGTGGACGATCTCGTGGCGGACATAGACCGGCGCACCAAAACCTTTCAGCGCCAGGACGACGATCTGGATGGCGCGGTCGACGCCGGCGCAGAAGCCGCGCGGGCCGCAGAGGCGGATCGTCAGGGGCGGTCGGGACACAATTTCATTCATCATCAGGCAGCCAGCAGGACAAGGATCAGGGCGAGGACGGCGGGAAGCGCCTGGATGTAGAGGATCTTCCGCGAGGCCGTCACGCTTCCATATAGGCCGGCGACGAAGACGCAGCCAAGGAAAAACAGCTTCAGCTGGAATGCGAAATCGGGGTTCGGCTGGGCTAGCGCCCAGAACAGGCCGAGCGCCAGGAAGCCGTTATAGAGGCCCTGATTGGCGGCGAGCACCTTGGTCGCTTCGGCTTGCTGCGGCTTCATGCCGAAGGCCCTCAGGCCGGCGGGCCTGGTCCACAGGAACATCTCCAGCACCAGGATATAGACATGCTCCAGCGCCACAAGGGCGACCGGCAGATCGGCAAAGAGTTTCATCAGTGTCTCCATGGTGCGCGCCGGGTGCTCTACACAGCACCGGACACAGGAAAGGCGATGCCGCCGAGATCCCTCCCCCGTTCGCCGGGGTCAGGTCTTACGTCGAAAAACGCCGTAAAGAACAACGCCGGCAAGCGCCAGCGCCAGCCCGTACCAGGTGATCGCATATTGCAGGTGGCTGTTCGGCAAGGCGATCTCGGTCACGCCGCCCTCCGGCATCCCGCCGGGCACGGGCGTCGCGTCGGCATCGAGGAAGAAGGGCAGGACCTTGTCGGCCGGCAGACCGGTGCTCGCGGCCATGCGGTCGAGATCCTTCCAGTAGAAGATGTTCTGGCCTTCGTCATTGTCCGGCACCATGGAGGACGGCTTTTCGCTCAAGCGGGCGCGGGCCAGGCCCTCCACCGTCTGTGGACCCTCCAGCAATCCTTCGGGGCGCTTCGCCGGTTCCTTCAGTTCGTAGGGCACGAAGCCGCGATTGACGAACAAGTAGCGGCCATCGCCAAGTTCGAGCGGCGTATAGACGTAAAAGCCGGCGCGTCCGCGGAAGGTCGCGAGGAAATGGCGTTCCTTGTCGTTGAGGTAGGTGCCCCTAGCCTCCGCGGCCCGGTAGTCGACATCACCGCCCTTCGCCAGGATCGCCTGAATGCCGGCGAGTTCCAGTGGCGCTGCGTTGCGGCGCTCCTCGATGTCGGCGATCAGTGCTTCCTTCCAGTAAAGGCGCTTCACCTGCCAGGTGCCGAGCGACAGCAGGATCGCCATCGCGACGGCGACCGCCGCGACGGTCAGGACCAGGCGGACATGGCCGCGCCGCTTAGCCTCTGCCACGGTCGATCGTCCCCTGGGAGGCCTTGTTCCTGTATTGCAGGGCGATCAACAGCGCCTTGATGGTGCGCAGGAGCCAGAGCGAGACGATGATCGCCAACGGGCCGAACAGGACGAAATGCAGCCAGACCGGCGGCTGGTAGGTGAGTTCGGTCCAGACCGCCAGCCCGACGACGAGGAAGTCGGCCAGCAGGATGACGAAGATCGCCGGGCCGTCGCCCGAATCGGCGAAGGAATAATCCAGCCCCCAATTGCTGCAGCCTGGCTTGATGGTGGAAAAACCTTCGAACAGGCGCCCCTGGCCGCAGCGCGGGCAGGACGCAGAGAACCCCGCCTTGACCGGATCGACCGGAGCGAAATGGGCTTTGTCCTCGTTCATGATCATCCTTCCGTCTTGACGCCGGCTTCTCTCGCCATAGCCGTGATCCATTGCCCTTGGCTTATACGCCGCGAGCGGCAAACCGCAAATGCCGGGCTTGGTTCCGATCGTCGCCGATCATTGTGCCATAAAAAAAGGCGGCACCCTCGAGATGCCGCCCTTTTCGTTTCTGTCGCCACGATCAGTGGGCGAGCGGTGCGCCCCAACCACCCCAGACATAGATGGTGAAGAACAGGAACAGCCAGACCACGTCGACGAAGTGCCAGTACCAGGCAGCCGCCTCGAGGCCGAAATGCTGCTTCGGCGTGAAGTCGCCCTTCATCGCGCGCAGCAGGCAGACGATCAGGAAGATCGTGCCGATCAGCACGTGGAAACCATGGAAGCCGGTCGCCATGTAGAAGGTGGCGCCGTAGATGCTTTCCTTGAAGCCGAAGGGCGCATGGGCGTATTCATAGGCCTGAACGCCCGAGAAGATGATGCCGAGCACGACGGTGAGGGCGAGGCCATTGACCAGTCCCTTGCGGTCGTCATGCAGGAGCGCATGGTGGGCCCAGGTCAGCGTCGTCCCCGACAGAAGCAGGATGATGGTGTTGTAGAGCGGCAGGTGCCACGGATCGAGGACCTCGACGCCCTGCGGCGGCCACTGGCCACCGGTGAATTCGACGCGGCTTGCCTGGATCGCCTCATTGGCGAACAGGCTGGCATCGAAGAAAGCCCAGAACCAGGCGAGGAAGAACATCACTTCGGAAGCAATGAACATGATCATGCCATAGCGCAGGTGCAGCGACACCACGCGGGTATGGGCGCCTTCATGGGCTTCCTTGATGGTGTCGGCCCACCAGCCGATCATCGTGTAGAGGACGATCGCCAGGCCGATAAAGAAGACCCAAGGATTGGCCAGTTCGAGACCGAACATCTCGAAGGAGCCGCCGTTGAGGTAGCGCATGTAGCCAACACCGCCGAAGGTGAGGAGAAACGCGCCGATCGAGGCCAGAAGCGGCCACGGGCTTGGATCGATGATGTGGTAGTCGTGATTCTTCTGATGCGCTTCGGCCATGTCAGCAATCCCCGAATGTCAAATTTCCTTAGAGCCCGGCGCACCGGACCCCTCCTCTCACAGTTTCGGCTGTCCCTTGTCACCCTGCTGCGGCAGCGAGGCCACAGGCTTCTCCTCCTCATGCGGATAGAAGGTGTAGGACAGCGTAATCGTCCCGATGTCCTTCGTCTCGGCGGCCTCGGTAATGGCCGGATCGATGAAGAAGACCACCGGCATTTCCAGGCTTTCGCCGGGTTTCAGTTCGGTCTCGGTAAAGCAGAAGCACTCGACCTTGTTGAAATAGGCCGCCGCTTCCATCGGCGTGACGTTGAAGATGGCCTGGCCAGAGGTCGCGACCGAAGAACGGTTGGTCGCGGTGTAACTGATCTGGACCGTCTCGCCGATCTTCGGCGTGATGGAGCGGTCGACCGGCTTGAAATCCCAGTTCAGGCCGGACGAGACATTGGCGTCGAAGGTGACCTTGATCGACTTGTCGAGCACCACGTCGGAAACCTGGTCGACGCGCTGCGTCGTCCCGTTGTAGCCGGTCACCTGGCAGAACAGCCGATAGAGCGGAACCGACGCGAAGGAGACGCCCAGCATGCAGCCGACGAACACGACGCAGGCAACCAGGATCCTCGCATTGCCGCGCGGTGCCGCCTTCATTTCGTTGCCCGTCGTCGCCATGATCGCCTCCCCGCCGTCAATTGCCCACGGCGCCGAACTTGATCAGCGTCACGACATAGAAAATGGCGACCAATGCGGCCAGCACCACGCCGAGCGCGATATTGCGACCGCGGCGCGATTTCTTCTGCGCATCGTTGAGCTTGATGGTTTCCATCAGGCAGCACCTCCGAATAGCGTCGCAAGCGTGGCGACGTAGTGATCGACCAAAAGGGCCGAGAAGATCGCGAAGAGATACACGATCGAATAGCCGAACAGCTTCTTGGCCGGCACCATCTTCTCGTCGCCGTCCGGCATCCGCCAGACGGCGACGGAACAGATGACGAGATAGACGCCGAGCGCGCCGGCAAAGGCGCCGTAGTAGAGCGAGGCAAGGCCGGTGAAGGCCGGAATGACGGCGGTGATCGCGGTCAGCACCGCATAGAGCGTGATCTGGTGCTTGGTGACGCGCTCGCCCGAGACATTCGGCAGCATGGGCACGCCGACGGAGCCGTAGTCGCGCATCTTGAACAGCGCCAGCGCCCAGAAATGGGCCGGCGTCCACAGGAAGATGATCAGGAACAGCACGATGCTGTCGAGCGATACGCCGCCGGTGACGCAGGCCCAGCCGACCATGGGCGGGAATGCGCCGGCAGCGCCGCCGATGACGATGTTCTGCGGGGTCGAGCGCTTCAGCCACATCGTGTAGACGACGGCATAGAAGAAGATGGTGAAGGCGAGCAGGCCGGCCGAGAACCAGTTGACGGTGAGGCCGAGGATCGACACCGAGAACACCGACAGGACCAGGCCGAAGGCGAGCGCCTCGGTGGGCGCGATGCGGCCGGCGGGAATGGGGCGCGTGGCGGTGCGGCTCATGACGGCGTCGATATCGGCATCATACCACATGTTGAGCGCACCGGAGGCGCCGGCGCCGACCGCTATGCAGAGGATGGCGATGAAGCCGAGAACGGGATTGATGTCGCCGGGGGCCAGCATCAGGCCGGCAAAGGCGGTGAAGACGACGAGCGACATGACGCGCGGCTTCAGGAGCGCGAAGAAATCGCGCGCGCCGGCTTCCGAAAGGCGAATTTCGCCTTCGAGCCCCGCGATGTCGCGATCATCGATAACCGTCATTGTCTCCGTCCCATGCTCGTTCTTGTTGTTGTCGGGTGCCGCGCGCGCCCGTGGAAAGGCGCGGCACCCGCAATGCGTTGAGGCCAGGCCCGCCGCTTACTTGATGCGCGGCAGCTGTTCCCACTGGTGGAACGGCGGCGGCGACGACAGCTGCCATTCGAGCGTGGTTGCGCCCTCACCCCACGGATTGTTGCCGGCGATGCGCTTCTTGGCGAAGGCTTCGAAGACGCTGACCAGGAAGATCAGCACGGCGAAGGCCGAGAGGTAGGAGCCGATCGACGACACATAGTTCCAGCCGGCAAAGGCGTCCGGATAGTCGATGTAACGACGCGGCATGCCGGCCAGGCCAAGGAAGTGCTGCGGGAAGAACACCATGTTGACGCCGATGAACATCACCCAGAAGTGCAGCTTGCCGAGGAATTCCGAATACATGTAGCCGGTCATCTTCGGGAACCAGTAGTACCAGGCGGCGAAGATGGCGAAGACGGCGCCGAGCGACAGAACATAGTGGAAGTGAGCCACCACGTAGTAGGTGTCGTGCAGCGAACGGTCGAGACCGGCGTTTGCCAACTGCACGCCGGTGACGCCACCGACGGTGAACAGGAAGATGAAGCCGATCGCCCAGACCATCGGCGTGCGGAAGGTCAGCGAACCGCCCCACATCGTCGCGATCCACGAGAAGATCTTAATGCCGGTCGGCACCGCGATGACCATGGTGGCGAACAGGAAGTAACGCTGGGCGGCAAGCGACAGGCCGACCGTATACATGTGGTGCGCCCAGACGATGAAGCCGACGGCGCCGATCGCGACCATGGCATAGGCCATGCCGAGATAGCCGAATACCGGCTTCTTGGAGAAGGTCGAGACGATGTGGCTGATGATGCCGAAGCCGGGCAGGATCAGGATGTAGACTTCCGGGTGACCGAAGAACCAGAACAGGTGCTGGAACAGGATCGGGTCGCCGCCGCCTTCCGGCGCGAAGAAGGTCGTACCGAAGTTGCGGTCGGTCAGAAGCATGGTGATGCCGCCTGCCAGAACCGGCAGAGAGAGCAGCAGCAGGAACGCTGTGACCAGAACGGCCCAGGCGAACAGCGGCATCTTGTGCAGCGTCATGCCCGGAGCGCGCATGTTGAGGATGGTGGTGATGAAGTTGATCGCACCGAGGATCGACGACGCACCCGAGATGTGGATCGCGAAGATCGCGAGATCCACTGCCGGGCCGGGCTGGCCGGAGGTGGCGAGCGGCGGATAGAGCGTCCAGCCGCCACCGACACCATAGGCGCCGGACGGGCCCTCGACGAACATCGACAACACCAGCAACAGGAAGGCCGGAATGACCAGCCAGAAGGAAATGTTGTTGAGGCGCGGGAAGGCCATGTCCGGAGCACCGATCATGATCGGGATCATCCAGTTGGCAAAGCCGCCGATCAGCGCCGGCATAACCATGAAGAAGATCATGATGAGCGCGTGCGCGGTGGTGAACACGTTGAACATGTGCTTGCCGCCGTCGATGGCAGCATCGCCCTCGAAGCCGTAGACGATCGAGGCCAGACCGTGGAAGATCTGGATGCCAGGCTCCTGCAGCTCCATGCGCATGGCAACGGAGAGCGCGCCGCCGATGAGGCCGGCGAAGATCGCGAAGATCAGGTAGAGCGTGCCGATGTCCTTGTGGTTGGTCGAGAAGAACCAACGGGTAAAGAAGCCGAGCTTATGGTCATGATTGTCGTGATGCGCGCCTTGACCGTGGGCGTGATCGTCGTGGGCAACAGGTCCAGCCATTGTCCGATCCTCTTCCTTAATTCGATACGTTTTCGGCGAGCTGCACGGACGCGTCCGCACCGTCGACGGCGGCCATCAGGGCCCGGTTGGCGCCTTCCAGGTCGGAGGCCGCGGCCTGCAGCCAGGCTGCATAGCGCTCCTCGGAGACGACGCGGATAGCGATCGGCATGTAGGCGTGATCCTTGCCGCAGAGTTCCGAACACTGGCCATAGAACATACCCTCGCGGTCGGCCCTGAACCAGGTTTCGTTCAGACGACCCGGCACGGCATCGATCTTGACGCCGAAGGCGGGCATGGCGAAGGCATGGATGACGTCGGTCGGGGCCGCCGTCACGAGCAGGCGGACAGACTTGCCGACCGGCACGACCATTTCGTTGTCGACAGCGAGGAGGCGCGGATAGGCGGTCTTGTCTTCCTTGCCGGCGGCAGCGCGCTCATCTTCCTTCAGCATGTAGCTGTCAAAGGACAGTTCGGTCTCGCCGGAATATTCGTAGTTCCACTGCCACTGGGTGGCGGTGGCCTTGATCGTCACATCCGGATTTTCCGGCTGCGTCAGCTGTGCCGAGAGCAGGTTGAAGGACGGGATGGCGAAGAACAGCAGGATGAGCACCGGAGCCACCGTCCAGACGATCTCGATCGCCGTATTGTGGCTGGTCTTCGACGGCACAGGATTGGCGGCGGCGCGGAATCGCACAGCCACGACAACGAGCAACAGCAGGACGAAGACCGTGATCGGGACGATGAACCACAGGGTGTAGTTCTCGAACCAGCGGATCTGCTCCATGATCGGCGTCGCCGCCGGCTGCAAGTCCATCTGCCACTCGGTCGGCTGGGCCGCGAGGCTGCCGGAAGCGAAAAGCAGACAGGCCGTGGCGGCCAATGCTGCAAAAGCTCTCTTCATCACGATGTCTCTCCCCAAGCGTTTGATCCACATCAAATCAGAACGCAAAATTCATGCTATCATGTGCGTTTAAAATCACAGATTGGCCGCATTCGCAATACGCCGATCCAAATGCCCCCGCGGCATTTTTGCGCTTCATCAATTCCGCTCTGAAACCGTCCACCGCCAATGAAGGCCGCCCCTCCCCGACGAGCCGCCCGGCTGTCGGAATGGCCGCAATTAAGCCTCACTCCCTTGGAAAACACGGGGTCGGGGCTTTCATTTTGCCCGCCCGGACGCCATGAATGTCAGGGATGATTCGATTTCCAGAGGTACCCATGGGTCTTCCTAGACTTTACCGGACGGGCCTGGTTGCAAGCGCCGTCGCCATTGCGGCGCTCGTCGCCCCGGCCGGGGCCCAGCAGCAGCAGCCAGGCACCATCCGCTCCAACCATGGCGCATGGTCGGTGATCTGCGATACGCCGGCGGGCGCCTCCGCCGAGCAATGCGCGCTGATGCAGAATGTCATCGCCGAGGACCGCCCCGAAGTGGGCTTGTCGGTGGTGGTGCTGAAAACCGCCGATCGCAAGGCCAAGATCCTGCGAATCCTCGCCCCGCTCGGCGTTCTGCTTAAGGACGGCATGGAGCTTTATGTCGATGGCAACAATATCGGCCGGGCCTATTTCACCCGCTGCTTCTCCGAGGGCTGCTATGTCGAGGTCGAGATCGACGAGGAACTGATGAAGATCTTGCGCGCCGGCAAGAGCGCCGTCTTTGCCTTGCGCGAATCGGCCGACCAGGACCGGGTCGGTATCCCGATCGAGCTTGCCGGCTTCGCCGAAGGCTATGACAAGCTGCCTTGAGAACACCGGCAGACCGATTTCTCGCAACCTTCTCCATAAAGTGATGTGCGACCGGGGCCCTGGCTCCGGTCGAACCTTGTCGGCGCATCGCAATGCGCCTACATCGGAGCCATGTATCGCAAGGAGATTTCGATGACTGAAGACCTTCTCGGCCTGTTCGACTGCGACGAAATGACGCTGCGTCAGCATGTGTCGAAAGCGCTGGCAAACGCCGACGACGGGGAGCTGTTCGTCGAACATGCCCAGGCAGAATCACTGACCTTCGACAACGGGCGCCTGAAAGGCGGCAGTTTCAACACCGATCAGGGCTTTGGCCTGCGCGCGGTGGCGGGCGAAGCGGTCGGCTATGCCCATGCGGGAGAGCTTTCACTCGCCGCCCTTTCGCGTGCGGCTGATGCGGTGGGCGCCGTGACCCATGGCTATTCCGGCTCCTATGCGAGCGCCCCGCAGCGCACCAATGCCAAGCTCTATGGCGAAGGCAATCCGATCGGCGCGCCTTCCTTCGAGGAGAAGGTCAAGCTGCTCGCCGAGATCGACGCCTATCTGCGCGGCAAGGGCGATACCGTGCGCCAGGTCACCGCCTCGATCGCCGCGAGCTGGCAGGTGGTAGAAATCCTGCGGGCCGACGGCCACCGGGTGCGCGACATCCGGCCGATGACGCGGATCAATATTTCCGTCGTCGCCGGCAAGGGCGATCGCCAGGAGAGCGGCTCCTATGGCACGGGCGGTCGCATGGCCTTTTCCGACTTCCTCACGCAAGAGAGCTGGCAGCACGGCGCCGACGAGGCGCTGCGGCAGGCATTGGTCAATCTCGAGGCGATCGACGCGCCGGCCGGCACCATGGACGTGGTGCTCGGCAATGGCTGGCCGGGCGTCATGCTGCACGAGGCAGTCGGCCACGGGCTGGAAGGCGACTTCAACCGCAAGAAGACCTCGGCCTTTGCCGGCCTGATGGGCGAGATGGTCGCCGCCCCCGGGGTGACCGTGGTCGACGACGGCACAATCGATGCGCGGCGCGGCTCGATCACCATCGACGACGAGGGAACGCCCTCAGGCTATAATGTGCTGATCGAGAACGGTCGTCTGGTCGGCTACATGCAGGACCGGCAGAACGCCCGTCTGATGGGCATGAAGGCGACCGGCAACGGGCGCCGCCAGGGCTATTCACACCAGCCGATGCCGCGCATGACCAATACCTACATGCTGTCGGGCGACAAGAGCCCGGAAGAGATCATCGCGTCGGTCAAACGCGGCATCTATGCCGTCTCCTTCGGCGGCGGCCAGGTCGACATCACCTCGGGCAAGTTCGTCTTCGGCTGCACCGAGGCCTACATGATCGAGGACGGCAAGATCGGCGCGCCGGTCAAGGGCGCCATGCTGATCGGCAACGGTCCGGATGCGATGAAGCGCATTTCCATGGTCGGCAACGACATGGCGCTCGACAAGGGCATCGGCAATTGCGGCAAGGCCGGCCAATGGGTTCCGGTCGGCGTCGGCCAGCCGCATCTGAGGATGGACCAGGTGACGGTCGGCGGGACAAGGGCCTGAGGGGCGAGCCCGGGTCGCACTCTGATTTGAGGCCTTCGGGTCGGATTGCAACTTTTCCGGCATCTGGCATACTGAATACCATGAACCACGTACCGCCGCACATTCCCTTTGACGAACTGGTGTTTCCGGTCGAAGAGACCGCGAGCGCAGAGGTCGAGGCATGGCAGCGCAAGAAGATCGAGGCCGGCCTCAAGGACGCCGACGAAGGGCGATTTGCTTCTCACGAGACGGTAAAAGCGGTCATCCGCAAATTCGTTTCGAATGGATGAGGTTCGCTGGACGCAAACTGCGGCTCAGGATCTCGACGACATAGGCTCGTATATCGCCGAGGACAGCCCCGCTCGGCCGAGACAATCGTGCGAAGACTGGTGGAAGCTGCAGCTTTCCTGGCCTATCATCCCGAAATCGGACGGCTGGGTCGGGTCGCCAAGACGCGCGAACTCGTTGTCGCAGGCACGCCGTACATCACCGTCAACCGTGTGCAGGCGACCATCGAAATCCTTACGATCCTCCACACAGCACGGAAATGGCCGGACCGTTTCGATTGAGCCGCAAGCACCCAACCGTGCCACGCGGATAGCGGGCCCTCAGGCACTAATCAAGTAACCCGTCACCCCCGGGCCGGCATCAACACGCAATCATAGCGGTTCTTCACCAGCTGGTCGCAGGCCGAGCGGGCCTCCGTCTTGCTGGCAAAGCCGGTGAAGCGGGCGCGGTAGAAGGTCGAGCCGTCGCGGGTGACGGCTTCGGTATAGGTGTCGCGATCGGCGAGCGCCCCGCCGATCTTGGCCTTGGCGTCGGCGAGCAGATCCATTGCCAGTTCGGCACTGGAGGCGGCGGCGATCTGGATCTGCCAGCCGCGCGACTTGCCGCTCGCAGCTACGGGCTGCGCGAGCGGAATTTCCGCCTGAGGGTTCAGCGGCGCCACATCGCTGGCGACGGCAGCGGCGGCCACTTCGACCGGAGCCACCTCGACCGGCTGGGCATAGGCCGTGCCAAGCGTCGATGCAGCGACCGGGCTCGCGCTCGCCAGGCCGATCACGGCAGCCACCGCATCCTGGCGCGGGGCGGGAACCGGCACATTGTCGCCGAGGCGGGCGAGATCCATGCCGACGCGGGTCGAGTTGCTGGCCAGCAGCTGCGTTCCGCCCGATGCCTTGGCGATATTGCCGGCGATCAACTTTTCCATGATCTTGTCGCGGCTCGCGGCTGAACGGCCGCCCATGACCACGCCGATCACCCGACGGTTGCCGTCCCGGACGGCGCTGACGAGATTGAAGCCGGACGCATTGGTATAGCCGGTCTTGATGCCGTCCATGCCCTTGTAGCGGTACATCAGATTGTTGTGGCCGTTGATGGTGCGGCCGCGGAAGGCGAAGCTCTTGGTGTTGAACAGCTTGTATTCTTCGGGAAAGTCGCGCAGCAGCGCGATGCCGAGGGTCGACATGTCGCGCGCCGTGGTGATCTGGCGGGCATCGGGAAGGCCCGAAGCGTTGACGAAGGTCGTCTTGGTCATGCCGAGCGCGCGCGCCTTGCGCGTCATCTCGGCCGCAAAGGCGCTTTCGCTGCCGCCGAGCTTTTCCGCCAGGGCGGCCGCGGCGTCATTGGCCGACTGCACGATCAGGCCGAGAACCGCTTCCTTGACGGTAATGGCATCGCCCGCCTTGACCCGAAGCTTGGTCGGCGGACGGGATGCGGCATATTTCGAGAAGGGCACCCGGCTGTCCCAGGACAATTCGCCGCGGCGAATTGCTTCGAAGGTCATGTACAGCGTCATCATTTTCGTCAGCGAGGCCGGGTGATTGAGGCTGTCGGGATTTTCCGAGGCGAGAACCTCGCCGGTGCGGGCATCGAGGAGAAGTTGGGCGCTTCCGGCGGCTGCAGTGGTCGAAAACGAAGCTACCGTCAGCAAAAACGAAAGCGCGATCAACAACTTCTGCATAATTCCTCCAAAAGGCGGCGGGCTTGAACGAAGGCCCCGGACGGTCGGCGCGAATGGCGATGGCGCTTGCTAGTACAAGAATGGGGCGACAATCGTGCAAGCCTGAAGGCGATCCACAAGAGTTAACCGAAAGTTTTAGGATATAAGTAAACGAAAGGTTGATAGCGGGTGACCATATCGCGGGGCTTGCGTGGCGAAAGCCGCCACGACGGATAAAGCAAGGTTTAACCGGCATGTGCAAGTCTGGGTGGCGAAAATCGTGTCGGGCACCAGAAGCCGCCGGGGCGGGAGAATGGAAAGACGATGAAGGCCACCCTCAAGGGCCTCGTGCGCACCGCTGCGATCACCGGCGGGCTCGAGGCATCCCACCTTATCAGTCGCCTGGGCGCCTTCAGCGCGGCGCGAGGCCTCGGCGCCGTCTTCACCCTGCATCATGTGCGGCCCTACTCGCCGCGGCCGTTCGCAGCCAATGGTCATCTGGAGGTCACGCCGGACTTTCTCGACGCGGCGATCCGACGGCTAAAGGCCGAGGGCTATCGCTTCCTGGCGCTCGACGACTTGCTTGCCCTGCCGAGAAACGAGGTAGACGAAAGCCCCTTTGCAGTCTTCACCCTCGACGACGGCTATCGCGACAATGCCGAACATGCCCTGCCCGTGTTCGAGCGCCACGGCGTGCCGTTCACGGTGTTCGTCACCAAGGGCTTTTCAGAGCGCAGCCACACGATGTGGTGGGAAACCGCCGAGGCATTGCTGAACGCAACCGAAAAATTCACCATCGAGACCGACAGCGGACCGATTACCCACAAGGTCGAGACCCTCGCCGCCAAGCGGGCAGTCTTTGGCGAACTCTCGCAGGCCATCTGCGGGCCCCAGGAAAGCCTGGCGGTTACCCGGCTCGATGCAGCCGCGCGAAGCGTCGGGATCGACCCGGCCGCGATCGTGGCGGATCTGGTGATGACGGCCGAAAAGCTTCAGGCACTGGCGCGCCACCCGCTGGCCCATCTCGGCGCCCACACGATCAGTCACCGGGCCCTGGATTTTCTCGAGGATGCGGAACTGCTGAGGGAACTTTCCGGCAGTGCCGACTACGTCGAGGCGCTCGTCGGCCATCGGCCGAGGAGCCTGGCCTATCCCTATGGCGATCAGCGCAGCGCCACCCGACGTGTCGCCACGCTTGCCGCCAGGGCCGGCTTTACGCTGGCCGTGACCACCCGGGCTTCGACCATCGACAAAGACACGCTGGCCGAGCCCCTGCTCCTGCCGCGCATATCGCTCAACGGCCTGTACCAGAAGCCGCGCTACGTCGCCGCGCTCGCCTCCGGCATCCCCTTCCGCCTGACCGGCTGATCGGCTGACCGTCCGCGCCGCAGGTGGACCGGGGGACGGTCGCAGGTTCACCGCTCAGGGATACATCCGCACCTTGTGCCACGGCGCATCCGGCGTTTCGCGACGGAATTCGATGCGGTCGTGCAGGCGAAACTTGCGGTCGTGCCAGAACTCGATCGAGGTGGGCTTGATGCGGAAGCCTGACCAGTGAGGCGGACGAGGGACATTGCCGAGCGCGTAGCGAGCGGTGTATTCTGCGACCGCCTTTTCCAGCGCGAAGCGACCCTCGAGCGGGCGCGACTGCTTGGAGGCCCAGGCACCGATGCGGCTGCCGAGCGGGCGAGACTGGTAATAGGCGTCAGCCTCTTCGTCGGACACGACCTCGACCTCGCCGCGCAAACGCACCTGGCGGCGCAGCGATTTCCAGTGAAAGCACATGGCCGCCTTTTTCTGGCCGAGAATTTCCTGTCCCTTCTGGCTCTCAAAATTCGTGTAGAAGACAAATCCCCGGTTGTCGAAATCCTTGAGCAGAACCATCCGCACGTTCGGCAAGCCGTTTTCGTCGACGGTGGCCACCGCGACGGCGTTCGGATCGTTGAGCTCCGAGGCCTCGGCATCCTTCAGCCAGGAGCCGAAAAGTGCGAAGGGTTCGCTTTCCTCGGTGAAGTCACCGCTTGTTAACCCAGTTTCTGACATATTGATTCAATGGCTCCCGAACTTCATCATCATTGCCCAGGGGCGAAGCACCGGACAGGACGTCTGTTGAGAGACATAGCAAAGTCGAACGAGCGCAAAAAGAGCGCGCCTCTGGGTAAGCGCGGAATACTCGTCGTTCTCGCCGCGACGCTGCCGCTTTACGGTTGCTTTGGCGGCGGCATGGACCTGTTCGGCGCCGATGTCGACCGTTCGATTTCCACCAGCACCATCTCGACGAAGAAGACCGAGGAAGGTCGCTCCGACGAACTGACGGTACAGAACGCCGTGTCTTCCGCCGATCTCTCGCGGACCGGCAGCCCGCTTCCTTGGGCCAATGCATCGACCGGCAGCGCCGGCGTGGTCACTGCGATCAATGAAAAGAAGACCGATGGCGTGGTCTGCCGCGACTTCTCGACCACCCGCCACTCCTATGAAGGCATCGCCTATTTCTCCGGCAAGACCTGCACGGCGGGCTCCGGTCAGTGGCAATTGATGAGCTTCGACCGCAAGCCGTGATGCGGCTCCTTCGGCCCGGGCTTGGCGTACCGGACAGGCACAGTCCGGCCCCCGGCCCGCAGTGCGGGCGTAACCACTGATTAGCAACTTCTTGCCATACTCTCCGGCATATAAAACCGCACTGCCGGAACAAAGGCGTGTCGGTACTTGTTTTCTTGCCGGCGCATCGGCTTTTGGGGCTGTGATGCGCGGTCCATTGTCAATTGGTGGCCTAGATGCGCGATTTCTATTCAGTGCTCGGCGTGAAGCGCGATGCGGGAGCCGAGGAGATCAAGTCCGCCTGGCGGATGAAGGCAAAAAGCGTGCATCCCGACCAGAACCGCGACGACCCCGACGCCAATCGCCGCTTCACCGAGGTCGGCCGCGCCTATGAGGTGCTGAAGGATCCGGAAAAGCGCACCCGTTACGACCAGCAGCGCGACAAGGTCGAGGCGCTCGCGCGCGAGCAGACGATCATGCAGCAGCGGCAGAATGCCCGCGAGGCGGCCGAGAAGGCCAAGGTCGCCAAGGCCAATGCCGAGCGCATCCTCGCCGAACTCGCCCGCGCCGAAGCGGAAAAGGCCAAGGCCGACAAACTGGCCCAGGCCCAAGCCCAATCTCAGGCACAGGCACCACAGGCCGCGCAAGCGAAGTCGGAAAAGTCCCAGCCCAACGCGACACAGGCTCAAGCCCAGCCTCAACCCCAATCTCAGGCCCAGTCTCAAGCCCAGACCCAGGGCAAGCCCCATGTCGCCGGGGAGAGCCCCGAAGACCTGGTCTCGCGCATCTTCGGCGACACACCCGAGGCGGCGGCAGCGGCGGAGACGCTGAAACGAGAGGCGGAGGCGGAAGCCGAGCGCGCCGACGGTGGCGAACCGTCCGGCACTGTCAAGCCAGCATCGATCCTGGCACCGATCGAGCTGTTGAGCTCGCTCGTCCGGCGGATCCGCGGCGTCCAGCCGCCGCCGGAAAAGGCGCCCGACCTGGTGGTCGAGGCAACCGTCACGATCGACGACCTCCTGGCTCAGAAGCCCGTCCCGATCACGCTGTCCGACGGCCGCGAACTGCGCGTTCCGCTCGAAGGCGGCGTCACCCAGGGCCATATGGTGCGGCTGAAGGGCCAGGGCCTGAAGCTGCCGGGCATGGGCCGTGGCGACGTGGCGGTCACCCTGCGGATGGCGAAGGACGAGAAATTCACCGTCGACGGCTATGACCTGAAGACCGCCCTGCCGATCACATTGGAGAATGCGGTGCTCGGCTGCGACGCCAAGGTCGACACGCCGAACGGCCCTCTCGACATTTCGGTTCCGGCCTGGTCGAGTTCGGACCAGGTGATCCGTCTCGACGATCTCGGCCTGCCGAACGACGAGGGGGGACGCGGCGCGCTGGTCGTCGAACTGCGCGTCATGCTGTGGGAAAAGCCCGACGACAAGGTCACGGATTTGATGCGCGTCATGCGCGAAGGCCTGTTTTTGTAAAGTATTTGTAACGACCACACCCTTTGTTACGCTGCCTTACAGTTGATGATCCGGTCCAATCTTGAACCGTGATGCGGGCTATGCCATAGGCAGGTTCAACTGAAAGTCTCAAGGAAGCAGAACATGGTTCAAGGTTCCGGCCTCATGGCAGGCAAGCGCGGCATCATCATGGGCGTCGCAAACAATCGCTCGATCGCATGGGGTATCGCCAAGGCCTGTCATGAACAGGGAGCCGAAATTGCCTTCACCTGGCAGGGCGAAGCGCTGAAGAAGCGCGTCGAACCGCTGGCCCAGGAACTCGATGCCTTCATGGCCGGCGACTGCGACGTCACCAATCTCGACAGCATCGACGCGGTCTTCAAGAATCTCGAGGACAAGTGGGGCAAGATCGACTTCGTCGTGCACGCCATCGCCTTTTCCGACAAGGATGAACTGACCGGCCGCTATATCGAGACGACGCGCGACAACTTTGCCCGGACGATGGACATTTCGGTCTACTCGTTCACCGCTGTCGCGGCACGCGCCGAGAAGATCATGAACGACGGCGGCTCGATCATCACGCTCACCTATTACGGCGCCGAGAAGGTCATGCCGCACTATAACGTCATGGGCGTCGCCAAGGCCGCGCTCGAGGCTTCCGTGCGCTACCTCGCCGTCGACATGGGCGGCCGCGGCATTCGCGTCAACGCCATCTCGGCCGGCCCGATCAAGACGCTGGCCGCTTCCGGCATCGGCGACTTCCGCTACATCCTGAAGTGGAACGAGTACAACTCGCCGCTGAAGCGCAACGTGACGACCGACGAAGTCGGCCGCTCGGGCATGTATCTCCTGTCCGACCTGTCGACCGGCGTGACCGGCGAGGTCCACCATGTCGATTCCGGCTATCACACCGTCGGCATGAAGGCCGTGGATGCGCCGGATATCAGCGTCGCCAAGGAATAGTTCTCTCGCTCGAGGTCGCATGCCGTGCTCATCTATCTGATCCGTCACGGCCAGACCGACTGGAACGCCGAGGGCCGGCTGCAAGGGCAGAAAGACATCGGCCTCAACGAGAACGGACGACGCCAGGCGACCGAGAACGGTGTTCGCCTGGCGGAGGAACTCGGCGACGGCGCTGCCGCTTTCGACTATGTCGCCTCCCCTCTCGGGCGCACCCGCGAGACCATGGAGCGCGTGCGCGCCGCCATGGGCCTCGATCCCCTGGCCTATCGCACCGACACCCGGCTGGTCGAACTGTCCTTCGGCGATTGGGAGGGATCGACGATCCCGGAACTGCAGCGTGTCATGCCTGAGCGGGTCGAGGCCCGAGCGCGGCATAAATGGGACTTCATCCCGCCGGGCGAGCAGGCCGAGAGCTACGAGATCCTGTCATGGCGGGTCGGGGCCTGGTTGAAGTCGGTGGATCGGCCGACCGTCTGCGTCAGCCATGGCGGCATCGTCCGCAGCGTGTTTCGCATTGTCGGCGGCTGGAGCGGCAACAAGGCCTGCGACATGAACGTGCCGCAGGACCGTGTGCTCAAGATCGACCGCGACGGCGGGCTGATCGGCTGGCTCTGACGAGCTCTTGAACCGTTACCCTACTGGACGATTTCCAGATCATCGACGACGCGTTTGCCGTCGACCTCGGTGTAGAACACGATGACTTTCACGCCGCTTTCGAGCCCGTCGAAATTGAACTCCTCCGGCAGCGAATAGGTTTTCCCGTCATCGAGCATCAGGCTCAGGCCGTCGACATTGACCGCCTTGATGGTCGCCTCGACATCGTCGCTGCCCGCCAGCACGCTGAGCGGCGAGAGAAAGCTCGCTGTCGCCAGAAGCACTGCAATCATCATACGCATGCGGGTTACCTTTGCCATTCTCGACGGATTGAGCTTGAGTGTCAAAATAGGCCTCCAGAATGTGGCAAAAATTGCCCGCAATAGTGACTTTTTCGGTGCGATTGATGAACGGAAAAACGCCGCCGTTCAAGCAGGCGAAACGGATATCGCAGGCTTTACACCACTTTTAGTGCGAGTTTCGCCAGCCGCGCGCAATGAACCGCCGATCCACCTTTGACGCGAATGTATTGGCACGCCGACACTACTGCCGGATTCAATTCTATATTAACCGCCGCCCTTTAGGCTTGCCTCACAAACCTGGGGAATATCCTGACTTGAGAGTTTTCAATCGAAACCGGCACCGCGACGGAGGCCAGACGCCGGGCGCGGGCGTGTTCCTCATCGGCCTTGTCATCGTCGGCCTGACGATCGTCATCGCCGGGTTGGTGCTCGACCTGCGCAGCAGCATCGCCGCCGGTCTCGCCATGATCATTCCGCTGCTTTTCAGCCTCTATCTGCTGCGCGAACGCAATCGCAACATCGTCAAGCTGGAGGGCCGCGAGGAGAAGCTGCTCGACCTTTCACGTCGCTTCAACCTCGCCATGGAGACGGCCAATATCGGGATATGGGAAGTCTCCGAAGCCGAGGACATCTTGTCCTGGGATGCGCGCGCCGCCGCGCTGCACGGCTTAGAACCCAGCGAAGGTCGTGATCGCCTTGCCCACTGGTACAAGGTCATCCATTCCGACGATGTTCAGGCTATCGAGGCGGCCTTCTTCGACAGGCTGCATGGCGGCTCGACCGCCAGCTGGGACATTACCTACCGCATTACGCTGCCGGACGGCACGACGCGGCACCTGCGTTCTGTCGGCGCCCATTCGAGCGGCAACCCCGACACCCGGCGACTGACCGGCATCGTCTGGGATGTCACCAATGACACGCTGTTTACACAGGCGCTACGTGCGGCGAAGGCGACCAGCGACATCAAGAATGCAGAGCTGGAACTGGCGCTCGACGAGCTTTCCAGCCGCGAGCACGAGCTCTCCGAACTCTCCCACAAGCTCGACCTGGCGCTCGCCTCCTATAATTGCGGCATATGGGAAGGCGATCCGGTGACGACCACCGCCTATTGGGACGAGCGGATGCACCAGTTGTACAATGTGCCGTTCAGCGATCAGCCGGTGACGCGCCAGCAATGGCTGTCGGCCCTTCATCCCGACGACCGGCAGGAGATCCTGCTCGCGACCAACCGGGCGACGAGCTTCGGCACCACCGTCAACACCATCCAGCGCGTGCTGCTGCCCAACAACGAATTGCGCTATGTCCGCTCCGTCGGTCAGGTGCATGTCGGCCGGGACGGCAAGAAGAAGATCATCGGCATCGCCTTCGACGTGACCGCGGACGCACTTTTGGCCGAACAGCTGCGCTCCGCCAAGGCGGAGGCCGACAGCCGCAATCTCGAGCTGGAACTGGCCAAGAACCGGATCGAGTTCAATGCGCTCCACGATCCGCTGACATCGCTCGCCAATCGCCGCAAGCTCGACATCGAACTCGACGAGCTCAGCCAGGCGGGCCAGGGTCATCGCGTCAAGTTCACCATTCTCCATCTCGACCTCGACCGCTTCAAGGAGATCAACGACACGCTCGGCCATGCCGCGGGCGACGCCATGCTGGTCCACACCGCCAGGGTGCTTTCCCGCACCGTACCGCGCGGCGATCTCGTGGCGCGCATCGGCGGCGACGAATTCGTCATCCTGGCGCGCCGGGCGACGTCGGGCCAGGAGATCGCGCAACTGTGCGAGCGGATCATCGAGGAGATGAGCAAGCCGATCGATTTCGAGGGCTTTTCCTGTCGCTGCGGCATTTCGATCGGCATCGCGCAAGCCGCCGGCATCGCGCCCGACGCCCGCCGCGTTCTGGTCAATGCCGACATCGCGCTCTACCAGGCCAAGGAAAAGGGGCGAAACTGCTTCGAATTCTTCACCCCCGACCTGCAGGCCAATATCGTTTCCAAGAAGCGCATGGCCGACGAGATCCTGACCGGCCTCGAGCGCGACGAATTCACCGTCTGGTACCAGCCGCAACTGGAAGCCGCGACGATGCAGCTCTCCGGCGCCGAGGCCTTGGTGCGGTGGAACCATCCGGACCGGGGCGTGCTGGCCTCCGGCCATTTCCTCAAGGTCGCCGAGGAACTGAACGTCATGGCCAGGATCGACCAGCTGGTGCTGGAAAAGGCGCTCTGCGACCAGATGCGCTGGACGGCGCTCGGCGTGAAGGTGCCGCGCATCTCGGTCAACGTCTCGTCGAAGCGCCTGCACGATTCCACCCTGGTCGAGCAATTGCACGGCCTTGCCATTTCGCCCGGCACCGTCTGCTTTGAACTGGTGGAATCGATCTTCCTCGACGAGAGCGACGACATCGTCACCGAGAACATCGAGAAGATCAAAGCGCTCGGCATCGACATCGAGATCGACGATTTCGGCACCGGCCACACCTCGATCGTCAGCCTCTTGCGGCTGAAGCCCAAGCGGCTGAAGATCGACCGCCAGCTGGTCATGCCGATCGTCAACGCGCCGCAGGAACGCGCCCTGGTGCGCTCGATCATCGAGATCGCCCGTTCGCTCGGCGTCGAGACCGTGGCCGAAGGCGTCGAGAGCCTCGACCATGCCGGCCTGCTGCGCCAGCTCGGCTGCGACTTCCTGCAGGGCTATGCCTTCGCCAAGCCCCTGCCCTTCGACGAGTTCAGCCGCTTCACCAAGGGTTTTCCGCAGCGCAAGGCATCTTGAGACGACTGCAAATCCCGAACGCAGCGTTTCCAAGAAAGGCTTGTCGCGCTTGGGGCTTTTCCACTATGAGTGAGCCCCAACAAAAGCCGCGGCGGCACGGTGAGATCCCAGTGCCGCCCGAACACCGGTGCATATGCCATGTCGCACAATACTTTCGGTCACCTGTTCCGCGTCACCACCTGGGGCGAAAGCCACGGGCCGGCGCTCGGCGCGGTGGTCGACGGCTGCCCGCCCGGCATCCGTTTCACCCTCGACGACCTGCAGTCCTTCCTCGACAAGCGCAAGCCCGGCCAGTCGCGCTTCGTCACCCAGCGCCGCGAGGAGGACCTCGTCAAGGTGCTCTCCGGCGTGATGCCGCAGGACGACGGATCGATGATTTCGACCGGAACGCCGATCTCGCTGATGATCGAGAACACCGACCAGCGCTCCAAGGACTATGGCGACATCGCCAAGCGCTATCGGCCCGGCCATGCCGACTATACCTATGACGTCAAATACGGCATTCGCGACTATCGCGGCGGCGGCCGCTCTTCGGCGCGCGAAACGGCGGCCCGCGTCGCCGCCGGCGCCTTGGCCCGCCTCGTCGTGCCCGGCGTCACCATTCGCGGCGCGCTGGTGCAGATCGGCAAACACAAGATCAACCGGACCAACTGGGACTGGGCGCAGGTGAACGAAAACCCGTTTTTCGCCCCCGACCCGGAAATCGTGCCCGTCTGGGAGGCCTATCTCGACGAGATCCGCAAGGCCGGCTCCTCGGTCGGCGCGGTGATCGAGGTGGTCGCCGAAGGCGTACCCGCCGGCATCGGCGCACCGGTCTACGGCAAGCTCGACCAGGACATTGCCAGCCTGCTGATGTCGATCAACGCGGTCAAGGGCGTCGAGATCGGCAACGGTTTCGCCTCGGCCGAGATCACCGGCGAGGAGAATGCCGACGAGATGCGCATCGGGCCTGACGGCAAGCCGGTGTTCCTGTCGAACCATGCCGGCGGCATTCTCGGCGGGATTTCCACCGGCGAACCGATCGTCGCCCGCTTTGCCATCAAGCCGACCTCGTCGATCCTGACCGAACGGCGCTCGATCGATGCCGACATGAACGAAGTGGACGTGCGCACCAAGGGCCGCCACGACCCCTGCGTCGGGATCCGGGCGGTTCCCGTCGGCGAGGCGATGCTCGCCTGCGCCATTGCCGATCATTATTTGCGAGACCGCGGCCAGACCGGCCGACTGAAGTGACGAGGACTTTCCATGAGCTATGACCAGAGCCGCGTCGTCGACGCCATCCGCGCCTTCGAGGCCGGCGAGATCGTCGTCGTCACCGATGACGACGACCGAGAGAACGAGGGCGACCTGATCGTCGCCGCCGTCCACTGCACCGCCGAGAAGATGGCCTTCATCGTGCGCCACACCTCGGGCATCGTCTGCGCCCCCATGCCGAAGGAGGAGGCCAAGCGCCTCAACCTCAACGCCATGGTGGCCGAGAACGACAGCGCCCACACCACGGCGTTTACCGTCACCGTCGACTTCAAGCACGGCACGACGACCGGCATTTCCGCCGAGGACCGCACGCTGACGGTCCGCAATCTCGCCAACCCGAATGTCGGCCCGGCCGATTTCGTCCGTCCCGGCCACATCTTCCCGCTGGTGGCGCGCGAGGGCGGCGTTCTCATGCGCTCCGGCCATACCGAAGCCGCCGTCGATCTCTGCAAGCTCGCAGGCCTGCCGCCGGTCGGCGTGATCGGCGAACTGGTCAACGACAACGGCACGGTCAAGCACGGGCCGGAGGTTTTTGCCTTTGCCGAGGAACACGGCCTCAAGCGCGTCTCGGTCGCCGACCTCATCGCCTATCGCCAGCGCAAGGAAACCTTGATCCAGCTCGCCTCGAGCTTCAGCATCGAGACGCCCTATGGCCCGGCCAAGGCGCATGCCTATTCCCTGCCCTGGGACCCGATGCAGCATCTCGCCGTCGTCTTCGGCGACATCCGCGACGGCGTCGACATTCCGGTGCGCCTGCATCTCGAGCATGTCGGCAAGGACGTGTTCGGCAGCAACCGCCAGATCGACGAGATCATGAAGAAGATCGCCGCCAAGGGTCGCGGCATCATCGTCTACCTGCGCGAAGGCTCGGTCGGCGTCGGCGTCTCGACCACGGCCCGCACCGGCCTGCACGAGCGCGAAGCCCACGAGCAGGCGCAGGCGCGCGACAGCGAATGGCTGGAAATCGGCCTTGGCGCGCAGATCCTCAAAGACCTCGGCGTCAGCTCGATCCGGCTCTTCGCCTCGCGCGAACGGCATTATGTCGGGCTGGAGGGTTTCGGTATCCGCATCAGCGCGACGGAGATCGTCTGATCTGCCGGCATTGACAGACTAAAAATGCCCCCGGTTCGCCGGGGGCACATATGGCCTTCCCTGTCGGCCCCCCACGCCTAACTGGCAAAGCGTTTGGCGCCGGCGACGCAGGCCACCACGGCGGCGGTGACCGCGACCATGGACCCGCTCACCGCCTCGCCGAGCAGGCCGGCCGCCAGCACCAGGCCGAAGAAGGGCTGCAGCAGCTGCAGCTGGCCGACGGCGGCGATGCCGCCCTGGGCAAGGCCGCGATACCAGAAGACGAAGCCAATCAGCATGCTGAAGACAGAGACATAGGCAAGGCCGAGCCAGGCCGGCTGGCCGGTCCCGGCAAAGGACGGCGGCATGGTGGCCAGCGCCAGCACGACCATGACCGGCAGCGAGAGCACCAGCGCCCAGGAAATGACCTGCCAGCCGCCGAGCGTGCGCGACAGTTTTGCCCCCTCGGCATAACCCAGCCCGCAGACGATGATGGCGCCGAGCATCAGCAGGTCGCCGACCGGCGCGGCCGTCACGCCCTGCAGCAGGGCAAAGCCCGCAACGAGCAGGCTGCCGAGGCCGGAAAACAGCCAGAAGGCCGGCCTTGGCCGCTCGCCGCCGCGCAGCACGGCGAAGCTGGCGGTGGCGAGCGGCAGGAGCCCGACGAAGACGATCGAATGCGCCGAGGTGACGTGCTTCAGCGCCAGCGCGGTCAGCAGCGGAAAGCCGACGACGACGCCAAGCGCGACGACGACCAGCGAAACCATCTCGCCCGGCTTCGGCCATTTCTGCCGGAACAGCAGCAGCAGACCGAGCGCCAGCGCGCCGGCGATGGCGGCCCGCGCCACCGTCAGGAACACCGGGTCGAAATCGGCCACCGCCACCCGCGTTGCGGGGAGCGAGCCGCTGAAGATCAGCACGCCCAGAAAACCGTTGATCCAGCCGCTCGTCGTCTTGTCCATTAAAAGTCCATCCTCGTCGATTTGCCTGACGATAGGCGAAGGCGGATGGATTTCTCAGAGACAGTGCATTACAGTTTTGCCGAACTGTAATGATCACGAGAGCAGTACAGATGCTGGACAAGATCGCACGCGACGACGAAGACGGCACGCGTGTCGGCCGCGTCATGGGCGCCATCCGCCAGAGGATCGGCGGGCGCACGCTGGCGCCGGGGGCCAGGCTGCCGTCGATCCGCAGCTTTGCCAAGGTCATGGCGGTCTCCACCTCGACCGTGGTCGAGGCCTATGACCGGCTGGCCGCCGAGGGGCTGATCCAGTCGCGGCCGGGCTCCGGCTTTTATGTCGCCGGCCACCTGCCGCCGCTGGTGCTGGCCGAGATCGGTCCCAGGCTCGATCGCGCCGTCGACCCCTTCTGGGTGTCACGGCAGTCGCTGGAGGCCGGCGCCGACACGCTGACGCCCGGCTGCGGCTGGCTGCCGGCGGCGTGGATGCCGCAAGACGAGCTGCGCCGGTCGCTGCGCCAGCTGACCCGGGCCGAGGACACCACCCTTGCCGACTACGGCACGCCGCTCGGGCTTCCGCCGCTCCGCCAGCTTCTGTCGCGGCGCATGGCCGAGCGCGGCATCCAGGCCGCGCCGGACCAGATCATGCTGACGGAATCGGGCACGCAGGCGATCGACCTGCTCTGCCGCTTCCTGATCGAGCCGGGCGACGCCGTGCTGGTCGACGACCCCTGCTATTTCAACTTCCTGGCGCTGCTCCGCGCCCACCGCGTCAAGGTCGTCAGCGTGCCCTATACCGCGACCGGCCCGGACATCGCGCTGTTTGCCGCGGCACTCGCCGAACACCGGCCGCGCCTCTACATCACCAATTCCGCCCTGCACAATCCGACAGGTGCTACGCTTTCACCCGCGACCGCCCACCGGCTGCTGAAACTCGCCGAGCAATCAGGCCTCACCATCATCGAGGACGACATCTTTGCCGATTTCGAGCCTGAGCCGGCGCCGCGCCTTTCGGCCTTCGACGGGCTGGACCGGGTGATCCATATCGGCAGTTTTTCCAAGACGCTGTCGGCGGCGGCGCGCTGCGGCTTCATCGCCGCCCGGCCCGACTGGATCGAAGGACTGATCGACCTGAAGATCGCCACGAGTTTCGGCGGCAATCCCGTCTCTGCCGAACTGGTGCTGAACATCCTGAAGGACGGGACCTATCGCAAGCACATCGCGACCTTGCGCGACCGCCTGTCGCGCGCCACGGGTGAGACCAACAAGAAGCTCAGGGCGCTCGGCCTCAAACCCTTCCTCGAACCGCGCGGCGGCATGTTCCTCTGGTGCCGGCTACCGGACGGCCTCGACGCCGCCGACGTGGCGCGGCGCGCGCTTGCCGACAAGATCGTGCTCGCCCCCGGCAACGTCTTCAGCGTCTCGCAGACGGCGACGCGGTTTTTGCGGTTCAATGTGGCGCAGTCGAGCGATCCGCGGGTGTTTGCGGCGGTGGAGCGGGCGATGCGGGGGTGATGGGGTGGTGCTTGCGAGGCGTTGGTCGCCGGCGCGATGAAGCCTTGAACGAACCGAAGCTGACTTGCATTGGTGGCGCTTGAGGGAGCGCCCACCATCGCTCAAAAGCCTTAGATGCCGGGCTTTCAGGGATGGCTAGGAAGACACGATGTCTCCCTTTTGTGACTCAGCATCCCACAAAACAGATGTTGGGGCGACAGAAATTCGGCGGCAAACCACTTAAGCGAGATTGACACGCTTCCGCTCAATTCACATCGGCGCGCCGTATTGACGCTACTGCAAATTGAGGAAAGAGAATACAGCCTGCGTGTATTTAGGAAATCTTGAGTCTGGGAGGGGAATGTAATTATGGCGCGACTGAATGGCCCACTGGTAGTATGCGTGATTAACCTCAAGGGAGGGGTTGGGAAGTCCACTATCTCTGCTCTCTTAAGCAGATATGCCCTCACAAACCGAAATGCAGATGTTCTGGCAATCGACTTGGACCCGCAGGCCAACCTCAGTCAGGCGTTGATGCATGCCAACTACAATGTCTTTTTGAAGCAAAAGAGGCCTTCTATAGTCGAGATATTCAATGGCTATCAACCTCCCGTTGGTGGGTCAGGTCCAAAGCCCCTAGGCACTTCTGTTGAGTTAATCGGGCAAATTGGCGCGAATACCCTTCAACTCATACCCTCGCGTTTTGACTTCTCCGATAACCTTACGGAGGCCTTGCGCCCCGATCCTAAGGTGCTTGCTCGATATATCGCAGCAAATTTTCAGCACAAAGATTTGGTTATCATTGATTGTGCTCCAACCGAATCCATTCTAACCCGTGCTGCTTATCATGCGAGTGGACTCGTTCTTGTGCCCGTGAAGCCAGAATACTTTGCCACCGTTGGCTTTCCGCTCCTTCAAGAATCGCTTGAAACGTTTAGGAAGGCCAACAGAGGAAACAAAATTGACGTAGCAGGCATCGTGATCAATAACGCCTTCTACGATGGTGGAAACAATGGCGGCCCGGAAAAAATTCGGGCCATGGCGGATATCAGGGCAGAAGCAGCAAAGAATAGCTGGCCGATCTTTAAAACCGAGATCCCCTTTTCGCGTGGCTTTCCGAAGATTATGCGCGGCGATCACAGCTATTCGGGCAACGCAACAAAGTTTCCATACTTCGCGAAAGAGTTCTTCAAAGCGATAGGGCTCTAAGTAAAACAGGACGATGAAATGCAACGATATGGCAAAGATTTTCTGAAGGAGCTACTGCTTCCCCTCATCAACCAGTGGGGCCGCGAGGCAGTTCTCCGTGCCATTGAAGAAATAGATGATACACCGACAAAGGAGGATGGCTCGCATCAGCGAGTAACACGACGCCTAGGCAGTAGGGTGAAGACGGGTGCTTTCACATTAGCGCAGAAAGCTTCTGTTGAGCCTGAGAAGAAAGCACTGCTCCTTGATCTGGCGAGGCAGTTCGAACACCGTGCTTTCCTTCCGAGCATAGGTGATGTGCGCGCTTTCCTCGAAATGAGGGGACAAGATTCAAGGGGCCTCAAGCAGAGACCAGAAGCTTTTCGCAGAGTGATCAAAGCCGTCGTTGAAATGCCAAAGGATAGCTTGCAACAATTGGTACTGAACAACGAAAATGCCGGTGGTCCATCGCAGTTGGGACCGCTCTCCGATGCAATCAAGTTCGCGAGCGCTGCGGTTAGATCATCCGGCGAGCCTGCCCATAAAATCGATCAGAATCTAGGTGCGCCCTCGGCAGATAGTCGAAACGTCGCTCCGGTCGACCGAGTGGAACAAGAAAACGACGCAGCCAAAAGTGATCAACCAGTCGGCTCTGCGGAAAGCAGTTCGAAACGGACATCAGAAGAAGACAAATAGGGGGCGGATCCTCTACAGGTCCAACGGTTGTACATTCAGGCTCCTCCTGCCGTCCTCTTCTCACCCCAGCCAGCCGTCGCGATATTCCACCCGCTCCACGCCGGCGAACTTCGCCAGCCGCACCAACTCCGCCTCCAGCCTCTCCAGCCGCCCGGCCGACGGTTTGACGCCCTTTTCCAGCCAGAGCCGTTTCACGTCGAGCATGCCCGCCTTGCGGTCGGCCTTCATGTCGATGCGGCCGATCAGGCGGTCGGATTCCAAGAGCGGGAAGACGTAGTAGCCGTATTCGCGCTTCGGCTCGGGGACAAAAATCTCGATGCGGTAGAAGAAGCCGAACAGGCGTTCGGTGCGGGCGCGGTCGCGGATCAGCGGGTCGAAGGGGCTTAAAGCGCGGATGCGGGCCGGCGGCTCGGGCGGGTTCATCAGCGCGGGGAGGCTTTCGGCAAGTGCCAAGGAGGAGCGGGGCTTGCCGTCGATCGTCTCGATCAAGACGTCCTCCAGTTCGGCGCGGTGATCCTCCACCCAGGCTTTCGCCTCCTGCGGGGTGACCAGATCGAAGAAGGCGGCGATTTCGCCATGGGTGGCGAAGCCGAGCCGCGTCAGCGCCTGCCGGCAGGCCCAGTCGATAAAGGCATCGGGGTCGACCTCGGCGGCAAAATGTTCGGGCGGGATGACGCGCTCGGAAAGGTCGTAGACCTTCTGGAAATTGTCGCGGCCGGCGATCGCCAGCTTGCCGGTGTGCCAGAGGAATTCGAGCGCGGTCTTCGACGGATGCCAGTTCCACCAGCCGCCCGACTTGTGGTCCTCGGCCTTGACCTCGCGGGCCATGATCGGGCCGCGTTCGCGGATCTTCGCATAGGTCTCGTCGAAGGCCTGGTCGAACCCCTCGCCCTGCCATTTCGCCCAGTTTTCCAGGATGCGGGCCTCGCGCCGCACGAAACGGTGCTTCCAGTAGGGAAAGAAGGCCGACGGGATGATCGAGGCGTCGTGCGTCCAGTGCTCGAAGAGCGTGCGGTCCTTTTCCAGAAGGGCCGTCAGGTGTTCCGGCCGGTAGGTCTGGTTGCGGGAAAACAGGATCTGGTGATGGGCGCGCTCGACAGTCGCGATGCTGTCGACCTGGACGAAGCCGAGATCGTGGATCAGGTCGTAGAGCCCGGCCTTGCCGAGCGCCCGCTGCGGCGGACGGGACAGCCCCTGCCGCTCGAGGAAGATTTTTCGCGCCTGGGTGTTCGTCAGAGGAATCGCCATGGGGAGGGAGGGTAGAGGATGTTCATGATATGTTCAATGGTCGATGCGAGGTTTGGTGCTCCTGTTTCGCCGCAGGGTCGGGACAATTGCCCCTCACCCTAACCCGACCGGGGTCGAGCCGCGTGTCTCGACCCGTCCTTCGGACCCCCGCAAGCGGGGCGAGGGAGACGAAACGCTGCAGCAAGTTCCTTCTGCCCACTTGCGGCAGGGCGATCGGATATGGAACCTGCGGCGGCGCGGCATTCTTAACCCTCCCCCTTGTGGGGAGGGTGGCCGGCAGGCGGGAGGGGTTTTGCTGCGGAGCGAAGACCCCTCCCCAACCCCTCCCCACAAGGGGGAGGGGCTCCACCTGCCGCCCCATGCCTTCCTATGCGCTTGCCCTGCCGCTTGCGGAGTGAGATTGGTCGGCCTTGCAGACAAATGGATCCGGTCAATCGATTGCCGCGACGACCGCCCGTGCCCCAGGCGATGGGACGGGACGGCAACCACACCTCCCTTCTCCCCGCCTGCGGGGGTGAAGAATGGCCGGCGAAGCCGGCGAAACGATCCAGCGAATCGTTTCGAATGACGAACGCCCTGAGCCTAAGCGATGGGCCGGCAAAGATGCCGGCAGGCGGATGAGGGGCAATGGCCTGAGTGCTGGCGGCGTGATCCGACCCGTATTCCCCTCGCCCCTCCCCCGGTCTATAGAGACGCCTCAGACATCCGCGGGGACTTTCAGGCTTGCAGATCACATTCGACCGGGCAGAGGTGCGCTATGGCACCGCGGTGGCGCTTCATCCGCTGAGCGTCGCGCTTAGTGAGCGCCGCATCGGCGTGATCGGGCTCAACGGATCGGGCAAGACGACGTTTGCGCGGCTGATCAATGGCCTGGTCAAGCCGTCGGCCGGCACGGTTTCGCTCGACGGGCTCGATACGGTGAAGGATCACAAGGCGGTGCTGTCCAAGGCCGGCTTCATCTTCCAGAACCCGGCCAACCAGATCATCCTGCCGATCATCCGCGACGACATCGCCTTTGGCCCGAAGAGCCGGGGGCTGAAGGGCGCGGCGCTCGAGACGGCGGTCGACGCTGTGCTGGAACGCTTCGGCATCACCCATCTCGGCGGCCGGCGGCCGCACGAGCTTTCCGGCGGAGAACTGCAACTGGCGGCGCTTGCCGCGGTGGTCGTCACCGAGCCGGAGCTCGTCATCTTCGACGAGCCGACCAACCAGCTGGACCTGAAGAACCGCGCCATGGTCAAGGCGGCGATCGAGGGGCTTGTGCAGCAGGCGATCGTCATCAGCCACGATCTCGACCTCGTCGCCGGCTTCGAGCGCGTGCTGGTCTTCCACCAGGGGCGGATCACCTTCGACGGCGAGGCCGGCGAGGCCATCGCCCGCTATCGGGAGATCGCGCTTTCATGAAAAGCCTGCATGTTCCCGGCAACAGCCTGATGCACCGGATGAAACCCTCGGTGAAGATGGCCGGGCTGGCGCTGATTGGGGTGTTAATCTTCCTGACCCGCGATCCGCACCTGCTGGTGCCGGTGCTCGTGGCCGCAGCCCTGCTCTATTTCACGCTCGGCCAGCCGCTACGCGCGGCGCTGTCGCCGTTGAAGCCCGTCTTCCTCACCATCGCCATCGTCGGGCTCTTCCATCTGCTGCTGACCAGCGCCGAGGAGGCGATGGTCACGGTTCTCCGCCTGTCGACGCTAATGCTGCTGGGCGCCGCGGTGACCGCGACGACCACGGTTTCCGCCTTCATCGAGACCATCACCAGGGCCGCTGCGCCCCTCGAGCGGCTGGGTCTGGTGAAGGCCGCCGACATCGGGCTCTCGGTCGGGCTGGTGGTGCGTTTCGTGCCGGAAATCCTCTCGCGCTACGAGGCAATCCGCGAGGCGCACCGGGCGCGCGGCATCCGGCCGAAGATCGCAACCATGCTCGGGCCGCTGGTCATCGCCACCCTCAAGGATGCGGATAGCATCGCCGAGGCCATTGACGCGCGGGGCATTCGCGGGCAGTGACTTTTCCCGCTGGGGGAATTTTCGTTTCACATCTGTCGTCATCAGACCGCTTCATGGTTTTGCCCGACAGGCCCAAGGGAGACATCATGCAGACCCGTGACCTCGTACTCATCTCGCTGTTTGCCGCGATCATCGTCGCACTCGGCTTCGTTCCGCCGATCACACTCGGCTTCATTCCGGTGCCGATCACCGCGCAGTCGCTCGGCGTGATGCTGGCCGGCGTCATTCTCGGCGCCAAGCGCGGGGCGCTGGCCGCCGTTCTCGTCATCCTGCTGGTGGCGATCGGCCTGCCGGTATTGTCCGGCGGCCGCGGCGGACTTGCCGTCTTCGCCGGCCCGACCGTCGGCTTCCTGATCGGCTGGGTGCCGGCGGCCTTTGCCACAGGCCTGATCGCCGAGCGCTTCGCCCGCCCGGGTCTGTCCGCCGTCAAGCAGACGCTCGGCTTCTTCGCCGCGGCCACCCTCGGTGGCGTCGTCGTGCTCTATGTCTTCGGCATCGGCTACCTCGCCTTCGGCGCCGGCCTTGGCCTTCAAAAGGCCTTTCTCGGCTCGATGGCCTTCATCCCGGGCGACCTGTTGAAGGCGGCGATCGCCGGCCTTGCCGGCCGCGCCGTGATGGTGGGTTATCCGCTGCTGCCCGAGCGTGCCTGAGCCGTAGCGTTCCGGAAACGACCGACGGTCAACTCTCTCGCCGCCGCAGCAGCAACCATGTTGCGGCGGCGAAGCCCAGCGCGCCGAACCACGGCGCCAGCGAAACAGTCAGGGCGACGACAAAGGTCTCGTAGGACCGGCCTTGCAGCATCCATTGCAGCAAGAGGCCGGCAAGCCAACCGCCAAGGGCAGCGGCAAAGGCCCATCCCAGGCGAGCCGCCGATCCGCGCGGCGCCCGCGCCTGCAGGTTCCGCCTTCCGGAAAAAATCCAGTACCAGAGTCCCGCCACCAGGGCGCATATGATTGCCACGGCAGGCCCGATGACAAAGGCCAACCCCATGGCGGCAGCCCCCTCGCGCTGCGAAACCTGGAAAACGTCGAAGGCAACCAGCCCAATGCCGAGAGCCGCGAGATATCCGGCAACCACAGCCGCAAGCGCGACCAGGACCGTCTTCAGCACTCTTGAAGCCATGCGATCCCGGCCGTCTGGCCGCTCCCCCGCCATGCCCATCACCCGCGGCAGCAAAGCCGACGCCGCGCCCGAGGTCGGATCATAGCAAAATTGGCGACCGGCGCGAGCGGGCTCCGACACGTCGACCCCGTCCACCGAAGGCGGGCAACGCGTGCTCAAAACCGATACGTTTCGCTGTATTGCAGCCTGCAAAGCTTGCCCCATAAGATCGCAATGCTTGGAGGAGTGTCCAGCCGGCAGCCTTCCGACGTGTCGGAAATCGGCGTTTTGCTTTTGCAAGGGACGACAAGCGCGCTCTTCAACCTTGGGAGGAACTACCATGAAATGGAATGCCCCTAAATTCGTCGAGGTCAGCTGCGGCATGGAAATCAACCGTTACGCCCCGGCGGACGGCGGCGAGCCGGTACTGTTCTGATTGATCGTCGCGGGCACGAGGCGATGACGCAAGTTCGTTTCCTCGTGCTCGGTGCCGCGGCCGGCGGAGGCCTGCCCCAGTGGAACTGCGGCTGCCCGAACTGTCGCGCGGCGCGTGATCCTGTGTCCGGCCTCAAACCCCAGACGCAATCGTCGCTGGCGGTCAGCCCCGACGGCGAACGATGGGTCGTGTTCAACGCCTCGCCGGATATCCGCGCCCAGATCGAAGCCAATGCCTGCCTTCATCCGCGCGAGTTGCGCGACAGCCCGATCAGAAGCGTGGTCGTCACCAATGGCGACATCGATCATATCGCCGGGCTTTTGACGCTGCGCGAAAAGCAGCCTTTCACGCTTTTTGCCACGGCGGCGCTGATGGAGACGCTGGGGCAGAACCCGGTCTTCCAGGTGCTCGATCCCGCGCTCGTGCAGCTGCGGACGGTCGGCCTCGACGCGCCGTTTTCGCCGCTTGACGGCCTCGAAATCCGACTGTTCGCCGTACCCGGCAAGGTGCCGCTTTATCTCGAAGGGGCCGACCTGAAGCTCGGGCAGGAAACCGACGACACCGTCGGCGTCGAATTCAGGATCGCCGACAAGCGCGCCTATTACATTCCCGGCTGCGGCTCGATGCCGCCGGCGCTTGCCCAGCGGCTGGAGGGTGCCGACCTCGTCTTCTTCGACGGCACGGTGTTCGAGGACGACGAGATGATCGTCGCCGGCGTCGGGCAAAAGACCGGACGGCGCATGGGACACATGCCGATCCATGGCGAGGGCGGAAGCCTCGCGGCGCTTTCGCCCCTGTCGATCGGCCGCAAGGTCTTCGTCCATATCAACAATACGAACCCGATCTGGCGGGCCGGGCCGGAGCGCGACCTGGTCGAGGCTGCGGGTTTCGAAATCGGCCATGACGGAATGGAGGTTACCCTTGTTGCCCAATCCTGACAAACAGGCCCTGGACAGAGCCGCCTTCGAGGCGCGCCTTCAGGCGATCGGGGCGTCGCGCTATCACGACAAGCACCCGTTTCACCAGATGCTGCATGGCGGCGGCTGTTCGATGATCCAGGTGCGGGCCTGGGTCATCAACCGCTACTATTATCAAAGCCGCATCCCGATGAAGGACGCGGCCTTCCTGTCGCGCTGCGAGGATCCGCAATTGCGGCGCATCTGGCGCAGCCGCATCGAGGACCATGACGGCGGCATCGACGAGGGCGGCGGCATCCGCCGCTGGCTGAAGCTTGCGGAAGCCGTCGGGCTCGATCCCGATTTCGTCGCCTCGACTCGCGGCGTTTTGCCGGGCACGCGCTTTGCCGTCGATGCCTATGTGCATTTCGTCCGGGAGAAGCCGCTGCTCGAGGCGGTCGCCTCGTCGCTCACCGAACTCTTCGCCCCGGCGATCCACGAAAACCGTATCGCCGGACTTCTGAAACACTATGCCTTTGCCGATGACAGCGCGCTCTCCTATTTCCGCCAGCGGCTGAACGAGGCGCCTGAGGACGTCAAGTTCGGCTTGGCCTTCGTGCTCGACCATGCCGACACGCGGGAAAAGCAGGATGCGGCAGCCGCCGCGCTCACCTTCAAGACGGATGTGCTGTGGTCGCAACTCGATACGCTGCATTCGGCCTATGTGGCGCCGGCGCGCCTTCCGCCAGGCGGCTGGGACGGGCGCGAGGGCGTGACCGGGGCGCTCGACGAGAACCCCTTGCGCGGGGCGGCGGAATGAGCGGCGAAGGGACGGCCCCTGTCAGTGGAGAAAGCGCGGCCGCCGGCGGCTCGGGCGTCGCCGTGACCGGTGCAACCGTGGCCCGGCTGGCGCGCGGCGTGCGGCTGCGCGAGGACCCGGTACGCGGCCAGACGGTCCTGCTCGCGCCCGAACGGGCACTGGCGCTCGACGAGATCGCGGTTGCCATCGTCAAGGCGCTCGACGGCACCCGCGACCTCGACACGATCGCTGCGGATTTCGCCCGTCAGTTCGAGGCGCCGCGGGATCAGGTGCTCGCCGACGTCATCGCCTTCATCCGCGAGTTTTCCGACCGGCGCCTGCTGGAGATCGTCCGATGAACGAACACCCCTCGCCCGTGCGTTTCGCCACCCAACGCCCGCCGCCGCCGATCGCCATGCTGGCGGAACTCACGCATCGCTGTCCACTCGCCTGCCCCTATTGCTCGAACCCGTTGGAGCTTTCCCGCGCCTCGGAAGAGCTTTCGACCGAGGAATGGATCGACGTCTTCCGCCAGGCGGCCGATCTCGGCGTGCTGCACCTGCATCTCTCCGGCGGCGAGCCCGCCTCGCGCCGCGATCTGGTGGCGCTGACCCGGGCCGCGTCCGGCTTCGGGCTCTATACCAACCTCATCACCTCCGGCGTCGGGCTGACCGAGACGCGGATCGCAGAGCTTTCGGAGGCCGGGCTCGACCATCTCCAGCTGTCGATCCAGGGTGTCACGCCGGAAAAGGCGGATCTGGTCGGCGGCTATGCGGGCGGCTATGCCCGCAAGATCGCGGTCGCCGGCTGGACCCATGCGACGGGCATTCCGCTCACCGTCAACGCCGTCTGCCACAAACAGAACATGGACGAGATCGACGACATGGTGGGCCTTGCCATCGAACTCGGCGCGCGGCGCATCGAGATCGCCACCGTGCAGTTCCACGGCTGGGCCGAACGCAACCGGGCCTCGCTCATGCCGACCCGCGCGCAGGTGGAAGCGACCACCGCTTTCGTCAACGAAGCGCGAAAGCGGCTCGCGGGCACGCTGGTGATCGACTATGTGCCGGCCGACCATCATTCACGCTATCCCAAGGCCTGCATGGGCGGCTGGGGCCGCACCGGCCTCAACGTCAATCCGGCGGGGCGCGTCCTGCCCTGTCATGCGGCCGAGACCATACCGGGCCTCACCTTCGACACTGTGCGCGAGACGCCGCTTGCAGAGATCTGGCTCGAGGGCGCGGCGTTCAACGCCTATCGCGGCGACGACTGGATGGCCGAGCCCTGCCGCAGTTGCGAGCGCAAGCACATCGACTTCGGCGGCTGCCGCTGCCAGGCCATGGCGCTCGCCGGCGACCCTGCCGCCACCGACCCGGTCTGCATCCGCTCGCCGCTGCACGCGGCGCTTGCGGCCGCAGCCGACGCGGACGGCGAGGCGGAACCGGGACCGTTCGTCTATCGGGGGCGATGAGTTCGGCATCACATCTTGGCGTTACACGCCCCTTGAAATGACACCTTAATGGTGGCATCCTTTCCCCGTGGAAAAGTTACGCCCGACCTATGATCTCGCGGCGATCAAGGCTGCGCTCGGCTCCGTCAGCACGTTGGCGATCACCTCGTCGGCGCTGCGGGACGCCATGGCGCTCGGCTTCGACCGAAGCGGTATCGTGGCGACGATCGCAACCATCGAAGGGCGCATGTTCTACAAGTCGATGACCACATTCGCCGATCACAGGGTCTGGCAGGACGTCTATCACGTGCCTGTGGGCGATCTGCTGCTCTACGTGAAATTCCAGGCCGACGTCGTCACCGAATTCACCGTGATGTCGTTCAAGGAGAAGTGACCATGACCTCCGCCGCGCGGACACTGCCGGATACGATGACCTCGCCCGAGACCGGAGCGATCCTGCGGCGCGACAGTCGCCCGTTCGAGCTTCGCTACAAGGGTGAAACCATGACGATCGACCTCCCCGGCTACTATCCCGAGGGCGAGGGCGACGGTGTGCATGTCGGTGACGACATGGCCGTCGCGGACGAAGCCTTGCGCAGCCTGAAGGAAAAGATCGACGGCATTCCGTCGCCAAAGACGATCCGCCGGCTGAGAAAAAAGCTCGGGCTTTCTCAGCGGGAGGCCGGGACGCTGCTGAAGGTCGGTGAAAGTGCCTTCGACAAGTATGAGCGCGGCCTGATCGAGCCCAGCGGGCCGACCAGCCAGCTTCTGCGGCTGCTCGACCGGCATCCGGAGCTGATCGAGGATCTGCGCTGATTTTGCCGTTCGTCAGTTCCAAGCGCTTCGGCCTTCGGCTATGGTGCCGGCAAAATACTGAAGGAGACTGAGATGACAGCCCTTTTCGCTCGCCTTGTCGCCATGATCGGCGCGGCGATGATCCTGATGCGGCGCTGGGGCAAGAGCCCGGAAAAGCCGGCCCTCGGCGGCGCGCCGATCATTCCCGAAGCAAAGCCGCAGCGCATCCCGACGCTCAAGATGCCGACCGCCAAGGGCTGGGAGGACGGTCATGCGCCGACCGCCGCCGCCGGCCTCAAGGTCAATGCCTTCGCCAAGGGCCTGAAACACCCGCGCTGGATCTATGTGCTGCCGAACGGCGACGTGCTGACGGCCGAGGCGCTCGGCGTCGACGGCGGGCGGATCAGGACGCCGTTCGACTATGCCATGTATTCGACGATGAAGCGGGCAGCGGCCGTCGGCAACAGCCCCAATCGCATCACGCTCTTGCGCGATGCCGATGGCGACGGCGTGGCCGAGATGCGCCACACCTTCATGGAAGGCCTCAACCATCCCTTCGGCATGGCCATGCTCGACGGCACCTTCTATGTTGGCAATACCGACGGCATCATGGCCTTTCCCTATACCGAAGGCGCGACGAAGATCCAGGCTGAAGGCCGCAAGATCGCCGACTACAAGCCGGCCGGCCACTGGACCCGCAGCATCCTGCCGAGCCGCGACGGCAAGAAGCTCTATGTCGGCGTCGGCTCGCTCAGCAACATTGCCGAGCACGGCTTCGAGGCCGAGGAGGGGCGTGCCTGCATCTACGAGGTGGACCTCGAGACCGGCACGCAGCGAATCTTCGCCGGCGGCCTGCGCAATCCCGTCGGTCTTGCCTTTGAGCCCACGACCGGCGACCTGTTCACCGTCGTCAACGAGCGCGACGGGCTCGGCGACGAGACGCCGCCCGACTATCTCACCTCGGTGAAGGACGGCGGCTTCTACGGCTGGCCCTTCTGCTACTGGGGCAAGACGGTCGACGACCGCGTGCCGCAGGACCCGGCCAAGGTCGCGACCGCCATCCGCCCCGACTATGCGCTCGGCGGCCACACGGCTTCGCTCGGCCTCTGCTGGCTGCCGGCCGGCACGCTGCCGGGCTTCCCGGACGGCATGGTGATCGGCCAGCACGGCTCGTGGAACCGCTCCAACCTCGCCGGCTACAAGGTGATCTTCGTGCCGTTCGAGGACGGCCGCCCTTCGGGTCCGCCGCGCGACATCCTCACCGACTTCCTGGCGCCGGACGAGAAATATTCCTACGGCCGCCCGGTGGGCGTCACCATCGGCCCGGACGGTTCCCTGCTGGTCGCGGACGATGTCGGCGACGTCATCTGGCGCGTGACCGGAGCCGGGGCTTGAGGCTTCGGGCCAAAGGCCTGCAGCACACTCCATGGAATACCGGCCTCGCCGCCTAACGCGGCGGGGTCCTTGCCGAACGGCGACCAGAACCCCAAAATGGCCCGTGCTTCTGAGACCCGCTCCGCTAGCATGGACCTCCATTGCGGCCGGCACGATGCCCGCCGCATCCAGCGTCCCCGGGGCCCTCATGCGTCAGACACGGACTTTTCTCCTCGCCCTCTTCCCCCTGCTCCTCGCCGGCGGTCTGTCCACACCGTCCCTTGCACAGGGCTATGACGAGGCCTGCATGCAGGCGGTCGAAGAGCTCTGCGGCAAGACGCCGGTGATGCAGTGTTTCGCCGACGACGCCCAGTGGGGCAAGATCCCGGAACGCTGCCACGGCGACGTGCAGAGCATGTTCGAGGCGGAAAACGATTCCGCCGCCGCGGAGGGTGCGGCCCCCGCCGACGTGCAGGCCGCCACCCCGATCGAGGATCTCGCGGCGCTTTCCTATGGCGGCATCCTGCGCTCGGGCCCGAGCATGGACTCGAAGAAGAAGGCCAGCATCAGGCTCGGCCAAGCGATCGAACTGCTCGAGGCGACCGGCATCTGGACCGACGACTTCCAGTGGTTCAAGGTCAGGACCGCCTCCGGCACCGGCTATCACTGGGGCGGCATCTTCTGCACCATGGGCGGCGCCAAGCCCGAGGGCGTGCTTTACGACTGCAAAGAGAACCCGCCGGGGAGTTTCTGAGGAAAGCGATCGGCCTTCTTGCGAAGGAAACAGCACGCCATCGTTCCGGCAGGTTCCCCCCGCTCAATTCGTCGCGCTGGATTGCATCCACCGACCTGCACAACCAAAATACGAAGAAGTCAAATTCGATAAACTAAAAGTTGACAAGCCGGGTATGGCCCGCTATATGAAGCTTATCGAGATTTGCTTGCTGAGCTTTGGTTACCGCGCGTCTGGCACCGCGCCCTGAACGAACCTTCCTTTCAAAAATCGTTATCTTCATCCGCAGCGCTTCAGCGCTGTGGTCAATCAATATGCTAAGAAAGGGTTCATCATGACCACTGGCACAGTTAAATGGTTCAATTCCACCAAGGGCTTCGGCTTCATTCAGCCTGACGATGGCGGCCAGGACGCCTTCGTCCACATCTCGGCCGTCGAACGCGCCGGAATGCGCGAAATCGTCGAAGGCCAGAAGATCGGCTACGACATGGAGCGCGACAACAAGTCGGGCAAGATGTCCGCCTGCAACCTGCAGGCCGTATAATCGGTAACGGCTTTCCTTTGACCACGGATGTACTGGCACTGTCGAAAGCCAAGTTACCAAGCGAGGTCAGGCATATAGTGCCTGGCCTTTTTTTATGCCTTGCAGACCGTCTGATCCCTGTCCGGCCCTTCTGATTGCCGGCGGCATGGTCGCGTCGCAGAATAACCGGAGCAAGCAATGACAGCAGCGGAGAAGGAGCTCCAGGCGACCACGACCGCCTGGCAGATCGCCATCCAGGAAATCCTGCGGATCGTGGTGCGTGACATCTACAGGACCGGCAGCGAGGCCGAGTTCCAGGCGCATATCAAGCGCATTGAAGAGGCCGCCGTCGACAGCATCTATACCGGCCTGATGCTTCGGGGTACAAACGAATGGACGGAGCTTCTGGTGAAGGAGAAAGCCAGCAACTTCGTGACCAGCCTGTTGACCTCGTTTACCTTCGACCGTGCCTAAGGTTGGTGGGGATTTCCGAGCTTGACGCGGCATGAACGAACACAGGCCTGCGAGGTCGCGGCAAGACGGCCCTGCGATACCGTATTGTCTCCATTCGACGGGAAGCTGACCGATGCCCCACACTCTCAGTCCGCGGATCAAGCCTTGAGCAGGTCCGATACGTCTTCATCGCTCGAACGGCTCGGCTGGTCCGAATTCTTTGCCGCTCAAGTGGAGCCGGGCGAGGCCCATCTCGCACCCCGGCGCGTCGCCTCGGTTCACCGGGCCCGCCTCGAGGCGATCGACGCAAGCGGGCCGGTCGGGCTCGAGCTTGCGGCCAATGCCAATACTGCCGACTTTGCCGTGGGCGACTGGGTTCTGGCCGATCCGCTGACCGACATGCTGGTACGCCGCCTCGATCGAAAGACCCTGCTGCAACGACACAGCGAGATCCGGAACGGCCTGCAACTGGCGGCCGCCAATGTCGATACGCTGTTCATCACGACGTCCTGCAATGCCGACTTCAACGCGGCACGGCTGGAGCGCTACCTGATCATGGCCCACCAGGCAGGGACCAGGCCGGTGATCGTGCTGACCAAGGCGGACACCGCCGCCGATGCCGACGACTATCGCCGCCAGGCCATCGCCCTGCAGCGCGACCTGCCGGTGGTCGTCCTCAACGCCCGGTCGGCCGATGCCATCGAAACGCTGAAACCATGGCTTGGGGCTGGGCAGACGGTGGCACTGGTCGGTTCTTCCGGGGTCGGAAAATCGACGCTGGTCAACACACTGGCCGGCTCGGCGAGCGAGACGGCGCAGAAGACCGGCACGATCCGCGAGCATGATGCGCAGGGTCGCCACACGACGACGGCCCGCTCGCTGCATGCGATTGCCGGCGGCGGGTGGGTGATCGACACGCCGGGTATCCGGACGCTCTATGTGAGCGACGTGACCGACGGCATCGACACGCTGTTCGGTGATATTTCCGACCTTTCGGAGCAATGCCGGTTTCGCGATTGCACCCATGTCCACGAACCGGGCTGCGCCGTGCAGGCTGCGGTCGCTTCGGGTCAACTCGACGCCGACCGGCTGGGACGCTGGCGCACGCTGATAGAGGAGAGCCGCAGCCGGACCCCGGTACAGACAGGACCGCGCGGCAACAAGGTGGTTCGCCGGAAGAAATACTAGGCCGCCATCGCCAAAGGATGCCGGCGCATTACCCGGGCGCAGGCCGCACCAGGCCTGGCGCTTTTCCCTCTCACCCTTCCATCCGATCCCGTGGCTTCGGTATCCCGCCGAGCCCCCACAACAGGAGACATTCATGTCCGACACCAAGACGAATACTTCGGCAAAGAACCTGCCCTACGAGCCCATTCAGTTCGCCAAGAAGCACCGCATCTCCGTCGAGGATGCAAAGGTCATCATCGACAGGCACGGCGCCGACCGCAAGTCGGCCGACAAGGAAGGCCGGCGCATCAGCCTCTGAAAAAACAGCAGCCGCGGCAGCCTCGCTGTCCGCGGCCGCAACCCGGTGCAGGCATGCGGCGTCGTCGATTGGCCGCGCCCGAACTTACTTCAGATAGCCGTAGAGCCAGTCGCGGATATCCTCCGGCAGCCGCACCGGTTCACCGGTCTCCGACGCGCAAGCCGCCCAGATCACCTCGATTTCGGCGCAAAGCGTCTTGTCCTTCTCGATCAGGACGTTGAAGCCGATCGACTTGCCGCCGATCTTGTCGATGGTGACGGTCATGCGGGCCCTGTCGTCCAGCCTCAGCGGCTCGTGGAAACGGATCTCGATCTTGGTCGCCTGGAAATGCGGCTCGTCCTCCAGCGGGGGACGATAGCGCCAGAAATGGGAGAGCGCGGTTTCGGCATAGGCGAGATAGGCGGCATTGTGCAGCCTTCCGGTCATGTCGATGTCGCGATAGGGCACGCGGATATCCGTCACCTCGACGCGTTCCAGATCGTCCATGAAACCTCTCCCCTTTCGCGATTGCCCCTGACATTCAAGGGCATTTTGCCGGCAATCACAAGGCGCGGTCAAAAATGGCCGCGTTCGGAGGGGTCGTCGTGCCCGCCGATCCGCCCGCTCTGTCCACAGGGCAACGCCCCGCTTGGTCTCCGCGGTGGAACATGACGACCGCGCGCACTATGTTGGCCTCGACTTTCCAAGGAGAATGCGCGATGACCACCCGCCTCTACGAGAACATCGTCTTTCTCGAGCATGAGACGCCCGCCGGGCATCCGGAACGCGCCGACCGGCTGCGCTCGCTCAATATCGCGCTGGAGCATCCCAATTTCTCGCCCCTCGAACGCGTCGAGGCGAAGATCGCCAACGAGGATGCCGTCGTGCTCGCCCATCCGGAAGAGCATCTCTTTGCCGTCATGCGACAGATCCCCGAGGAAGAGGGCGAGATCAACCAGATCGAAGCCGACACCTATACCTCGCCGAAGAGCCTGCAGGCGGCGCTGACGGCGATCGGCGGGGCGATGGCGGCCGTCGATGCGGTGATGACCGGTGAGATTTCCAATGCCTTCGTCGCGGGGCGCCCGCCGGGCCACCATGCGGAAAAATCCAAGGCCATGGGCTTCTGCCTGTTCAACACGGTGGCGATCGCGGCGCGCCATGCGCAGAAGAAATACGGCGCCGAGCGGGTGGCGATCGTCGACTGGGACGTGCATCACGGCAACGGAACGCAGGACATCTTCTGGGACGATCCGTCCGTGCTGTTCTGTTCGACCCACCAGATGCCGCTCTATCCCGGCACCGGCGCGAGGGACGAGACGGGCACGAAGAACAACGTGGTCAATGCGCCGCTCTCGCCCAATGTCGGCTCTGATCATTTCCGAGAGGCGTTCAAGAGCCGCGTGCTGCCGGCGCTCCAGGATTTTTCGCCCGACCTGATCCTGATCTCGGCCGGTTTCGACGCGCACCACCGCGATCCGCTGGCGCAGATCAATCTCGTCGGCGAGGATTTCGACTGGGCGACGGGGCGGCTGATGGAAGTGGCCGATCGTTTTGCCCATAACCGGGTCGTCAGCATTCTCGAAGGCGGCTATGATCTGGAAGGTCTGGCCGAATCGGCCGGCCTGCATATCCTGCGACTGATGAAGGGTTGAGTATGACCGAGAACGCCGTTTCCGCCGAGATTTCCAGCTATTCCTTCGAGAAGGCGGTCGCCGAACTCGAAAGCATCGTGGCGCGGCTGGAGCGCGGCGACGTGGCGCTCGACGAGTCGATTTCCATCTACGAGCGCGGCGAGTTGCTGAAGAAACATTGCGAAACGCTGCTCAACGCCGCCGAAAGCCGGATCGAGAAGATCCGCCTTGACCGCGCCGGAAAGCCAGCCGGCACCGAGCCGCTCGACCCGCAATAGGCGCGTTGCGCCACGGGCAAAGGCTTGAAACCGGCAGACGATCGAAAAGCATGCTTATCGTTATCCCGGCAAAAAAGCCTGCTCGCGATTGACGGGCGCATGTCGCCTCCCCCATGATGCCCCCATCAACACACAGGTTTGGGAGGACCTTCATGAAGACCACGAAACTCGCAACCGTACTTGCCGGCGCTCTCGCGCTGTCGACCGCGCTTGGCGCTGTCTCGGCCAAGGCCGAGGAATTCATCAATGTCCTGACCGGCGGCACGTCCGGGGTGTACTACCCGCTCGGCGTCGCCTTGTCGAAGATCTACGGCGACAACATTGCCGGCGCCCGCACCCAAGTGCAGGCCACCAAGGCTTCGGTCGAGAACCTCAATCTGCTGCAGGCCGGACGCGGCGAGATCGGTTTCTCGCTCGGCGACAGCGTGCAGATGGCATGGGACGGCAACAAGGAGGCCGGCTTCCCCGGCAAGCTCGACAAGCTGCGCGGCATTGCCGCGATCTATCCGAACTATATCCAGATTGTCGCATCGCAGGACTCCGGCGTGAAGACGCTGGCCGATCTCAAGGGCAAGAGCCTGTCGGTCGGCGCGCCGAAGTCCGGCACCGAGCTCAATGCGCGCGCCATCCTCAAGGCCGCCGGGATGGGCTATGACGCGCTTGGCAAGACCGAGTACCTGCCCTTTGCCGAGTCGGTCGAGCTCATCAAGAACCGCCAGCTCGACGCCACGCTGCAGTCGGCCGGCATGGGCGTCGCCTCGATCCGCGACCTCGCCACCTCGGTGAAGATCAACGTCGTCGCAGTCCCGGCCGCGGATGTCGAAAAGATCGGTGCACCCTACATGGCGGCCGTCATCCCGGCCGGCACCTATGAAGGCCAGACCGAAGACGTGCCGACGGCCGCCGTCGGCAATTTCCTCATCACTCATGAGGGCGTCTCCGACGAGACCGCCTACCAGATGACCAAGCTTCTGTTCGACAACCTGCCGGCACTGACCGCCGCCCATGCGGCCGCCAAGGCGATCGACGTCAAGAAGGCGCTCGACGGCATGCCGATCCCGCTGCATCCGGGTGCCGAGCGGTATTACAAGGAAATCGGTGTCCTGAAGTAAGGCGGATTGCCGACGGACGACACCCCCTCTGGCCTGCCGGCCATCTCCCCCACAAGGGGGGAGAAGATCCGGGGATACGTGTCGGCTTCGTCCGCAACCGTGCGACCGGGTTAAGCCCTCCCCCTTGTGGGGAGGGTTTGGGAGTGGTCTTCCGTCCTATGGCTGGACCGCGGCCTGAACGCACGTAAGAGCGGGGCAATTTCTTTCGGAGGAATGATGACCGATACGACCATGCCAGGCCACCACGCACCGCATTCGGCCGAGGAAGCGATCGAGGGGCTGCCCGCCGGATTCGGCGCCGGTCTGCCCGGCAAGGCGGCCTTCTGGATCGCCTTTGCCTTCGCGTTGTTCCAGCTGTGGACCGCCGCTTACGGCACGCTGCCGAGCCAGGTGGTGCGGGCCATGCATGTGGGCTTCCTGCTGTTGCTGGGCTTTTCCCTGTTCGGCAACCTCGTCGCCAGGAGCACGGCTGGGCGCATCTGGTTCTGGACGCTCGGCATTCTCGGTTTCCTCACTGGTCTCTACAACTGGGTGTTCTACGAAGACCTGATCACGCGTTCCGGATTCCTCAACGCGCTCGACCTGACGGTCGGCACGGTCATGGTCATCCTCGTCTTCGAGGCCGCACGCCGCCTCATGGGCTTGCCGCTAACCATCATCGCCGGGCTGTTCCTCGCCTACTGCTTCTTCGGCCAATACCTGCCCTCGCCGCTTGCCCATCGCGGCTATGACTTCGAACTGATCATCGAGCATTTCGCCTTCGGCACGGAGGGCATCTACGGCACGCCGATCTATGTCTCGGCCGCCTATATCTTCATCTTCGTCGTCTTCGCCGCCTTCCTCGAACGCGCCGGCATGCTGACTTTGTTCAACGATTTCGCCCTTGGGCTGGTCGGCACCTGGAAGGGCGGGCCGGCGCAGGTCTGCATCCTCTCCTCCGCGCTGATGGGCACGATCTCCGGTTCGGGCGTCGCCAATGTGGTGGCGAGTGGCCAGTTCACCATTCCGCTGATGAAGAAGTTCGGCTTCCGCTCTGCCTTTGCCGGCGGGGTCGAGGCGACCTCCTCCATGGGTGGGCAGATCATGCCGCCGGTCATGGGCGCCGTCGCCTTCATCATGGCCGAGACACTGAATGTTCCCTATGCCGACATCGTCAAGGCGGCGCTGATCCCGGCCATCCTCTATTTCGGCGTCTGTTTCTGGATGGTCTATCTCGAAGCCGGCAAGGCGGGCCTCAAGGGTATGTCCAAGGCCGAACTGCCCAATCCCTGGTCGGCGGTGAAGGAACACTGGCCGCTGGTGCTGCCGCTGGCGGCCCTCGTCTACCTGCTGTTTGCCGGCTTCACGCCGATCTTCGCCGGCACGATGGGGCTGGCGCTGGTCGTTGTCCTGATCCTCGGCACGCCGCTTGCCGCCATGATCGGCCCCTTTGCCTTCCGCATGGTATTCTGGCTGGCGCTGGGCCTGGCCGCGGCCGCCTTCCTCAAGTTCGGCGTCAACATCCTGCTCCTGGTGATCGGAACGCTGATCGTCGCCTGCGCCTTCTTCAAGGGTGGCCGGGAGACGCTCGCCATCTGCCGGGATTCGCTCGCCGAAGGGGCGAAGAACGCCCTGCCCGTCGGCATTGCCTGTGCTATCGTCGGCATCGTCATCGGCACGCTGACACTGACCGGCATCGCCTCAACCTTCATCGGCGCCGTGATCGAGATCGGCCGGGACAACCTGTTCCTGTCGCTCATCCTCACGATGGTCACCTGCCTGATCCTCGGCATGGGCATCCCGACCATCCCGAACTACATCATCACCTCGTCGCTCGCCGGGCCGGCGCTGCTGGAGCTCGGCGTGCCACTGCTCGTCAGCCACATGTTCGTCTTCTATTTCGGCATCATGGCGGACCTGACGCCCCCGGTGGCGCTCGCCTGCTTTGCCGCTGCCCCCATGGCCAAGACCTCCGGCCTGAAGATATCGCTGCAGGCGACCAAGCTTGCGACCGCCGGATTCGTCGTTCCCTTCATGGCGGTCTATACGCCGGCGCTGATGCTGCAGGATGCCGGTCCTATGGCCGCCGCCTGGGGGTATCCGGTCGAGGTCGCCTATGTCTTCTTCAAGGCCTGCTTCGGCATCGCGCTCTGGGGCATAGCGGTGGTCGGATACCTCTTCGCGCGGCTCTCGCCGCTTGAACGCTTGCTCGCCTTCGTCGCCGGCTTCAGCGTCGTGCTCGCCCTGCCCTGGACCGACGAATTCGGCTTCGCGCTCGGCGGCCTGCTTCTGGCCTTCCATTGGTGGCGCGCCCGCAAGGGGAGCCAGGCGGCCGCTACTCCATGAGCGTCTGCATCCTCGCCGGCGCCAAGGCGATGAGCTTCGCGGTTTCGCTGTTTTCGCTTAGCTGGGCCCATTCGGTGCAGAAGACGGAATGGCAGGAGGACTGGGAAGTCACCCCGGCCGGCCTCCATCTGACCAAGGCCCGAGTCAAGGGCTCGGGTGCCGGCATGGAGCCGGGCGACGGCGCGGTGCTGATAGGCGGCTGGTGGGAATGGTCGCCGCAGAACCCGCCGGTTGGCGAACTGCGCCTCGCGGCCTCCGGTGCGACCGGCGGCGGCTGGAAGTTGTGCCATGACGGCGGGTGCGTGGAATTGGGGGCGGAGGCCGGCGGGGACGTCGTGATTGCGCCCTGCGCCGAGCACGAAGCGTTTCCGCAACGGTAGCGGATGAGAACACACTGTTGCGGAACCGGCGGCTGGGGCCGGGGCAACAATGTGCTAGAATCCCGACATCATTCCCCGAGCGGAGATATCACCCATGTCCTTCTTTCCCGGCAAAGATCCCCTGCCCGGCGATGCCTTCGCCAGCGACGTGATCGAGCAGTTGATCATTCCGCGCTCCAGCGACATCGGCGGCTTTGCGGTCAGGCGGGCGCTGCCTACCGCGCGGCGGCGACTGGTCGGGCCGTTCATCTTCTTCGACCGCATGGGACCGGCGCTGCTTCGGGCCGGCGAGGCGCTGGACGTCAAGCCGCATCCGCATATCGGGCTTTCCACCGTTACCTACCTGTTCGACGGCGAGATCAAGCATCGCGACAGCCTGGGTACGGAACTGGTGATCGAGCCTGGCGACATCAACCTGATGACGGCAGGGCGCGGCATCGTGCATTCCGAGCGCACGCCGGAAAAGCTGCGCGGCAAGCCGCATTCGGTCTCCGGGCTGCAGACCTGGCTGGCGCTACCCGATGACCGGGAAGAGATCGATCCGGCCTTTGCCCATACCTCCAAGAGCGCCATGCCGATGTTCGAGACGGACGGTGCGTCAGGCAGGGTCGTGATCGGTTCGACGGCCGGGCTCAGTTCCCCGGTCAAGGTCTTCTCCGACACGCTGTATGTCGACCTCGCGCTTGAGCCGGGCGGCCGCTTCCACTTCGAGGCCGAACAGGAGGAACGGGCGGCCTACCTGCTTTCGGGAGAACTGGAGATCGCCGGAGACCGCTTTGCCCCCGACCAGTTGCTGGTCTTCCGCCCCGGCGACGCGCTGACATTGACCGGCGGCGCAGCTGGCGCGCATGTCATGCTGTTCGGTGGGGCTGCCATGGCCTCCAGGCGGCACATCTGGTGGAATTTCGTTTCGTCCTCGAAGGAGCGGATCGAACAGGCCAAGGAAGAGTGGAGAACCGGCCGCTTCGACATCGTTCCGGGCGACGAGGAGGAGTTTGTGCCTTTGCCGCAGGGCAGTTGAACTCTATATAGGGGGAGGCCATCTGTCCTTGACGCGAGCTTTTGCCCGAGCGGTAAATCCTCTATAAGGCGAGCGACACGCCGAAAAGACGACAACGACAAGAGGCTCGAGCCCCGTGACATCCCTGCCCCCGACGCCCTTGCTGGACAAGGTCCGCTATCCCGCAGACCTGCGCGAGCTCGAAGACCGCGATCTGCCGCAGCTTGCCCGCGAAGTGCGTGACGAGATGATCGATGCGGTATCGAAGACCGGCGGGCATTTGGGCGCCGGGCTCGGCGTCGTCGAACTGACCATTGCCATCCACAAGGTTTTCGACACGCCGAACGACCGGCTGATCTTCGACGTCGGGCATCAGTGCTATCCGCACAAGATCCTCACCGGCCGGCGCGACCGCATCCGCACGCTGCGCCAGGAAGGCGGCCTTTCCGGCTTCACCAAGCGCGCCGAGAGCCTCTACGACCCCTTCGGCGCGGCGCATTCCTCGACCTCGATCTCGGCCGGGCTCGGCATGGCGGTCGCGGCGGATCTTTCCGGCACCGACCGTAAGGTGATCGCGGTGATCGGCGACGGCGCCATGTCGGCCGGCATGGCCTATGAGGCATTGAACAATGCCGGCGCGCTTGATGCGCGCCTTATCGTCATTCTCAACGACAACGACATGTCGATCGCGCCGCCGACCGGGGCGATGAGCGCCTATCTGGCCCGGCTTGCCTCGGGCCGCACCTATATGGGCTTCCGCGACCTCGGCAAGAAGCTGACGGCCTATCTCGGCAAGACCGTCGACCGGGCGATCACGAGGGCGGTCGAACATGCGCGCGGTTATGTGACCGGCGGCACCATGTTCGAGGAAATGGGCTTCTACCATATCGGCCCGATCGACGGTCACTCGTTCGAGCACCTGCTGCCTGTCCTGCGCAATGTGCGCGACAACGGACAGGGGCCCGTGCTGATCCATGTGGTGACGCAGAAGGGCAAGGGCTACGCTCCGGCCGAGGCTGCCGCCGACAAGTATCACGGCGTCAACAAGTTCGACGTGATCACCGGCGCCCAGGCCAAGGCCAAGCCGAATGCGCCCTCCTATACCGCCGTCTTCGGCGAGGCGCTGGTGCAGGAAGCGACGCTGGACGAGAAGATCGTCGGCATCACCGCCGCCATGCCGTCGGGCACCGGGCTCGACAAGCTGGCCGAAATCTTCCCCAGGCGCACCTTCGACGTCGGCATTGCCGAACAGCATGCCGTCACCTTCGCGGCAGGCCTCGCGGCCGAAGGCTTCAAGCCGTTTTGCGCGCTCTATTCGACCTTCCTGCAGCGCGGCTATGACCAGGTGGTCCACGACGTGGCGATCCAGGGCCTGCCCGTTCGCTTCCCGATCGACCGCGCCGGCTTCGTCGGCGCCGACGGCCCGACCCATGCCGGCTCCTTTGACACCGGCTTCCTCGCCTCGCTTCCCGGCTTCGTCGTCATGGCGGCGGCCGACGAGGCGGAGCTGAAGCATATGGTGCGCACGGCGGCAGCCTATGACGCCGGCCCGATCTCGTTCCGCTATCCCCGCGGCGAAGGCGTGGGCGTGCAGCTGCCGGAACGCGGCGAGATCCTCGAGATCGGCAAGGGTCGGGTGATGAAGCAGGGCACCAAGGTAGCGCTCTTGTCCTTCGGCACGCGGCTCGCCGACTCTCTGCTGGCGGCCGAAGACCTCGATGCGGCCGGCCTTTCGACCACCGTCGTCGATGCCCGCTTCGCCAAGCCGCTCGATGCGGATCTCATCCGCCAGCTCGCCCGCCACCACGCGGTGCTGGTGACCGTCGAGGAAGGCGCCGTCGGCGGTTTCGGCAGCCAGGTCGTGCAGCTGCTGGCGAGCGAAGGACTTCTCGACAACGGGCTGAAGTTCCGCTCCCTGGTGCTGCCCGACATGTGGATGGACCAGGCCAAGCCGGAAGTCATGTATGCCAAGGCCGGCCTCGACGCCGCCGGCATTACCCAGACGGTGTTCAAGGCGCTCGGCCAGGCCGGCGTCGGGGTGAATGCGGCAGGGTAAGACCCGAATGTTTCCTCAAGAGGAGAGGACTGCCGCGGCACACGTAAAGACTGCGGTGATGGCCCCACTCTTCTCAACTGTCCTGTTTTGCATGGCGCTGCCCTCATGGGCCAACGGCGATCCCGTCTCCATGCAAAGCATGCGGGACTTCCTGCAGGGCACACCCGATTGCGTCGAGTTCACCGACAAATGCAGCATATGCCGCGTGTCCGACGGTCAGGCGATGTGCTCTACCCCTTCGACGGCCTGCATCAAGAAGGCCTATGTCTGCACGCGGAGAAGCGCAGACTAACGACGGCGCGTTCCTGGTCTTCCTCTTCTCCCCCGCGGGGAGAAGGGCCGAGCGCATGCGAGGCGATGAGGGGGCCAAGTGCGCCTTCGGCGCCCCCTCATCCGGCGCTACGCGCCACCTTCTCCCCGTTGGGGAGAAGAGGGACGTCATCCCTCGACGCCCCCCTGCTGGACTTCCGCCCCTCCCCCGGATAGACCGGACCAAAAGCCCGAACCTAAGGGCATCTGCGCCTTGAGGGAGGCCGCCATGTCGTTGCATGCCATCGCCGAGGATTTCGCGCCCGACTGGGCGGCGATCGCCGTGGTCATTCTCGGCGTTACGGCCTTTTCGGTCGGTCAGGGGCTCACTTATCCGCTGATCGCGCTGGTGATGGAAGGGCGTGGCGTCTCCTCCACCCTGTCCGGACTGAATGCCGCCGTCTTTGCCGCGGGATTGGCGACGTCGACGCTGATGATCGGCAGGCTGACGGCGCTCCTGCGCGGTGACCGGCTGATCGTCGCGGGGCTCGTTGGCGCGTCTGCCTCGCTTGCGGCCTTTGCCGCGTTCGATGAACTGTGGCTGTGGTTCGTCGCCCGCTTCACGCTCGGCTTTTCGACCAGCATCATCTTCACCATGAGCGAAGCCTGGCTCAATACCGCCTGCCCGGATCGGCTGCGCGGCCGCGTCTCGGGCGCCTATGGCGCGGGCATGTGCGCGGGTTTTGCGGCGGGACCGCTCGCCATTCCGCTGGTCGGCACCGAGGATGGCTTCGCCTTTGCGCTCATTGCCGTCTATGTCGCCTTCGTCGCCTTCGTCACTGTCATGCTCGGCCGGTTCGCTCGCACCCGGCCGGAGGCGGCCTCGGCCCGCGGCCTGATCGCCTTCGCCCGGACCGCGCCGCTTCTTCTCCTGATGGTGCTCGCCTTCGGCTATTCCGACATTGCGGCCATCTCGACCATCCCGCTCTATTTCGTCGAGCGCGGTTATTCGGAGAATTTCGCCGCCCTCGTCGTCAGCATGGTGGCGCTGCCGACGGCCATCGCCCAGCCGCTGGTCGGCTGGCTGCTCGACCGAAGCTCACGGAAACGGGTGGCCGTTTCGTCCGCAGCGCTCTGCGGCGCGAGCTTCATCGCGCTTCCCTTTCTCAGCAATCAGGCGCCGCTGCTTCTCGCCGTCTCGCTTCTCGGGGCGGCAAGCTTCTCGCTTTACACCTGTGCGCTGACCCTGCTCGGCGACAAGTTTCGTGGCGGGCTGCTGGTATCGGGGGCGGCTGCCTATGCACTGGTCTACGCGATCGGCAGCGCGGCCGGCTCCAGTTCCACCGGACTGATCATGGACTGGTCGCTCGATGCCGCCCCGATCCTGACGGGGGTCATGATGCTGGGCTTCGCGGCGATCTTCGCTATGGGCCTTCGGGATCAGCCGGCACGCGGCTGAGTTTGCGCAGAACGGGCTGGCTTTTGGCCATCCGATCTGCTTTGACCGCAGGATGCTGGAAACCTCGCCGCCCGACATCTTCGACTGCCAGACCTGCGGCGCCTGTTGCGCCTACAGCGCCGACTGGCCGCGCTTCTCGCTGGAAAGCGACGAGGAGATCGCCCGCATTCCCGAAAGGTTCATCGCGGCCGACCTTTCCGGCATGAAGTTCGAGGGCGGCCGTTGCGCGGCGCTGACCGGCGAGGTCGGCAAGCATGTCGGCTGCGCGGTCTATGCCGACCGACCGCTGGTGTGCCGCACCTGCATGCCTGGCGACGAAGAGTGCAGGATGGCGCGCGCCGAATTCGGCTTCAGCACCGAGGCGCTGCCCGATCCTGACCGCTTTTTGTAGTTCCCTCAGGGGATCGTGACACCCAGCGTTTCGGCCGGCAGTTCGCTGCCGAGTTCGACGGCGCGGGTCTGCTTGTCCATCACGCAGACATAGGTGACGGTCGCGTCTGCGCCCTTCGCCTTGCCCGACAGCACGGCAAGCCCGAAGCGCTCGCTGCCGAACGGATCGACCGCGGCCCTGGCCTGTTCGAGCACGGGCGCTGCCGCTTCGAGGCACTTCTTCCCGACCTCCTCGGCGAATTCCTGCCAGGCATCGTCGGAGGAGGCAAAGGCCGGAACGGCGGCGGCGAGGAACAGGACAAAGGCTGGAGCGAGTCGCGGCATGGAAGCATCCTTTTCGATCGGAGGGCGCCAATTCGGCGACCATAGAAAACACATGGATTTCTAGCTCAGCGGAGGAGATAAATCTTCTCCCCGCTGGAATGATTTTGACCTTTGGCAGGTTGCCTCGGCAGGGTTCCCCTCCTATGTTCCCGATCACCGATTTCCGCAATCAGTTGCCAAAAGGAGATTTTACCATGGCTTTCGAATTGCCCGAACTCCCCTATGCCTACGACTCGCTCGCACCCTTCATGTCGGCGGAGACGCTCGAATATCACCACGACAAGCACCACAAGGCCTATGTCGACAACGGCAACAAACTCGCCGCAGAAGCCGGCATGGGCGATCTGTCGGTCGAAGAAGTCGTGAAGAAGTCGTTCGGCACCAATCAGGGCCTCTTCAACAACGCCGCCCAGCACTACAACCACATCCATTTCTGGAAGTGGATGAAGAAGGACGGCGGCGGCACCAAGCTGCCGGGCAAGCTGCAGGCGGCGATCGACAGCGATCTCGGTGGCTATGACAAGTTCAAGGCCGACTTCACCTCGGCCGGCGCGACCCAGTTCGGTTCCGGCTGGGCCTGGCTCTCGGTCAAGGATGGCAAGCTCGCCATCTCCAAGACCCCGAACGGCGAAAACCCGCTGGTGCACGGCGCCTCGCCGATCCTCGGCGTCGATGTGTGGGAACACTCCTACTACATCGACTACCGCAATGCCCGTCCGAAGTATCTCGAAGCCTTCGTCGACAGCCTGATCAACTGGGACTACGTGCTAGAAATGTACGAAGCCGCCACGAAGTAAGCGTCGACCGAATTTGCATTCAAAGAACCCGGTGCCGAGAGGCGCCGGGTTTTCTTTTGACATGAAGCCGCTTGCTAGAACGGCCGTCGGGTGAAACAGTCTGATCTGTCGAACGGTTCGGATTTCACCAGACCAGAAGGAGCCAACCATGGCCGATAATTCCCTGCAGACACAACTCCGCGAGCTTCAAGCACAGGTGACCGCCCTGACGGAGAGCCTGGCGCAACAGGGCGATGATGCGGCTGGCCGGCTTCGCAAGCGCACATCGGCCGCCATTCGCGATGCGTCACACACAGCCGAGGAGGTCGTAGACTATGCCAGATCCGAGGCGGAAAGCGTCGCCGGCATCGTGCGCGAGCATCCGGCCGCGACCTCGACGGCACTTCTGACCGCCGGCCTGATCGGCGGGCTAGTCGGCTACCTGATCGGCGCGGCGCAAGCCCCGCAGCATCCACACCGCCGCTGGTACTGACATCGCAGCGAAGGACCCGGGCGTTCCTGGCGGTGCGCCCCGCCTTTCCTCCGTGAACTCGCCTGCCTGAACTCCCACGGATCGCGCTCCGCAGCGCCCCCGATCGCCTCGACGAGGAAATCGATGAACAGGCGCACGCGCGCCGGCAGCAGGGTGCGGTGGGGAAACAGGATGTAGATCCCCAGCAAGCCGCATTCGCAATCGGGGAAGAGAGATACGAGTTCGCCGCGGGCAAGCGCCCCGCCGCAGACGAAGGTCGGCAGAAGTCCGATACCGACGCCGGCGCGCGCGGCCTGAAGCAGGGCTTCGGCGCTGGTGGACAGCATGCGCGGCGTGATCTTCACCTGTTGCGCCTCACCGCCGTGCCTGAAGGACCATGTGGTCCATGGCTGCGGGACGGCGAAGGTCAGGCAATGCCGGCGCGCCAGTTCCGCCGGCTCCGTCGGGTGTCCCTCCCGCTCGAGATAGCCGGGGCTCGCGACAATGTGGAAGCGCGACAGCGCGATGCACCGCCCGACGAGGCTGGTATCGAGATCGCGGGCGATACGGATCGCCAAATCATAGCCCTCCTGAACGATATCGACACTGCGGTTGGTGAGATCGAGCGTAATGTCGATGGCCGGGTGCCTTTCGAGAAAAGCCGCGATCACCAGGGGCAGATGCAGGTTGCCGAATTCAGTCGGTGCGGTGATCCTGAGCATACCGCGCGGCATGTTCGTGTCGGCGCCGGCCTCGGTCTCGGCGGCATCGATGCTGCGCAGGATCGCGGTGCATTGCTCGAAATAGGTGGCTCCGGCCTCAGTCGGCCGCACCTGCCGCGTCGTGCGGTTCAACAACCGCGCACCGGTGCGCTTCTCCAGATGGCCGATATGCTTGCTGACCATGGCCGGCGACAGGTCCAGGCCGCGCGCAGCGGCGGCAAAGCTGCCCAGTTCCACGACGCGCACGAAGACCTGCATGCTTTCCAGTGTGTCCATACCCCCTCCACCGTTCACTGGCAGTAGCGGGTCCGTTTACCCGCCGCCCGCTTCTGCCGCACGAATCCTGCCGATACAATCGCGCCATTCCATCAAACTCTCTAACGGATGACCAGAATGACGACGCTGCTCCAATTCGATTTCCCCTTTGACGGTCCCTTCGGCGCGGAGATGACTGCCGCCCTTGCCGGCCTTGCCCAGGACATTGCCGCCGAGGAAGGGCTTATCTGGAAGCTCTGGACCGAAAACGAGGCGGAGCGCCGCGCCGGTGGCATCTACCTGTTCGCCGATGCGGCTGCGGCAGAACGCTATGCGGACAAGCACAAGGCGCGGCTGGAAGGCTTCGGCGTTGGCGGCATCGTCGCCCGGTCCTTCGCCATCAATGCCGATCTTTCGGCCATCACCCGCGCTCCGCTCTGAAGAGGAGAGCCGCCATGCACACCACTTTCGCAGAGGTCCGGATCGCGGATCTCGCCCGGTTCATCTCCGTCTTCTCCACGGCCGGCGCACGAATGCGAGCCCGGCACGGAAGCCTCGGCGCGAGCGTCCTTGCCACCACCGAACCCGGTCGCGTCTTCGTGCTCATCGACTGGCCGAGCGAGGCAGCCTTCGCCGCCTTCCTTGCCGATCCGGAAGTCCCGGTCACCATGGCTTCGGGCGGGGCGCTTGCGCCGCCGGCCTTCACCGCCGTCGAACGGGTGGCGACCCTGCCCGCCTGAGGCACCCGGTGCACCCCATGCGCGGCCTCACGGAACCTTACCCATTGAGCCGCGTTTCCCCCGGGAACTATGCCCTCAACAGGAAAGGATCACCCATGGCCAGCAACAACAGCGACATCATGAACGAACTGCGCAGCCTCCAGGCCCAGGTCATGCATTTCAAGGACCTGCTTTCCGAGGAAGGCGAAAAGGTTGCCGGCGAGGCGCGCGGCCGCGCATCGACCCTGGTCAACGGCGCCAGCCGCAAGGTTCAGGATGCCGCGAGCTATGCGAAGGACGAGGCCGCCACGATGGGCTCGATCGTCCGCGAGCATCCGACCGCGACTTCGACCGCACTCCTGACCGCCGGCGTGGTCGGCGGCCTGATCGGCTACTTCCTCGCAACCTCCTCGTCGCAGTCCTCCAGCTATTCGCCGCGCCGCTGGCTCTGAACGCCCCGATTCAGGCTATTTAAAATAGCGACACCCGGCCCTCTGAAGAGGGCCGGGTGTTTTTCATATCAGACATCAGCCTGCGGTGATCAGAACTCCGACCATTCCTGCTTGGCAGCGGCGCTGCCGCCGGAAAATGCCTGGGTGATGCGTCCGGCAAGTGCGCGGGCCGGCGAGACGGCCGGCTTGGCATTGTGGTCTGCGGGAACCGGCGTCGATGCGCGTGCCGGCGCAGGCCGGGTCTGGCGGACCGGGGCGGACATCTCTCCCTGTCCGAGCTGGAACTGACCAAGCAATGCGTTGAGAGCGGCGGCCTCGGTCGCCAGAGAATGGCTCGCGGCCGTCTGCTCTTCGACCATGGCGGCATTCTGCTGGGTGCCCTGGTCCATGGTGTTGACCGCCGTATTGATCTCCTGCAGGCCGGTCGACTGCTCGCGGCTGGCCGTGACGATCGCCGAGACGTGATGGCTGATTTCCTCGACGGCGGCGACGATCTTTTCCAGTTGCGTACCGGTTTCGCCGACGAGCGCCACGCCGTTGCCGACCTGGGTCGAGGAGGTGGAGATCAGTGCCTTGATTTCCTTTGCCGCATTGGCCGAGCGCTGGGCCAGTTCGCGAACCTCCTGGGCAACAACCGCGAAGCCCTTGCCGGCTTCGCCCGCGCGGGCGGCCTCGACACCGGCGTTGAGAGCCAGAAGGTTGGTCTGGAAGGCGATCTCGTCGATCACGCCGATAATGTTGCTGATCTCGCCGGCCGACTTCTCGATCTCCGTCATCGCGGTGACGGCGTTGCGCACCACCTGGCCGGAACGCTCGGCGCCGGCGCGAGTGCTGGCGACCAGTTGGCCGACATCCTCGGCGCGGCGGGCGGTATCCTTGACGGTCGTCGTCACCTGCTCAAGTGCTGCGGCCGTTTCCTCGACGGACGCTGCCTGCTGTTCGGTGCGACGCGACAGATCGTCGGCCGAGGCGCGGATCTCGGCCGCACCGGCGTTGATTGCGGCGGCATTGGCGCCGACCGAACGCAACGCACCCTGAAGCTTTTCGAGCGATGCATTGAAGTTCATGCGCAGCGCGTCGAGACGCTCGGCGAAGGTGGTGTTGATGCGATAGGCGACATTGCCGTCGGCAAGGGCCGCAAGGCCGGTTGCCAACTGGTCGACAGCGAAGGCGATCTCGTCTGCCTCGCGGGCCTTTTCGGCCTCGGCGCGGCGACGTTCCTGCTCGGCGCTGGCGCGCATGGCTTCGGTTTCGCCGGCCAGACGCTGCTTTTCGACCGCTGCATCCTTGAACACGACGACCGCCTTGGCCATCTGACCGACTTCGTCACCACGGTCGAGGGCAGGCACGTCGACGTCATGGGCGCCACCGGCCAGCTGGGTCATCGCCTCAGTCATGCCGACGATCGGGGTCACGATCGAGCGCGACAGCAGCCAGATCAGGGCAACAGCGACGACGCCGGCAATCGAGCCGCCGATCAAAAGTGCAAGCTCAAGATTGCGGTGAGCGCTGGCGAGCGCTGCCGCGTTGGTGGCCGACATGGAAGCAATCTGATCCTTGATCTTCGCAGCCTCTTCGCGGAAGGCATCGAGCTGACCCTTGGAGGCGTTGCGGCCGATCTCGATGACCTCAGCGATCGTCGCCTCGGTATCCTTGCGTGCGGCAAGTTGCGGTTCGGTCAACTGGGTGTGGAAGACGTCGGCCGCGGCCTTCATCGCGTCGAGCGAGGCAATGATTGCCGCGTCGCCGGCGGCGGCCTTTTTCGCTTCCTCGATGTAGCCGAGCATTTTTTCGCGGTGAGCGAAGACGTCCTTATAGGTGCTCTCGCTGCGGAACAGCAGGTAGCCACGCTGGTTCACGGCCTGTTCGAGCATGGATTCGAGTGCGCGGTCGGACAGGGAAAGGATCTTTTCGGAGCGTTGCTGCTCCACCGAAGCGGCCTTGGCGAGGTAGGCCTCGACGAACACCACCGCCGTCGCGAGAAAACAGCTGGCCATGATGCCAAAAAAGGTGAGGATCAGCTTCTTGTTCAGGGAAATGTTCTTGAGGGACATGCGAACTACTCTCTCGCGCATTGCCATGGAGGGACCATGGCTCAAGCGCGCGGACACACAGGGGCTGAGGCATGATTGGTTCCTGCCGCAGCGCTGCCCTTCATGGCGCACCGTTGGATCGCGGAGTTCGTACAATCGTACCGAACATGAGCAAATGCTCTTATGATTCGGTTATGCGACAGTGCGAAATTTCGCATGCCGAAATTTACCGGCTCGGAACCACCAGAAGAATGTGCAGGTCCTTCTCCGGATAGAAGTCGGTGGCGGTCATCTCGAAACGTGTCGGCCCGACCTTGCGGACATTGCTGCCGCAGAAGCTGACGAAATTCTTCTCGTCGCCCTTGTCGACGGTCAGCTTGAACTTGCCGATCGACCCGCCCCAATTGGCGCCCGTGGTCAGGATGTAGGACATCCATTTCTCGAAATAGTAGACGCCGGCATCGTAGTTCTGTTGCTTTTCCAGCTTGAGCGCCGTCTTGAGGAAGGCGTCGTCGATGCAATAGCGCTCGCGGTAATCGTCCAGTTGCGGCGTGGGCTTGCCGTCCTGGATGAAGGTCATGGCGACGGTGCCGCCGACGCTCGGCCGGTAGCTGTGATGGACCTTCACCTCGCGCCCGGCCGGAAAGGTGGTGCGCCACCAGTAGACGGTCTCCAGTTTCCACAGCACTTCATATTCCGGCTCCACCGGCTTGCCCGGCTCGCCCGGATCATAACTGGTGTCGACGATCAGCCCCCGCGTTTCCCAGTCCTTGCGCACGTCGTCGGGCAGCCTGGCTATTCCGGCCCGCGTCGCCTCGCTCAACGGCAGCAGCGAAATACCGCGGCCGACGATTTCCTCGGTCATGTCGATGCCGTTGACGGTGGCGCGCTGCTGCAACTGCGGTTCGATCTTCCTGCCGTCCTGCGACACGGTAAAGCCCATGAAATTGTCGTGCTCGAAATCGTCGAGCGCGGCATTGAAATCCATGTAGCCGCCGATCTCCGGCATGGGGAAGGCGACAAGGGTTTCCAGATCGGTGTCCGACTGGTTCTTGAAGACATAGTCGACCCGGATCTCTTCCTGGGAGATGAACAGGTCCTCGCTCAGCATGTCGACCTGATCCTGCCTTGTATAGACGAGCCCCCCGGCCTCGAGCACGGCGGAGGTGTCGTTGGCCGTCGCCGGGGCCGCCATCGTCAGGGCGAAAAGGCCTGCAAGCATGGCGTTCTTCATCGTCGTCTCCTGCCTTGTGAAGAGCGGCCGGACATGGCCAGGCGCAAGGTTAGGCGGCAAGTCGAAGCCAAGTCAATCGATCGGCCCGACCTTATCCGGGCAGATCATCCCGGTCTTGAGCGTCCGCCATCCGCCGCGCATTCGCCCTCCTGCAGGCACGAGAGCGTCCGCGCGCAACAAAAGGCTTGCCATTGCGGCGGCGGACCGCCATTGACAGGCCATGTCTTCACGTCCCGAACCCCAGCGTCTCGACCAGCTCCTGGTCGCCCTCGACCTTTTCGCCAGCCGCTCGCGCGCGCGCGACGCGATCCAGCGCGGCACCGTCAAGGTGGACGGCAAGGTCGTCACCAAGCCCAGCCTGGTCTTTTCGGCCGACCACGCGTTTACCATCGAGGACCCGGCGCAGGACTATGTCTCGCGCGCGGCGCTGAAGCTGGTCGCCGGCCTCGATCACTTCGGGCTCGATCCGGCCGGTTGCGAATGTCTCGACGTGGGCGCCTCGACCGGCGGCTTCACCGAGGTTTTGGTCAAGCGCGGCGCAGCACATGTGACATCGATCGATGTCGGCCACGGCCAGTTCCACCCGCGGCTTGCCGCCGATCCGCGCATCACCAATATCGAGGGGCTGAACGCCCGCTATCTCGAGCCGGACGATATCGACGACCGGCCGATCGATTTCATCGTCTCCGACGTGTCGTTCATCTCGCTCAAGCTGGCGCTGGCGCCGGCACTCGACATGGCGGAGCCCGGCTGCCGCTGCCTGCTGCTGGTCAAGCCGCAGTTCGAGGCGGGCCGCGATGCGATCAGCAAGGCCGGACTGCTCAAGGAGCCGGAGACGGCACCGGCTGTCGCTGCCGAACTGGAACGCTGGCTGACCGAGGAAATGGGGTGGAAGAGCCTCGGGCTGATCCCCTCGCCGATCGCCGGCGGCGATGGCAACGAGGAATTCCTGCTGGCCGGGATGAAGCCGGAGGACGAAGAATGAGTGCCGAGACGGTCACCATCGACGCGCTGGGCGCCCAGGGCGACGGCATCTTCCATGCCTCGAACGGGCCGGTCTACGTGCCCTTCTCGCTGCCGGGCGAGACGCTTGCCATCGCGCGCGTGAAAGACCACGGCACGATTCTTTCCTATAGCGAGACCTCGCCGGACCGTATCGCCCCCGCCTGTCGCCATTTCGGCCCGGACGGCAAGGGCGGCAGTTGCGGCGGCTGTTCGTTGCAGCACATGGCGAAACCCGCCTACAACGCCTTCAAGCGGTCGCTGGTCGTCGCGGCGCTCAAATCCAAGGGGATCGACATTCCCGTCGGCGAACTGGTCGAAGCCAAGCCCGGCGAGCGCCGCCGCGTGGTGTTTGCCGCCCGACGTACCGAGAAGGACGTGCTGATCGGCTTCAACCAGGCCGAAAGCCACCATATCGTGCCGATCGAGGAGTGTCCGATCTCGGCACCGGGCATCGTGGCCAGTCTTGACGCCTTGAAGAAGATCGGTGGTGCTGCCGCAACCACGGCCGAGCCCTTCCGCATGACGGTGATCGAAACGCTTTCCGGCCTCGACGTGGCGATCGAAGGCATCAAGGCGCTTGCCGACAAGGAGCGCCGCACGGTCACAGAAACCGTGCTTGCCCTGCGCGGAATCGCCCGCGTCTCGGTCAACGGCGAGATCGTCATCGAGCCGCGCAAGCCGCTCATCGACATGTCCGGTGTTGCCGTCGCCCCGCCGCCGGGCGCCTTCACCCAGGCGACCGCCGCCGCCGAGGAGGCCATGGTGCGCCTGACGCTCGCGCATCTCGGCAAGGTCAAACGCGCCGCCGATCTGTTCGCCGGCATCGGCACATTTGCGCTACGCCTGGCACGCGTGGCCCAGGTCCATGCCGTCGAGAGCGACGAAAAGGCGATCCGGGCACTCGACCACGCGGCGCGCAACACGCAGGGGCTGAAACCCGTTTCGGTCGAGCGGCGCGATCTCTTTCGCCGGCCGCTGATGGCATCCGAACTGAAGACCTTCGATGCCGTCGTCTTCGACCCGCCGCGGGCCGGCGCGGAAGAGCAGTGCAAGGAACTTGCCCGCTCGGTGGTGAAGAAGATCGTCGCGGTCAGCTGCAATCCGTTGTCACTGGCTCGCGACCTGGCGATCCTGAGAGCCGGCGGTTATCGCGTCACGTCAGTCACCCCGATCGACCAGTTTTTCTGGACCTCGCATGTCGAAGTCGTGGCGACCCTGACCAAGGGCTGAACGCCGCCCTTTCCATTGGCCGCCGCCTGTGGAGCTAGGTGCTCCGGGTAAGATTGCGCGCCAATACGCAACCTTAAGTATCTATTTAAATGCGATTGCACCTTTTGCGATTTCATGCAATCCTTCGTCATCATCAGCACCTACAACAACCCAAGGCAGCAGACGGAGGAATATCATGTCGGAAGTCGCGATGCACGGGCATGGCGTCCGTGGGATGAGCCGCGCCGCACTACAGGCGCTCGCCGGGAATGCCGATCCCGGCAAGTTCGGACGCATGTTTCCAACCCTTCCAGCGCATGAGGCCGACGAGGACGAACTGTTCGAACTCGCCGAGGCGATGAAGGATGCGGTCGGGCCGGACGGGCGCACCGATCCCGCCGGGGATAATCCCAATGTCCCGGCCGGCTATACCTATCTCGGCCAGTTCGTCGACCATGACATCACCCTCGATACCACCCCGCTCGAACAGCAGAAGGCGGATCCGCTGGCGACGACCAATTTCCGGACACCGGCGCTCGACCTCGATTCGCTCTACGGCGACGGGCCCGGCATTCATCCCTATCTCTATGATCGCGCCCCCGACACCCACCGGGTGATCGAGACGTTCCTGATCGGCAAGGCCTCGGCCTCGAAGGACAAGGCCGGGAAGGAGATCAGGGCCTTGGACAATGACCTGCCCCGCAACCAGGTCGGGCACGCCTTGATCTTCGACGAGCGCAATGACGAAAACCTGCTGGTCGCGCAGTTCCATCTCCTCATGCTGAAATTCCACAACAAGGTGGTGAAGGGACTGAAGGAAACCCAGCCGGCGCTGAAGGACATGGCGCTGTTCCACGAGGCGCGCCGCATCGTCACCTGGCACTACCAGTGGATCGTTCTGTTCGACTTCGTCGAGCGACTGACCGAGCCGGGACTGGTCCGCCGCATCAAGCATGAGGGCCGGCGCTTCTACCGTTTCAAGAGCCGCCCCTATATGCCGGCGGAATTTGCCGCCGCCGTCTACCGCCTTGGTCACTCCATGGTGCGGCAGAGCTACGACCACAACCGGGTGTTCAACGCGGGACCGGACGCGATCGCCGACGGGACCTTGGGATTGCTGTTCAACTTCACCGGCAAATCCGGGCAGATCGTCGGGCAACTGAAGGATGCGGTCAGTAGAGGCGGCGGTCCGGGTCCGTTGCCCGACCTGCCGTCCAACTGGGTGATCGACTGGCGGCGCTTCTTCGACCTCGGCACGCCGCCGGAGGCCAATTTCAGGCTCAACCACGCGCGCAGGCTCGATCCGTTCATCGTTCCCGCCCTGCACACACTTCCGGGATTGCGACCGGAAACGGACAAGACCGCGGCCCGGGACTTCGTCCTGCCCTTCCGCAATTTGAAGCGAGGCCTGCAACTCGGCCTGCCGTGCGGCCAGGACGTCTGTCGGGCCATGGGGATCGTGCCGATGAAGCCGTCGGAGATCGCGACCGGTTCCGACGGCGAGGTCGCCGCCAGGCACGGTTTCCACAAGAAGACGCCGCTCTGGTATTATGTTCTCAAGGAAGCCGAACATCATCACAAGGGTGAACGCCTCGGCCCGATGGGTTCGACGATCCTGGCAGAGACCTTCCTCGGTCTGGTCCACGGGGACCAGGATTCCTTCCTGTGGCAGCGGTCGAACTGGACGCCGGAGCTGACCAGCCAGACACCGGGTCACTTCACGATGGCGGACCTGATCCGGTATGTCAAAGACATCAATCCGATCGGCTGATTGCGAAGATCAGCGCGCGTAAAGCGTGCCGCTTCCCGTCGTATTGAGACAGCGGCAGCGGCCGCCGACGCGACCGGGCTTGGCCGGGCAGGAATACATCATCGAGGTGTCGGCGCTGTCCGGCGGCTGGATCACGCAGAAGAAGCGCTGCGGCCGCATGCCGGGCGGCGGGGGATTGCGGTTCGACCCGCTCTCGACGATCACATCACCGCTGCCGGCCAAGGCCAGGGCGAAGCCCGGCACCAAGGGTTCGGCTGCCAAAGACATCATGCCGACGAACAACAGGGCAACGCCCCTCATTTTGCTGCGCATCCGATCCTCCTCATTCCGTCTCTCGGCCATATGAACCGGAGAAGCATTAAGGAAGGGCGAATGTGGCGGGAGCAGGTCTTCCTGCACGCGAAACGGCACCGGCGGTGGGCCGGTGCCGTACGAGGGTCCCATACAGTCGGAATTCGTCAGGCGGCGCGGCGCGACCCTTCCGAGTGTGTAGCATGGGCTCCGGCCTGCTGGATCCGGAACTGGGCGAGCAGCGCGGTCAGCGCCGCCGCTTCCGAGGCCAGACCATGGCTTGCCGCCGTCTGCTCCTCGACCATGGCGGCATTCTGCTGCGTGCCCTGGTCCATGGTGTTGACGGCGGTGTTGATCTCCTGAAGCCCGGTCGACTGTTCGCGCGTCGCCGTGACGATGGCGTTCACATGGCGGTTGATCTCCTGCACCTCGCGGACGATCACATCCAGCGCCTGACCGGTCTGGTTGACCAGTTCGACGCCGGACTGGACCTGCTGGCCGGAAGCGCTGATCAACTGCTTGATCTCCTTGGCGGCATTGGCCGACCGCTGGGCCAGTTCGCGCACTTCCTGGGCGACGACGGCAAAACCCTTGCCGGCTTCGCCGGCGCGGGCCGCCTCGACGCCGGCATTCAGCGCCAGCAGGTTGGTCTGGAAGGCGATCTCGTCGATCACGCCGATGATGTTGGAAATCTCGCCTGAGGATTTCTCGATCCCATGCATGGCTTCCACCGCCCGCTGAACGATCTCGCCAGACTTCTCCGCGCCGCTGCGTGCGCGGCCGACGAGTTGGCCGACCTCCTCCGCCCGATGGGCGGAATCCTTGACGGTGGTGGTGATCTCCTCGAGCGCCGCCGCGGTCTCTTCGACCGAGGCTGCCTGCTGCTCGGTGCGGCGGGCCAGGTTATCGGCGGCCATGCGGATCTCGTTGGCGCCATTGTCGATCGCCCGCGCGTTCAGGCCGACATTGGCAAGGGCATCATGCAGCTTGGCAACCGAGGCGTTGAAATCGACCCGCAGGCGATCGAGGTCGCCTGCAAATGGCGTGTCGATACGATGGACGAGGTCACCGTTGGCAAGGCAGCCAAGGCCGTCGGCGAGTGCCTGGACCGCGAACGAGACCTGTTCGGCTTCGCGTGCCTTGGCGGCTTCACGCTCGCGCCGCTCCTGTTCGCTCAGCGAGCGATTTTCGTCCGCCTCCCTTTCGAGGCGGCTGCGCTCGATGGCGTTGTTACGGAACACGGCGACTGCCTCGGCCATCTGGCCGATCTCGTCGGTCCGTTCGGTGCCGGGGATCTCGGTCGAGACATCGCCTCTCGCCAGCCGGCCCATGACGCCGGTCATGTCGACGACGGGGCGCACGACCAGACGCGAGAGCAGGAAGGCCAGAACGCCGATCATGGCCACGACGCCGATCAGCGTGGCAATGGCGGCAGCGGTGCGGAAAGCACTGATGCCGGCATAGGCCATGTCGCGATCGACGGTGACGCCGAGATACCAGTCGCTGGTCGGAAGCCCCTGGACCGGGAGGAAGCTGACAAGCACCGACCTGTCGGCGGAGACCGTTTCGGACAGCTCGGCACCGATTGCGGGGGTCTCCGTCGGGAAGGCATCGGCGAGGGTCTTGCTGACCAGTGCATTGTCCGGATGGACGAGGATGACACCCGACTTGTTGACCAGGAAGGCGGAACCCTTGCCGCCCATGTCGACCGTGGCGATCATCTGGATCAGGGACTTCAGCGAGAAGTCGCTGGCCGCGACGCCGAACAGCTTGCCATCACGCTTGACCGGGGTGGCGGCACTGATGATCAGATCGCCACTCGAGGCATCCTGATAGGGATCGGTCAGGACCATTTTGTCGGCCTTGACCGCATCCTGGTACCACGGGCGCTTGCGCGGATCGTAATCCGCCGGCAGGGGCTCGTTCGGAACACTGGTGAAGGTTCCCTGCTCGTCGCCCACATAGGTCGACTTGAACTCGCGGATCAGCACGGGATTGTCGAAAGCCGCGACGATCTCCTCCGCCGTGGTGGTCTTGGCGGCGGCATTGGCGGCCAGCTCGGTCAGCATGATGCGGGCATTCAGCCAGTTGGCGATGCTCTGCGACGCCTGCAGGCCGGTGGACTTGATCTCGTCCTGGACCGCGCGCGTCGTTGCGGCGCGCTGCAGGCTGTCGATGTAGATGGAGAAACCGGAGAAGGCGGCGACGACCACAAGGGATGCAGCCACGAGGATCTTGGTCATAAGGTTCGAGCGTTTGCTCACGGGGGATACCTCATTCAAGCGGCAAGCCCGATCAAGACGCTGGCGGAACATTCTTCGCAGCCGATCCGGGCATTGCCAATCCACTTTGGGAAAGACGACAAGGGCCATCATGGCGCGAAAGCGGTCCACGGACCGCCATCCCGTTATATGCAGCCAGACTTAAAAGCCTGTTAATTCGGAGGGGTACCGGTCACACGGCCCCGCCGCCTGCGGTCAGCCGCGCCCCTTCGACATGAAGGTCTCAAAGGCGGTGCGCGCCTCGGCGCTCTTCAGCCGCTCGACGAAGTACTTCAGCTCCTCGTCCATGCGGGCCGCCAGTTCGCCGCGATCACCACGGATCAGGTCGCGGGCGATGCGCATGGCTTCCGGCGGTTTTGCGGCGAGCGAGGCGGCAAGCTTCAGCGTCTCGGCCTCGACCTCGGCCGGGGCGACAACCTTCCAGATCAGACCGGCTTCCCTCGCCTGCTCGGCGGAAAAGCCTTCGCTGGCGGCGAGCATCGCGAACGCGCGCTGGTGACCCATCATCTTCGGCGCGAGCAAGCTGGAACCGGCTTCGGGAACCAGGGCAAGGTCGACGAAGGGGGTCTTGAACAGGCTGCGATCGGAGGCGATCGTCAGGTCGCAATGCATCTGGATCGTCGTGCCGATGCCGATGGCGAGGCCGTCGACGCCGGAGACGACGGGTTTCGACACGCTCCACAGCGCCTTCAGGAAACCGAAGGCGGCAGGCTCTCCGACGGCGCCGGCCATGGCGAAGGCGAGGAAATCCGCCATGTCGTTGCCGGCCGAGAAACAGCCCTCGGTGCCGAGAAAGGCGACGGCGCGGATGCTCGCGTCATCCTCCGCCTCGAGCAGGCCTTCGGTCATGCGCCCATACATGGCTTGCGTGATGGCGTTCTTCTTTTCCGGACGGTTGAAGCGGATCACCAGCACGCCGGGATGGGCTTGCGGCCGTTCGATCAGGATATGTTCGGTCATCTGGATTCTCCTGGTTGCGGCTCTCGTGGCGAGCGGAAGAAAGGTTCAGCCAAAATACCCCCTCTGGCCTGCCGGCCATCTCCCCCACAAGGAGGGAGAAGATGCGGGGCGGCCTTCCGCCCTCTCTCAAACGGCGGCGGCACGTTAAGCCCCTCCCCCTTGTGGGGAGGGGTTGGGGAGGGGTTTTAAGCGAAAAGCGCCCGCGCCGCCGTCAGGCTCGCGGCGCCGTTGATGACGCGGTCCTTGAGGGCCGCGGTCTCGGCGATCATGTTTTCCGCGGCGAAGCGGCAGAGGGCCAGGCGGTTGTCTCGGCCGTGCTCCTCGTCGGCAAGCGCGCCCTTGGCCAGGTACGCGCCGGTCAGCGCCAGGCCGAACAGCCGCTGGTACGGCGTCGCACCCGACAGCGCAGCCGCGGGATTACCGGCGGCGAGTTCGGCGAGAAGCCATTCCGTCGCCTGTTCGAGGTCGGCGAGGCTTGCGTCCAGACGGTCGGCGGTTTCGCCGAAGCCCTCGAGGTTGGAGCCGCGCACGGCCCTGGCAATCTCCTTCAGCTCGCCGATGAAGCCGCGTACCCGGGCGCCGTCCGACAAAGGCAGCTTGCGGGTGACGAGGTCGGCGGCCTGGATGCCGTTGGTGCCTTCATAGATTGGGGCGATGCGGGCGTCGCGCAGGTAGCGGGCAGCACCCGTCTCCTCGATGAAGCCCATGCCGCCATGCACCTGGATGCCCATCGACGCGACGTCAACGCCGGCATCGGTGGCAAAGGACTTGGCGATCGGGGTCAGAAGCGCGCCGCGCTCGGCCCATTTCTTTGCCTCTTCGCCTTCGGTGTGGTGCGACATGTCGATGGCATGGGCGCAAGCGTAGCAGATGGCGCGCGAGCCTTGCGTCAACGCCTTCATGGTAACCAGCGTGCGGGCGACATCGGGATGTTCGATGATCGGGCTCATGCCCGAACCGGTCCAGCCGGGCGCCTTGCCCTGGGTGCGTTCCCTGGCGTAGGCGACCGCCTTCTGGGTTGCGGCTTCGCAGATCGCCACGCCCTGCATGCCGACCGCCAGACGGGCATTGTTCATCATGGTGAACATGCAGGCGAGACCCTTGTTCTCCTCGCCGATCAGGTAGCCGATGGCGCCCGGTTCGTCACCGAACTTGCCGTCGCCGTAGATCATCGTGCAGGTCGGCGAGCCGTGGATGCCGAGCTTGTGCTCGAGCGAATGGCAATGCAGGTCGTTGCGGGGCCCAAGCGAACCATCGTCGTTGACCAGAAACTTCGGCACGAGGAAGAGCGAGATGCCGCGCGTGCCGGCCGGCGCGTCGGGCAGACGGGCGAGAACCAGGTGGACGATGTTATCGGTGATCTCGTGCTCTCCCCAGGTGATGAAGATCTTCTGGCCGAAGATGCGGTAGCTGCCGTCGTCGCGGCGCTCGGCGCGCGACTTCATCACGCCAAGGTCGGAACCGGCATGCGGCTCGGTGAGGTTCATCGAGGCGGTCCATTCGCCCGACACCATCTTGTGCAGGAACTTTTCCTTGAGCGCGGCGCTGCCGTGCGTGGCCAGGGCTTCCGAGGCACCCATGGTCAGCGTCGGGCCGAGCGCGAAGGCCATGGAGCCGGAATTCCACATTTCCAGCGCCGCGACGTTGAGCATGTGGGGAAGTCCCTGCCCGCCGAATTCTTCCGGCGCGACGAGCGCATTCCAGCCGCCTTCGGCCCAATGGCGATAGAGCTCGGCCCAGCCGTCCGGCACGAGAACCTTGCCGTCGACCATGCGGGCGCCCTGCTTGTCGCCGATCTCGGCGAGCGGTGCCACTTCGTCGGAGGCAAAACGGCCGGCTTCGTGAAGGATGGCATCGACCAGGTCGTCGCTCAGATCGCCAAGCCGGCCCTTTTCGAGCGCTTCGGCCATTCCGGCGACATGCTTGAGGGTGAACGCGATTTCATCGACCGGCGCCTTGTACATGGGCATGCTCCTCCTGCTTGCGACTGGCGGTTTGCCGCTCGGCCGGCTTGGCGGCGGCGGCGAAAACGTATCGATTTGGCTAATTGATTTTTACGTAAACGTCAAACCGTTTTGCGGTCCGCGGGCATTCGGATCGCGAGCGCGAGACTACCGCATCGGCGACGCCTGGAACAGGGTCCACGAGTGCGGCTTCGCCCAAAGTCGGCATTGCCTGCCGTGGCATCCAAGACCGCCCGGCCAATTGCCAAGCTCTCCGGGACGCCTTCGCCAACCCGACAGATGTTGAACAATGGCGCTTCCGTCACAGCACTGTAACGGATTGCCGCTAACCGCAGTTGGGAATGCCTTTCCCCCGACCAAACGAGGAGCACAACCATGACCGACATCGACAAGAGCAACCTGTCCTGGGACGAATGGGACGAACTGCAAAACCCGCCGCCGGCGCAGACCGATTTCGACCGTGTCGTCGAGACCGCCCTTTCGCGCCGCGGTTTTCTCGGCGGCGTCCTGGCGCTTGGCTCTGCCGCAGCGGCCATGGGCACGCTCGGCACCGCCGCCAACCTGATGTCCTCGACTTCGGCCCAGGCCCAGGAAGCCGCCGGTTCCCGTTTCGCCTTCAAGCCGATCCCGGTTTCCACCGACAAGACAATACATGTTCCGGAAGGCTATAGCTGGAAGCCGCTCGCCAAGTGGGGCCAGCCGCTGTTTCCCGGCGTCCCTGACCTCGATCACGTCAATGGCGTGAGCCTCGAGCATTCCGACAAGGTGTTCGGCGAGAACACAGACGGCATGGAAATGTTCGTGATCGGCGGGCATCAGGTCATCGCCGTCAACCATGAATACGTCAACACCAAAGTCAACCTGCCCAAGAATGCAGACGGCACGCCGACCAGCGCGGACGACGTCAAGATCCTGCAGAACATGCAGGGCGTGACCGTGATGGAAGTGGCCGAGGGCGAAAACGGCTGGGAGATCGTGCTCGACAGCCCGTTCAATCGCCGCATCCACCACAACACGCCGATGAAGCTGTCCGGTCCGGCCGCCGGCTCGGACCTCGTCAAGACCGCCGCCGACCCGAACGGCACCGACTGTCTCGGGACGTTCAACAATTGCGGCGCCGGCCGCACCCCGTGGGGCACCTACCTCACCTGCGAAGAGAACTTCAACGGCTATTTCGGCACCACCAATGCCGAATTCCAGATGCCCGAAGACTACAAGCGCTACGGCATTGCCGCCGAGACACGATATGCCTACGAAAAATTCGATGAGCGCTTCGACGTGGCGAAGAACCCGAACGAACCGCGCCGCGCCGGCTATATCGTCGAGATCGATCCGTCGAACGCGTCCTCGGTCCCGGTCAAGCGCACCGCGCTCGGCCGCATCAAGCATGAAAACGCCGCTGTCGTCATCGCGCGCGACGGTCGTGTGGTGGTCTACATGGGCGACGACGAGCGTGGCGAGTTCCTCTACAAATATGTCTCCAACGGCATCTACGTGCCGGGCGCCGACACCTCCAAGCTGCTCGACGAAGGCACGCTGTTCGTTGCCAAATTCGCCGAGGACGGCAGCGGCGAATGGGTCGCGCTGACGCCCGAGACGACCGGCATGAAGATGGACGAAATCTGCGTCTTCACCCGCCAGGCCGCCTCCAAGGTCGGCGCCACCACGATGGACCGCCCGGAATGGGTCGCCGTCAACCCGGTCGCCATCGAGGCCTATTGCTGCCTGACGAACAACAGCCGTCGCGGCGAGATCAAGGACGGCAAGATGCGCACCAATGCCGGTGGCGAGGAGATGACCGTCAACGCCGTCAATCCCCGCGAGAAGAATGGCTACGGCCAGATCGTGCGCTGGTATCCGGAAGTGGAAGACCATGCGAATGCCAAGTTCAAGTGGGACCTGTTCGCCATGGCCGGCAACCCGGCCGTCCACAAGGACAGCGCCTATGCCGGCTCCGCGAACATCAACGAAGGCAACATGTTCAACTCGCCGGACGGCATGATGTTCGACTCCACCGGTCTCGTCTGGATCCAGACCGACGGCGATGACAGCAATGAAGGCGACTTCCTCGGCCAGGGCAATAACCAGATGCTCGCCGGCGACCCGGTATCGGGCCGCATCGAACGCTTCCTCACCGGTCCGAACGGCGCGGAAGTCACCGGACTGACCTGGTCGGCCGACAAACGCACCATGTTCGTCGGCATCCAGCATCCGAAGGCGCCGTTCCCGGACGGCGAAGGCAAGCTGCCGCGCTCGACGGTCGTGGCCGTCAAGCGCGACGACAATGCCATGATCGGCTAACGTCCCGCTTCGGCCACCTGCATTTTGCCAGGCGCCCGCAAAAGAAATGCCCGGTCACAGACCGGGCATTTCTCATTTCGTGATAGGCCGCGCCGATCAATAATACGGCGAGTAGCAACGCTGACGCGGGCCGTTATACGGCTGAAAGGTGTTGCTGTAGGAATCGTAGGACCGGTAACGGTTGGCGCACCACTGATAGTGCTTCGGATTGATGCCGGCGCGACGGGGTGCGGGCTGCGTAGCGATCGCGCCGCCGATGATGGCGCCGGTCGCAAAGGCGGCCAGCGGGAACCAGTAGCCGTTGTGATAGCGATAACCCGGGCGGTGATAGCGATAGCCGCGGTGGCCGTGATAATAGTAAGGGCGATGGTGGCGGACCGTGGTCACGTCCGACGGTCCCTTGACCACCGGAGCCGGCAGCGGCATGGCCGCCTGGGTCGGCACGAAGCTCGCCATGGCGAGTACGGAGGCCAGGGCAAGCGCGCCCCAACGCTTCATCATATTGGTCATTTCGATTCTCCATTCCTTGCGTTGATCGGGCAAGTCTTCTGCCGAAATGCGCTTCGCAGTCTCATCGTCCTCACGGCCTTCGGCCGATCCGGGCATCATACGCGAAAGCCTGGAATGACAGTAGAAAAAACTGCCTGAACCGGGCATTAACGAAATCGGGGAGCGGTTGACGTCTCGATCGGTCGTCGCCCGCGCCGAAGCCTCGGCGGACAACGCTGAAGCCGCTTTTCGGTTCCACCGGCGGCTCACGAACGTGGTGCGCAGGCGCGGAGCGGGTCAGTTGCCTTGCGGCACGACAAGACGGCCGTTGCGGATGACCTCCCGCGGATACCAGCAGCCATTGTAAAGGACGTAACCGGTCTTGCGGGTTTGCGAACAGGGATAGCCCTGATAGGTGGCGCCGCGCGGGGCGGACTTGCGGTAAACGGGCTTGGGCTTCGTCGTCTCGTTGACCAGTTGGACGGCCGCGGCCGGTCGTGCGGACGCCGGTGCGGGGACGCCTGCCTGCACGTGCGCCGACAAAAAGGTCGCCACCAACAGAGATGTAATCGCCCAGCCGATCTTCATGACAATCTCCAAACGGGTTTCGAATGGTCAACGACGCGTTGGCCCACAATCGCCGGCGGATTTGTCAGCAAGATGGCAGCGCGCTGCCTCTGGTCGGTATCAGGCCTCGATCTCGACTTCGCCCCTCGGCCGCGAACAGCAGGCGAGGATGTATCCTTCATCGATCTCGTCGTCGAGAATGCCGCCATTGTGGTCCATTTCCACCTCGCCGGACAGCTTCATCACCTTGCAGGTGCCGCAAAGGCCGGATTCGCAGGCAGCGCCGATGCGCACGCCGGAGGCGCGCGCCGCTTGAAGAATGGTGTGGCCCGGCTCGCACAGACCTTCCTTGCCGGACATGGCAAAGATAACCCTGGTCGCCTGGGCCTCGCCGCCATGATCGGGGACGACGACCGGCGGCGGGGGCGCGACGGGCTGGAAAGCCTCCTCGTGATAATTCGCCATGTCGAAGCCGGCACCGGCGAGCGATTCGCGCACCGTCGCCATGAACGGCGCCGGCCCGCAACAGAACACGGTCCGCTCAAGGAAGTCGGAAGCCAGGAGCGCGATCTTCGCCTTGTCGATCCGACCCTTGAGGCCCGACCAGAGCTGGCCGTGCGACAATTGCTCGATGATGAAGCCGAGGGTGAAGTTCGGCATTTCCCGCGCCTTGGCCTCGAGCTCCCAGCGGAAGATGATGTCGTCCGGCGAGCGGGCGCAATGCAGGAAGGCGATGTCCGAATCCGGCTGGCGATCGGAGAGATCGCGCGTCATCGACACCATGGGCGTAATGCCGGAGCCGGCCGAGACGAACAGGTATTTGGCGCCTGGATGTCGGGCGTAGGAGAAGTCGCCGAGCGGGCCGATCGCCTTCAACTGCAGGCCGGGCTTCAGGTGGTCGAACATCCAGCGGGTGCCGATCGAATCCTTCTGCGCCTTGACGGTGACGGCCACGGTATAAGGACGCGACGGGCTGGAGGAGAGCGTGTAGGTGCGCATCACCGGCTCCGGACCGACCGGCAGTTCGAGCGTGACGAACTGGCCGGGCAGATAGCGGAAGAAGTGGCCCGGGCGGTCGGGGCGGAAGGTAAAGGTCATCACGTCGGGTGCTTCCGGCGTGACGGCAACGCATTCAAGCCTGTGCTCCCGGTCGGACCATGGGCGCATCTCGTCGACATGGCGATAGCTGGGAAGAGCGATGTTCATCTCACGCCACCGCCGAAAGACGGGCCTTGTCGCCCTGCAGACGCTCGACCATGAAGTTTGCGTACCATTCGACGAACTGCATGACGCCGCCCTCGTGGTCGACCGAATAGGGGCCGGGCTCATAGGCCGGCGAGCGGATGCCGAAGGCGTTTTCCTCGACGATCGAGCGGTCCTGATCGTTGGTCATGTTCCACACATGGGTCAGTTCGTCGAGATTGTAGTCGACGCCTTCGACCGCATCCTTGTGTACCAGCCAGGTGGTGGTGACGGCCGTCTCCTCGGCCGAGATCGGCAGGACGCGGAAGGAAATCGCGTGATCGCCGAGGATGTGGTTCCAGGTGGTCGGATAGTGGAACAGCAGCATGGTGCCGATGTGCGAAATGTTGACGTCGTCGGAGAGCGGGCGGCGCACGGCGCGCTTGCCGGACAGGGTGTAGCTCTCGGCATCCTGGATCAAAGGCATGCGGGCGACGCGGAACTGGCCGGACGGGTCCATGGTGAACTCAGACGGCAGGCCGGCGGCCTCGCAACGCGCCCAGTGCTCGGCGATCACCGGATCGTCCTTGGCGCCCTGCACGCCGGTGGCAGACGGAGCTTCCGGATAGGTGCGGCAGAGTTCCGGGTGATTGCCGGCGCAGTGGTAGCACTCGCGGTTGTTTTCCCAGACAAGCTTCCAATTGCCCTTCTCGATGATCGTATTGCGATGCGCGACCTTGGCCTCCGCCAGCCGGTGCGGCGCCAGGAAGGGCTCGATCGTTGCCCGCACCGGAGCGAAATCGGGGGCCTCGTTGGCGAGACAGATGAAGATATAGCCTGCGACGCTTTCGCAATGCACGGTCTTCAGGCCGAATTCGGACTTGTCGAAGGTCTCGCCCATCTGGCGAGCAAAGACCAGCGAGCCGTCGAGATCATAGGTCCACTGGTGATAGGGGCAGACCAGCTTGGCCGAAGCGCCCCGCTCCTGGGTGCAGACGCGGTGGCCGCGATGGCGGCAGGTGTTGTGGAAGGCGCGGATCACCTGATCCTTGCCACGCACGATGACGACCGGATAGTCGCCGATCTGGGCGGTGAAGTAATTGCCGGCGCGCGGGATCTCGCAGTCGTGGCCGACAAACAGCCAGTCGCGATACCAGATCGTCTCCATGTCGAGCCTAAAATAGTCCTGGTCGATGTAGAAGGGCTGCTCGAGGCTGAAGCCGTCCCGGCGATTCTTCAACTGCCGCAATACCTTGCTGTGCAAGTCCATGGTCGTCGTCCTCGTATCCGTTCTGCCGTGACGGAGGTCGAGACCATGCGCGGTCGCGATGCCTGGCGTGGCATCGGACAAAGCCGTCTCGGGTCGCCCGCCGCGACCGTCAAATCCCATTTCCTTCTCAAAGGCTGGTTTCCGGGCTCTGGAGATGATCCTTGCGGACCGCGTGCGGCACCTTCCCAGGAGATAGGTCCCAGTGGTCTTTGCCGTCACACATTCTCCACCACCGTTGCGGGGGCAGCGCCGGGATTCGACCGGCTTCCCGATTTCCTGCCCTTCCCTAGTCGGACAGCACCTCGAGTTCGGGATCATTTAAACACAGCGGCCGGACTTCGCCGCATTGCGAAACGACACGCCGTCGAGCGTTTGCGACACGCGGATTTTCCTGTTGCGCAAGAGATCATCGGCTTTTCGGCATGGATTCCATGGCCATAACGTCCGCATCACCGAAAGTGCGAAAGACCGATGGCGCAAATTGGCCAGCCGAAGGTGACTAACGCCCGACTGACGCGCCGCAAGCCTGGCGAAACCGAAGGCGGTCAGGATGCGGCAAAGTGTCGTTAATCTCGGTGCCGTATCATCGGCGCATCGGCCTTGAGGATCAGAGCCTTTCCATGCAGAAGCTGAGATATTTCGCCGCCCCGAGGGCCGCCGCAAAGCCCGGCTTGCCGGTCAAGGCGGTGCATACCGAATTCCTGCGCACCGGTCGCATTTCCCGAAACCGGGAAGACTGGATGCCGGAAGAAAAGCGCTACCTCACCTATGAGGAAGTGGCGGAGCGTACCGGGCGCAGGCTCGAGGCAGCGGGAGAGACCACCCATAGCCGGATCAACGGTTTTCACCGCTCGATCCAGTTCCCCAAGCTGATCTTCCACAAGACGCTCGAGAACAGCCCGCATCTCGGCTATTGCCATGTGACGGCGGCGAAAACCAACTTTGCCAAATATGCCGATGTCAAATGGGCTTTCTACATCGCCAATTTCTTTGCGGAAGTGGGCGGCTCCGAGCAGTTCTTCGAACACATCCGGCCGAATTACGCCCGCATGTATTTCGCCGTCGCGATCCATCCGGACAAGGAAACGCGGTCGATGGCGATCGACCGCTCGATCCGCGACAACGGCCTGCTGTTTCGCACCCACGACCCGAAGGAAGCGCTGAAGAACGTGCTGATGCTGGGCGCCCGCGACGCCGAACTGCGCAAGATCATCGCCAGGATTTGAGGCTTGTGCGCGCCTGAGGCTCTCAGAAGCCGCCGACCGGCTGTTTCTTGTAGATCAGCCAGTCCTTCGGGGCATAGTCGTTGGCACCGTAGATGGTGACCGTATTGCCGCCGGCGGCCTTCGACGCCGCCAGCGCCTTTTCGGTGAAATTGGTGAAGTCGAAGGCGTTCGGCGCCTGTTCCGAGAAGCAGATGCCGAAGGACATCGGCACCTGGCCGAGCGCCCGGCCATTGCCGGAATTGACCACTGTGGTGTTGAGCTTGGAGCGAACCAGGTCGACGATGCGGCTCACTTCCTCCTGCTCCGACGTGTAGAGCAGGATGCCGAACCGTCCGCCGTCGAAGCGGCAGGCCAGGTCCTCGGTGCCGGCGACGGCTTCCACCACCTTGCCCACCTGCTTGACGAAGCGTTCGCAGACGGCCGGCCCCATGAGGTCGGACAGCCTGGAAAAATCGTCGATCTCGCCGATCACCATGCTGCACAGCACCGGCATTTCCGCATTGGCATAGACCTTGGCGAGCGCCTTGTTGAAGGCGCGGCGGCTGGCAAGACCGGTCAGCGGATCGATGAACTTCGTCGCCTCGGCGTCTTCCGCTTCGCGCTGCAGGTCGGCAAGGGCGGCGGTCTTGTCGACGACCGCACGGACCACGTTGCTGTTCTGGTTGGCGCGCTGCTCGGTCGCGACCTTCAGCGCCTTGATCGACTGGCCGAGTTCGACATGGTCGATGTCCTCGGTCATGATCGCCTTGGTGGCATGGCCGATGAGGCGGCCGTAATCGGTCAGCGAAACCTTTTCCTGGTTCAGCAGGCTGATGAAATTGCTCATCTCGGCGCGCACCTGGCCGTTCTGGCGGCTGAGAATGCCGTCCTCATGGTGATGCGGCAGATACTTGCGGCCAAGCGCATCGAGCGCATCCTGTGTCTTGTTCTTGCCGAGCCCGATGAATTCGCGCACCAGTTCCGGATTGCTGCCGGCATAGGCCTCGTAGACGAGTTCGTAATTTCTCGGCAGGCCCTCTATGCCCATCTGATGCATGGCGGTTGCGACACGCAGTGCGATGCTCGAAGCTGGGTTCTTGACTTGCTGCATGGTCCGGTTCCCGAAAGAGGCGTCAAAGGGCTCGATGAAGCGGACTATGGCGCAAGATTTCTTTCTTTCAGTTACGCCGATGGGTAAAGTTTTAGCGATCACGATATCCCTGTTTTTCGAGGGGCTTGCTTAGGCATTGCTGATGCACGCACAGGCCCGGCCAAATGAGGATTTGATCGATCCGGTGCTGTCGCGCTATGGACGGACAAACCGGAAGCAGGAAGGCTTGAGACATGGCGCGGATCATTCCCATCGACCCCGACCAAGGCGCGGCGATCGATGCGGCGACCGCCGTTCTGGCCAAGGCCCGCCCGGTGGCGATCCCGACGGAAACGGTTTACGGCCTTGCCGCCGATGCAACCGATCCCGGCGCAATCACGAGCATCTACGAGACCAAGGGCCGGCCGCGCTTCAATCCGCTGATCTGCCACATGGCCGATCTCGCAATGGCCGAGCGCCATGCGATCTTCGATCCGTTGTCGCGCAAGCTGGCCGAGCGCTTCTGGCCGGGGCCGCTGACGCTCGTGCTGCCACTGAAGACAGAAAGCACCATCCATCCGCTGGCGACCGCCGGGCTCGACACCGTCGGCATTCGCGTCCCCAAAGGCTTTGCCGGAGAGCTCATCCGCGCCTTCGACCGGCCGCTGGCGGCACCGAGCGCCAATTCCTCCGGCCGGATCAGCCCGACCACCGCGCAGCACGTCGAGGCCGATCTCGGCGACCGCATCGACCTTATCATCGACGGTGGCCCCTGCCCGGTCGGCGTCGAATCGACGATCCTCAAGGTCGAGGGCGGTCGGATTCGGCTGTTGCGACCGGGCGGCGTGCCGGTCGAGGCGATCGAGGAAGCCACCGGGCTTGACGTCGAGCGCCCGAAGGTCAACGGCACGGCCGCGATCGAGGCGCCGGGCATGCTCGCCTCGCATTATGCGCCGAATGCCTCTGTGCGGCTCGATGCCGCGAGTGTCGCGCCGGGCGAGGCGCTGATCCGCTTCGGCAACCGGCCGGTCGCGGGCATGGACCAGGCGGCGGCCGTTTTCGACCTCAGCCCCTCGCGCGATCTCGCCGAGGCGGCCGCCAATCTGTTCGGCTTTCTCAAGCGCGCCGACCAGACGGGTGCGAACGGCATAGCCGTGACGCCGGTTCCCGACCATGGGCTGGGCGAGGCGATCAACGACCGGCTGAAACGTGCCGCTGCTCCCAGAAACGCATAGGAGGTCGACGGTGACCGTGAGCGACAACCTGTCGGATACCTTGAAAGCCTTCGTATCGCTCGTCGGCGAAGCCAATGCGCTGACGGCCGCCGCCGATATCGCGCCCTATCTGGTCGAGAGCCGGGGGCTCTATCACGGCACCTCGCCGCTGGTGCTGAAGCCCGGCTCGACGCAGGAGGTCTCCGCCATCCTTTCGCTTGCCAGCAAGACCGGCACGCCGATCGTGCCGGCCGGCGGGCGCACCGGCCATGTCGGGGGTCATGTGCCGCGCGAAGATGCCTCGGACGTCGTTCTGTCACTTGAACGGATGAACCGCATCCGCGAGATCGACACCGTGGCCGACGTGATCGTCGCCGATGGCGGCGTCATCCTCGCCGACATCCGCAAGGCAGCCGAGGAGAACGGCCGGCTGTTCCCGCTGTCGCTCGGTTCGGAGGGCTCGTGCCGCATCGGCGGCAATCTGTCGACCAATGCCGGCGGTACCGCCGTGCTCGCCTATGGCAATGCCCGCCAGCTCTGCCTCGGGCTGGAGGTAGTGCTGCCGACCGGCGAGATCTGGGACGGTTTGCGGCGGCTGAAGAAGGACAATTCCGGCTACGACCTGCGCGACCTGTTCATCGGCGCGGAAGGCACGCTCGGGGTAATCACCGGTGCGGTGCTAAAACTCTATCCGCAGCCACGCGGGCGGCAGGTGGCCTTTGCCGGGCTCGACTCTCCTGACGAAGCCTTGGCGCTGTTCGAGCGGGCATCGCTATTGTGCGGCACGGCGCTGACCGGCTTCGAGCTGATGCCGCGCATCGGCATCGAGTTTACGACGAGGCACATTCCCGGCGTGCGCGATCCTCTCGCCTCAGCCCATCCGTGGTATGCGCTGATCGACATTTCGACCTCGGATTCGGCGGCGACCGCCGAGCGGATGATCGACACGCTGCTGGAGGAAGCTTTCGAGGCCGGCCTGGTGAAGGATGCGGCCATCGCCTCCTCGCTTGCCCAGCAGGAGGCCTTCTGGCGCTTGCGTGAAAGCATGTCGGAAGCGCAGAAGCCCGAAGGCGGGTCGATCAAGCATGACGTGTCGGTGCCGGTTTCGCGCGTGCCGCGCTTCCTCGCCGAGGCCGATGCAGCGGTGCAGGCACTCATTCCCGAGGCCCGGGTCTTCGCCTTCGGCCATCTCGGCGACGGCAATATCCACTACAATATCAGCCAGCCGGTGGGCGCCGACAAGGCCGCGTTCATCGCGCGCTGGCGAGAGGTCAACGCCGTTGTGCATGCCATCGTGCATGCCCATGGCGGCTCGATTTCCGCCGAGCACGGGGTTGGCCAGTTGAAGCGCGACGAGCTGATCGCCAGCCGTCCGGCGATCGAGACCGAGCTGATGAACCGCATCAAGCAGGTCTTCGACCCGGCCGGCATCATGAACCCCGGCAAGATGATCGGCACTCCATGAGCGACAAGGCGACACGGCTGACGCTGCGCATCGACCTCGCCAACGGCGTGCGGCTCGGCCCCGGCAAGGTAGGGCTGCTTTCCGGCATTGCCGAGCACGGCTCGATCCGGGCGGCGGGTGCCGCCATGGGGATGTCCTATCGCCGCGCCTGGCTTCTGGCCGACGAAATCAACCGGATGTTCAAGGAGCCCTCCATCTTCACCCGGCACGGCGGAAAGAGCGGCGGCGGCGCCGGACTGACCCCGTTCGGCGAAGCTCTGCTCGCATGCTGCCGCCGGATGGAGACCGAGGCCCGGCGAGCGCTTGCCAAGGACATCGGCTGGGTGGAGGCGATGATCGATCCCGGCTTTTCTCCTGTCGAAAAGAATTCGAAGGCCTCAGCCGAGGATTGATGTGCCTGGTAAGCGTCAAGCGGTGCGATAGATGCCCTCGGCGGCAATCGAGACTGCCTTGAACAACAGATGAACCGGCATCCCCTCGACCACTCCGAGACTGGTGGCGGACCTCCGGGTGATCTCGGCCAGCACGCGCTCCCCATTGCAATCGATCGCCACCATGACCGCGGAGCCCGCCTCGTTGACGGTCTCGACCCTGCCCTCCAGCCGGTTGAGCGTCGATATCCCCTCCGGCCGCACGGTTGCCAGCATGACTTCGCTGGTCGGCACGAAGGCGCGGATATGCGCGCCGACCGGGATGTCGGTGGCGCGCAGGAACAGCGGACCGGCTCTGGATTCGGCGAATGTCAAACCCTCGTCCGGACTGTGTCCGGTGACGACGGCATGCAGGAAACTCCCGGCCTTCATGTCGCCGGTAGTCGTCGGAACGACGGCGAGCACCTCGTCGGGCCTGCCGATCGCAACAGTCCTGCCCGCATCCATGACCACCACCCGCGTCGCGAGGCGCGTCACCTCCTCGATGGAATGGCTGACATAGAGGATCGGGATGCCGGCCTCATCGCGCATGCGTTCGATGTCCGGCAGGATCGCCGCCTTGAGGTCATGGTCGAGGGCGGACAGCGGCTCGTCCATCAGGAGCAGGCGCGGCTTGGCCATCAGGGCTCGCCCGAGAGCGACCCGCTGTTTTTCGCCTCCGGAGAGCAGCGCCGGACGGCGGTCGAGAAGCGGTCCGATGCGCAGCAGATCCACCACCCGGTCCAGGTCTTCGCCCTGTTCGTGGCGCGGGGCGAAGCGTGCGCCGTAGCGCAGATTGCCGCGCACGGTGAGGTGCGGGAAGAGCCGAGCCTCCTGAAAGACATAGCCGATGCGGCGGCGATGCGACGGCACGAAGCGACGGCTTTCGCCATCCACCCAAATCTCGCCATTGAAGGCGATGCTGCCACGATCGGGGCGGATCAACCCGGCCACCAGATTGACGAGTGTGGTCTTGCCCGACCCGGACGGCCCGAACAGCGCGGTGAGGCCGTCGCCAATAGAAAGACCGACCGTAAGGTCGAACTTCCCCTGCCTGTGCCGGACATCGATTTCCAGCATCATGCGGCACCGATCCTTTCCGCCATGCGGCGCGACAGGATTTCCGACGCGATGACGGCGGCCAACGAGATGACGATGGAGACCAACGTCAACCGCATGGCCGCGACATCGCCGCCCGGCACCTGGGTATAGGTATAGATGGCGGAGGCGAGCGTCTGGGTTTCTCCGGGAATGTTGGAGACGAAGGTGATCGTCGCGCCGAACTCGCCCATGGCCTTGGCGAAGGCGAGCACGGCACCGGCGGCGATACCGGGCAGGATCAGCGGCAGGGTCACCGTGGCAAAAACCCAGGCCGGGGCTGCGCCCAGCGTCGAGGCGGCCGTTTCCAGCCGGCGATCGACCGCATCGAGAGACAGGCGGATCGAGCGGACGAGCAGCGGAAAGCCCATGACGGCGGCGGCAAGCGCCGCGCCCGTCCAGCGGAAGGAGAAGACGAGGCCGAAACACTCGTCGAGGAAGGCGCCGACAGCACCGCGCCGGCCGAAGGTCAGCAGCAGAAGATAGCCGGTCACCACCGGCGGCATGATCAGCGGCAGGTGGACGAGGCCGTTGAGCAGGCTCTTGCCCCAGAAATCGCGCCGGGACAGAGCCCAGGCAACGGCAATGCCGAAGGGCAGCGAGAAGGCCACGGCGGTTGCCGCGACCTTGAGGCTGAGCAGCATCGCGGTCAGTTCTTCCGGGGTCAGCGTCACGCCGGAGCGATCCTAGTTGGTTGTGGCGAGAACGGTGAAGCCGGCGGCGCTGAAGATGGCATGGGCCTTTGCTCCCTGCAGGTAGGCGAGGAAGGCGGCGGCGTCTTCGGCATTCTTCGCCTCCTTCAGCACGGCAGCGGGATAGACGATGGCAGGATGGCTCGATTCGGGAAACCGGTCCACGACCCTGACGCCGGTATCCGCTTTGGCATCGGTCTCGTAGACGATGCCGAGCGGTGCCTCAATGCGCGACACGAGAAGGAGCGCGGCGCGCACGTTCTCCGCCTGGGCCACATGGTCCTTGACGCTGTCCCAGACTCCCAGCGCTTGCAACGCCGCCTTGCCATAGGTGCCGGCCGGAACGGCATCGGTATTGGCCATGGCGAGATGGCCGCCGGCCAGAAGATCAGCCAGCGGGAAGCCCTCCGCGATCGTCGCCGTGGTGGCGGCATCCTTCGGTGCGACGAGGACCAGGCGATTGCCGAGCAGGTCGACGCGGCTCTCGCCCACGACAAGGCCGGCCTTGTCGAGATAGTCCATCCATTTCAGGTCGGCGGAAATGAAAAGATCGGCCGGGGCGCCCTGCTCGATCTGCTTGGCAAGCGCCGAACTGCCGGCAAACGACAGCGTCGTGTCCCTCCCCGTCTCGGCCTTCCAGGCCTCGGAGACCTCGCCCAGCACCTCCTTCAGGCTGGCGGCGGCGAAAACGGTGACCCCGTCTTCGGCATGGGCGGCCGTTACCGTCGGGGCGATAACGGCGGCGGCGACAATGGCAGCCTTTGCCAGGTCGCAAAGCGAGCGGAATGAAGCGAGCATCAAAACCTCCCAAAGGCTATCGATATATCCCATTGGATATATCGATAGCCGAAACGGGAGGCTCCGGCAAGGGGCGCGGTTCCAGGCTTCTCGTCAGCTCTTGAGGGTGGCGATGGACAGCAGCAGATCGGCGCTGATGCCACCGGTGCCGCCGGTTAGAACGGTGAGCGCCGAGGAGGAATAGTCGGCGTTTTCGGTGTCGTACATGGCGGTGAAGCGTTGCAGGAACTTCTTCATCTTTTCCGGATCCTGCATCTCGGACAGGTTGAGGTTCTTCTCGACCAGCGCCGCCTGCATGTCGATGTCCATGTTGGAGAAATCCTCGGTGAAGCCGAAGGCGACCCGGAAGGTTTCGAGCAGGGCGTCGTCGCCGAGCAGGTCGTAGGCGTCGGTGAGCGTCGGGGCGACCCGCTCGAAATAGAGCGCCAGGCGCACGCCGGCATTGCTGTTGCCCTGCTCTTCCTCCAGCACCTGGTGCAAGTAGAGGTTCTGCGCCTCGAGAACCGCGCCACGCTGCTGGACCGTGCCGACGCTGTCGCGCGTCAGAAGACCGTCCGCGTCGAAGTTGAAGGAGGCGAGCAGTTCCGCCCAGGCCTCGTCCTCCTGCTGGTTGACGAAGCTCTTCTCATCCGAAAGATCCGACTGGAAGACCTGCTTGAGGAAGTCGTCGGTCACCTCGTCCGGGTCAAAGCCCTTGGCGATCAGCACGACATCGACGAGCCGCCGGTCGGCCAGCAGTTCGGCCGCGCTGGTGATGCCGAGAATGGTCTCCTGGTAATACTCGGCCTCGGCCTCCGCCTCCTCCTGCGCCGCTTCCAGCTCGGCGTCCTCGAGATAGCGGACCTGGTTGACGATGTAGGCCTTGGCGACGGTCGTGATGGTGATCTCGTTCTGCGCCAGGAGCGGCGCTTCGGCCTCGCCGTCGGCGTCGAAATTGAAGGCGCTGGCAAGGTTGATCAGGCGCTCGTCGCGGCTCTTGTTGGCATAGCTCTTCGGATCGGTGAGATCGCTGGTCAGCGCCTTCTTCAGCTCGGCATCACTATACTCGCCCTCCTCGATGCCGAAGGCCTTGAACAGGATGGCGCGGATCGAACTGTCCCCGAGCAGGTCGTCGACCGAGGTGATGTCGGCCATCGTGTCGGAATAGTAGTCGAGGAGCGTCTGCAGGTCCTCCGCATCGGCGTCGTCATAGTGGTTCTCATAGGCCGATTGCGTGGTCGACAACTGCTCCTCGTCCTGGGCCGACATGCCGTCCTTGACATTGCCGTCCTCGTCGAAGTTGAACATCGCCGCGATGCTGGTCCAGGCGGAACCCCCATTGGTCGCCGCATAGTTGTCCTCGTCGTCGAGGTCGCTGGTGACGATGTTGTAGAATTCCGATTTCAACAGGTCGGAGTCGAGCTGGAACGCCGCCTTGACATATTCGAACAACCGCTCGTCGCCGGTGATTTCATCGACCGTGGTGATGCTCGCGATCTTCGTTTCGTAATAGGCCTGCTCGCGCTCCAGCGTGTATTCCGAAGCATAGGTGGTATTGGCCGACACATAGGCCGAAATCGTCGCTTCCTTCTGCGCGTCGGTCTGGGCGCTGTCGCCCGCCAACGATCCGTCCGTGTTGAAGCTGAAGGCCTCGGCGAGCGCCAGGAAGGCGGCCGAATTGTAGTCGTTGTCGGATGCCTCGTCGGTGGCGACCAACTGGTTGAGATAGCTGTTCTCGTCGTCGAGATCGCTGGTCAGAACCTTGATGAGATGCTCGTCGGTGTAATAGGTGCGGTCGATACCGTAGGCGTCGAGGATATAGCCGAACAGCCTGTTGGTGCCGACCAGTTCCTCGGCCGAAGTGATGTTGTCGATCACCGATTCATAGTAGGCGGTCTCTTCCTTGATGCTTGCCGTCTGGTCGATCTGGGCCTGGGCGTAGAGGTCGAAGACCGCCGTCTCCTGCGCGTCCGACTGGGCATCCTTGGTGGCAGTGGTGAACTGGAAAGCCGTGGCGAAGTTGCGATAGCGGTCGTCTGTCAGCTTGTTGGCGTAGCTGTCCTCGTCGGTCAGGTCGCTTTCCAGCACCTTCTTCATGAAGGCCGTGGCATAGGTCATGTCTTCCAGGCCATAGGCCTTCATGGCGTAGGAGTAGAGCTGGTAGTCGTCGAGGAACTCTTCGACCGAGGTCACCTTGCCGATATTCTCTTCATAATAGGCGGCCTCGCGCGCCACTTGCGCGTCGGAAGCGGTGCGATCGAGACTGGCCTTCATATCACGCACGACGAGGTCGTAGCTCAGGTAGGTCGAAACCATGACGGGCCCTCAGAAAATGGATTAAACTATAATTATTATCGTGCAGCCGGGACCTTGCCCGGACCTTGGTCAGGACAAGCGGCGGACGAGCGCCCGCGCGCTCATGCTCAACCTGCGCGCAACTGCGAAATCGACATCAGCAGGTCGGCATTGATGCCGACATTGCCGCCGCCCATCAGGATCGACAGCGACGGCGACGAACCGCCGCCGTTTTCCAGGTCGTACATGATGGTGAAGCGACGGACGAGCTTGGACAGCTTGTCCGTGTCGGCGAGATCGGAAAGCTCCAGGTTCTTCTCGACAATCCGCGCCTGCTGGTCGATGTCCATGCTGGAGAGCTCTGCCGGCAGGCTGTAGGTGGTGCGGAAGAATTCGAGCAGGGCCGTATCGCCAAGAATGTCGTAGGCCGAGGTTATGGTTCCGGCCATGCGCTCGAAATAGAGCGCGAGGCGAACGCCCGGATTGTTGTTGCCTTCCTCCGTCTCGAGGGTCTGGCGCAGGAACAGGTTGAGCTCCTCGCGCACCTCGCCCGGCGTCTGGATGCCGCCGCTCGCGGTGCTGGCGACCTTGCCATGCTGATTGAAATTGAAGGATGCCAACAGCTCGGCGAAGCGGCTGTCCTTCTGCTCGTGGACGAAGCTCTTCGGATCGCCGAGGTCGGAAGCGAAAACCTCCTTCATGAAATCGTCGGTCACCTGCGAGGGATCGATCCTCTTGGCGACCAGAGCAACGTCGACGAGCCGGCGGTCCCCGAGAAACTCGTCGAGTGTCTTCAGGCTGGCGATCTTGTCCTGATAATACTCGGCCTCGGTCTCAGCTTCCTTCTTCAGCCTCTCCTTCTGATCCTCTTCGGCGAAACGGGTCTTCTGGACGATGTAGTTCTTGGCGTATTTCTTGATCGTGCCCTCGTCCTGGGCCATGGCCGGCCAGCTGAGATCGCCCTTTTCGTCGAAATTGAACAGCTGGGCGAACCGAACGTAGCGATCATCCTTCAGCGAATTGGCAAAACTCCTCGGATCGTCCAGGTCGCTCATCAGGACCTTCTTCATCGTCCGCTTGGAAATCTCGTCCGGGTCGAGGCCGACGGCCTGCATGGCGAATTCATAGACGGCCTTGGTGCCGACCAGTTCATCGACCGTGCGAATGCTGCCGCTGTCGGTGTTGAAGGCCGCCAGCGCGTTCTTGTAGGCCTTGATCGCCCGTTCGTCGGCCGCTTCATGGGTATCGTCATAGCCTGAAAAATAGCGGCTGGACGTTTGGGACAGCTGCTGCGGGGTCTGGGCCGGATCACCGGAGGCAAGCGTGCCGTCTGCCTGGAAGTTGAAGGCCCGCGCCAGCGCGACGAAGTTGTCGTAGTTCTTGTTCAGCTTGTACTGCTGGTTGAGGTAGCTGGCCGGATCATCCGGATCGCTGGTGATGACGAATTCCAGCGTCGAGGAAACGACCGCGGCGCTGGTCAGCCCGAACGCCGTCTTGATGTAGGACACCAGGCGACTGTCGGCGAGAAGCTCGTCGACCGTGGCAATGCCAGCGATCTTGGACTTGTAGTATTCGTCGTTGAGCAAGGCGCCGGTCCTCGTCAGGCGGTCCTGGCCGAAAATATAGAGATTGGTCGTCGCCTGCTTGTTTGCAGCCGTCTGGGCGGAGCCGGCGGCGACCGTGCCGTCACTGGCGAAACCGAAGGCGTTGGCGAGCTGTTCATAGGCGGAGAATCCGGCGACGATGTTCTGAAGCCGCTTGTTGTCTTCCTTGAGCTTGTTGACCAGCGTCGTCGTCTCAGCCCCGACCGGCGGCAGAATTGCATTGTAGTCGTTGATGATCGTCTGTTGCGCCGAAAGCAGCGGCGGCACCTCGCTGACGTCCGTGACGCCGACGGCGGTGTACATCGCCTGCAACTGGGCCTGGAGCGTCGCGATCTGCGCATCGAGCGCGGGCACATCGGCGGCCGGCTCCAGCTTCTGCAGTTCCAGATCGTCGATCTGCCCCTGAATCACCGGCTGCTGGTCGATGACGCTCTGCATGGTCGCCGTCATGGTCATGGCGGAAGCGCGGCCGTTGACGGCAGTCAGGATGGTGTTGTTGTCGGTAATCTGGGTGGAGGCGGCGTTGGCCTGGGGAAGAATGACCGTATTGTAGTAGCTGGCCGGATCGCTGACATCGCTGGAGAGCGCGCCGCGGACCAGATCGTAGTTGTAGGTCTTCCGGTCTATGCCATAGGCCGTCAGCACATAATCGCGCAGCCGGTCGTCATGCAGGAAGACATCCACATTGGTGGTGCGATCAACCATGATCTCATAGTATCGCGTGTCCTCGGCAAGTTGCTCGTCCCTGTTGATGATCGTGGCATTGTAGAGACCGATCATCTCGTCCGTCTGCGTCTCGGTCTGCGGGATCTTCGTCGCCGAGGAAAAGGAGAAGGCGGCGGCGAAATTGCGGTAGCGGTCGTCGGTCAGCTTGTTGGCATAGCTGTTGTCGTCCGTCAGGTCGCTTTCCAGCACCTTGCGCATGAAGGCCTTGGCATAGGTCATGTCTTCGAGACCGTGCGCCTTCATCGCGAAGGAATAGAGCCGGTAGTCGTCGAGGAATTCGTCGACCGAAGTCACGTTGCCGATATTCGCTTCATAGTAGGCCGATTCGCGCGTGACCTGGCGGTCGGCCGCGGTCCGATTGAGGCTGGACTTGATGTCGCGCACGACGAGATCATAGCTCAGATAGGTCGAAACCATGGGGACAACTCTCTTGAGAACGGAATATCGCAATTTTCGCAGATGCTGCCAGACGAGGCTTGTCCCGGCCTGTCATGCGCGCCCCGCGTTCACGTTTTACAAACCGTGCCACATTCGAAAACGCTAACCATTTGAGCCGGCAAAGTTTTTTTAACCGCGATTTTTAAGCTGTCTCTCAGGGAGGAGCGCTACCTTCCAGCCATAGAGGACGAAAAGTCCCAATCAGACGAACGCATGAAGCGCTCTCGGGTAAAACAAGGGTAGCATGAAGATGACGAACACGGTTATGAAGCCCGCATGGGCAGGCGCGACGCTGCGACTGGATCCGACCCGGTTTCCGCAACAGGTGACCTACGCAGCGCGGGGTGCTTCCGGCGATGTGACGATAACCATCGACGAACGTGGTGCCGTGCTGCGCAAGATCCTGGCCTCGAGCGGCCTGCCCCTTTCATTCGCCTTGCCGGCTCGCGCCTTCAAGGGTGTGGCTGCACGGGCGATCGACCATGGAGACGGGGAAGTGACCGTAACGCTGGAACTGCATCACGAGGATCCGGAGCTCTGCATCCCGCTTCTGGTCGCACACGACCTTTGCGACATCGCCGCCGACTGGCGCGGCTGGTCTGATGCCTTCCGCATTCCCATGCTGATGGTCGAGGCCGATGGCGTCGCCCGCCCGCTCGAAGAACATCTCGGCGAAGTGCGGGCCCGCGAGGCCCAGCCGCGCCGCCGCCATTCCTATTTCGCCGAACGCCGCCCGCGCTTCCTGGTGCGTCGCACGACCGGCAAGCTCGGCGTGTCGATGAAGATCTCCGGCAAGGAAATCATCGCCCGCAATTGAGACGGTCCGGCTCCCGTCCGAGCCCACACGTTAATTTCAGCTGATCGACGAACGGCCCGGATGCTCATCCGGGCCGTTTCGCATGTTCCACTTCGAAACAGAAAGGATCAGGCGAAAGGCAGCGCCGCCAGAAGGCCGAGGAACAGGATCGCGCCGACCTTGTTGTTGAACTTGAACAGCACCAGGCACTGGGCCGGATCGTCGATGTCGAGCACGCGGATCTGGTAGGCGAACATGCCAGCGGCGATCGCCAGGCCGACATAGGCAAGGAAGCCGACCCCGGCCAGGGCAAAGGCGACGAACAGCAGGAAGAGCGTCAGGCCGTAGAGGCCGATCAGCCAGGACCTCGTGTTTTCGCCGAACAGGCGCGCGGTGGAGCGCACGCCGACCAGGGCGTCGTCCTCCTTGTCCTGATGGGCGTAGATCGTGTCGTAGCCGATCGTCCAGGCGATCGCCGCCCCATAAAGGAACAGGCTGGCCACCGAGAGCCAGCCGGCCAGCGCCGCCCAGCCCATCAACGCCCCCCAGGAAAAGGCAAGCCCGAGAAAGAACTGCGGCCAGTCGGTGAAGCGCTTGGCGAAGGGGTAGATGGCGACGATCAGCAGCGAGGTGATGCCCAGCACGATGGCGAAGCGGTTGAAACAGAGCAGAACCACCAGCCCGACCAGCGCCTGCGCCACGAGGAAAAGCTTTGCCTGGCGCCGCGTCACGCGCCCGGATGGGAGCGGGCGCGAGCGCGTGCGGGCCACCGCCATGTCGATCTCCTCGTCGACCAGATCGTTATAGGTGCAGCCGGCGCCTCGCATGGCAACCGCGCCGGCGAAGAACAGGAAGAGATGGAAGAGGAACAGCGGGGCGCTGAGCTGGTCTCGCTCCGCCAGCACATTGGCGGCCAGCGCCGAGGACCAGAAACACGGCCACATCAGCAATTGCCAGCCGATCGGCCGGTCCCAGCGAGCCAGTTGCGCATAGGGCCAGGCGGCCGGCGGCAGAATCCGGTAGACCCAGTTGTCGGATGGCGCGTCGGCAACGCGCCCGTTCTGATCGGCGGCGGTGTTCATGGGCGAATTGATAGAGCAAAGACGGCCCCAAGGGAACCGGCGGATTGGCTCTGCCGGCACCTCGAACCGCTACTTCTTGCGCATCGCCTCGGCGAGCGCCGCGCCCAGGCCACCGAGCGCCGGGGCCTCCGGCTTTGCCGAAGGCTTGGCACTGGCGTGACGCATGGCGTTTGCCGATCCGCGTGCATCGCGCATCGACGGCTGGGGCGCCTCGCCGCCATCCTTGCGCATGGTCAGCGCGATGCGCTTGCGCTTGACGTCGACCTCGACGACGCGAACCTTCACCACGTCGCCGGCCTTGACCACCTCATGCGGGTCCTTGACGAAGCGATCGGCGAGCTGGGAGACGTGCACGAGGCCGTCCTGATGGACGCCGATATCGACAAAGGCGCCGAAGGCGGCGACGTTTGTCACCGTACCTTCGAGCAGCATGCCGGGCTTCAGGTCGGTGATCTCGTCCACGCCGTCGGCGAAGGTGGCGGTCTTGAAGCTCGGGCGCGGGTCGCGACCGGGCTTTTCCAGTTCGGCGATGATGTCCCTGACGGTCGGCAGGCCGAACTGCTCGTCGATGAACTTCTTCGGATCGAGGCCCTTCAGGGTGACGCTGTCGCCCATCAGGGTCCGCAGGTCGCGGCCGCAGGCGGCGACGATCTTCTTCGCCACGCCATAGGCTTCCGGGTGAACGGACGAAGCGTCGAGCGGCTCCTTGCCGTTCGGGATGCGCAGGAAGCCGGCGCACTGCTCGAAGGTGCGGGCGCCAAGCCGCGGAACCTTCAAGAGATCCTTGCGGCTCTGGAAGGGGCCGGTCTCGTCGCGGTGGGTGACGATGGCTTCGGCGATCGAGCTGCCGAGGCCGGAGACGCGGGCGAGAAGCGGCACGGAAGCCGTGTTGAGATCGACGCCGACGGCGTTCACCGCATCTTCGACGACGGCATCGAGCGAGCGTCCGAGCCGGCCCTGGTCGACATCGTGCTGGTACTGGCCCACTCCGATCGACTTCGGCTCGATCTTGACGAGTTCGGCCAGCGGATCCTGCAGGCGGCGGGCGATCGAGACGGCGCCGCGCAGCGACACGTCGAGGCCGGGAAACTCCTTGGCGGCGGTCTCCGAGGCGGAATAGACCGACGCGCCGGCTTCCGAGACGATAACCTTGGTCGGCTTCGGGGCCGTTGCCGGGAACTGGGCCAGCATGTCGGCGACCAGCCGTTCGGTCTCGCGGCTCCCGGTGCCGTTGCCGATGGAAATCAGCTCGACCTTATGCTTGCGGATCAGCGATGCAAGCTCGGCCTGGGTGCCGCGAATGTCGTTCTTCGGCGGGAAGGGATAGACGGTGGTCGTCTCCAACACCTTGCCCGTGCCGTCGACGACGGCGACCTTGACGCCGGTGCGGATGCCAGGGTCGAGGCCCATGGTCGGACGCGAGCCGGCGGGGGCGGCGAGCAGCAGGTCCTTCAGATTGCGGGCGAAGACGTGGATCGCCTCTTCTTCGGACCGTTCGCGCAGGTCACGCATCAAGTCGAGCGACAGCGAGACGGAGAGTTTCACGCGCCAGGTCCAGCCGGCGACTTCCATCAGCCACTGGTCGGCCGGTCCCTTGCCGGCGATGTCGTAGGCAGCCGCGATGGTCCGCTGGGCCGGCTTGACCGGCGACGGATCGTCCCTGTCGACCTCGATCGACAAGGTGAGCATCTCCTCGTTCCAGCCGCGCAACATGGCCAGCGCCCGGTGGCCGGGGACGGTCGCCCAGCGTTCGGAATGGGCGAAATAGTCGGCGAATTTCTCGCCGGCCTGCTCCTTGCCGTCGACCACCTTGGAATAGAGGATGGCGCGGTCCTTCATGTCGTTGCGCAGGCGGCCGATCAGGTCGGCGTTTTCCGAGATCGCTTCCGCCACGATGTCGCGGGCGCCTTCGAGCGCTGCCTTCACGTCCGGCACCTCGGCGGTGATATAGGCCTCGGCCAGTTTTTGCGGATCGGCGGCGCGGTTGCCCCAGATCGCATCGGCGAGCGGCTGCAGCCCCTTCTCTCGGGCGATCTCGGCGCGGGTGCGGCGCTTGGGCTTGAACGGCAGGTAGATGTCTTCCAGCTCGGCCTTGGTGGCGACCTTGAAGATCTTGCCCATCAGCTCGTCGGTCATCTTGCCCTGCGAAGTGATCGATTCGACGATCGCCTTGCGGCGGGCACCGAGTTCACGAAGATAGGTCAGCCGTTCGGCGAGATTGCGCAACTGCGTGTCGTCGAGGCCGCCGGTCACTTCCTTGCGGTAACGGGCGATGAAGGGCACGGTCGCACCGCCGTCGAGCAGTTCCACGGCAGCGATCACCTGCTCGGGGCGGGCATTAACCTCGGAGGCGATGATCGCGGCGATGGATTTGCTGTCGTCGGCCATGGGTATTCTCCAGATTTGCGAGCGGCGACCATAGCCGCGAACGCGACGAAGGCAAGGAATCGCGTCTGCGCTCCACAGGAATGCAAAGCTTCCGGGTTTTTTCTTGACCTTTTGCCCCCCTGCCCTTAACCGCGCAGCTATTCCCAAGGCATTCGGAGGGCGGGCGATGAAGGTTCTGTTGATCGGTTCGGGCGGACGCGAGCATGCCCTTGCCTGGAAGATCGCCCAATCGCCGCTCCTGACCACGCTTTACGCCATCCCCGGCAATCCGGGCATCGCCGAACATGCGACGCTGGTGCCGATCAGCGCCGACGACCTGGACGAAATCCTCGCCTTCTGCCGCGGCCACGAAATCGACTTCGTCGTGGTCGGCCCTGAGGCGCCGCTGGTCGCCGGACTTGCCGACCAATTGCGCGCCGAGGGCTTTGCCGTATTCGGCCCATCCGCCGCCGCGGCCCAGCTCGAAGGCTCCAAGGGCTTCACCAAGGACCTCTGCGCCCGCTACGACATCCCGACCGGCGCCTACCAGCGCTTCAACAATGCGCCGAAGGCCAAGGCCTATGTGCGGACCCAGGGCGCGCCGATCGTCATCAAGGCCGATGGCCTTGCCGCCGGCAAGGGCGTCACGGTTGCCATGACGCTGGATGAAGCCTTTGCCGCCATCGACGACTGCTTCGAGGGCGCCTTCGGCGAGGCCGGCGCCGAGGTGGTGGTCGAGGCTTTTCTCGACGGCGAGGAAGCGAGCTTCTTCTGCCTTTGCGACGGCAAGACGCTTCTGCCGCTCGCCACCGCCCAGGACCACAAGCGCGCCGGCGACGGCGACACCGGCCCCAACACCGGCGGCATGGGCGCCTATTCGCCGGCCCCGGTGATGACGCCCGATCTGGTCGAGCGCACCATGAAGGAGATCATCGAGCCGACCATGCGCGGCATGGCGGAAATGGGCATGCCCTTTTCCGGCGTGTTCTTCGCCGGGTTGATGATCACCGACAAGGGGCCGGAACTGATCGAATACAATGTCCGCTTCGGCGATCCGGAGTGCCAGGTGCTGATGATGCGGCTGGAAAGCGACCTGCTCGAACTGCTGCATGCGACGGCCACGGGTCGTCTGCACGAGGTTTCCGCCCAGTGGCGGGACGAGACGGCCTTGACCGTGGTGCTGGCCTCGAAGGGCTATCCGGGCTCGTACGAGAAGAACACGGCGATCCGGGCGCTGCCGGCAGCGACGCAGGATGCCAAGGTGTTCCACGCCGGAACGGCGCTGAAGGATCATCAGCTGGTCGCCACCGGCGGGCGTGTGCTGAACGCAACTGCGCTCGGCTCAAGCGTCGCGGACGCCCAGGCGGCCGCCTATCGGCTCGTCGACACCGTCGAATGGGACAACGGCTTCTGCCGCCGCGATATCGGCTGGCGGGCCATCGGCCGGGATTGAAGACCGGAAACGTCCCGGAAACCGACAGAAATACCGAGATCGATAAAATTCGATCGATCGGCCTGACCGGATGGCAATAATCGTCGCGTAAAACTCTCCTCGAAAGCAATTCGGGGATTTCGTCATGCGCAAGCTCATACTGACCGCCGCGCTTCTGTTCGCCACCGGGCCGGCACTGGCATCATCGATCGAGGTGGTCGGCAGCGCCAAGACCGACGGCTCCAGCATTCTCGTCATCAGCTGCACGGACTGCCCCGCGCTAAGGGAAGAGAAGGACGAGAAAGCCTACAATGTTCCGCAGATCGCTCGCGGCACCCAGGCGGCCGAAATCGTCGAGGTCGACGGAGAACGGAAGCTGAAGCGCACCGAATCCTGGCTCGGCGGCTCGCCGGTGGTCTTCTTCAGCAAGGCCGATGGCTGGACCACGAATGGCAGCGTCATTGCCGCGGCAAGCGCCGGACCGGCCGACGGCATCGACGTCGATGCAACCACCGCCGCAGTGCCGGGGAACACGAGCCTGGTACCCGTCTCGGCCTCGCTGACCGACCCCGCGGCAGCCAAATCCCTCGATATCACGACATTCGAGCTACGGGTCGATTGACCCCATCCGGTTCCCTGCCCCACCCAGCCATACGATCCGGGCTGCGCGGGCCTTCCGCTGAAAACGCGGGACAGACGCCTCGGCTATGCCGGGGCGTTTGGCTTGAAGAGTACAGTCAAGGTTGAGAATACCGACGAAACCGGCAGTCAAGGCAACCTCCGGCAGCAGTATTGCGATTGTCTTTACCCTGCCTGCACAACCCTACGCTTAGAGCAGTAGCGACCCATATCTGTCCCGGGCCAGGTCCGTATCATTTGCGACTATTTTTCTATTATTTCTTGGGGTTCATTTATAGTTGCCAGTTTATAAATCAAATTTTACCGGTTTTATCGGAATGTGACGATATAACCCGGTAGCAGCATGACGCATACGCTCGCGAGCGCAGACCAACCTCGCAGGATCGGTAGGACACCGACCGGATCATTCGATTGAGCGAGGACCTATGAAAAACCTGAAAATCTCCCACCAACTTTTTCTGCTGATCGGCGCCCTGATGGTGGCGTTCGGCGTGGCCACCTATTTCCAAATCAAGACCGCATCCGACTCCATCTATGCCGAGCGCTACGACATGTTGCGCACGCAGGTGGAATCCGGCATCGCCATCATCAAGGGCTTTGAGGAACGGGTCAAATCCGGCGAACTGAGCCCGGAAGACGCCAAGGCCCAGGCCTTCAGGACGCTGACCTCGATCAAGTATGAACCGAACGGCTACCTGTTCGGCCTCGACTATGACGTCACCATGGTCTTCCACCCCGTGCAGAAGCAGGTGGGCCTGGCGCAAAAGGGGCTGCCCGACAAGATGGGCAATCTGTTCCGCGAGGAAATGATCGAGAAGGGCCAGAAGGGCGGCGGCATCACGGAATACTATTGGGAAAAGCCGACCGACCCGAATGGCGAGGTCTTCCTGAAGGCCGCCTATAGCCAGGCTTACGAACCGTGGAAAGTCGTGATCGGCACCGGCGTCTACATCGACGACCTGCAGGTGAAGATCAACGCGATGATCTGGAAGGCCGTCATGATCGGCGGGCTTGTCGTTACGCTCGGCCTGATCGCTGCCTATTTGATCATCAACGGCATCACCCGACCGCTTACCGCCATCCATGGCGCACTGGGTGCCGTTGCCGACGAGAATGTCTCGATCGCCATTCCGCACACGGACATGGGCAATGAAGTGGGCATGATGGCGAAGGCCACCAAGGCGCTGCAGGAAAAGGTGCGCGAGCGCCATGCCATGGCCCGCCGCCAGGAGGAACAGTCCCGCGAGCTGGATGCCGAGCGCAACCAGAACGCCGAAATGCAGCAGGCCGAAGCCGCCCAGCAGGCCCGTGTCGTCTCCACCATCGGTGCGGCACTGGAAGAACTGGCCCGCGGCGACCTGACCGTGCGTTGCGGCGAACTCGGCCCGAAATATGCCGCGCTGCGCGACAATTTCAACGAGGCCCTTTCCCATCTCGAGGCCGCCATGGCCAGGGTCAATGCCAAGGGTGTCGATATTTCCGGCTCGAAGGAAGAGATCCGCCGCGCCTCCAACGAATTGTCGCAGCGCACCGAGCGCCAGGCCGCCAACCTGGAAGAAACCTCGGCGGCCCTCGACGAACTGACCGTTGCCGTTCGCCAGACGGCGGAAGGCGCGCATGAAGCCGCCAAGCGGGTCACCTCGGTCAGCACCGAGGCCTCGCGCTCCGACGCCGTCGTCGCCCAGGCGATCGGCGCAATGAGCGGCATCGAGCAGTCCTCGGCCGAGATCACCAAGATCATCGGCGTGATTGACGAGATCGCCTTCCAGACCAACCTGCTCGCCCTCAACGCCGGCGTCGAGGCGGCACGTGCCGGTGAGAGCGGCAAGGGCTTTGCCGTCGTCGCCCAGGAAGTGCGGGAACTCGCCCAGCGTTCGGCCGCCGCTGCCAAGGAGATCAAGGAACAGATCTCCAAGTCGTCCTCGCAGGTGCAGAACGGCGTGCAACTGGTCGGCGAAGCCGGCGAAGCGCTGAAGCGCATCTCCGACCAGATCAAGGCGGCGAGCGACATCGTCACCAAGATCGCCCATTCGGCGTCCGAGCAGGACACCACGCTGCGCACGATCTCGTCGTCGATGAACCAGCTCGACGCCGCGACCCAGCACAATGCGGCCATGGCCGAGGAAACGACCGCCTCGGCGGAAGCCCTCGCCAACGACACGGAAGAACTGCTGAACCTGATCCGCGGCTTCCGCGTCTCCGGCGCATCGCAGTCGGCCTCGCTCAACGGCATGGCCCAGCAGATGAGGCGCGCCGGCTGAGGTTTTCGCGCCACCAGAATTCAAAGACCGCCGGAGGCAACTCCGGCGGTCTTTGCCATTGACGGCGTTGGGTTCAGAACTCGGTGCCGGCCTCACCATCGAGATGCGCGACCAGCGCATCGATCTCGCGATTGGAATAGACCGCGATGCCGGCCCGGCGCATCAGGGCCGCCGTGACGCCATGGCCCGGATGCCGGACGGCGGAAAAACTGCCGTCATAGATGAAGCCGGAGCCACAGGACGGGCTTCCGTCGATCAGGAGGGCAAAGGCACAGCCATTGGCGCGGGCGAATTCGACCGCATTGCGCCCGCCCTCGACGAAAGCGGCCGACACATCGCGCCCGGTGCTCTCCACCACCCGCGCCCTCCCCTCGATCACGTCCTCGCCACAAAGCCCGTCCTCGATCTCGGCTGGAGGACGCGGGGTGGGCAGGCCTCCGGCCTGTTCCGGGCAAAAGCCGACAAGCCGCCCCTCAGCCTGCCAGCGGGCAATCGCGGGGTGGGATAGAGGTTTGGCCGTGCCGTCATAGCGAACCGGGCGACCGAGCAGGCAGGCGCTGATCAGGATCTTGGGGGCAATCACGTCTCCCCCAGACGGCGTGCGACATCGCTGTTTTCGTGAAGAATTCTGATCACGTCGATGCTGCCCTGCCCCTTCTCGGTATAGAAGATCAGGTGATGCGCCACATGGAAACGCCGATAACCTGGACGGATCCGGTCCATCTTCCTGCCAATGCGCGGATTTGGCCGCCAACATGTCCAGGCCTTGCAACAGGTCGCCAAAATAGGCTTCGGCCTGCTGCGCTGACCACGTATGTGCAGTATAGGTCCAGATCTCCTTCAGATCCTGTTCCGCCGCCGGACTAAGTCGGTACGCCATCACGAATGGCGCTCACGCATCCGTGCAAGGAATGCCTCACGATCGAAAGGGCGGGGCTCGCCGCTGCGCTCACCTTCGATCAAGGCCTCGCGCAGTTTTTCGATCTTCAACTGCTCCTCTTCCAGCAGCCGCAGTCCGGCCTCGACCACGGCCTCGGCGGATTTGAAACGACCGCTCTCCACCTGCGTGTCGATAAAGCTGTCGAAGGGCTCGCCGATCGTGATTTGAACTGGCTTGTTCATGGGACTGCTCCTCGAAAGCTCCAAACCGCGGTATCACGAAGCTACCACAACGGGCGAACCAAGACAAAGCCTCGGGCCGACCATGCCCCGGTCGGCCCTTCGCTTCAGATTCGGGCTCCGGCGTTCGGCGCCTCGATCCGCCCGCTGGATCGATTGGCTCCGCTTATGCGGATCTCCGTCTCACGATACGATTTTGGAGAAGTCGGCCACGGTGCCGGTGGCTTCCCGGATCGCCTTGAGGAGAGCCAGGCGGTTGGCGCGGATGGCGGCATCCTCGTCGTTGACGAGAACGTCGTCGAAGAAGGCGTCGACCGGGGCGCGCAGCGTCGACAGCGCCTGCATGGCCGAGCGGAAGTCCTCCTTCGCCACCGCGTCGGCGGCTTCGTCGCTGGCGGTCTTGATCGCGGCAAACAGCGCCTTCTCCGCATCGAGTGTCAGCAGCGCTTCCGACACGCCGTCGGCCACGACGGTGCCCTTCTTCTCTTCCGCGGCCAGCAACTGGGTGGCTCGCTTGGTGCCGGCGAGCAGGTTGATACCGTCCTCCGAAGTGATGAAGGCGGTCAGGGCCTCGGCGCGGCGGGCGACCATCAGCAGGTCGTCGGCGCTCGGGGCTCCCCCCTCACCCGGCGCTACCGCGCCACCCTCTCCCCGCTGGGGAGAGGAGACCGCCGCCGTCGCGGCCCGCTCCCTCTTCTCCCCTGCGGGGAGAAGGTGGTCCGCAGGACCGGATGAGGGGGCCGCGAGCACTGCGTCGATGATGTCGTGGCGGGCGCCCTGGTCGCGCAGGTAGACTTTCAGACGGTCGTGGAAGAAGGAGAGGAGGTCGGCTGCAATCCGATCGGCCTCAGACGATATTGCCGTGCGCCTTTCCGACTCTGGCATACCGTAACCACCCCCTGACATGGCTACGCACAATTCCAGGAAAGTATCGCCGATGAATCCGCCACCAAAATTCTGCGGTAGCGTAATGGGCGCCAACAGAATGCTTCTGATCGGTGCAATGAGCGGCAGCCGAATGCCTTTCTCCAAAATCATCCGCACCACGCCCAGCGCCGCGCGGCGTAGCGCATAGGGGTCCTTCGAGCCGGTCGGCTTCTCGTCGATCGCCCAGAAACCGACGAGCGTGTCGAGCTTGTCGGCGAGCGCCACGGTGAGGCCCACCTTGTCTTCGGGCAGGCGGTCGGAGGGGCCGTTGGGCTTCCAGTGGTCCTCGATGGCGGCGGCGACGGAGGCGTCTTCGCCCTGCAGGAGCGCATAGCGGCGGCCCATCAGGCCCTGGAGTTCCGGGAATTCGCCGACGGCCTCAGTGCGCAGGTCCGCCTTGGCCAGCACCACGGCGCGATCGACGAGCGCCGCGTCGGCACCGACGATCGGCGCCAGTTCCTTCGCCAGCGCGCGAATACGCGCCACACGCTCGCCTTGCGTGCCGAGCTTGGCGTGGAAAGTGACGTTCAGCGCATCGAGCTTGGCCATGCGCTGGTCGAGCGGCTTTTTCAGATCGAGGCCGAACTTTTCGGCCGAGGCCTTCAGCGTCTCGAGGTCCGGCAGATCGCCCTGGTCGCGGGTCCAGAAATGCTTGGCGTCCGACAGGCGGGCGCGCACGACCTTGCCATTGCCGTGCATGATTTCCTTCCCGCCATCCTTCGCCTCGATGTTGGAGACGAGGACGAAATGGTTGGAGAGCTTTTCCGTCTCGCCATGCGGGCGGGTGACGAAGCACTTCTGGTTGGTCTTGATCGTCAGCCGGATGATCTCGGCCGGGATGGCCAGATAGTCCTGTTCGAAGGTGCCGAGGAGCACATGCGGATATTCGACCAGGCCGGAAACCTCCTCCAGCAGGCCCTCGTCCTCGACCAGATCGAGCCCGTTGGCGAAGGCGAGATTGGCGGCATCCTGGGCGATGATCTGCTTGCGACGCTCGGCGTCAAGGATCACCTTGGCCTTTTCGAGGCTGGCGACATAATCGTCGAAGCGGCGCACCGTGATCGCACCCGGCGCGTGGAAACGGTGACCGTAGGTGACATTGCCCGCGATGATGCCGTCGATCTCGAAGGGGATGACGATGGTTTCGTCGTGATCGGTGCCGAAGGTGCAGACGATCGATTGCAAGGGGCGCACCCAGCGCAGCGCTTCCGAACCCTTGCCCTCGATGCCGGCGAAGGTCGCCCCCCTGGGCATGGAGGCGGCGCCGGAGCGCATCGACTTCGGCCAGGGGAAGGTGCGGATGATGCCCGGCATGACGTCGGCGACGATCGCGTCGGCGGCACGGCCTGGCTTATCGAGATAGGCGACGTAGAAATCGCCCTTCTTCGGATCGGTCTTGACGATCGCCTGGTCGATGGAGGAGAGCCCCGCGCCGCGCAGGAAGCCGTCGATCGCCTGTTGCGGCGCGCTGACGCTCGGGCCCTTCTTCTCTTCGCGAATGTCGGCCGACCGGGCCGAGAGGCCGCGGATGTCCAGCGTCAGGCGCCGCGGCGTCCAGTATTCCCGCGCGCCCTCGTAATTGAGGCCGGCCTCGACCAGCGCGTCGGTGACGAGCTTCTTCAGATCACCGGCCGCCTTGCGCTGCATGCGGGCGGGAATCTCTTCGGAGCGGAGTTCGAGCAGAAGATCGGGCATGTTCTCTTTCCTCACCCTCCCCTTGAGGGGGAGGGTCGGACCGCAGGTCCGGGGTGGGGTGACAAAAAGCTAGCCCCTGCTAGCAAAATTTGCCCGGTCCGTACAATCGTGAATTTGGCATGGTGAGGGGGAGAACAAGGAAGCAAGGTGCGGGATCACCCCCACCCGCCGCTTCGCGGCGACCTCCCCCCTCAAGGGGGAGGTGGTTGCCTGCCGAGGATGCTGTCTCAACCACCCTCCCCTCGAGGGGGAGGGTCGGACCGCAGGTCCGGGGTGGGGTGAGCCACGGTTGAAACGCCCAGCGCGGCCTGCCGCTCCTCCACCGCCGCAAAAATCGTGTCGAGCACAGCATCAAGCTCGTTCAGCACTTCGTGGTTCCAGAAACGGATGACCTTGTAACCTGCTGTCTCGAGCACAAGGTTCCTCGCCAGATCATACCGCCGTGCAGCATCATCGGCATGCTGACTGCCATCCAGCTCGATTACCAACCCGACCTGATGGCATGCAAAATCCGCAAAGAAGCGGCCAATCGGCACCTGCCTGCGAAAATGGGTTCCCTCGATCGGAATGCGCCATAGATGCCGCCAGAGCCTGCGTTCGGCATCGGTCATGGTTGCTCGCAGGCGGCGCGCATTGACGCGCTTGAAGCGATCAAGTGGAGACGGAGGCTTTGCCACAAAGCTCACCATGGGTCAGTCAACGGATCTGCGCGAGGGAAATCTAAAGCGGACGAGACAGAACAGCAACTATAGCGCGATATCTTCCTGACGAGTCAGCCCCGCTGCAAAGATCACCCCCACCAGCCGCATCGCGGCGTCTCCCCCTCAAGGGGGAGGTGCTAGCCTACCACCCTCCCCCTCCGCCGCCACCGCCGCCGCCGCCGGAAAAACCGCCGCCGGAGGAAAAGCCGGAGGACGAGCTCTTGGGCGGCTCGGGGATGGTGGAGGCGATGGTCGAGGCCATGGAGCTCGAGAAGCCGCCGATGCGGCCACCGAAATCGCCGGGATGGCTGCCGTGATACCAGGCCGGCTGGTAGCTTGCGGCAGCCGCTCCGGCGGCGGCCGAGGCGAGCCAGGTCTCGAAGGTGCGCGTCCAGGGTTTTTCCACGCCGAGCGCCACCGCATAGGGCAGCAATGTCTCGAAATGCTGCGGTGACATCTTTGGCGCTCCCTGCATGTTGAGCCGGTCCTTCTCGGCCAGCGTCAGGTAGGTGCGCAGGCCCTCGATGCCGTCCATCAGCTTGCGGCCGGTGGGGGTTGGCGCGCCCATCAACACGAAGAACAACCCGTTGAGCAGCACGATGCCGCCGACGCCGACCAGCGCCGGCAATTGATGGATCTCGGAAAAGTCGATGAAGATCGCCAGAAGCGTGAAGGCCGCCATGCCGAGCGCGACGAAACCGATGATCGCCAGGCCGATGATCGAGATGATGCGTACGACCAGCGGCGCACCCCGCCGCGCGCCCTTGCCGAGCCGGACGGCGAAGATCGCGAGAAAGATGCCGATCATGATCGGGGCGAACATCAGGCCGATCGTGTCTTCGGTCAGCGAGCCGAAGATCAGCAGGGCGGCGAGCGAGGCGACGCTGAGCGCGACACCGCCGAAAATATAGCCGGTATTGGCCTGATAGTACTTGCCGCGATGTTCCTTCTCGATCGCCTTGCGGAACTTGGTTCCGACCGACTGGACCCGCTTGCCGTTCGCCTTGTCGATGGTGAGGCTGTCGCCTGGCTCACCGAGCGCGGCAATCAGGCTCGCCTGCCCTGCCGGCAGCTTGCCGCGCACCGGCTTTTCCGTGCGATGGACCGTGATCGCCCGTTCGAGATCGTCGAGCACGACATAGCCCTTGACCGCGAGATCGATCAGCGAGGCCGACAGCGCCGTCCAGCCCTCGCCGGAAAAGCCCTTGTTGTCGATATAGTTGACCAGCGCCGGAGAAATGCCGTCGGGTGCATCCCAGCGTGGCACCATGACGCCCGCTTCCGGGTCGCGGCCGACCGCGATCCAGGAGCGCAGGTAGTAGAGGAAGACGAGGCCGAGGCCGCCCAGCCCTAAAATGGAGTTGATATTGTCGCGCAGCCACCACCAAGTGGCCCGCTCGCTCGAGGGAGCAGAGACGGCGCCCTTCGGCAGGCCGACAATGATGGTCAAGCCGTTGCCGATGCCAAGCCGCTCGGTCGTCTCGAAATAAGCTCCGTCAGGTGTCTGCTGATAGCGGGCATTAGTTTCCGTCGAGCCCTGATAGCCGGTGTAGTAGGCCGTCTGGGTCGGTCTTACGCCATTCGGCAGGACAACATTGGCGGAGGCCTCGAGGATCGGAAACCGCCAGCCATTGCCGGTGACGTTCCAGTAGAGTTCGTCATGGTCGTCGAAATAGCGGATCTGCCGACCGGTCTTATAGGTGATGGTATAAGTGTAGTCGCCCGGATCGAGCAGGACCTCGGCGGAACCGGCATAGATGCGAATGCCGCCTGAAATGCTCTCGGTGTGATAGTCCTCGGGCTCGCCGTCGCGCTCGACCGAAACGAGATCGAAATCGACCTCGATGCGCCGACCTTCCGCGTCTTCGGCATAGAGCGGAAAGTCGCGGAAGATGCCGCGCTTGATCTCCTGGCCCTCGGCGCGGACCGTGATGGTCTCAGTCACGGTGAGCGTCGCATCGGGCGCAACCAGAATATCGGCGTGATAGTCGCGGATGACCTCCGCGGACGAAGCCTGCCCGGCCGCAGCAAGAAGGACGAGGACTGCTGTCAGGAGGCCGAGCATCTTGTTCATCTTGGCTATCCTTGGCTGAACCGGACACCGAGCGAGGCCAGAGCATCCCAATAGCCGGGATAGGTCTTGGCGACGCAGCCGGGGTCGAGAATGGTGATGTCGTGGATCTTCAGCCCTGCCAACGCAAAGCTCATGGCGATGCGATGATCGGCGAACGTGTCGATCTCGGCGGCAAGGCTCTGGCCGGCAAGCGAGGGATCTGAATGGACGATCAGATCGTCGCCCTCCTCGACCGCAAGGCCGGGGCGGATATTGTTGAGCCCGGTCGACAGCGCGCGGATACGGTCGCATTCCTTGACCCGCAGATTGGCGATGCCGACGAAGCGCACCGGCGTCTCGTTGAAGGCGGCGAGCACGGCAATCGTCGGGATGGCGTCCTGCATCTGCGAGCCGTCGATGACGGTCGGCATGTGCGGAAAAGCGGCGATGACGTCGTGGGCCTTGGCATCCGGCTGGGTGAACTGGTCGGAGGGCGTGCCGATGTCGATCGCGCCGCCGGTCAGGACCTCGGCGCCCCAGAGATAGGTAGCGGCCGAGGCGTCGGGCTCGATGTGGAAGTCGGTCGCAGTGTAGCCGGTGGGCTCGATCTGCCAGGAGGCGGCCGTCGGCTGGGAGACCTTGGCGCCGAAGGCCCGCATGGCGGCGAGCGTCAGGTCGATATAGCCGCGCGCGCCGATATCGGCGCCGGCAAGCTCGATCGTGAAGGGCTCCGACCCGCAGGCTGCGGCCATCTGCAGCGCCGAAACATATTGGCTGGACAAGCCGGCATCGATCACGACCCGGTTGCTCTTGAACACGCCCGTCGCATCAATGGTCACCGGCGGGCAGCCGGTCGGCGCCTCGATCGTCACGCCGAGCGATTTGAGGGCCTCGACCAGCGGCTTGATCGGCCGCTTGCGCATATGCTCGTCGCCATCCACCACATAGCGACCGTGGCCAAGGGCAAGGGCGGCGGTGAGGAAGCGCGTGGCGGTCCCGGCATTGCCGAGAAACAGCGGTTCGGCGGGAGGCTTCAGCTCGCCGGTTCCGGTGACGACGAAGGTGGTGGCGTCGGGTTCATCGACCGACACGCCCATGGCCCGGAGCGCTTCGGCCATATAGCGGGTGTCGTCGCTCTTCAGCGCACCGGTCAGCCGGCTCGTGCCTTTGGCGAGGCCGGCCAGCAGAAGCGCGCGATTGGTGATCGATTTCGAGCCGGGCGGGCTGACGCGCCCGGAAAGCGGACGGCCCGGCGGAAGGATGGTCAGTTTTTCGGTTTTCATGCTGTATCTCGAAGCGGCCGGAAGGTGACCGCGCTTAGAATTTCACCGTGGGGACTGCGCGGTCGGCGTCGTTGGCGATCTCGAAATAGCCGGCCTTGGAGAATCCGAACTGACTGGCGACGAGGTTGGACGGGAAGCTGTCGACCTTGACGTTCAAGTCGCGGGCGGCACCGTTGTAGTAGCGGCGCGACATCTGGATCTCGCCCTCGATCGTATCGAGCGAACGATGCAGTTCCATGAAGTTCTCGTTGGCCTGGAGTTCCGGATAGGCTTCGGCGAGCGCGACGATCCTGCCGAGTGCCTGGCCGAGAAGCTCTTCTGCGGCGGCACGGCCCGCCACATCGCCTGCCGGCACGGCCTGGGCGCGGTTCCTCAGTTCGACCACTTCCTCGAAGGTCGATTTCTCGTGGGCGGCATAGCCCTTCACCGTCTCGATCAGGTTGGGAATGAGGTCGGCGCGGCGCTTCAGCTGCACGTCAATGCCCGACCAGGCTTCCTCGGTCATCTGCCGGGATTTGACCAGGCCATTGTAGACCATCACGGCATAGAGGCCGACGATAACGAGAACAGCAAGCGTGATATACATGGCAATGCTCCGGCCGATGCGAGAATAGTCGGACCTTAGGCGTTCGCCCAAGGAATGTCATCAGCGGATCAGGGGGCCGCAGCACCTTCCTCGGGGGGCGATGTCGGCCCCTCGGCTTCGGCAAGCTCGCGCAAGGCGAGTTCCTGTCCGGGCAAGACCAGGTGCATATAGGCATGGGTCAGCATCAACAGGACCAGATGGGCGATAGCGCCGAACGCGGCGATCTGCATCAGCCTCTGGCTGGCGGCCGGATCGGAGAAGCCATCGAGCGGCGCGGCGCTGACGATCCGCCAAAGGCCAAGGACAAGCACTCCGGAGAGGACCATGCCTGTCGGATACCATGGAAAGGCCGGGGGGGGCCGCTCCTCCTGGCCGGCGGAAAACGCCTCGATGTCCTTGAGGGTAAAGATCGTCATCCACAGATTGGCGATCGGCACGAGGAAGCCCAGGACTGCCACCCAAGGGGTATAGCGGACACTGTCCCGCCGTATGGCACGCGCCAGCTTCACGGAGAGCCAGATCCAGCGCAGGAAGAACAGGATGGTGAGGAGCTGGAGTAGGGCCAGGCAGAGGTCGAAGGGGCCCGAGACGGCGAGCACCATCTGGAAGAGCGGGCTCTCGGCACCGGTACGGAAGGCGGAGCCGGTCTTTTCGACCACATAGCTGACGAAGGCGAGATAGAGATAGAACCCTGCCGTCAGGGCCAGCATGGCGCCGCTCGCGCAGGCCGTCACGGTCCAGGCGCGGCGAGCCCATGCCAGGCCGCCGGCCAGGGACTTCGCCGGAATGATCCGGCTTTGGCTCATGCGGCCTTGCCGAAATTCACCCCGCCGGCATCGGTCAGCAGGAAGGCTTCGCCGCAGGCCTTGGCCAGGGCGCGGACACGCAGGATATAGCTCTGCCGCTCGGTGACGGAAATGACGCCGCGGGCGTCCAGGAGGTTGAAGACGTGGGAGGCCTTGATGCACTGGTCATAGGCCGGGAAGACGCATTTGTGCAGGCGCTGGTTGTCGTTCTCGCCAGGAGCGCCGGCCGAAAGCAGCGCCTGACATTCCTTCTCGGCGTCGATGAAATGCCGGTGCAGCATTTCGGTATTGGCGAATTCGAAATTGTGCCGCGAATATTCCTGCTCGGCCTGCAGGAAGACTTCGCCATAGGAGATCTTCTCCTCGCCCTCGCGGCCATTGAAGTTGAGGTCGTAGACGTTGTCGACGCCCTGGACATACATGGCCAGCCGCTCGAGGCCATAGGTCAGCTCGCCTGCGACCGGCGAGCATTCGATGCCGCAAACCTGCTGGAAGTAAGTGAACTGCGAGACTTCCATGCCGTCGCACCAGCACTCCCAGCCAAGGCCCCAGGCGCCCAGCGTCGGGCTTTCCCAATCGTCCTCGACGAAGCGGATATCGTGCAGTAGCGGGTCGAGGCCGATCGCGGCGAGCGAGCCGAGATAGAGCTCCTGCAGGTTCGACGGGTTCGGCTTCAGGATGACCTGATACTGGTAGTAATGCTGAAGACGGTTCGGGTTTTCGCCGTAGCGGCCATCGGACGGGCGGCGGGACGGCTGGACATAGGCGGCCTTCCACGGCTTGGGGCCGAGCGCGCGCAGCGTGGTCGCCGGGTGGAAGGTACCGGCGCCCACTTCCATGTCATAGGGCTGGAGAACGGCGCAGCCCTTGTCGGCCCAATAGTTGTGCAGCGTCAGGATCAGGGCCTGGAACGAGCGCTTGGGGTCCATATGCGGGGCGAGGCTGGTCTCGGTCATGGGATCTGTCGTCCGGAACTTGTCTTCGAGGATGGTCCGTCTGGTGCCATGCCGGGGGCGGACGGTCAAGTCATGCGTGACGGATGCGCTCTTGCCGCGACATTGTCCGCAGTAGGGACAAATGCTATTTCTGTTCTTACTGCGGGAGAACCCCCATGACCATCAAGACCACGATCGCCCTTTCGGAAGACCATTTGCGCTACGCTGAAAAGCTGGTGGCGGAAGGACAGTATCCGTCGATCTCCAGCGTGATCGAGGCGGGCCTCGAACAGATGAGGGCCGCCGAGAGCGAACAGGATCCAGTTTCCGCGATGGCCGACGAGATCAACCGCCGGATGGAACTGCCGCGCGACCAGTGGATTTCGATGGAGGACGACAACGTCTTCGATGACGTCAAGCGCCGCCTGAAGGAACGCTACGGGTCGCGCTGATGGCACGCTTTCGGATCGATTACCATCCGCAGGTCGATGGCGATCTGATGGACATCTCGACGCTGATTGCGGATTTTGCAGGACTTGAAGTCGCGAACCGAAAGCTCGAGGAAATCGAGGAAGTCGTACGTAACCTCGAAGACTTCCCCCACATCGGCACTTTGCGCCACGACATTCGTCCAAATCTGCGCGCCATCCCCGCCGCGGGCAAGGGCGTGATCTGCTTCACCGTCGACGAGGAACGCCGAACCGTGCTGATCATTGCGATCACCTATGCCGGAGCCGATTGGTCGAGCCGCGTGGCGGAGCGGGATTAGGGACCGCGCTCACTTCTTCTGCTGCCTGATGCCAGGTGGAGAGACGGAGTTCGCAAGATCGGCGGCGGGCACCCACTATAGCCCGATCAATGCCCGTGCTTTGGCGCGAATCTCGGCCAGTTCGGACGACTCGACCTGGCCTTTTCGGATGGCCTTTCGTGCCCGCCAATCAAGGCTCTTGATCTGATCGGCAAGCACCACGCTCGTTCGGGTCCCGGAGAGCTCGACCTCGAATGGATATCCCTTGATCCGCGTGGTCATAGGGCAGCAGAGCATAAGGCCGGTCTTGCCATTATAGGTCGACGGGCTGATGACGACAGCCGGTCGATGGCCAGCCTGCTCGTGCCCCGCCTGAGGGTCGAAATGTAGCCAAACGATATCACCGGCCTCGGGCACGTAAGGCCCGGCCATCAGAGAGTTTCCCTGCCTACCGGCGGTCCGAACCCTTCTTCGACATGCAGATTTTGCGTCGTTATTCCGCCGAGCAGGGCGTCGATGTCATAGTTTCTGGGACGATAGGCTTCTATGACGATCTTTCCAGCTTCTTCGCGGATATCGACCTCGCTGTCCAACTGGAGGTTTGCCGCCTCCAGGACAGCCGCGGGGATGCGGATAGATGCGCTATTACCCCATTTTTTTACTGTCGATCGCATTTTCCAACCTCAATCTCGGTGGGACCATAGCATGCGCTCAGTTGTGTATCAACATTGTAGCGACACAATGATCGCCGCCGTCACTCCCCCTCGCGCTTCACCCGGTACTCCCCGGTCACCTCGTCCTTGACCAGCGTGCCCATAGCACCGGTCTGACGCTCCTTTTCCTCGACCCTGGACTTGGCCTGGAGCTTCTCGGCATCGGACACGAAGCGGCGATAGAGGAAATAGGCTCCCCCGAGCAGAATGACGAAAAAGATGATCCGCGACATGCCCCCCCTCGCGCCGTCAGAGCCCGTAACGGCTCCACAATGCCTTTTCTTCCAGTGTGTCGGCAAGTCCGGATACGACGGCTGCGGCCATCTGTTCCATGCCGGCACCACCGGTACCGACGCCCGGGAGCTTGCGACCGAAGACATCCCTGGAGCCCGAGACCAGTTCCAGCTTGGCATCGCGGCCGTAGCGCTTCTTGATCTCCTCGCGCATATCGCCCAGACTGTCGACGAGGCCCAGCTGCAGGCCGCGGCGCCCGGTCCAGAAAAGCCCGGAGAAGAGGTTCGGATCGTCGGCCAGCGCGCTGCCGCGACGGGACTTCACCATGTCGATGAAGATCTCATGGATCTCGACCTGCAGCGACTTCAGATAGTCGATGTCGCTTTCCTTCTCCGGCTGGAACGGATCAAGGATCACCTTATTTTCGCCGGCGGTATAGACGCGGCGCTCGACGCCGATCTTCTTCAAGAGTTCTGGGAAGCCGAAGCCGCCGGAGACGACGCCGATCGAGCCGACGATCGAGGTGGCATCGGCGAAGATTTCGTCTCCCGCCAAGGCGATCATGTAACCGCCGGAAGCCGCGACATCCTCGACGAAGACCAGAACGCGCTTGTTCTTTTCCTCGGCCAGCGCCCGGATGCGGTCGAAAATCATCCGCGACTGTACCGGGGAGCCCCCGGGCGAATTAATCGACAACACGACGGCGGGGCTGCCCTTCTTTGAAAATGCCTTCTCCAGTGCCGGTGCGACGCTTGCCAGGTTGAGTTGCTGCTTGAAACGGCTGCCGCCGCTCATGATCGCGCCGTGCAGGCGCACGACCGGGATCACCAGCCCGTCATTGCGGAACCGCTTCGGTACCAAACGCTTGAGAACACCGGCCATTCACATCTCCTGCTGCATCTTCCTGGAACGCTGATGTATGTATTGCGCTCGCAAACACAATGGCCTGACGCAGATCTGCGTGCGGTAGCGGCCTCAAGCCCTTGCGCTGCGGCGCAATAGAGCATAGCCTTCTTGCGAATTATTCGCATTAAAAAACCAGAGCAGCAAGCCGGACCATGATTGACGCGCAGGACGAAGACAAGAACCTTCCCGGCTGGACCAGCGAGCGCGGGGAGCCGAGCCTGTCGGACGTGCATGCGTCAATATCGGCCAAGACCAGCAGCCCCTACTGGCGCCGCGCAATCGCCTTCCTGGGGCCGGGCTATCTTGTCGCCGTCGGCTACATGGACCCCGGCAATTGGGCCACCTCGCTCGCCGGCGGCTCGCGTTTCGGCTACGCCCTTCTGGTCACCATCCTGATCTCAAGCGTCATGGCCATTCTCCTGCAGTCCCTGGCCGCACGGCTTGCGATCGCCTCGGGACGAGACCTCGCGCAGGCCTGCCGCGATGCCTATCCAAGACCGGTCAGCATAGTTCTCTGGCTGCTGGCGGAGATCGCCATCGTCGCCACCGACATCGCCGAAGTGATCGGTACCGCGATCGGCATACAGTTGATCTTTGGCATACCGCTGGAGATCGGCGTCCTCATCACGGCGGCGGATGTTTTCATAATCCTCTTGTTGCAGCGCCTTGGTTTCAGATGGGTCGAGGCCTTCGTGATCACGCTGACCGTCATCATCGCGGCAAGCTTTGCCATCCAGCTTATGCTCGCAGGTCCCGACTGGGGCGGCGTCGTTACAGGCTTCCTGCCGTCAACCCAGATCTTCCTGGACCCCGAAATGCTCTATATCGCGATAGGCATCATCGGTGCGACGGTCATGCCCCACAACCTCTACCTTCATTCGGGCATCGTCCAGACCCGGCAGATTCACTCCAGCGTCAAGGCCAAGCGCGAGGCGCTCACCTTCGCGACCTTCGATTCCACCCTGGCCTTGTTCTTCGCTTTTCTGGTCAACGCCTCGATCCTCATCCTCGCCGCCGCTGCCTTCCATGGACGCGGCCATCAGAGTGTCGCCGAGCTCGGCGATGCGCATGCGCTGCTTTCGCCTTTGCTCGGCAGCACGGTGGCGCCGATACTGTTCGGCGTGGCACTCCTATGCAGCGGCCTGAATTCGACGGCGACGGCGACGCTGGCGGGGCAGATCGTCATGGAAGGCATCGTCAACCTGCGGGTCAGTCCGTGGATCCGGCGGCTCATCACGCGCGGGCTTGCCATCATTCCAGCCGCCATCGTCACGATCTGGTTTGGTGAGAGAGGGACCGCCGAGTTGCTGATTCTCAGCCAGGTCGTTCTCAGCCTTCAACTGCCCTTCGCCGTCATCCCCCTGGTGACGATGACCGCCAGCCGCGCAAAGATGGGCGTACTGGTCTCGCCTCGCTGGCTGTCCGGCCTGGCCACTTTGATCGCCGTCGTCATCATCCTGCTCAACATGAAACTCGTCATCGACTTCATCACCGCATGAGGCACAAAGTCGCGCCAAGTTACTTCCGTCGATAGGCAAGGCGGCCGTTATTCAGATCATCGACGAAGGCCGAAAACTTGTGGCTTTCCGGATCGTCGTGCATCAGCAGCGGGGAACGGAGGTTGAGCCTTGCGCGCGAGCCTTTGATCGCCGTCACAAGGATGCGCACCGCATTCTCGCCCGACCGGGGATAAACCGGCGTCACCTCGAGCCCGCCAAAGCGGCGGCCGCAGGCATCGATGATCTCTCCGATCGATTGCGGACGGGCGATGAGCGACAATTTCCCACCCGGCACCATGATGGCGCCGGCCGTGCGAATCCAGCTATCGAACAGTCCTTCGGTCATTGCATGGGCCTCGGCCTTCAGCGCATCCGGGGTCCTCCGATCACCGGCATCGTTGAAGGGCGGATTCATGATCACATGGTCGAACACATCATCGGCAAGGCCGGCGGCGACACGGGCCCGGCCCGTCAATGTGACGTCCGCCTCGACAAGGCACACGCGCCGCGCAAGTGCTGCATTTTCTTCAAGCGCCAGGCTTTTGGCCGCATAGGCGATCATCTCGGGCGAGCGCTCGACCAGGGTGACTTCGGCCTTTTCCAGCCGGGCGGCAACCGCCAGGCCGGCGGCACCGGCGCCAGCGCCGAGATCTGCGACACGGACGCGGCCCGTGGCGTCGACCAGCGAGGCCAGCAACATGGCATCCATGCCTGCGCGATGCCCCCTGCCCTTGGGCTGGACCAGGTGGAAGCGACCACGGTGAAAGGCGTCGACGGTTTCAATGACGGGATCGGCGGCGGGCACGGATCAGTCCTCAATATCGCGCAATTCGTCGCCCAGGCCCGCGTCGGTGAGGATGCGGCGGGCCTCCTCCGCCCGGTCGCTCTCGACCAGCAGGCGGCGCGGCAGCATGCCGAGCGAGCCTTCGAGAATGCTCATCGCCTGATCGGCGATCATGCAGGAAATCCCGGCATCTTTCATCAGGCTTTGGGCAAAGGACAGGAGAACGGCATCGTTGGTGCGGATAATCTCGTGCATTGCGCCTCAAAACCCTCGCTAAAAAGGCCTATGCGGCCGATTCGGGCTTGCCCATCATGCGACCGCTTTTTATTGTCGCGCCGAGAATGCAATAGGAGTCCGGTGCGTTGGGCGTAGTCATACCGCTTGAGGAAAGCAAAAACAAACAGGCATCCATCCAGCCTCTGGTGGACCTGACCAAGCCGGGCATGGAAAGGGTCAACCAGCTCATCCTTTCGAAGGCCGGCTCCGACGTGCAGATGATCCCGGAAGTGGCCAATCACCTGATCTCGTCCGGCGGCAAGCGGCTTCGCCCGATGCTGACGCTCGCCTCGGCGGCGCTGTTCGACTATCGCGGCGAGGGCGATGTGAAGCTCGCCACCAGCGTCGAGTTCATGCACACGGCAACCCTGCTGCATGACGACGTGGTCGACGAGAGCGATCTTCGGCGCGGCAAGTCGACCGCCCGGATGATCTGGGGCAACCAGGCGAGCGTGCTGGTCGGCGACTTCCTGCTCGGCCAGGCCTTCCGCATGATGGTCGAGGTCGGATCGCTGGAAGCGCTCGACGTGCTCTCGGCCGCCGCCTCCGTGATCGCTGAAGGCGAAGTGCTGCAGCTTTCCGTCGCCAAGAACATGGAGACGACCGAGGACGACTATCTTTCGGTGATCCGCGCCAAGACCGCGGCGCTCTTTGCCGCCGCGGCCGAAGTGGGCCCCATCATCGCCGGTGCCGACAAGGCCGGCCGAAATGCGCTCAAATCCTACGGCATGAACCTTGGCCTGGCCTTCCAACTGGTCGACGATGCGCTCGACTACGGCGGCAAGGCGGCCGATCTGGGCAAGAATGTCGGCGACGATTTTCGCGAAGGCAAGATCACCCTTCCCGTCATCCTCGCCTATCGGCGCGGCACCAAGGAAGAGCGCGAATTCTGGCGCGACGCAATCGAGCAGGGACAGAACGACGATGCGCGGTTGGAAAAGGCGCTCGGCCTGATCACCAAATACGGGGCGCTCAACGATACGATCGCCCGCGCCCTGCATTACGGCACGATTGCTCGCGACGCACTGGCACCCCTGCCGGAGACGGAATGGAAGTCGGCACTGATGGATGTCATCGACTTCTGCATCGCCCGCGTCAACTGAGACGGGCGGGGTGTCTCCTTGCGAGGCTGCTTCAAAAAAGCCATTCTGTGCAGGTTACATTCCCGCATTCTGGGGTATCAACAGCCCGTGGCGGCTGGTCATCGATTCTTGAAAGGCTCTTTCATGCGGCAAAGACTTGCCATCCGTCTGCTCGCCGGTACGGCGCTCGCCTTCCTGGTCGGCGTTCTTCCCACCAGCCTCGTTCATGCCCAGACCGCCGATGAGGCGAAGCCAGCGCAAGTCGAGAGCTTCGACGTCGAAAGCGTAGACAGTTTTTCCGGAGCCTTGCTGGCCGCACGCACGGCCGATGCCGACCGCGACTACGAAAATGCCATCGCGCTCTACAAGAAGGCGCTGTCCTACTCGCCCAATGAACTCGACATCCAGGAACGGCTGATGATCGCGCTGTTCATGAACGGCGATTTTGATGAAGGCGTGGCTCTGGCCGAGGAGCTGAAGAGCGACGAAGCCGTCGAACGCGTCACCGCGGTCGCCCGCGCGCTGGAAGCGATGCGCAAGGGCGATTTCGCCGGGGCCGAGAAGATCCTCACCTACAGCGGGCCAAACGATCTTGACCGGCTGATGAACCAGCTTCTCGTCGCCTGGACCAAGGCTGGCGCCGGTCAGGGCAAGGAAGCGCTGGCCCTGGTCGAGGGGCTCGAGGGTCCGGACTGGTACGGGATTTTCCAGAACTACAATGCCGGCGCCATCGCGGCGATGATCGGTGACGCCGATGCGGCCCGACGCAATTTCACCGACGCCTTGACCGACAAGTCCGGGGCAGCGACGGCACCCGATACCTTTACCCGCGCCGTCATTTCGCTCGCCACGCTCGAGGCCCGCGAGGGCAACAAGCAGAAGGCGCTCGACGCGATTTCGCTCGGCGACGAAATGATCTCCAATTTCGCGCCGTTCAAGGCGCTGCGCGAACGGGTCGATGCCGAGGAAAAACCGGAATTGCTGGCGCCAACGGCCGCCCAGGGTGCTGCCGGCGTGCTGTTCTCGATCGGCGGCGCGCTCAACCGCGATGGCGCCGAAGACACGGTCATGCTCTATCTGCAACTGGCCCGCGCGCTCGACCCGACCAGCGCCGACACGCTGATCCTGCTCGGCGGCATTGCCGAAAATGCCAAGCAGATGGAGCGTGCCATCCAGTTCTACAGCCAGGTGCCGCCCACGTCGCCGATGCGCCGTCTTTCCGAGTTGCAGCTGGGTCTTACGCTGGCTCAGACGGGCAAGGTCGATGAGGCACGCCAGCATCTGAAGTCGCTGATCGATTCCGATCCGTCCGACATTCGCAGCTATCTCGCCTTCGGCAGCGTCCTTTCCGATGCCAAGGACTATTCCGCCATGGCGGAGAACTACGACAAGGCCGTCGAGATCATCGGCCCGAACCCGGCCAAGGGCTATTGGTCGATCTTCTTCCAGCGCGGCATTGCCTATGAGCGGCTGAAGAAATGGGACCAGGCGGAGCCGAATTTCCGCAAGGCGCTGGAGCTCAATCCGGACCAGCCGCAGGTTCTCAACTATCTCGGCTATTCCTGGGTCGATATGAACCGCAATCTGGAGGAAGGCCTCGACATGATCCGCAAGGCGGTCGAGCTTCGCCCGGACGACGGCTACATCGTCGATTCGCTCGGCTGGGCCTATTATCGCCTCGGCCGGTTCGACGAAGCGGTGCGGGAACTGGAACGGGCGATCGAGCTCAGGGCCGGAGATGCGACCATCAACGACCATCTGGGCGACGCCTATTGGCGCGTCGGGCGCAAGCTGGAAGCCACCTACCAGTGGAAGCGGGCGCTTATTTCCAAGCCGGACCTGGCGGAAATCCCGAAGATCGAAGCAAAGCTCAAGGATGGCCTGCCGGAGACGGCGCCGGAAGTCGCCGCAAAGGGCGGGGAGACGGTCAAGCCGCCTGTGATGACCGACGCGGAAAAGGGAACGACCGCCGCGGCCGCCGACGGCGACAGCTATACCGTCAAGTCCGGCGATTCGCTGTGGAACATCGCCACGGAGGCTTTCGGCGACGGCCAGCGCTTCATCGACCTGATCAATGCCAATCCGAGCCTGAAGCGCAATCCCGACCGGATCTTTCCCGGCCAGCAGTTGAAGATGCCGACGGCGGGCGACTGAACGCCATGTCGGGCGAGACGATGATCGAGGCGGCGCCGGCGAAGATCAATCTGGCGCTGCACGTCACCGGGCAGCGGGCCGATGGATACCATCTGCTCGACAGCATCGTCGCCTTTGCCGGCCATGGTGACCGGCTGACTTTTTCAGCAGCGGAACGCGATTCGTTCAACCTTGGCGGCCGCTTCGGCCCGCTGCTTTCGGCCGAAGCCGAGGGCAAGGACGGCAATCTCGTCCTGAAGGCCCGCGACCTGCTGCGGGAAGCGCTCGCGGCCGAGGGCCAGCCAGCCGGACCGGTTGCCATCACGCTTGAAAAGAACCTGCCCGTCGCTTCGGGGATCGGCGGCGGATCGGCCGACGCGGCGGCGACCCTTCGCGGTCTCCTGCGGTTCTGGGGAGGCACGCTCTCTTCAGACGTGCTTTCCACGACCGGGCTGAAGCTCGGGGCCGACGTGCCGATGTGCCTTGAAAGCCGGCCGCTCAGGGCGCGCGGCATCGGCGAGCAGATCGACAGGCTGGACACCATGCCGCGCTTCGCCCTCGTGCTCGCCAATCCGCTGAAGGCGGTATCGACCCCGGACATATTCCGCCGCCTGACGCACAAGGATCATCCGCCGATCGGCACGCTGCCGCGTTCCGCCGCGCCGACCGAGTGGCTTGCCTTCCTGTCCCGGCAGCGCAACGATCTGGAGCCTCCGGCCCGCGCGCTGCTGCCCGAAATCGCGGAAATCTCCGACCAGTTGCGCGACGTCGGCGCCCGGCTGGTGCGGATGTCCGGATCGGGCGCCACCTGCTTCGGCATTTTCGATGATGTAGAAGCGGCCGGCGCTGCGGCTGGCGAACTCGCCCGCCGGCGCCCCGACTGGTATGTCCAGGCGAGCGAAACCCAAGGCGGCTGAACGGCACAGATAGGCGGACTCACCGCTCGGCAAGCGTTGCGGCCATGAGTACAACTGCGTGCGATGCCTTGCAGCGTCAATGCCGGCCTTGCCGTGCGACCCAGGCCGGCACGATCTCGCAGGAGAGCCGTCGCGGCTTTATCCCCGGCACCAATTGGTCCAGGCGCATGCCCTGCTTTGCCAAAGCAATGGCCTGGCGCTTGGGAAGCAGCAGGCCGTCCTCCAGCGGCGGCCTGGATCTGCCGATCCGTTGAAGGAAGGGTCGCCTGTGGCCGCGCGACGGGGAAAGGCGGGCCGCCGACGTGTGGATGCTGACATATTCCCCGATCGCGTCGATCCAGCCGCCGAGCGGCCGTGCCCCGGGCTCGACCAAGAGCAGCCAGTCGCCGCGCGCCGCGCCCAGCACATCCCTGATGTCCCATTGCGTATAGAAGCGGCAGCCGGCCGCGTCCGCGACACGCGAAGAGCCATCCGACGAACCGTGATCGAGCACCACCACGTCGCTCACCAAGCCCTCCACCGCGCCGGCCACCAGGACTGAGAGCGTCTGGGCAAGCTCCGGCTCCTGATCCCTGCATTCCATCATCACTGTCAACATTGCTCATCTTTATCGCATTGCACAAACGATTGCCACCGGCTCCTTCTGCATTTTGTTCTTGCATTGTTCTCTTTTCCGCGGTAGGAATTTAATCATCGAACCGGGGATATCCACCCTGCGAGGAGCAAACATGAACGAGCTGTCCCTTGTGGCGCAGGCTGCCTTCCAGCCTGCCAATACGGCCGATATTGCCGATGCAGTGGTTGCCGCCTCGGGTCTGCGGGTCGAGGTCGACCGGCGGCGCGGACGCGGTGCGGGGATGAACCCGTCCGGCCGTTTCGAGCCGCATGAGCGCGTCGCCTTCGACGACGGATGGGAAAGCCTGGAGGACATGCCGCCCTTCCGCACCGAAGTGCAGGTCGAGCGGCCGCGCAGCGTCATCACCCGCAACGAATCGCCCGACATTCCGTTCGACCGCTCGATCAATCCCTATCGCGGCTGTGAGCACGGCTGCATCTATTGCTTCGCGCGGCCGACCCACAGCTATATGGGGCTGTCCGCCGGTCTCGACTTCGAGGCCAAACTGTTCGCCAAGCCGGATGCGCCGAAGCTTCTGGAACGGGAGCTCGCCAAGCCTGGCTACAAGCCCCGCACCATCGCCATCGGCACCAATACCGACCCCTACCAGCCGATCGAGCGGGAATGGCGCATCATGCGGCAGATCCTCGAGGTTTTGAACAAGGCCAATCATCCGGTGGCGATCGTCACCAAGTCGGCGCTGATCCTGCGGGACCTCGACATCCTGTCTTCGATGGCATCGCGCGGCCTGGCCAAGGTGGCGATCTCGGTCACCACGCTCGACCGCAAGCTCGCCCGCAGCATGGAGCCGCGCGCCTCGACGCCATCCAGGCGGCTGGAGGCGATCAGGGCGCTTTCGGGCGCCGGGGTGCCGACCGGCGTTCTGGTGGCACCGGTCATTCCGGCGCTCAACGACCATGAGATCGAGCGCATCCTGGATTCGGCCAAGGCGGCAGGGGCCAACGAGGCGGGTTACGTGCTGCTGCGCCTGCCGCTGGAAGTGAGCCCGCTGTTTCGCGATTGGCTGCTGCAGCATTATCCGGACCGCTATCGCCACGTCATGTCGCTGGTGCGCTCGATGCGTGGCGGCAAGGACTATGACGCCGAATTCGGCAAGCGGATGAAGGGCGCCGGTCCCTATGCCTGGCAGATCAGCCGACGCTTCGAGATGGCGACCAAACGCCTCGGCATGGTTCGCCGCGGCATGCATCTGCGCGACGACCTGTTCGTGCCGCCGGACGGCAGCGGCGTGCAGTTGTCGCTGCTGTGACAGCCATCGGGATGCGGCGGCGGGCGCGCGCTTCCGATCGGTGATTTTTTGCGGGCGGCCTTGTTTCTCGCTCGCGCCTTATGGGGCGCTTGGCCGCCCCCTCGCCTTTTCCGGTGCGGTCCGCCGCCTCGTGCCGGAAGAAAGGTCCCCGGCTGCCGCTTCGGCGGTTCGCTTCCCCTGCGCGCCGTCGATGCCGGGGACTTGCAGGAGATCGGGTGCGCGTGCGATTTCTGCCGCATGAAATCTCGCACGCCACCCGATTCTCCGAGTTTTTTTTCCGACCTGCCCGCCGGACCCGATTTCGAGTTCGAGAGACTGGCGGCGCGGCGCGGCTGGTTTCCCGTGGCCGGCACGGACGAGGCGGGGCGAGGACCGCTCGCCGGCCCGGTCGTGGCGGCGGCGGTCATTCTGGACGAGGGCAATATTCCCGCCGGACTCAATGATTCGAAGAAGCTGACCGCGGCGCACCGGGAGCGCCTGTTCGACGAGATCCTTGCCGTGGCCACCGTTTCGATCGCCTCGTCATCGCCCCGCCACATCGATGCGCGCGATATACGCAAGGCGAGCCTCGACGCGATGCGTCGGGCCGTGGCCGGGCTCGCGCTTTCACCGCTGCATGTGCTCGCCGACGGCCGGGATGTGCCGGATGGGCTGATCTGCACGGGCAAGGCCGTGGTCAAGGGCGACTCGCGCTCGCTGTCGATCGCCGCCGCCTCGATCATCGCCAAGGTGACGCGCGATCGGATGATGGCGCGTGCCGGGCTTTCCTTTCCCGCCTACGGCTTCGACAGCCATGCCGGATACGGCACCGAGCGCCACCGCACCGCGATCGCGATCCACGGGCCCTGCCTTCTTCACCGGATGAGTTTCAGGCCCTTGCGCGGCGATAGCGAAGAGATCTGCGAATAGGCCATTACTGCCCCGGGCGGGGCGGAGCCGGCCCGGTCGGGCCACCACCCGCCTGTCGCCGCGCCTTGCCGATCGATGCCGCCCAAGGCCTGCCAGGTGGACGGCCATCGGGACGAAGGAACCCTTGCTCGCCGGGCACAAGCAAAGAAAAAGCCGGGCGTCTCCACCCGGCTCCGTCCAATTCAGAATCTGCGGCAAGCTCAGTTGAGACGTGCCTTGACCTCACCAAGCGAACCCTTGAACAGGCTGTCCTGGACAGCGGCATCGGTCTTCTTGGCCAGTACCGCTTCGGCTGCGGCAATCGCCAAGTCGACGGCTGCCGAGCGCACGGCGTTGACGGCTTCGGTTTCGGCCTGCTTGATCTTCTGCTCGGAGAGCGCATTGCGGCGCGCTACGAACTCCTCGGTCTTCTGCTTGGCTTCCGCCGTCAGCATGGCCGCCTCGCGTTCAGCGGCGGCAACGATGCCGGCGGCTTCCGCCTCGGCTTCCTTACGCTTGCGCTGGTATTCGGCCAGAACGTGCTGGGCTTCCTCGCGCAGGCGCTTGGCTTCGGCCAGCTCGTCACGGATCTTGTCGGCGCGGGCGTCGAGCGACTTCGCCATCATGCCCGGAACCTTGAGATAGACGACCAGGGCCAGGAACAGGAGAAGGCCGACGAAGGCGAAGAATGTTGCGTCGAACTGCATGTTCAAGCCCCCTGCTTTGCGGCGGCGCCGCTGACGGCGGCCTTGATGTCGGCGGCTGTCGCCTTGGTGCCGATCAGTTGCTCGACGATGGAGCCGACCGTGTCGACGGCGATGGTATCGACCTCGGCGAAGGCCTTCGCCTTGATCTCGGCGATGCGGGCCTCGGCGGCTGCGACCTTGCCAGCGAGTTCCGCCTCGATGGCGGTCCGCTCGGCGTCGGCCTTGGCCTTGGCGCTGTCGCGCGCGGTTGCGGCGATCTGCCCGGCCTTGGCCCTGGCAGCGGCAAGCTCGCGCTCGTATGTTTCAATCGCGGTATCGGCTTCGCCCTTCAGCCGGGCGGCCTCGTCGAGATCCTGGGCAATCCGGTCGTGCCGGTTTTCCAGGATGCCACCGACGCGCGGCACGATGACCTTCTGCATGAGCACGTAGAAAAGACCGAACGTGATCACCAGCCACAGCAGCTGGGAGGCGTAGGTCGACTGGTCGAACGGCGGGAAAACGCCACCGCCATGCCCCGCGTCTTGGGCAACGCCGGTCTCGGTATGAACTTCGCCGTGCGCGGGTGCTTCTTCCGTATGAACCTGGCCCTGTGCAGGGGCTGCTTCGGCGGGAGTCTGGCCCGGCGCCGGGGTTTCCTGCGCATAGGCGGGGGTCACGAACATGCTCACCTCCAGGTGTATTCTCAAATGCGAAGGATCACGGCCGCCTCAGGGGCGCGCCGTGACCCAGAAACCTGGCCGATATCAGACGGCGAACAGGAGGAGGAGAGCGATGAGCAGCGAGAAGATGCCCAGAGCTTCCGTAACGGCGAAGCCGAATACCAGACGGCCGAACTGGCTGTCAGCGGCAGACGGGTTGCGCAGTGCGCCGGACAGGTAGTTGCCGAAGATGTTGCCGAGGCCCAGAGCCGTGCCGGCCATGCCAAAGCAAGCCAAACCTGCGCCGATGTACTTTGCTGCTTCCGCTTCCATGAATGAACTCCTTCGAGATGTTTGTTGCGGCAGATGACTGACACCGAATGGCGTCAATGTCGGTGATCCTTAGTGCCCGCCCGGGTGTATGGCGTCGTTGAGGTACATGCAAGTCAGTACCGCGAAGACATAAGCCTGCAGGAAGGCGACGAGGAACTCGAGACCCGTCAGAGCGACGGTCATGATCAGGGGCAGAATGGCGCCGCCAATGCCCAGCGCGCCCATGGTTCCAAGCGAGGCGACGAAGCCCGCGAACACCTTGAGCGTGATGTGTCCGGCCAGCATGTTGGCGAACAGACGAATGGAAAGCGAGATCGGGCGCGACAGGAAGGAAATCACTTCGATCGGCACGACGAGCAAGAGCAGCGCCGCCGGCACACCCGAGGGCACGAACAGCTTGAGGAAGCCGAAGCCGTGCTTGAGGAAGCCGTAGACCAGAACGGTGCCGATGACGAAGATCGCCAGCGCGAAGGTGACGATGATCTGGCTGGTGATGGTGAAGAAGTAGGGCACCATGCCGAGCAGGTTGGCGGTCAGCACGAACATGAACAGCGAGAAGACCATGGGGAAGAACTTCATGCCATGGCTGCCGGCGCCTTCGCGCAGCATCGAGGCGATGAACTCATAGGACATCTCGGCGACCGACTGGGCGCGGGTCGGGATCAGACCGCGGCTCGAGGTCGAGAAATAGAGGAAGGCGGACGCGCAGGCGACCGTCGCGACCATGAACAGCGAAGCATTGGTGAACGAAAAATCAATCCCGCCGATCTCGATCGGAACAATCTTCTGGATCTGGAACTGATGAGTCGGATCGTTTGCCACCGTCTGGTCTCTTTCGCTTTTAGCCCGCCCATGGGGGCGTTCTGACTGTTTCGCACGTCGCAGCCCTGATCAGCCGGCGTCGCGCTCATTCTCCGCTTCCGTGCCGCGGTCCGCCGGGTGGGGCGATGCCACCTTACCCGCAGCCCTCAGCACGTTCAAAACACCGGCACAGAACCCGAGCAACAGAAGCACGATCATGCCCCAGGGCGCAGTACCGACAAAACGGTCGAAAAGATAGCCCAGGATCGCACCGACGACGACGGCGGAGATGAATTCGCTCGAGAGCTTCATGGCCTGTGCATAACCCTTGCGGTTTTGCTCGGCCCGCTCGTCGGCGGCCTTCTCGCCCCTCGTCTCGACACCCTTGACCGCCAGTTCGGCAGCCAGGCGCCTGCGACGCTCTTCCAGACCCTCTTTACGGTTTTCCGTCATGTTCGCCTCGCTATCCGTTCTGCGTTTCTCCGGACCGATCCGGCCCGACAGCAATGTAGATACGGCAGGATTTGAACCCTTCCAGCCCGTCTTGAAGTCGCGCGCACCATAATTTTGAGAGCCCCTATAGTCAAGGCATACCAAAGGCAAGTTTCACCACAAATTAACCGGGGAAAATCATATACTTAAGTTGAAACTGCCGATTCTTGGGGGCCACTTGGCGGCAAAACCCCGCCAATGGTCGCAGGCAATGCGGTCTTTTGGCCGGGGATCAGCTCCAGCCGCCGCCATAGGTGCGATAGAAGACGTGCAGGCCGATCCGGCCGACCTTCTTCATGGTGCGGGCCCAGCCCGGACGGACGTAGACGGCATGATAATGGGTGGAGGAGCCCACTTCCTTCAGCCAGATCTTGCCGGCAGTGACGGCAAGTGCCACTTCGCGGGCGACCTTCCAATGATGCTGGGAGTTTACCCGGTCCTTGATATTGTCGCAGGCGAAGGAGAACTGGCAACGGTTGCGCCAATCCTCGTTCTGGTAGACGACGCCGCAGATTGTCGCGGGATAGGCCGGATTGCGGACGCGGTTGAGGATGACCTGGGCGACCGCCGCCTGGCCCTTGACCGATTCGCCGCGCGCTTCGAAGTAGATGCCGGATGCCAGGCACTGCTGCTCGCTGGCGGAAAACACCGAGGGCGGGAGGACGCTGGCTGCCCAGGCGTGGTCTTGCGGCCCGATCTTCGGCACGAAACGACCCGCCTCCGGCTTCTTCGTCAAAAGTGCGTCGAACGGCGAAACGCTGGCGAAATCCGGTTCGGGCGGCGCATAGGCCGTCGCCAGCACGTCGGCGTGGCGATTGGTGACGAGCGAGGCGAGCATGGGCGGCACGCCGATGTCGGCCGCCGGTTCCTGTTTCTTGAAATAGAAGGCCGCGAGTTCGACCGGCTTGGCCTTGGAACGGACGAAAGCGGTCAGCTCGGTGGCTTTCCTCTTCGGCGTCAAAAGAGAGGATGTGCGCTTCAGGACCGAGCCAGCGGTGAAGGCCTTGGGCGGCTGCATCGCCTCGACGGCGATCACCCTGCCCTTCTTCAGGCTGCGGGTCACCCGGTCTTCGTCCGGCAGCGGGTCGGCTTCGGTCTTGCCGCCGTCAAAGGCGATCTTGCGGCCGTCGGGAAGCAGGATGCCGCTGTCCTTGTTGAGCGCGGACGAGGCCTGGTTGTCGGCAAAGGCGAGTTGCGCCTGATGGATAGACCCGACGGGCGATGTGGTCAGCACCATGCGCCAGTTGCTGCTGCCCCGGTCGGTGCCGGTAATCAGCCCGGCGAGGTCGGCCTGGGCGGCGATCGAGGGAAAGGCGAGCCATGACACGAGGCCAAAGACCACGGGCGAAGTCCACTTCTCCACACGGGCGGCGGACAGCTTCAGCAAACGGCTTCTCGAACGCAAACCGGTACTCCATACGTTACCACGGCTATATTAGAGAAATATCCGGCATTAACCTTGATGCTTGGTTAATGGGCGTGTCAAGCGTGACGCGGCAGGCACAAAAAAGCCGCCGGGACACGGCGGCTTTCGGATCATTGCGGGGCAATGCCGCTAGATAATGACATGAGAGCCCAGCTCGACCACCCGATTGGCCGGCAGGCGGAAATAGTCCGACGGGTCGGTCGCGGTGTTGGCGAGCGTGATGTAGAGGCGATCCTGCCAGTAGGGCATGCCGGATTTCGCATCCGGAACCAGCTTGCGCCGGCCGAGATAGAAGGAGGTCGACATGATGTCGAACTTCAGGCCGCCGCGCCGCAGGTTGGCCAGCGCCTTGGAGACATTCTGGTTTTCCATGAAGCCGAAGCGGATCTCGACGCGCGAGAAGCGTTCGGACAGCTGCTCCACAAGGAAGCGCTCCGCCTCGGTCGCCCTTGGCCGGTTCACCGTCTTGATGGTGAGGATGATGTTGCGCTGGTGGATGACATGGTTGTGTTTGAGATTGTGCAGGAGAGCCGCCGGTGCAGTCTGCGGATCGCTGGTGAGGAAGATCGCCGTTCCGGCCACGCTGACGGGCGCGTGCTCGCTCTTCTTCTCGATCGAGGCGATGAACGAGCCAAGCGGCACGTCGGCATGGCGGGTCTTGGCAAACAGGATCGCCGTGCCGCGGCGCCATGTCCACATCACCACGGTGAAGCCGCCGGCGAACAGGACCGGCACATAGCCGCCGTCGTGCACCTTGAGCATGTTTGCGCCGAGGAAGACGAGTTCGAGGACGAAGAGCGGCAGCAGCAGGATGATCGACGTGGTGGCGCTCCAGTTCCACCGGGTGCGAACGAAGCTGAAGGCCATGATGGTGGTCACCACCATCGCCCCCGTCACCGAAATGCCATAGGCGGTCGCCAGTGCCTCGGAACTCTGGAACAGGACGACGAGCGCGAGGACACCCAGAAGCAGGAGCGCATTCACCGTCGGCAGGTAGATCTGCCCGGTATGGGTTTCCGAGGTGAAGAGAATCTGCATGCGCGGCAGGAAGCCGAGATGGATCGCCTGGCGCACCAGCGAGAACGCACCGGTGATCACCGCCTGGCTGGCAATGATGGTGGCGGCCGTCGCCAGGATGACGACCGGCAGCAGCGCCCATTCCGGAAACATCAGGAAAAACGGATCGGACGCGGCTTCCGGATGCTTCATCACCAGGGCACCCTGCCCGAGATAGTTGAGCACCAGGGCCGGAAAGACCAGCATGAACCACGCCCACTGGATCGGCCTGCGGCCGAAATGACCGAGGTCGGCATAGAGCGCCTCGGCCCCGGTCACGGTCAGGAAGACGGCGCCGAGCACGACGATGCCGAGGAAGCCCTCGCGCAACAGGAAGGTCACCGCGTGCCACGGATTGAAAGCGGCAAGGATGCCGAAGTCGTCGGCGATATGGACGATGCCGCCGATGGCCATGACCGCGAACCATACGGCCGTGATCGGTCCGAAGAACTTGGCGACAGCGCCCGTTCCGTGCGACTGGACCGCGAAGATTCCGATCAGGATGCCGGCGGAGATCGGCACTATGAAGCGTTCGAGGTCGGGCGTCACGAGCTTCAAACCTTCGACCGCCGAGAGAACGGAGAGGGCCGGGGTAATCATCGAATCCCCGAGGAACAGCGCGGCACCGACAAGCCCGAGGATCATCAGCACCGAGCCATGACCTCCGACCTTCTTCGACAGAAGTGCCAGAAGCGACAGCGTTCCGCCTTCACCGTCATTGTCGGCCCTGAGCAGGAACAGCACGTATTTGAGCGTCACGATAATGGTGAGCGTCCAGATGATGAGCGAGATCAGGCCGATGATCTCTTCGCGTTCGATGCCCCCTTCGGCGATCGGCTTCAACGCTTCGCGGAAGGCGTAGAGCGGGCTCGTGCCGATATCGCCATAGACGACACCGACCGAGCCGAGGCCGAGCCAGAACAGAGTGCGGAAGTCCTTGGGCGTAGCCGGTACTTCGCTGATTTCCTGGGTCATCGGGACACCTGGCTTATCAGAGCCAGCCTTTCCAGCGGAAGAAGAGGAATGGAATGATCGCCGACAGCAGCATGGCGACGAGCGCCAGCGCGTAACCGAACTGCCAGTGGAGCTCCGGCATGAACTGGAAGTTCATCCCGTAGATCGAGGCGACCAGGGTCGGCGGCAGAAACACGACAGAGGCGATCGAGAAGATCTTGATGATGGCGTTCTGCTCGACATTGATCAGCCCGAGCGAGGCGTCGAGCAGGAAGGTGATATTGTTCGACACGAAGCCGGCATGCTCGGACAGCGACTGGATGTCATGGGCGACGATACGGCACAGTTCATCCGCCTGCTGGTCCTTGCGGACCAATGGCTGCGAGCGCAGGAAGGTGACCAGGCGCGACAGCGACATCAGGCTGTCGCGCGTCTTGCTCACCAGACGATGATGGCTGGCAATGTCGATCAGCTTGTCCTCAAGGAAGCGCGGCGGCCGGCGCTTGGCCGCTTTTCGGTCGACAAAGACCTCGGCCGACAGCGCATCAAGACGCGCTAAGCCGATCTCAAGCACTTCCGCCGTTCGATCGACGACGGTCTCGAGCAGGCGTCCCAACATTTCCGCGCCGGTCCGGTAGCAGCCGGGAACCCGCAAAAGCGCAGCGCTGAACAAGGCGAAGGCACGCGGTTCGGCGTATCGGATGGTGATGAGACGGTTGCCGCTAAGGATGAAGGCAACGTCGGTCAGTTCCGGCAGGTCGGTCTCGACGTGATAGACCAGGGAACTGGTCATGAAGACGACGCTGTCTTCGACATAAAGCCGACTCGACGGCTCGATATCCTTGAGATCCTCGCGCGTCGGCAGGGGCACGCCGAGCAGCCGCTCGGCCAGCGCCTCCTCTCCCCGGTCCGGATTGACGAGGTCGAGCCACAGAATGGCGGGGTCGAGACTGGTTCGCGGATCGCTCGCGGAGATGATCTCCGCCGTGCCGTCGGGTCGATACGCCCTGATCAAATTCGAAACACTCTCATGGCACGCCATTTCCCGGCGGAAGCTGATCACTGGAGGGCGACCAAACACCTCGCCGGAGAAAAATGCAAGAGCCTTGGTGCGGCAAGCGTCCGGCCACCCCCGGGGCTCCCTTTTACCCAGAGTCGAACCGCGCGCAACTCGCTCCCACCAAACGCCAAAGTTGACTTGCATCAAGGCGCGGCAGTCGCTTTGCCCTACTATCACCTCTGTTCCGACCATCGGAATGTTAACTTCGTGGAGGAAATCATGGCAGACAAGTCACCAAGTATTCTTCCGAGCCTCTGGTCCGACAATCCCTTCGCCGATTTGCGCAAGGAAATGGATCAGGTCGTCGAAAACTTCTTCGGCAAGAACAAGTTGCTCTCCGCATCCGAAGGCGAGGGTTTGCTGGCGCCATCGATCGATGTCGTCGAGCAGGACGACAATATCGTGCTGACCGCCGAACTTCCCGGCATTGCCGAAAATGACATCGACATCTCCATCCAGAACGGCGTGCTGTGCCTGAAGGGCGAGAAGAAGATGGAAAAGAAGGACGACAAGGACAATTACCATGTCGTCGAACGGCGCTATGGCAGCTTCCAGCGGTCGATGCGCCTGCCTTCGAGTGTCGACGAGGCTGCGGTCGCCGCCAAGTTCGACAAGGGCGTGCTGACCGTCACCATGCCCAAGAAGCCGAACACGGCTCCGGCCGAACGCAAGATCGCGATCGAAAAATAACAAGAGGTCGCGCTATCCCGCCGCCCCTGTCCGCCTGGGGCGGCGGTTGATTTCCCGCTGCCCGGTCATTCCTACTCGAAGACGATCGAAGGCGCGGCGCGGCCGGAGCGGGCCTGAACCTCGCTCCACACCTTCTCGGCAATCTCGCGATAGACTTTGGCCTGAGGCCCCTCCGGATCGGAGACGACCACCGGCGTTCCGGCATCCGACGTTTCGCGAATGGCGATCGTCAAGGGCACTTCACCGAGGAAGGGCACACCGATCTTGTCGGCCTCGGCCCGCGCCCCGCCATGGCCGAAGATGTCGTAGCGGTTTCCGGTATCGGGGGCGATGAAATAGCTCATGTTCTCGACGATGCCGAGAACAGGGACCTCGACCTTGTTGAACATGTTGAGGCCCTTGCGGGCGTCTATCAGGGCCAGGTCCTGCGGGGTGGAGACGATCACGGCGCCCGACAGCGGCACCTGCTGGGCCATGGTCAATTGTGCGTCGCCGGTGCCCGGCGGCATGTCGACCACCAGCACGTCGAGGTCGCCCCAGGCGACTTCGCGCAGCATCTGCATCAGCGCCGACTGCACCATCGGTCCGCGCCAGATCATCGCCGTGCCCTCATCGACCAGGAAGCCCATGGACATGACCTTGATGCCATAGTTTTCCATCGGCACGATGATGCGATTCTCGATCTGCTGCGGACGGCCGGTGATCCCCATAAGCCGCGGCAGGGAGGGGCCGTAGACATCGGCATCCAGGATGCCGACCTTGAGGCCGTTGGCCTTCATCGCCAAAGCGAGGTTCACCGCCGTCGTCGACTTGCCGACGCCGCCTTTTCCGGAGGCGACCGCGATGATCGCGCCGATGCCGGGAATGGTCTGCCTGGCCGGGCGCGGGCCGGACGGCGCCTGGGCCTGGGCATGCGAATGGGCGTGGCCGTGCGCGGCAGGCTGCGGCCTGGCTGCGGGTGCCGCGCCCGCCTTGCGCTCGGCGGTCAGGCTGACCAGCGCGCCCTTGACGCCGGGCATTGCCTTGACCGCGCGTTCGGCAGCCTGGCGTAGCGGTTCGAGTTCGTCGGCGCGCTCGGCGGGCACGGTGATGGAGAAATACACCTTGCCGTCCGAGATGAAGACGTCGGAAACCATGCCGAGAGCGACCACGTCGCGTTCGAAACCCGGACCTCGAACGGTCTTCAGCGTCTCCAGAACCTCATCTCTCGTGACTGCGCGCATTCCACCCTCTCAGCGTTCCGCTCCGAAGGGAGCCGGCTGTGCCCTAGATAGTGGACCGGACCCGGTTCGCCAACCGGAAAAGCACGCGCATGGGCAGGCCAACCTGCGGCGGAAGGTCCGGGCGGCAGGTTGCGGGCTGAAGAAAACCGAAAGCTGTTGAAAAAAGAAAACCGCCGCCAAATCATGCCCGGAGTGGCGGGCATTCTTGACGACGGCTTCCCTTGCCGCACCCTTTTCAGGTGACTTGCAACGTCCCCTCTGGACTTGCTTCTACCCATGCAGAAAGCGTGCCAGTCTGGTGATGCCGCCTATTCACGCCGGATTTCAAGGAGATAACGTGATGGATGGATCAAGTGCCATGGCAGGCTGCGGCCGGCCTGCCCGTGTTTTGTGCGGACCAATCGCGGCAAGAACAAATTTGAGGCAGTCCATACCGGCCAGCGGAAAAGAGGGCGAGGATCCGAACGCCGGAGCAAGCCGGCGGACCCGCCCTACTTGATCAGTCCGAGCCTCAGCGCCTTGGCGACCGCCTGCGTGCGGTTCACGGTGTCGAGCTTCTTGGTGGCGCGGTTGAGGTAATGGTTGATGGTGTGCTCGGACAGGCCGAGGATCTCGGCGATCTCGACGCTGGTCTTGCCGGCGGCCGTCCAGTTCAGGCAGTCGATCTCCCGCTCGGTCAGCATGTCCGTCGCGCGGTTGTCGAGTTCGCGGATCTCGGCCAGTCGATTGTAGACATGAACCGAGAGATACATCAGCTCGATCATCTCGGCGGCCGTGAACTCGGGCCTGTCACCAGCGAACGACACCGCACCGCGCATTCCGGAAGCGTCATGGACGGGAAAATAGGCGCCGCGCGGCATGCGGTAGCGCTCGAACATCGACTTCGAGATATCCGTCGTGCGCGCGTCGCGCTGCTTGGCGACATGGTCGATATTGAAGGTGAACGGCGCGGTGGCGAGCCGCAGGCGCGTCAGGATCGGGCTCGAGGCCAGCAGCGCGGTCTGGTCGTATTCGGAGATGAGGTCGGCCGGCCAATTGGTGATGATGGAATTGCTCGACAGGTCAAGCGATGTCGCCGCCGGCAGGTTCAGCACCATGAACGCGCGCGCACCATAGTGCTCCGTCAACCGCTTCATGAAACGGAAGACATCGAACTGGGTCTTGAATCCGGCGATCTCGGCGACGTAGTCCGCGATACGGTCGGCGCCGTCAGTGTGCATCACATTCATTGTACAGTTTCTTCGCAAGGCCCCAGAATCAACAGGCGACAATCCCAGGCTGCACAAGATCCCGGCCTCCGGCGGAACCGAAAGCGGATTTTTTGCGCAGCTTGTCCGCCCCCCTGGAAACGCACCCGACCACGCATGACAATCGTCAATTATGTTCTTCCCCACACCGCTTCTGATTGATGCGACCAGTCGTTTTGACACGGAATGGAAGGGTTGTATCGACTGCGCCAGACCAGCCTGACGGATTGCCTACGAATCCAGCCTGCCGACGCAGTGGACAATAGCCGCAGAAATGGATCGCAGTCCAGCAACTAACTTTATTTTACGGTAAACCCCTGTCAATACGGGGTCCGAAAACCATTTGCATCGACACGCCCATGGGAGAAGACAAGTGACGTCACACCATCCGTTTGGAGGGAAGGTCCTCGACGAGACGAAGCTGGCACTCGGAGAGGGCCCGCTTTACGATCCCGAACTCGACTGCCTCTGGTGGTTCGATATTCTCGGCCAGAGCCTCCGGCAGCGGGACTTCGCCACCGGGTCAGTCATCACGCAGGCCCTGCCCTTCATGGGCAGCGTGATCGCCCGGATCGATGGTCACCGCCATCTCGTCGCGTCCGACCAGGGCCTGTTCCTGCGCGAGGTGGCCTCCGGTGCATTCAGCCCCTATTGCGAACTGGAGCCGTCGAGCCTCGGCAATCGTTCCAATGACGGGCGCGTGCATCCTTCCGGCGCACTGTGGATCGGCACGATGGGCAAGGATGCCGCAACCGGCGCCGGCGCGATCTACCATGTCGCCAACCAGACCGTGACCAAGCTTTTCGACAAGGTCAGCATTCCCAATTCGATCTGCTTCTCGCCCGACGGGGCCACCGGCTATTTCGTCGATTCCAAGGTCAACACGCTGATGCGTGTTCCATTGGACGCCGCGACCGGCCTTCCGACCGGCGATGCCAGCCTGTTCATCGATGGGCGTGACCGGCCGGGCGTGTTCGACGGCTCGGTCTGCGACGCCAGGGGCGATATCTGGAATGCGCGCTGGGGCGGCGGCGGGGTGGACCGATATGATCCGCAGGGCCGCCACCTGGCCCGCTACGACCTGCCGGCGCAGCGCGTGACCTGCCCGGCCTTCATCGGACGCAATGCCGATCGGCTGATCGTCACCTCCTGCTGGGAGGGCCTCGACGACGCCGGACGCGCTGCCGATCCGCTGGCGGGCGCAACGTTCGAGTTGGGCGCAACCGTCGAAGGCCGCATCGAGCCCGCCTTCAAGCTCTGATGAATTCGAGCCGGCGGTATCCGCCGGCCCCTTGTCGCAGATCTACCCCGACACGCAAAATTGTTCCCTGCCAGGATGAAAATATTACCGGCAATAGCGTGGGAACGAATAGGGACGACACGCATTTTCCTCTCGAACCGGCGTGATCGGCTCCGCCCATCCCAAGGGCCAAGCCGATCGCGTCTTTCGCAAGACCATCTCAGAGGAAAGGTAGGTCCACCATGAAAAAGACCCTCAACGCTTTCGCCGCCGCTGTTCTGCTCGGCTCGACCGCAATCGCTCCGCTCGCCCAAGCCCAGGATGCGACCGCCCCGGCAGCAGGTACCGAGGCTCCGGCCGCTACCGGCACCGAGGCTCCGGCCGTCGCTCCGATGACCGACACGGCGCCGAATGCTGCCGCAACGACGCCGTCCGATCCGGCTGCCGCCAACTCCAACATGGCTGCCACGACCGATACCTATCTGACCGAGCAGAGCGAAAGCCAGCTCAGCGCCAACAACTTCATCGGTCAGTCGGTCTATACCTCGGGCGATGAATCGATCGGCGAGATCAACGACCTGATCATTGAAGAAAAGGGCGGCATCGTCGCTGCAGTGATCGGTGTCGGCGGCTTCCTCGGCATCGGCGAAAAGGATGTCGCCGTTCCGATGAGCAAGATCACGGTCACCCGTGACGCAGACGATGCTGACGAGCTTCGCCTGACGACCATGGAAACCGCCGAAACGCTGAAGGGCGCTCCGGAGTTCAAGAAGCTCGACGCCCAGGCTGACGCGGGTTCGACCATGACCCCGACCGACAACACCACCACCTCGTCGACGGTTACCAAGTAACCTGGAACGAGGGACGTGTTGATCCCATCGAGGGCGATGCTTCGGCATCGCCCTTTTTGCTTGTCTGAAAACGGGGCCTGGGGCGCCTGTATCGTTTCAGGCGCTGGCTCGCTCGACGAGAGCGAATTCATGGTGGTGCGTATCGAGATAACGCAGCGTTGCTGCGGCGTCCGCCGGCCTGCCGAAGTAGTAGCCCTGCCCCATGCCGCAGCCCAGACGGCGCAGCTTTTCGGCTTCGGATGCGGTTTCGATGCCTTCTGCCACCACTTCGAGATCGAGCCCTTCACACATGGTGACGATCGCCTTGATGATGTGCTCCGACGTGCGGTCGGTGCTGATCGCCGAGACGAAGGCGCGGTCGATCTTGACCTTGTCGAAGGTGAAGTCGCGCAGGCGGCCGAGACTGGACTGGCCTGTGCCGAAGTCGTCGAGGGAAATGCGGATGCCCGCCTGGCGCAGATCGTTGATGATGCGACGTGCCGTGTCGGCCGAGGTCATTACCGCGGTCTCGGTGATCTCCAGTTCGAGGCGGCGCGGGTCGAAACCGACGGCCGACAGGATCGACAGCGTGTTGGAGGCCGTGCGCGGGTCCATCAGCTGGGCCGAGGACAGGTTGAACGACAGGAAGAGTTCGCGCGGCCAGGCGAGCGTCGCCTCCGCCGCCTTGCGCAACAGGGTCTCCGACAGCATGTCGATGAAGCCCCGCTCCTCGGCGAGCGGCACGAAAATGGCGGGCGAGACGAAGCCGAGATCCGGGTCGTTCCAGCGGGCCAGCGCCTCGAAGCCGAGGACGCGATTGTCGGCGAGCGAGACGATCGGCTGGAAATGAACGTCGACATTGTCGGTGATGATGGCATTGCGCAGCGCCTGCTCGAGCTGCGTGGCGCGCTTCATTTCCTGCGCGATCTCGCGCGAATAGACGGTGATCTGGCCGCGGCCGCGGCGCTTGGACCGGTAGAGCGCCGTTTCGGCGCTCTTCATCAGTTCTTCGAAATCGGCACCGGCGAACGGATAGACGGCGAAACCAAGCGAAGCGGAGAGACGGACATTGCGATCGCCCAGATCATAGGGCGCCGACAGCACATCCTTGATCATCTGGCCGGTGCGCTCGGCGCCGAGCCGCTCGAACACCAGCGGCAGGATGATGGCGAATTCGTCGCCGTCGTGACGGGTGACGGTGGCGCCGTCGGGAACGCAGGCCTTCAGCCGATGCGCCACCTGGCAAAGGATCTCGTCGCCGGCGACCGAGCCGAACAGATCGTTGATGGGCTTGAAGCCGTCGAGATTGACTATGGCGACCGTGAAGGGCGCAGGATCGGCCGCGCGCTCGCCGGCCAGCAGTCGAACCTTGTCGCGCAGCCGGTACCGGTTGCCGAGGCCGGTCAGCTGATCGGTATAGGCCATCGCCTGAAGCTCGTTCTGGCTCACCTGAGGCAATGTTGGTCCGGCAGGGCCCATCGGCGCATCCTGGAAAGAATCCTCTTCACTCATTCGTGAGGATGAAAGCCAAACATTAAAAAATAATAGAGTTTCCGCAGAGTTGCGTCGTCGACCCGACCCATTATTTGGGGGGTTGACAGCACGTTCAAAGGGCAGCGGCACCCTTTTTGGCCGGAATGGCGCGGGTCAGCATGGCCTCGACGGCATCCGGGCTCAGCGGCTTCAGGATCACGTCGTTCATTCCCGCTGCGAAACACTCGTCACGATCCCGCTCGAAAGCCTGAACCAGGACGCCGATCACCGGCGTGGTGCGCCCTGTGCCGCGTTCCATCTCGCGGATGCGGCGGCATGCCTCGAAGCCGTTGACGACGGGGAGCGTGACGTCCATCAGCACGATGTCGGGCTTCAACTCGTCGCACAGTCGCACGACTTCCTCGCCGTCGGCGGCGATCCGATAGGCATAGCCGAGCCCCTCGAGGATCTGCGCGAAGACGATCTGGTTGATGTCGTTATCCTCGGCGACCAGGACGAACGGCGCCGCCTGATGCTCGAGGGGAGGATTGCGTTCGGCTTCCGCGGCATTGATCTGCCAATCATCGGCAGCTTCCTCCGGCTCCAGCCCGGCCAGCTTTTCCATCACTTGAAAGGCGAGTTCTGTATCGAGCTGGAAGCCGTCCAGCGTGATGGTGCCGATGCCGTAGGCGTCTGCCACTTCCAGGCATTTGACGTCCATCTGCGTGTCGACCAGGATCAGATCGATCCTGACGCCGACCGAGCGGGCGACGCTGAGAAAGGCTTCCTGCTCGGCCGCATCGCGCACGCAGCAGGCGTCGAGCCCGAGGCGCTGCAGCGTCTTGAGGCTCTTCGCCTCGAAATCGGTGTCGCCGGTGACGAGCAGGGCCTTGCGACCCTGCGGGGCGGCATTGTGCTCGACACGCGTACGGGCGTCTTCCGGCGGATAGGTTTTTCCGGAAGCCGACGAGAGCGTCGCATGGTCACCGTCATCGGCTGCGGCCTGCGCCATGTCGTCGAAGCTGGTGACGACGAAATAGCGGCCGGGCTTGCCGACGCGCAGACTGCGCAGGACGACACGCCGCACCATGCCCGCGCCGGGCTGAAGCTCGACCGCCGTCGCCGAAGGCGTCCCGGTCTCCAGGACATGCCGGGAAACGCTGGTCAGCCGCTCGGCAATATCGTCGGCAAATGCGCCTGCCAGTGGTCCCGCCAACACGCTTTCGGCCGAAATATCCATGAAGCGGCAGAAGGCCTTGTTGACCGCGACCATGCCGAGACTGCGATCCTGGACGAAGACCGGCTGTGCCAGGTTGTCGAGGATCTCCTCGGTCAGTTGCACGCGCTCGATGTCGGCGCGCCATTGCTCTTCGCGCTTTTTCTGCTCGGTGATATCGGTGATGAGGCAGATACCGTGACCAGAGGCGAGCCTGCGCTTGGTGAGCCGGGTCCAGCGGCTCTGGCCATCGCTTTGCTGGACTTCGGAGCGTTCGCGCCAATGGGCGGAAATATGCTCGGCGATCCACTCTTCCCTGCTCTGCGCCGCATCGTCGCGACCGGCCGTCGCCGCGCCGCGCCAGCCGGCGTCATAGAGTGCCCCGAGATAGTCGCGCAGCCGCGTGCCGGGCGTAAAATACTGCGGGGGAACGGGGAAGTAGTTGCGAATCAGGCGGCTTGCATAGATCAACTCATCGTTGCGATCGTAGACGATGAAAGCCACGGCCAAGGCTTCCGAGACGGCGTCGAGCATGGTCGTCTGCAACGATGCATCCGATACCCCGCTCACCATCCATCATCCCCTTTTGGCCTGTCGTCACCAATACTGGTGCTACGCATCTACGATGTCGCTTCGAAAAATGCCGGGGTGCTGGGCGACCCGGCCGAAGCTACTATGTTTTACGCAACGCAACCGGACATGCCGAAGGAAGCCTTGAATTGGCGAGGGGCGGAATGAAGGACGTTTCGGCACCGCCCCTCCCCCTGCTGGCTAGGCAGCATTGCCGGAGAACATTTCAAGTCTGCGTTAAAACTATCGGCTCAAGCTTAAGGCGATCTTAATGGCCCATGCCAGTTGTCCCGCTTTCGCGCAACCGGTGCAGTTACCGCTTCCCTCGCAGCGCCGAATCCTCGAAAATGGTCGGATGAACATCAAGCAGCTCTCCGAAACACTCATCAACCAGATCGCCGCCGGCGAGGTCATCGAACGACCCGCGAGCGCGGCGAAGGAATTGATCGAGAACGCCATCGACGCAGGCGCCACGCGCATCGAGATCGCCACGGCCGGCGGCGGCAAGAGCCTGCTCAGGGTCGCCGACAACGGCTCTGGCATGGAGGCGGAGGATCTCGAGCTCGCCATCCGCCGCCACTGCACCTCGAAGATCAGCGACACGCTGTTCGACATCCGCTCGCTCGGCTTTCGCGGCGAGGCGCTGCCGTCGATCGGCTCGGTCGCCAGGCTCAGCATCGCCAGCCGAAGGGCCGGCAGTTCGGAAGGAGCCGAGATCGTGGTCGCCGGCGGCAAGGTCTCCCCCGTTCGGCCGGCCGCCGCCAATCCGGGCACGACGGTCGAAGTGCGCGACCTGTTCTTCGCCACCCCGGCCCGGCTGAAATTTCTCAAGACCGAAAAGGCCGAGGCTGCCGCGATCACCGAAGTGGTAAAGCGCATGGCGATCGCCTTTCCGGCGATCCGCTTCGTGCTGTCGGGCAGCGACCGCTCGACGCTGGAACTGCCGGCGACCGGTGACGATCATCTGGCGCGCATAGCCCAGGTGCTCGGCGCAGAGTTCCGCGACAATGCGATCGCGCTCGATGCGGAACGCGAGGATGTGCACCTTGGCGGCTTTGCCGGCCTGCCGACCTTCCATCGCGGCAATTCCGCCCATCAATATGCCTTCGTCAACGGTCGGCCGGTGCAGGACAAGCAGATCCTCTCGGCGATCCGCGGCGCCTATGCCGAGACCATGCCGCAGGGCCGCTATCCGGTCGCCGTGCTGGCGCTGACGCTCGATCCGGCGCTGGTCGACGTCAATGTCCACCCGGCGAAATCGGATGTGCGGTTCCGCGATCCGGGTCTCGTGCGCGGCCTGATCGTCGGCGCCATCCGCGAGGCTTTGAAGCGCGAAGGCGACCGTGCCTCGACCACCGGGGCGGAGGGAATGCTGCGCGCCTTCAGGCCCGGTTTCCGCCCGACGGCTGCCGCGACATCCGGCGCCAATTGGAGTTTCCAGTCGTCGCCCTACCGGCCCTTCGCCGCCGCCCATTCACAGGAGACGGGCAATACCGACTATCGGCCGGGATTCGGTGAGGCGGCGCAGGCGTCCTTCGGCGAAACGGCGATGCCTGCGGCCCGCAGCGAAGGTCCTGGCGCTGGGCAAGCGCCGGGGGCACCGGGGGCGTCGGCGGAACCGTTCGCCTGCCCGCTCGGGGCCGCCCGCGCCCAGGTCCATGCCAACTACATCGTCTCGCAGACCAGGGACGGGCTCGTGATCGTCGACCAGCACGCCGCCCATGAGCGGCTGGTGTTCGAGCAAATGCGCAAGGCGCTTTCCGGCCGCCGGCTGCCGTCGCAGGGCCTGCTGATCCCGGAAATCGTCGACCTGCCGGAAGAGGATTGCGACCGCCTCATGGTGCATGCCGCACCGCTCGAACAACTGGGGCTCGCCATCGAGCGGTTCGGGCCCGGTGCGATCGCGGTGCGCGAGACCCCGGCCATGCTGGGCGAGATGGACGTGCCGGGCCTGATCCGCGAACTCGCCGACGAGGTTGCCGAGTGGGACACGGCGCTGGGACTTTCCGCCAAGCTGGAGCATGTCGCCGCCACCATGGCCTGTCATGGATCGGTGCGCTCCGGGCGGCAATTGCGCGTCGAGGAGATGAACGCGCTTCTGCGGCAGATGGAGGAGACGCCGGGCTCGGGCCAGTGCAATCACGGCCGGCCGACTTATGTCGAACTCAAGCTCTCCGACATCGAGCGGCTGTTCGGGCGAAGCTGAAAAGGCTGGAAATCGCGACGATGGCGCGCTATGGCAGTTTCGTTACACGCAGGAGACCTCGCCAGATGAACCGTTTCGAAGGCGGAAGCCGGGAAGCCAAGATCCGCTACCTCGACGCGGACTTCCAGATCCTGTCGCCGGGCTCCTACGTCACCTGCGCGATCACCGGCCAGCCGATCATGATCGACGAGCTGAAATACTGGAGCGTCGCGCGGCAGGAACCTTACATCGACGCCGCCGCCTCTCTCGAAGCGGAAAAGCGGGCCGGCGCCCTTCCCAACCAGAAGCGCTGACAGAGCAAATTGCCCCTCAGGGCGCAGGCCCCTTCAGCCGCCGCGCCCGGCAGGCCTCGATGGCACGCTCGATGATGAAGCCCGGCGCCTGGGGATCGTCGAAGGCCATCTCCACATCGACGACGCTCACCCGCCGCCGCAATTCCTCCGAACGTCCATGACCACCGATCAGCCGCACCATGTCCTTGGCAGTGGTCGCAAGGATCAGGCCACTCGCCTCGGCATGGGCGATCAGGTCGTCGATCTCGTCGTCGCTCAGATGGTGATGGTCGGGAAAGTCGCGCGTCGCGGCAATCTCGGCGCCGATCGATTCCAATGTGCGGTAGAATTTTCCCGGATCGGCAATACCGGCAAAGGCGAGCACGCGGCGGCCGGCAAGCCCGGCATCGCCTCGCGGCCGAAGCTTCGCCACCATCACCTGCTTGCCCGCCCTTGCCGCCTGACGCACGAGCCGGTCTGCAGCATTGCCGTCGCCCACCTTGAGGATGGCATCGAGATGCCGCATCTGCACGGCGATCGGGGCCCGCACCGGACCGCCGGGCACGATATGGCCGTTGCCGATGCCGCGACCTGTATCGATCACCACCAGGGCGAAATCGACGGCGAGCCGGGCGCTTTGAAAGCCATCGTCCATGATGATGAGATCGACGCCTTCCTTGACCAGGCGCTCGGCACCGGCGACACGGCGCCGTGAAATGACCGTCAGCGCCTCGCGGGCGAGCAGCAGCGGTTCATCTCCGACATCGACCGCGCGATGGTGCTCGGGATCGACCACGGTGGTGACGTCGAGCGAACCGCCATAGCCGCGACTAAGGATGCCGGGCTTCAGCCCCTTCGCCTTGGCGGCGCGGGCAATCGTCAGGGCGGTCGGGGTCTTGCCGGCGCCACCGACGGTAAAATTGCCGACGCAGATCACCGGTACCGGCGGCGCGTGGCGGCGTTTCCGCCCCATGCGATAGCCTGCGATCCGGCCGTAAAGGAAGGAAAGCGGCACCAGGCTCCAGGCACGCCAGTCGGGCTTCATCCACCAGAACGGCGGCGCTTCCGATACCATGTCTTACCGTTTTCCTTTATCCGCGGGCTCTGCGCCACGGCTTCGCACTGGCGGCAACAGAGCCAGACCGCATGGCCTTCGTCAAGTCGAGCGTGCCATTCCGGTACAGGTCGATCAGCTAAGGGCGGCCTCGAGCTCGGTGATATCGTTGAGAAGAATGTCGCACGCCTCTTCGAGCGACTGGCGCGACCCGGTGCCGGAAAGCACCGCGACCTTGAGGCCCACACCGGCATTGCGGCCCATGTGAAGGTCGTGATTGTTGTCGCCGACCACTGCCACCTGATGCGGCGCAAGCCCGGTCTCGGCACAGAAGCCCAAGACCATGCCAGGGCCGGGCTTGGAGCCGTGGCCGCTGTCATAGCCGGCGACGAAATCGACATAGTCGCCAATGCCGAAGCGCTGGACCGTAACCCGGATCGATCGCTCATTGTCGCTGGAGGCGATGCCGATTCTCAGGCCCCGCCGGCGCAGCCGGGCGAACAATGGCTCGAGTTCGGTTACCGGGACGGAAAGCTCGGCGGCGCTGGCAAAAAGATCATCGATCAGGGGCACGAGGGCTTCCAGGTCGAAGGGCGCCCCGGCGGCGATCAGCCCCTCGCCGATCTCGCGGCTGTTGCCGGCCGCCAGCAGGCTGTCGGGCACGAGATGGCCGGACACCGGGTCCATGCCGCAGGCGGCCAGCAGCCGGTCGGCGAGTTCGGTGTCGCCGACGGCGGCGATCTGGGCCAGCTTTCGATTGACCGGCGCCCAGCTCGCGTCGAAATCGAGAAGGGTGCCGTCCTTGTCGAACAGGATCCCGGCAATGTTCGAGGGCGCAGCCAAGACGCGGTTGTCCTCCGCCACCATCAGGCGCGACCGGCCGCGCGCGGCTCGAGCCGGGCCTGGACGGTCAGCGGATTGATATAGGGCTCCAGGCCCTTGACCGTCGCCATCAGCGCACCGCGCATCTCCTGGATACTCTCCATGCCGGCATCGATCATCTTGTGACGGGCGAGGTCATTGGTCGTCAGGAAGTGCACGGCCTTGGCCAGCATTTCGGCGTCGCGGACGATGCGCGCACTGCCGTTGCGCACCAGGCGCTGGTAACTCTCGCGGAAATTTCCGACCTTGGGTCCGGACAGGACCGCGCAACCCAGCATCGCGGGTTCCAGCGGATTCTGACCACCCTCTCCGGTGAGCGAACGCCCGACGAAAGCGATCTCGGTCAGGCGGAGGTAAAGGCCCATCTCGCCGATCGTGTCGCCCAAGAACACGTCGACATCCGGGGTAATGACGTCCTCGCGGGTGCGACGCGCGACCTTCAACCCCTTTTCGATGATCATCGCCTCGATCTCGTCGGCCCGCTCGGGATGGCGCGGGACGACGATCGACAAGAGGCCGGTATGCGCTTTGAGCGCACGATGGACCATGCAGCCGATCTTTTCCTCGCCTTCGAAGGTCGAAATCGCCGCCCAGGTCTTGCGCGCGCCGATCTGCTGCCGGTAGCGCTCCAGCACCGCCTCGTCGCAGGGCGGCGCATCACCGTCGACCTTGATATTGCCGGAGACGTTGACCGGCCACGCGCCGAGGTCGCGGAACCTTTCGGCGTCGAGATCGGATTGGGCGATCACCAGCGCCAGCTTGGAGAACAGCGCCTCGGCTATCGACGCATGGCGCCGCCAGCGGTCGAAGGAACGATCAGAGATCCGTGCATTGACGAGGATCTGCGGAATGTGACGCTTGTGTAGTTCCATCAGCGTGGTCGGCCAGATTTCCGATTCCACCGAGATCGCCACATCCGGCCGCCAATAGGCGAGGAAGCGCCGCACTGCCGGCTTGACGTCGAGCGGCACATATTGATGCAGGATCTCACCGTCGAGCCGGAAGCGGGCGAGCTCGGCCGAGGTGACGGTACCGGTGGTCAACAATACGTTGATGTCGCGCCGACGCAGTTCCCGCATGAGGGGGACGATGGCGAGCGTCTCGCCGACGCTGGCGGCATGCATCCAGACCAGCGGGCCGGCAGGCCTGTCGATCGACGGATAGCCGTAGCGTTCCAGGCGGCGGGCCCGATCCTCCTTGCCCTTGGCGGCGCGCAAGGCGAGCAAAGGCCCCGTCAACGGATAGGCGGCAATGCCTGCCCAGCCGTAGGAGGCTATGATCAACGATGCAAGACCATCGCTCATCGCCATTGTGCGGGACCGTTTCTGTTCATCATGGACGCCATTTCGCCCTTTCCGGGGTGTGGCTACGCAATAGTCAGATGCTTCAAAACTACGTTTTAAAAGTGACAGGCGGCAACGGCGCGGGACTTCGTCCACAGGCCGTTGCCGAAAAAAGTCTTCAGCTCTCGATGGTCTTGCCGCCCGGGGTGAGCAGGCGGTGCATATGGACGATGAAATAGCGCATATGGGCGTTGTCGACCGTCTGCTGCGCCTTGGCCTTCCAGGCTGCGAGCGCGCTTGCATAGTCGGGGAACATGCCGACGATGTCGAGCGCATTCAGGTCGCGGAACTGAACGTCTTCCAGGCTCGACAATTCGCCTCCGAAGACGAGGTGAAGAAGCTGCTTCTTATCGCTGGATTCCGTCATTCTCGGTTTCTCTCAATTCGGATTATCTCCCACCTTCCTCTGCTCGATTTCGCGGAAAAGGTCAACCGCGCGGCAGGAGAAGCAGGTGTTTCAGCAGGTCCGGCAATTCGGCATCGGTGGCGGCGCAAAGCTCGCCATGGCTCACCTCCGTCCGATTGTAGCGCAGCCGCTCGCCGGCAAGATCGACAAGCCGGCCACCGGCCCGTTCGAGGATGAGGTCGGCGGCGGCGAGATCCCAGTCATGGGAATTGCGCTTGACCAGGGTGGCGTCGATCCGGCCCTCGGCGACCATGGCCAGCCGATAGGCGAGCGAGGGAATGTGCTCGACCCGCTCGATGCGGGCGCGGATGACCGCATCGAAGGCGGAGACGATGTCCTGCGGGGTTGCAACGCGCAGGCGTTCATCCGGACGATGCGGCGCCACGGTGATCGGCCGGCCGTTCTTCAATGCCGGGCCATCGCCGCAGGCGGCAAATTCCTCGTCGAGCGCAGGCGCCACCAGAACGCCGGCCACCGGCCTGCCCTGATGCACCACCGCGACGCTGACGCACCAGGTCCTGCGGCCGTTGATGAAGGCCCGCGTGCCATCGATCGGGTCGACGACGAAGAGCGTCTCGCAGTCGAGCCGCGCCGGATCGTCGTCGGTCTCTTCCGACAGCCAACCATAGGTCGGGCGAGCCTTGCGCAGCTGATCCTCGAGACAGCGGTTGGCGGCATAGTCGGCGGCGCTGACCGGCGAATGGCCCTCATTCTTCCACCAGACTTCCGGCGACTGGCCGAAATAGCTCAGCGCCACCGCGCCGGCCTCACGTGCGGCCGTGGCGATCAGCGTCATGTCCGCCTGCCAGTCGAAAGTCTTCTTGCCCGTCATGTCCGCCTCTTTCGACCCGCCGCTTCGCTCGCCCACCCGTCAGCGTCCGGCAAGAGTCATGCCCTCGATGGCGATCGTCGGGGCGGCGACGCCGTACTTGCGGTCGATGTCGCTTGCCGGCGTGACGCGCATGAACATGTCCTTGAGGTTCGAGGCGATCGTCACCTCGGAGACCGGAAAAGTGAGTTCGCCGTTCTCGATCCAGAAACCGGTCGCGCCGCGGCTGTATTCGCCGGTGATCATGTCGACACCCTGACCGATCAGTTCGGTGACGTAGAAGCCGGTGCCGACCTGGCGGATCAGGTCCTCAGGCGAAATCGTTCCGGGCTCGAGCGCCAGATTGGTGGAGGTGGGCGATACCGAGGTGCCGCCGCGCGCGCCGCGGCCATTGGTGTGCAGACCGAGCTCGCGGGCGGCCGAGGACGAGAGGAACCAGTGCTTCAGCACGCCGTCCTCAATCATCGTCAGCTTCTCGCCGCGCACGCCCTCGCCGTCGAACGGCCGCGAGGCGGAGCCGCGGACCTTCAGCGGATCATCGGTGATGTTCAGTCCGGTTTTGAGCACCTGCTCGCCCATGCGGTCGCGCAGGAAGGAGGTCTTGCGGGCAACCGAGGCGCCATTGATGGCACCGGCGATGTGGCCGACGAAGCCGCGCGCGACCCGCGGATCGAAGACGACGGTGACGTCCTTGTCGGTCGGCACCTGGCGGGGGTTGATCCGCTTGACGACGCGCTCGCCCGCGCGGCGGCCGATGGCTTCCGGCGTGTCGAGTTCTGCGAAATAGAGGCGGCTGTCGAAATCGTGGTCACGCTCCATGCGCGTGCCCTCGCCGGCGATCACGCCGACCGAGCGGCTGAAGCGCGAGGCCATGTAGCTGCCGGAAAAGCCGTGCGAGGTGACGAGCACCATGCCGCCCATGCCGGCGGAGGCACCGGCACCTGCAGAATTGCTGACGCCGTCGACACCAAGGGCCGCGGCTTCCATCGCAAGGGCCGCCTCGCGCAGCATGTCGCTCGACACTTCGGTCGGGTCGAACAGATCGAGATCGATGACCGAGCGGGCGAGATCCGCGGCATCGGCAAGGCCCGCATAGGGATCTTCCGGCGAGACCCTGGCCATGGCGACGGCGCGCTCGGCCAGCACCTTCAGGTCGAAACCGGGATTGGCCGAGACGCTGGCGACCTTTTTACCGATGAAGACCCTCAGCGAAAAATCGTCACCTTCGGAGGCATCGGTCTGCTCGACCTTGCCGAGACGAACGCTCACCGAGGTCGAGCGGGAGCGCACGACCACGGCGTCGGCGCTGTCGGCACCGGCTTTGAGCGCAAGCGCGACGAGTTCCTCGGCACGGGAGAGGAGGCTGGCGGAATCGATCTGGCTGGACATGATTTGGCCTTTCATTCCCGCTCCATTTATTGTGCATTACGAAAGGCATCAAGGGTCGCCCGGTGATTCACCGGCCATAGGCGATCACAAACGCAGGAGAGCCACAGATTGTCGACCGGAGCCGAGGCGCTTTTCGCCGAAACGCTGCTGTTGCTCGGCGGCGCCATCGTCGCGGCACCGGTCTTCCGCAAGCTCGGGCTGAGCACGGTGCTCGGCTATCTGGCCGCCGGCGTCGTCATCGGTCCGATCGCCCATCTCATTACCGGCAGCGGAGACATTCTCGCCGTGGCCGAGCTCGGGGTGGTGTTCCTGCTGTTCATCATCGGGCTGGAGCTGAAGCCGAAGCGGCTCTGGCACATGCGCCATGACATATTCGGGCTGGGCACCGGACAGGTGGTGCTGACCGGCCTGGTGCTGACCGGCGCCTGCGTCATGGCAGGCATCACGGATTGGCGCGGAGGGTTGGTGGCCGGCTTCGGCCTTGCGCTGTCATCGACCGCTTTTGCGCTGCAGATCCTCAACGACAACAATGAATTGAACAGCCGGCACGGACAGCGCGCCTTTTCGATCCTGCTCTTGCAGGACATCGCGATCGTCCCCCTGCTTGCCATGGTGTCGATCCTTGGCGGAAACACCGAAGGAGACGGGCAATCCGCGCTCGTCGACATTGCCATATCGATCGCCGCCATCTTGGCGACGATCATGGCCGGGCGTTTCCTGTTGACCCCGCTGTTCCAGGTGATCGCCCGCACCGGCGCGCGCGAGGTTATGATCGCCGCGGCCCTCTTCGTCGTGCTCGGGTCGGCCATGCTGATGCACGCGGTCGGCCTGTCCATGGCCATGGGCGCCTTCCTGTCGGGGGTGATGCTGGCGGAATCCTCCTACCGGCATGAGCTCGAGGCCGACATCGAACCATTCCGCGGCCTGTTGCTGGCGCTGTTCTTCATGGCGGTCGGGCTTTCCATGCAACTCGACGTCATCTGGAATAATCTCGTCATCATCCTGATCGCCGTCCCGGCCCTGATGGCGATCAAGGCGAGCATTCTCTACGGCCTCTGTCGGACAACGGGCTCCGGCCACGACGATGCGATCCGCATTGCGCTGCTGCTGCCGCAGGGTGGCGAGTTCGGTTTCGTGCTGTTCACCACGGCCGCCGTCGGCGGACTGATCAGCACCGCCACCTCGTCGCTGCTGATTACCATCGTCACGCTCTCCATGGCGCTGATGCCGTTCGGCTCGATCATCACCCGCCGCCTGATCAGCGAGGAGACGCGCGAGGAGATCGAGGAGGATTTCGAGGGCGCCGGCTCCGACGTGCTGATCATCGGCTTTTCCCGCTTTGCTCAGATCGCCGCGCAGATCCTGCTCGCCAGCGGCCGCGACGTGACCATCATCGACGATTCTGCCGACCGCATCCGCCAGGCCGCATCCTTCGGCTTCCGCATCTATTTCGGCGATGGCGGACGTCTCGACGTGCTGCGCGCCGCGGGTATCGAACGGGCGAAGGTCATCGCGGTCTGCACCCAGAAACGCGAGATCACCGACCGGATCGTCGACATGATCCGGGCCGAATATCCCGATGCGCGGCTGTTCGTGCGGGCTTACGACCGGGTCCACAGCATTTCGCTCAGAAAGCGCGACGTCGAATATGAGCTGCGCGAGACGCTGGAGTCCGGGCTTTTGTTCGGCCGTCGGACGATCGAGGCCCTGGGCGTCAGCGAGGACGAGGCCTATGCGATCGGCGAGGACATTCGCCGCCGCGACGAGGAGCGGCTGAAGATCCAGGTTGCGGAAGGCCTGCACGCCGGCCGGCACATGCTGCATAACCGCCCGGTCCGCCCCGAGCCGCTGGTCAAGCCGAAACGGGCAACGGCCCTTTCCGAGCCCGACCCCGTCGATGCCGACCAGGACGGCGCCTGAAGCGAGCTTCAGCGGCGGATGAAATCCTCGATCCGCAGTTCCAGTTCGCGCTTGAACTGGTCCTTCAGCACCTCGTTGGCCTCGATGATCTGGCGGGCTTTCAGAAAATCCAGCACCCGGAAGGCATTGACGTCGGGACGCAGGAAAATGTCCGGCTGCTTGAGCTTCATCTTCAGCGCGATGTTCGCCTGCATCAGCAGCTGCGTCGCGCCGAACAGGCTGTCGATCCGGTTTGGCACATAGCTGCCGGCGCTGTCCGGCCCGCCGATCACATCGACGCCGACGACGATGTCGGCGACATCGGCGAGGTGGTCATAGGGCACCGGATTGAAGATGCCGCCGTCGATCATCAGCCGGCCGTCGCGCTGGATCGGCATGAACAGCGCCGGAATGGCGGCGGATGCCGCAAGCGCCTCGTAGAGATCGCCGGTCTCGCAGACCACTTCGCACTGGCCGTAATAATCCGTCGTGATCACCTTGAACGGGATCGCCAGCCCGGCGAAATCACCCGGGATCTCTTTGGGAAGAAAGGCCCGCAGGATGCGCTCGAGGTTGAACTGGCCGAGCTTGAAGCCGCCCAGTGCATCGCGCATGGTAGACGGCCCGAGATTCCACAGGCGATTGGCAACGTTTGCGCGGTGGCCGATGGTGTCGATGGCGTAGTCGCGGATCTCCCGGCCCGTCATGCCGGCGGCCATGCCGGCCCCGAGAATGGCCCCCATCGACGATCCGGCGATCGCCGCCGGCTTGATGCCCAGTTCATCGAACGCCTCGATCACCGGGATCTGGGCGAAGCCGCGCGCGCCGCCAGCGCCGAGCGCCAGACCGATGCGCGGCCCGCCGGAAGACCCGGCAAGCGGCGGCGGCGCGAGGGTCAGGGCATTCTCTTCTAACTTGGCTGACATGGAGGGCTCTTGCGCGAGGAACGTCAGGCAGGCCTATAGGAAAAGAAGTACATTTTCGTGTCACCGAAGCTGCGTTCCTCGATGAACTTGAACACGGGGTCGACCAGAACCTCGACATCGGCCCGCTCTTCGAGGATCGTCACGGCGCCAGGCTTCAGCCAGCCACCGGCATGGGCGGCAAAGAGCGCCTTCTCGCCAAGCCCCTTGCCGTAGGGCGGGTCGGCAAACACCAGGTCGAACGGTTCGATATTGGAGGCCGGGCCGAGATCCGTCGCATCCCGGCGCAGGATGCGAGCGCGGCCATGCAGGCCGAGCGCGTCGATGTTTTCCCATAGCAGGCTGCGGCCCTCGACGCTGTTTTCAACGAACAGGGCGGACTTGGCGCCGCGCGACAGCGCCTCTATGCCGACAGCCCCCGTGCCGGCGAAGAGATCGAGCATACGGGTGGCATCGAGCACGCCCGGATGGGCATGCGCAAGAATGTTGAACAGGCTCTCGCGCGTCCGGTCGGTGGTCGGCCGGATGGTGTTGGATTTCGGCGCGGCCAGGACACGGCCGCGAAACTCACCGCCGACGATCCGCATCGCCGCTTACCTCTTGCCCTTTGCAGGACCGCGGCTGCCCGAAGGCTTGCCGCCACCGGGACGGCCGCCGGGCTTGCCGGAAAAGGACTTGGACCCGCCGGGTTTTGCGCCGGGCTTGGCGCCGAAGGGCTTACTGCCCCTGGGCTTGTCGCCAAACGGACGGTCCCCTGCCGGACGGCTGTCGCTACGGGGCCCACGCGGTTTATCGCCGAACGGACGATCACCCGCCGGGCGGCTGTCGGCGCTGCGAGGCGCGCGCGGCTTGTCGCCAAAGGGTCGGTCGCCACGCGGGCGGTCGTCACGCGCGCGTGCCTCGTAGGGGCGACCCTCGCGGGGGCCGTCACCGCGCGGGCGGTCGCTGCGAGGACGGTCGCCGGTGCGCGCCGGACGCTCGGACCGGTCACCGCGATCGGGACGGTCGCCAAAGCCGCGCTTGCCGCCGAAACCTTCGTCATTGCGGCGCGCCGGCTCCTCCGCGCGGATCCATTCGCCCTCTTCGTCGCGGGTGCGGCTGACCAGCACGCGCGGACCGGGATCGGGACGGCCGAAATCGGACTTGCCCTTGCGGTCCGGATCGAAACGGTTGGACGATTTGGTCGGCTTGCCGTCCTTGGACCGGCCATAGCGATTGTCGATGCCGCCGTCGGGGCGGGCACGGGTGCGCTTCTCCGCAGCCGCAGCCTCGCCGGCCTTCTTTTCCGACACAGGACGGGCGCCGGGCGCCATCCAGACATTGGCGGTGCGCGAAGATCCCGGCGTGCGGCGCTGCGGCTTGTCGGCGAAATCGCCGCGGCTGTCGCCGCGATCGGAACGCGGGCCGGAGGCACGCTTGTCGCCGAAGCCACCCTTGCCGCGATCGTCGCCGGCGCGCTTACCCTGCGGCTTGCCGCGCGGTTCGTCGCGACGCGTGTCGAGACGGCCGAGCGCCTGCTCGCGGCGGTCTTCGGGCTTTCCCTCACGCCGGCCTTCGCCGCGCGGTTTTTCCTCGCGCGCCCATTCGGACTTTGCCGGCCGCGCCTTGGCGGGAGCGGCCTCCTCTTCCTCATCGACGCCGCCATGGTCGAAGATCGGCGCATCGAAATTGGCTTTCGCCTCGTCGATCAGGCGGGGGCCGAGCTGGTCGCGCAGCATGCGGCCGCGCACCTCGACGACCTTGCCCTCCGGCAGGTCGCCGAGCTGGAAGGGGCCGTAGGAAATGCGGATCAGGCGGTTGACCTCGAGACCGAGCGCGCCGAGCACGTTCTTGATCTCGCGGTTCTTGCCTTCGCGCAGGCCCATGGTGATCCAGACATTGTGACCCTGCTTGCGGTCGAGCGTCGCGTCGATCGCGCCGTAGAGTACGCCGTCGACGGCAATGCCTTCCTTCAGCTTGTCGAGCGCCGGCTGGTCGATCTCGCCATGGGCGCGCACGCGGTAACGGCGCAGCCAGCCGGTGGTCGGCAGTTCGAGCACGCGGGCCAGGCCGCCGTCATTGGTCAGAAGCAACAGGCCCTCGGTGTTGATGTCGAGGCGGCCGATGGACATGACGCGCGGCAGTTCTTCCGGCAGGTTTTCGAACACCGTCGGGCGGCCTTCCGGATCGGAATTGGTGGTCACCAGGCCGGCTGGCTTGTGAAAGAGCCAGAGACGTGTGCGCTCGATGCCGCGGATCGGCTGGCCGTCGACCTCGATCGTATCGGCAAAGGTCGCGTTGACGACCGGCGTATCGAGCACCTTGCCGTTGAGCGTGACGCGGCCTTCCATGACCATGCGCTCGATGTCGCGCCGCGAGGCGACGCCGGCGCGGGCGAGCAGCTTGGAAATGCGCTCCGGCTTTACGCCATCTTCCGCGGCGATCGCGGCCTGCGGCTTGGCTGCCTTTGGCGCAGGCTTGTCGGATGCCGTGCTCGGCTTGCGGGTGAGCGGCTTGCCGCCGCGGTCGGACGTTTTCGGTCCGGGGCGCCTGGACTTGTCTTTGAATGTCATTTGCTGTTTGCCTGTGGTTTGGGCTGTCCTAGCAGGTCAGGGCGCCTTGGTTAAGAGGAAAGTTGTGGACGTGGCGCAGACGGACGGATTCATGGTTGCGGCGCTCGATGAGGCGAAGATGGCCGGCGAACGCGGCGAGGTGCCGATCGGCGCCGTCGTGGTGGCGGATGGCCGGATCGTCGCGCGGGCCGGAAACGAGACGCGGGCGCAAAACGACGTTACCGCCCACGCCGAAATCCTGGCGATCCGCCGTGCTGCCGAGGCAATCGGCGACGAGAGGCTTGCTGGCGCCGACCTCTATGTCACGCTCGAACCCTGTACCATGTGTGCGGCGGCCATTTCCTTCGCCCGCATTCGCCGTCTCTATTATGGCGCGGAAGATCCGAAGGGCGGCGGGGTGGACAACGGCGTGCGCTTCTACGCCCAGCCGACCTGCCATCACGCGCCCGAAGTCTATTCAGGGATCGGGGAAACGGAATCCGCCGGCATTCTGCGGAATTTCTTCCAGAACAGGCGGTGAAGGGGGCTCAGGCCGCGAGCGGGTCGAGCTCCCGGCCGTCGAAGACGATGCGATCGCGACCGGCCGCTTTGGCCTGGTAGAGATATTCGTCCGCCCGACGGAAGACTTCGACCGGATCGAAGCCATCGATGATGGAAGCCACACCGATGCTCACGCTGATCGGCACAGGGCAACCATCCACCACGAGATCGACGTCCGCCACAGCCTGGCGCAGGGCGTCAGCGACGGCGCGCGCCCGCGTCACGTCGGCCGGCTGCAGGAATATGACGAACTCCTCACCGCCGATCCGTCCCCACACATCTGGGCCGGTTGTCGCGTGCGCGATTGAGGACGCGATCCGGCGCAGGGCCTCGTCGCCGACGAGGTGGCCGAAGGCATCGTTGATGCGCTTGAAATGATCGGCGTCGGCCACGAGCAGGGCGGCCGGACCGCGGTGTGCGGGGCCAAGCTGACCCAGTGCGGCAAACAGCGCTTCCCGGTTTAGGCCACCGGTCAGCGCATCACGCCGCGCCTTGAAGCGCAGGTCCTCATGCAGGCGCCGAAGTTCGCCATGCATATCCTCCAGTTCGACATGCATGCGCGCCAGTTCATCGCGCTGACGCAGGATGACGTCCTTCTGGTGGAACTGCCAGAGACTCGCCGGTCCACCGATCACCATGGGGCAGAGTACGCTCATCCAGAAGCCGGGCCCATCCGGATGGCCACCCAGCAAGGGCACGAGAAGCAATACGATGGACACGGAAACGACCACGGAGGCCGCCATGGCCACCGCCGACTTGATCCATGTAATTCTACTGATGCCGAACATGGCGGCACGCTAGCCGATCGCCAGTTAACGTAACGTGATGCTGGGCTCCGGCGCGGGTCAGAAGACGCGCGGGCGCTCACCCCGCCGCGAATTCCTTCAGCTTGTCGCCGGCGAGACGGTAGCGGATCCACTCGGTCTGCGGCTCGGCGCCGATCGCGTCGTAGACGCGGATCGCCGGCTCGTTCCAGTCGAGTACGCTCCATTCGAACCGGCCGCAGCCCTTTTCGACGGCGCGCCGGGCCAGATGGCGCAGCAGAAGCTTGCCGGCCCCGGACCCGCGATAGTCGGGCGAGACGTAGAGGTCCTCGAGGTAGAGCCCGTTCTTCGCCTGCCAGGTCGAATAATTGTAGAACCAGACCGCGAAACCCGCCGGCACGCCATCGGCCTCGAGGATCGCCGCCTCGGTGACGGCGCCGGCGCCGAACAGCGAGGTCTTGAGACTGTCCTCCGTCGCCTCGACCTCATGGCCGGCCTTCTCGAACACTGCGAGCTCGGTGATGAAACGCAGGATGGTGGCGACATCGTCGGGCGTCGCATTACGGATAGTGAAGTTCATCGGGATTTCCTCGAAACATGCGGGCATGAAAAAGGGCAGGCCGCTTGCGCCCTGCCCTGTCCACGGAAAGATGAAAGCCTGTCGGCTTACTGGAACGGCTGCCACCAGTGCCTGTTCTGGTTGGCGGCCTTGGCCATCTTCTTGCGGCGCTTTTCCTTCTTGGATTCCGGCTCGCCGAGATCGGTCAAGGCTGCTTCGTCGGCCTTGCGGTATTCGGCCGGCGGATCGGAAAGGTAGCGGCGCTGGTCGAGATAGGCGCCCTTCTGCAACTGGCGTGCGTCGCGGAAGGCCTGCCACTTTTGCGTTTCGGTCATCGTGCCATTGGTGCCGTAGCCGGCGAGCAGCGGTGAGCGGTAGCGCGGATTGTCGGCATTGGCGTCAGCCTCGGCGACGAGACGCTCACGCGCCTCTTCCGGGCTTTCCAGCCATTCCGGATTGTCCTTGCCGGCCAGCGACTGCTGCGGCGCGGCGAGCTCCGCCTTGGCGGTTTCCGGCGGCATGACAAGAGCCGGGCGCGGATTGTACTTGGTGCCCTTGTTCTTGTTCGGGTCCGAGCCGATCGACACGGCCGAGCCGACGTCGTCCACCAATTGCTCCATGGCGGTCTTGTCGGTGCCGTAGGTGGGGCTGCCGACGCAGCCGGTGAGTGCGGAGCATGCGAGCAAAAGGCCGGCCATACCGACGCCAACTCTGAACAATTCTGCCGATTTCATGAATGCCTTCGAGCCTCGCCGCTGGTTATGCTTTCGCCGACTGTCTTCCTTACTCGCCTGAGCGAAGAATTCGGCCAATTTCAGGCACATTTACCGGATGACCGCCAAAAGCGCAAATCATCCGGTAACATTTCGTTAATGGCGGGCGGCCAGTTCGCGCAAGGCCTGGGCATCACGCGCCGAGACGTCCGGATAGTCCGGGTCGGAACCGACATCGCTGGTGATCTTCCACGAGCGGGCGCATTTCGTGCCTTCGGCAAGCTTCGGCTCGACCGCGACCCTGGTGCCGTCATCGAGACGGAAGGCCTCGGCCGGGCCCTCTCCGCCGACGACCGCGATGCCCGAAGTGATGCAGATCTCGGCAAAGTCGAGACCGTCGAGCGCGGCCAGCAGCTCCGGATCGCCGACATGCACGACGGGGGCCGCTTCAAGCGACGAGCCGATACGCTTGTCCTTGCGCTCGACTTCGAGCGCGCCGGTGACGGCACGGCGCACCGTGCGGACCTTTTTCCACTTTTCGGCCAGCGCCTCGTTCGACCAATCGGCCGGGATGGCCGGGAACTGTTCGAGATGGACCGACTCGGCATTCGGATCGCGCGACAGCCAGGCTTCCTCGGTGGTGAACGGCATCATCGGCGCGAACCACAGGACGAGGCAGTCGAAAAGCTTGCGGATGACGAACAGCGCGGACCGGCGCTTCAGGCTCGACGGCGCGTCGCAATAGAGCGTGTCCTTGCGGATGTCGAAGTAGAAGGCCGACAGCTCGACATTGGCGAAATCGGTCAGAGCGCGGGTGATGCGCTTGAAGTCGAAATCGTCATAGGCCTTGCGCACCAGCTGGTCGAGTTCGGCCAGGCGATGCAGCATGAGCTTTTCGAGTTCCGGCAGATCTGCATAGGAAATCTCCTCGCCGGTGTCGTGGGCCAGCGTGCCGAGCATCCAGCGGATCGTGTTGCGGATCTTGCGGTAGGCGTCGATATTCGTCTGGATGATCGTCTTGCCGACGCGCAGGTCTTCCGCGTAGTCCGACGACATGACCCAGAGGCGCAGAATGTCGGCGCCGGCATCCTTCATGATGTCCTGGGGCGCGGTGACGTTGCCCTTGGACTTCGACATCTTCTCGCCCTTCTCGTCCATGATGAAACCATGGGTGACGACGGCGTTGTAGGGCGCGCGGCCGCGCGTGGCGCAGCTTTCCAGGAGCGAGGAATGGAACCAGCCGCGATGCTGGTCGGAGCCTTCGAGATAGACGTCGGCCGGCCATTTCAGGTCCGGGCGGTCTTCGAGCGTAAACGTGTGGGTCGAGCCTGAATCGAACCAGACGTCGAGAATGTCGGTGACCATCAGCCACTTTTCGGCGTCATGGGCATTGCCGAGGAAGCGTTCCTTGGCGCCTTCGGCGAACCAGGCGTCGGCACCTTCCTTTTCGAAGGCTTCGAGGATGCGCCTGTTGACCTCTTCATCCTGCAGCACATTGCCGGCGGCATCGGCGAAGACGCAGATCGGCACGCCCCAGGCGCGCTGGCGCGACAGAACCCAGTCCGGGCGGCCTTCGATCATGGCGCGCAGGCGGTTCTGGCCGGCGGCGGGCACGAAGCGCGTGTCGTCGATGGCCGAGAGGGCCCGGCTGCGCAGCGTCGTGCCGTCGCCGAGGTCCTTGTCCATGTAGACGAACCATTGCGGCGTGTTGCGGAAGATAACCGGCTTCTTGGAACGCCACGAATGCGGATAGTCATGCTTGACGCGGCCGCGGGCAAACAGGTTGTTGGCGGCGATCAGGGCATCCATGACCCGCTTGTTGGCATCGCCCTTCTTGCCGTTGTCATCGATGACGCGAGCGGCACCGCCCTCGGCAGACGGACCGAAGCCCGGCGCATCCTCGGTGTAGAAACCGGCGTCGTCGACGGTGAAGGGGATCTTCGACGAGATGCCGCGCGCCTCGAGTTCGCGGGCATGGTGCATCCAGATGTCAAAGTCCTCGCGGCCATGGCCGGGCGCCGTGTGCACGAAGCCGGTACCGGCGTCGTCGGTGACGTGGTCGCCGTCGAGCAGGGGGACGTCGAATGTGTAGCCCAAGTCGGCCAACGGGTGGGCGCAACGTAGACCTGCCAATACCTGGCTTGGCACATCGTACAATCGTTCGGCTTCCACCTTCGCCTTCGCGAAGCACTCCTTCGCAAGATTGTCGGCGAAAATCACACGTTCGCCCGGTCGAGGACCAAATGAGTTTTCAGCAGCTGTTATCTTGTAGAGCCCGTATCGAACACGCGATGAGAACGAGATCGCCCGGTTACCTGGTATCGTCCAAGGAGTAGTCGTCCAGATCACCACGAAGTCGCCAGGGAATACATGATGCATCTCTTCATCGGTCGGGGGAATAGAGAGTTCAATCCCCCCCCACGCCGGTCCGGCCCCACCCACCAGATACTTGACCGGAAACTTCACCCAGATGGTGTCGCTCTCGACCTCGTGATACTCGACCTCGGCTTCCGCCAGCGCCGTGCGCTCGACGACCGACCACATGATCGGCTTGGAGCCGCGGTAGAGCTGGCCGGACATGGCGAGCTTCAAGAGTTCGCCGGCGATGCGGCTTTCGGCGTGGAAGTTCATCGTGGTGTAGGGACGGTCGAAATCGCCCTCGATGCCGAGGCGGCGGAATTCCTCCGACTGGATGTCGATCCAACCTTGCGCGAATTCGCGGCATTCCTTGCGGAATTCGTTGACCGGAACCTCGTTCTTGTCCTTGCCCTTGGCGCGATAGGCTTCCTCGATCTTCCATTCGATCGGCAGGCCGTGGCAGTCCCAGCCGGGCACGTAGTTGGCGTCATAGCCGCGCATCTGGAACGAGCGGGTGATGACGTCCTTCAGAACCTTGTTCAGCGCGTGGCCGATATGGATATTGCCGTTGGCGTAAGGAGGGCCGTCGTGCAGGACGAATTTCTCGCGGCCGGCGGCGGAGGCGCGAAGTCTCTTGTAGAGCTCCATCGACTTCCACTTGGCCGCCATTTCCGGCTCCTTCTGCGGCAGTCCGGCGCGCATCGGGAATTCGGTCTGGGGCAGATAGAGTGTGGAAGAATAGTCTACTTTATCAGTGGTATCGGTCATGATCTTGCCATCGAGGGGCGCCCGGAACGGGTCGCGCATTGGTCGTGTAAATCGCGGTGACGGAGAGCGTTCAGAGAAACGCCGAAAACCCGGACCCTCCGGCAGCTTTCACAGCGCGCGGAAGGCCGGGCCCATAATTCGAAGGGATATGGTCAGCCGAACCCTGGTCATTGTGGGCGTTGTTTAAGGGGTTTTGCCGCGAAAAGGAAGAGGTGCGGCGCGGCAAATGATCAGGCGGTGCGCTGGGTGAGGCCGAAGACATTGGCCTTGAGGAACCAGCGGGCCGCCAGCATGCCCGTCACCAGGGCGGCGAGGAAGATATAGGCCTCGCGGTGCCCAAGGCCGAGCGCGGGAATGGAGCCGCCTGGGCAAAAGCCGGCAATGCCCCAGCCGATGCCGAACAGGACCGAGCCGCCGATCAGCCGCGCATCGATGCGGCCCTTGGCCGGGATGTGGAAGGCCTTTTCGAACACCGGCTGCTTGCGGCGGCGCTGGATCAGCACATAGCCCGGCGCTGTGACCAGAAGAGCGCCGGCCATGACGAAGGCGAGGCTCGGATCCCAGGTGCCGGCAATGTCGAAGAAGTTCATGACCTTGGCGGGGTCGGCCATGCCGGCCAGAATGATGCCGATGCCGAAGATCGCGCCGATGGCGACTGCGCTCAGATATTTCATCGTCGGGCTCCTTCTAGAACACGTGGCGGACGAGGAAGACGGTGGCGAAGGCGCCGGCCATGAAGCTTGCGGTCGCGGCGATCGAACGCGGCGAAAGGCGCGCCATGCCGCACACGCCATGGCCGGAGGTGCAACCCGAGCCGAAGGTAACGCCGAGGCCGGTGACGAGGCCGCCGACGATCAGGGCCGAGAGCGGGATCGGCACGGAAAAGCTTGCCTCGTAACCGGAGAGAGCCAGCAGTGCCGGGGCGCCGATGGCGCCGAAGAGAAAGGCTGCCCGCCAGGCCCAGTCGCTCGCCAGCGGCGGAAAGACGCCGATGACGATCGCCGACATGCCGGCAATCCGCCCCCAGAACGCCATCAGCAGGACGGCAGCAAGGCCGATGAGCAGGCCTCCGGCAAAGGAGAGAAGCGGCGTGAATTCGGTCATGGGATTTCCTGATTAGGACGAGTCTCCGCCAAAGGAGGAGGTCGGAGCGGGAGGCAGTCTACCGCGGCGCGCGCGCGAGACATAGCAATGACGTTATGTTTGCCAGAGCGAAGGGGAAATGCTTTTGCGCGATTAAGCCGCGTGGCGAACAATGGCGGCGGAACTGGGCCTCGTCAGAACGCGATCTTCGCATCCAGTTCGCCGAGCGGCTGGACGCCGGAAAGAAGCGCCCTCGCCTCTTCCTCGTCCTTGCGGATCTGCGCGACCAGCGGTTCCAGCCCGCTGAACTTCAGCTCGTCGCGCAGGTGGCCGAAGAAGGACACGCGACAGTGCTCGCCGTAAAGATCGCCGGAGAAGTCGAAGACGAAGGTTTCCAGCAGGGGCGCACCATCGTCGGTGACGGTCGGACGGTAGCCGAAGCTCGCGACGCCATCGTGCAGGCTGCCGTCCGGCCGGCGCAGGCGCACCGCGTAGATGCCGGGCTTCAGCTCCGCTTCCGGCGCAAGCGCCATATTGGCCGTCGGATAGCCCAGCGTGCGGCCGAGCTGCTGGCCCTTGATGACCTCGGCCTCGACGGTGAAGCGATAACCGAGCAGGCCGGCGGCTTCGGACACGTTGCCCTCGGCAAGCAGCCGGCGGATGCGGCTCGACGAGACGACCTCGGCACCCTCGTCGCGGAAGGCGTCGACCAGCGTCACGCCGAAGCCGTTGCGCTTGCCGGCCTCCATCAGGAAGGCGGGGCCGCCCTCGCGGCCCTTGCCGAAATGAAAGTCGAAGCCGGTCACGACCTCGGTGGCGCCGAGCCACTCGACCAGGATCGAGCGGACGAACTCCTCGGCCGAGCGGGAGGCGAATTCGCGGTCGAAGGGATATTCGATGACCGAGTGGAAACCCATGGCCTCGAGCACCTGGGCGCGAACCGGCGCCGGCGACAGCCGGAAGACCGGCTTGTCGGGATTGAAGACTGTGCGTGGATGCGGCTCAAAGGTCAGCACCAGGGCGGGAACGCCACGCGACTTCGCCAGTTTCAGCGCCCGGTTGAGCACGGTCTGGTGGCCGCGATGCACGCCGTCGAAATTGCCGATGGCGATCACCCCGCCTTTCAGCTTTTCCGGCAGCGGCTTCTTCTTCTCGTTGCGATGAAAGACGGTCATGAATTGCCTCCGCGGGACGGCAGACCGGGAGACCTCCGGCTACCCCCCTCTGCCCTGCCGGGCATCTCCCCCTCAAGGGGGGAGATAGATCGGGGCCAATGCCTCATCAGGTCCCGATGCGAACCAGCGGAGATCAGACCACCGAATGCGGGCCGCGCGTCTTGGCGATCTCCCCCCTTGAGGGGGAGATGCCCGGCAGGGCAGAGGGGGGTGACTTGCGACAGGTTCATCATGTCGGCCCTCGTCTCAGGCGAGCCTCTGCATCCAGTAGTTCGGCGCGGCGTTCTCGCGCTTCAGCCAGGCATTGAGGATCGCCTCGTCCGGCTTGCCGTTGACGGTGTATTCGGCCGCATGGATGCCGCCAGAGATATAGAGAAGGTCGAGGCCGGCATCGAGCGCACCGCGCACGTCGGTCGGCATGCCGTCGCCGATCGCCAGCACGCGACGCTTGTCGACCGGGCCCTTGTGGGCTTCGGCGGCAGCCACGAGGGAGGCTTCGTAGATCGGGCTGTGCGGCTTGCCGGCGATGCGGGTCGCGCCGCCGATCTGTTCGTAATAGGCGGCGACCGCGCCGGCACAGGGGATGATGCGATGGCCGCGCTCGACGACGAGGTCGGGATTGGCGCAGATCAACGGCGCCTGGCGGGCCGCGAAGGCGACCAGCATGTCGTGATAGTCTTCCGGCACTTGCGTTTCGTCGTCGAAGAAGCCGGTGCAGACGATCGCCTCGGCCTCTTCGGCGGGCACGCGAACGACGTCGAGGTCGTCCAGCAGGTTGAGGTCGCGGTCGGGGCCGAGGAAGAAGATCTTCTTCGGCCCGGCGGCGATCAGCGTGCGGGTGACGTCGCCCGAGGTGACAATCTTATCATAGGCCGTGTCGGCAACGCCGATCATCCGCAACTGGTTGATGACGTCCTGCGAACGGCGCGGCGAATTGGTGATGAGAACCACTGAGACGCCGGCGGCGCGGGCCTCAGTCAGCACCTCAGAGGCGGCCGGAAAGGCGTCGATACCGTTGTGCAGCACGCCCCATACGTCGCAGAGGATGACGTCGTAACGCTCGGTGACATCGCTCAAGGTGGAAATGCGCTCGGCCATTCGCTGTTCCTGACTGTAAAAATGCACGGGCTGACATTGCAAAGGAATGCCCCGATGGCAAGGCCCTTTGCCGGCACGGATGGAAATTTGCCGGGATGCCCGCGCTCAGAGTGCCAACCGCCAGAGCAGGCCGAGCGCGGCAGCCGTCAGCAGGGTGCGGCCCATGCCCTGCTTGAGAACGAAGATCATCACCGCCGACAGGAAGGCCAGGACCAGGGCGGCCGGATCAAGCGTGGTCGGGTCGGGCAGCGGCAGGGAGACGGAGAAGGCGGGGGCTGCTCCACCCGGAACCTCGGCCGCGACCGGCCAGATGGACCACCGCCCGACCTCCGCGAACAGCACGTGCAGGGCAAACCAGACCGCAAGGTTGAGGATGACGCCGACCACGGCGGCGGTGATCGCCGAAAGCGCTGCCGTAATCATGCGATTGCCGCGCAGCCGCTCGACATAGGGCGCGCCGGCAAAAATCCAGACGAAGCTCGGGACGAAGGTCGCCCAGGCGGCGAGCAGCCCGCCGAGCACGCCGCCGAGGAAAGGCGGCAGACCGCCGGCATCGCGAAAACCGGCGAGAAAACCGACATAGGACAACACCAGCACGAGCGGCCCGGGCGTGGTTTCGGCCAACGCCAGACCGTCCAGCATCTCGCCGGGTTTCAGCCAATGATACTGGTCGACCGCCACCTGCGCGACATAGGCGAGAACGGCATAGGCGCCGCCGAAGGTGACGAGCGCCATGCGGGAGAAAAAGGCGAAGACCTCGGCAAGACCGCCCTTGGCGGCAAGCAGCCAGAGTGGAAGGAGCGGCGCCTGCCAGACGATCAGCCAGAAGGCGAGCGTGGCGAGCGAGCGGCCGAGGCGGCGCGGCTCCGCCCGGTCCGGCTCGCCAGGATCGGAGGCATGGGTGTCGTCGCGCGCAACCGCCCGTGCCTCAGCCAGACCGGCAAGCCCGGCCGCCAACACGACGAGTGGAAAAGGCAGAGCGAAAGCGAACAGGGCGAGGAAGGCCGCAAGGGCGATGAGACGATGGAAGCGCGTCTTCAAGGCGCGGCGGCCGATCCTGACCACCGCCTCGACGACAATCGCCAGGATCGCCGCCTTCAGCCCGAAGAACAGGCCGGCGACCCAGCCGACGTCGTGATAATAGGCATAGAGCGTCGACAGGCCGAGAATGACGGCAAGCCCCGGCAGGACGAAGAGCAGGCCGGCCGCCATTCCGCCGCGAACGCCGTGCGTCAGCCAGCCGATATAGGTCGCAAGCTGCTGGGCTTCCGGGCCGGGCAGCAGCATGCAGAAATTGAGCGCGTGCAAGAACCGGTCTTCGGACACCCAGCGCTTTTCCTCGACGCAGATGCGGTGCATCAGGGCGATCTGGGCTGCCGGGCCGCCGAAGCTCATGAGGCCGATATGGGCAAAGGCGCGCACCAGTTCGGAGAACGCCCCTTGTGCCTTATCTTCCGTGAGTCCGCGCAATCGCTCTGTCACATGTTCTGTCATGCGGCCGTGTTAACGATGGCGCATGAAATATTTTCGACAGGCCGTGCTTGACTCGCTCATGGCCCGTCCTTATCTCCAGCTCGCTAGCACTCACCAGAGGGGAGTGCTAACAATATCCACGCGGATCCTTCGTGATCCGCTCATGTCATTTGATCGAGGGATTAGACAATGGCAAGCACCAATTTCCGTCCGCTTCACGACCGCGTCGTCGTGCGCCGTATCGAGGCCGAAGAAAAGACCAAGGGCGGCATCATCATTCCCGACACCGCCAAGGAAAAGCCGGCTGAAGGCGAAATCGTCGCTGTCGGCTCGGGCGTCCGCGACGACCACGGCAAGGTCGTTCCGCTCGACGTCAAGGTCGGCGACCGCGTCCTGTTCGGCAAGTGGTCGGGCACCGAAGTCAAGCTCGACGGCGTAGACCTTCTGATCATGAAGGAAGCCGACATCATGGGCGTCATCGGCTGATAAAGCCGGTTACCTCTTCCCAAAATCAACAATTCACCAATGGGCTAAGCCCCGGGAGTTTTGAAAATGGCACCTAAAGAAATCAAGTTCGGCCGTACTGCGCGCGAAAAGATGCTGCGCGGCGTCGACATCCTCGCTGACGCAGTGAAGGTAACGCTCGGTCCGAAGGGCCGCAACGTCATCATCGACAAGTCCTTCGGCGCTCCGCGCATCACCAAGGACGGTGTTTCGGTCGCCAAGGAAATCGAACTGGAAGACAAGTTCGAGAACATGGGCGCCCAGATGGTCCGCGAAGTCGCTTCGAAGACCAATGACATCGCCGGCGACGGCACCACGACCGCGACCGTTCTGGCCCAGGCCATCGTTCGCGAAGGCGCCAAGGCCGTTGCAGCCGGCATGAACCCGATGGACCTGAAGCGCGGCATCGACCTCGCTGTCACCGAAGTGGTCAAGGATCTCCAGGCCAAGGCCAAGAAGATCAACACCTCGGAAGAAGTCGCCCAGGTCGGCACGATCTCCGCCAACGGCGAAACCTCGATCGGCCTGCAGATCGCTGAAGCGATGCAGAAGGTCGGCAACGAAGGCGTCATCACCGTCGAAGAAGCCAAGACCGCCGAAACCGAACTCGAAGTCGTCGAAGGCATGCAGTTCGACCGCGGCTACCTGTCGCCCTACTTCGTCACCAACCCGGAAAAGATGGTCGCCGATCTCGACGACGCCTACATCCTCCTGCACGAAAAGAAGCTCTCGAACCTCCAGGCCATGCTGCCGGTTCTCGAAGCCGTCGTTCAGTCGGGCAAGCCGCTCGTCATCATCGCTGAAGACGTCGAAGGCGAAGCTCTTGCAACGCTCGTCGTCAACAAGCTGCGTGGCGGCCTGAAGATCGCCGCCGTCAAGGCTCCGGGCTTCGGCGATCGCCGCAAGGCCATGCTGGAAGACATCGCCATCCTCACCGGCGGCACCGTCATCTCCGAAGATCTCGGCATCAAGCTCGAAAATGTCACGCTCGACATGCTCGGCCGCGCCAAGAAGGTCTCGATCACCAAGGAAAACACCACGGTTGTCGACGGTGCCGGCCAGAAGTCGGACATCGAAGGCCGCGTTGCCCAGATCAAGGCCCAGATCGAAGAAACCACTTCTGACTACGACCGCGAAAAGCTGCAGGAACGTCTTGCCAAGCTGGCCGGCGGTGTTGCCGTGATCCGCGTCGGCGGTTCGACGGAAATCGAAGTCAAGGAAAAGAAGGACCGCATCGACGACGCGCTCAACGCAACCCGTGCGGCCGTTCAGGAAGGCATCGTACCGGGCGGCGGCGTTGCCCTGCTCCGTTCGTCGGTCAAGATCACAGTCAAGGGTGTCAACCAGGACCAGGAAGCCGGCATCAACATCGTTCGTCGCGCCCTGCAGGCTCCGGCCCGTCAGATCGCCGAGAACGCCGGTGACGAAGCTTCCATCGTCGTTGGCAAGATCCTCGAAAAGGATCAGGACAACTGGGGCTACAACGCTCAGACCGGCGAATATGGCGACATGATCGCCATGGGTATCGTCGACCCGGTCAAGGTTGTTCGCACCGCCCTGCAGGACGCAGCCTCGGTTGCCGGCCTGCTGGTCACCACCGAAGCCATGATCGCCGAACTTCCGAAGAAGGAAGCAGCCGGCGGCATGCCGGGCGGCATGGGCGGCATGGGCGGCATGGACATGATGTGATCAGACCATAAGGTCTGATTGCAGAACTGTCCGTGAAAGCCGCCCATCACTTAAAGTGGTTCAGCGCGTCAAGCGCGCTGAACAGGCGGCATGGATATGAGGTGATAGGCGAAAGCCTGCCATACTAATCCAACCGGTTCAGTCTTCTTGAAAGGGCGGTCTTCGGACCGCCCTTTCTGTTTGGGCCAGGAAACAACTTCCGCAACCCCAAATCACCTCCGCCCATCCGTTCGTACGCACATTCGGAGATGATAATGAAACTTCCGATTTACTCCGGCACGGCAATGGCTATGCTCCATTTTGCTTAGATCCAGGTTTGGCGGCGGAAGACGAGGAAAGTCCAAGGTGTCGCAAAATTGCGTCGACCCGGCGATCTTTAGAACTTACAGGTCAAAATGAGGCGTTCTCACTTTTTGGCAAGCGTGCTATCTGCAATGATTGCCCCTAGTTCCATAGGGGGAGGATCGGTTCGCAGGTCAGATATTCGCGGTATTCAAAAAACATTCTGGAACGCTAAAAATCGCATTGCGGACCGCGTGAAATATTTATAACGGTTCAGCGGATGATTGAAATGCCAGGGTGAACGCTACGGGGGTGGCACCACCAATGGTAAACGGCCAGCGAGCCGGACATCAACGGGGAATGGGGTGGTTGTAACCTATGCGCGAAGCGCCTACTCTACAGCATACGTTAGTATATAGTTAACTATACTTGGCGCCCTATCCGATGGCGTGCGTCCACGGCGCGTTTGAGGCCTCGACCGGATCGCCGAGCAAGTGGAGACGACGGCCGCCGTCCGGCGACCGGGAATAAACGCATTCAAGAGCGACAACACGTATATGTCGGGACATGCCGGGGGACCGCCTTGTTTAAGATTGCCAGAGCCAGTCTTGCAGCATCGTTCAGCGCGGGATTTCCCGAAGCTGATGACAGCATCAGCGATATTTGCACCCAGTTGACCGTTTCGGAGGGCTGGGTCGGCGACCTCTCCAACGGCGTCATCAAGCTTGGCGAACGCGCGACCCTGCTGCACGGGCTGAAGAACCCGGAATGCGGCCTGCTGAGCATGATGCGCTGCTACGACGCCAATGACCGGGCCCATATCCTAGAACTGTTCGAGCAGGCTGCGACCTCGTCGTCGCATTTCTGCTATTCGACGACGATCGCCCTGCCGAACGGCCACCGCCAGCCGGTGTTCTGCATCGGCGAATCGGACGGGCTCGAGGAGACAAGCGCCGGCAGCATGCTCGGCATCTTCGTCTTTCCGCGTTTCAAGCTGGCGGCCGCTTCGCCGCTGCGCGCCCTTTCCTGACATCCCCCATCGGCGTCAGCTTTCCTTGACCCGTGGCCGGCGGTTCTGCCGGCGGCGCGGCTTCATCGTTTCATTTTGCTGAACGATCAGTCAAGGTTCGTCCATCTATCACGGACGCACAAGAGGTGAGACAAGGCTCCCAGGAAATTCAAACCGCAGGGCTTGGGATCGACCCGCAAGCCCTCTCCCAGGAGCAAACCATGTCCAACAGCAACAATGCCCTCATCCTTATCGCCCGCGTGCTTCTCTCCTTCATCTTCATCTATTCCGGCTATGGCAAACTTATCGACCCGGCCGGTACCGCCGGCATGATCACCGGCGCCGGCCTGCCCGCCGCCACCGCGCTCGCCTATCTCGCCGGCCTGTTCGAACTCGTCGCCGGCCTGTTCGTCCTCGTCGGCTTCCAGACCAGGATCACCGGCTGGCTGCTCGCCCTGTTCTGCGTGTTCACCGGCGTCGTCTTCCACGGCTCGGCCATCAACGTGCCGGACTTCCCGGCTGCCGCAAACGGCTGGCTGAGCGTGCTCAACCAGATCATGATGATGAAAAACATCACGCTGGCCGGCGCTTACATCCTGCTCGCCACCTTCGGCCCGGGCGCCTATTCGCTCGACGCCCGCCGCGGCGTGGCCGTCGCTGCTTAATCGAACTCAGTTCCCTGCCCCAGAACCGCCGGAGCGATCCGGCGGTTTTTTTGTCCCTCAGCCCATACGGGCAAGCCAGATGGTTGCACCGCCGCAGTTTGGATCGTCGGCGACGTGGTCGACGACGGCGAAACCGTTCTCCCGAAGCAGAAGTCGATATTCCTCCGGACCAAGGCTCGCATGATAGAGCGGCTCGCCCTCGAAACTGCCGACCGCCACGCCCTCGGCCGGCCCCGAGGTGAACATCAGCATGGCGCCATCGGCCGCATGGGCGGCGAAGAGCGGGAACATCGCCCGCTGCTCGTCGGGTGTCAGGTGGAAGAAGCTGTGCCAGGCGAGAAGGGCATCGAAGGTCTGGCCAAGCGCGAGACCCCGCATGTCGGACACGTGCCAGTCAGCGGAGGGAAAGCGCTCGCGGCAAAGGCCGATCAGCGTTTCGGAGGAATCAACGCCCGTGACGGCAAGGCCGCGGCGAATGAGGTCGGCCGCCATCGGTTCGCCGGAGCCGCAGCCGATGTCGAGCACGGAAGCCCCTGTGGGTAGGTTTGCCGCAAAGCGATCGAGCCAGGGCTTTTCAAACAGGTGTTTCGAGCGGATGCCGTCGAAGGCGAGGGCGTGGCGCTCGTAGAGACCGACGACCCGCTCCGCTTCGCTCATGGTCGCCTCACAGGGCCGCGCGGACCGCCGCGACGATCTCGGCCACCCGGGGATCGCCCTCGTGCTCGGGCTTGCGGGCCCGGACCAGGCAGGCCTCGGACTTGAGGATGACACCGTCGGACAGGATCTTCAGGTGATTGGCCTTGAGCGTCGAGCCGGTCGAGGTGATGTCGACGATGATATCGGCCTGGCCGGCGGCGGGTGCCCCTTCCGTCGCGCCGAGGCTTTCGACGATGCGATAGAGCTGGATGCCATGCTGGCTGGAGAAGAACTGCTGGGTCAGGCGCCAGTATTTCGTCGCGATCGCCAGACGGCGGCCGTGGCGGGCGCGGAAATCGGCGGCGACGTCGCCAAGGTCGGCCATGGTATCGACGTCGAGCCAGATTTCCGGCACGGCGACGACCACGTCGGCATGGCCGAAGCCGAGGCGGGCGCAGATCTCGACGCGCTTGTCGGCTTCCGCCAGCCCTTCGCGGATCAGGTCTTCGCCGGTCACGCCGAAATCGACCGTGCCGGCGCCGATCTCGCGGGCGATTTCCGACGCCGACAGGAAGGCGATCTCGATATCGTCCATGCCTTCGACGCGACCGCGATAGGAGCGGTCATTGCCGACGGCGACGATCTTCATGCCGGCGCGTTCGAAGATCGCCTGGCAATCGTCCTTCATCCGGCCCTTGGAGGGCAGCCCGATTGTGATCATGTGCGCGCCCTTTCCGTGTCGATCCGGTCGAGCCAGAGCGAAAAGCCGACGGCCGGAATATGGTTTTCCGCACCGAGCAGGGTCAGCAGCTGGTCGAAGCGGCCGCCGCCGGCCAGCACCGCAGGCACATCCTCGACACCGATCTCGTAAACAAGTCCGGTATAATAATCGAGCGGACGGCCGAAGGCGGCACGATAATTGATCCGGGAGAGATCGAGGCCGATATTGGCAAGGGCGGCGACCCGTTCGTCAAAGCGCGACAGTGCCGGACCGAGCTTGAGGCCAGCCGCATCGGCAAAGCCGGCGAGCGCGGCTGAGGCTTCCGACAGCGGCAGTTCGAGCGAGAGAAACTCGCGCAGCAGCAGCAGGGCCGCGCCGTCGAGCCGGGTCTCGGCCAGTTCCAGCTTTTCCTTCAGGCGCATGGCGATTTCGGCCGGCGAGCGGCTGGCATTGGTGGAATAGCCGGTCGCCTGCATGGTCTCGTCGATCCGGGTGATCAGCGCCACTTCATTGCCGCTCGAGACCATTGCGATGATGTCGGGATCGAGGCCCTGCACAGGGTTGGGGCTGGCGAGTTTCTTCAGAAGCTGGTCGATCTGTTCGGGATTGCCAAAGGCCTGGATCAGCCGCTTCTGCCAGCCGGCGGGCAGGCCGAGCGCCTTGACCACCGCCTCGAACACCGCCTGATCGCCGAGCGTCACGACAAGTGTGCGGCCTGGCAGCAACCGGGCGAGAATGGCATGGGCGTCGCCGATGGCGCGGGCGTCGGCGCTGGCAATGCCGGTATCGCCGAGATCCTCGATGCCAGCTTGGTAGAATTCATTGGCACCGTCGCGGCGCTGGCGAAACACCTCGCCGAGATAGGCATAGCGCTTCGGCGTGCCGGTCGCAGTCTCGATATGGCGCAGGCAGACGGGAATGGTGAATTCGGGACGCAGGCAGAGGCTTGTCCCCCGCTCGTTCTCGGTCATGAAGATGCGCCGGCGCAGATCCTCGCCGGCCATGTCGAGAAACGGCTCGGCCGGCTGGATCACCGGCGTGTCGACCCTCTCCGTCGCGCGGGCGGCGAATTCGTCGAGAAGGGTGCCGGCGAAATCCGGCATGTTGATCAGCGGCATGGGGCGGCTCCGGCAGTCGAGGAAAAAGACCCCCTCTGGGCTGCCGCCCATCTCCCCCACAAGGGGGGAGAAGACCCGGGGCAGATGCCCGCTTCACCAGCCCGGCTCAGCGGGGAGGTTAACCCCGACAAAGGCGCCACGCGCCGACCGGCCCCCTCCCCCTTGTGGGGAGGGTTGGGGAGGGGAAAAGCGGCCGTCACAGTCATCACTGACCCTTCGCCCGACGCCGGTCCTCGGCCTGCGCCTCGAGGATTTCCCTGACCTTGGCGACGAGGTCGGCTTCCGGCACGACGTCCTGCGCGACGCGGGCCTCGCGCCACTCGGCATTGTCGGTGATCTCGCCCGACAGCCGCTTGCCCTCGATCAAGTCCTTGATCTGCACCACGCCTTGGGCGCGCTCGTCGCCGCCCTGGATGATGGCGATGGGGGAGCCGCGGCGGTCGGCATATTTCAGCTGGTTGCCGAACTTCTTCCAGTTGCCCTGGTACATTTCGGCGCGGATGCCTTCATTGCGCAACGCCTGCGTGAAGCGCTGGTAGCGGCCCATGCTCTCGACATCGCCGTCCATGACGGTGACGAGAACCGGCGCCAGGACCTCGTCGGTCCCCAGCTTGCCGAGGTTCTTCAACGCCGTCATCAGGCGCGAGACGCCGATCGAGAAGCCCGTGGCCGGAACCGGCTGCCCCATGAAGCGCGAGACGAGGCCATCATAGCGCCCGCCGCCGCCGACCGAACCGAAGACGACCTTTTCGCCCTTTTCGTTGGTGACGTCGAAGGTCAGTTCGGCTTCGTAGACCGGGCCGGTGTAGTATTCGAGACCGCGGACGCATGAGGGGTCAATCCTGATCCGTTCATCCGTGTATCCTGCGCTCTCAAAAAGCTCGCCCATATCATCGAGTTCTGCGACCCCCGCCATCCCGATTTGAGACCCGCTAACCGCGCCTGCGAGCAGATATTGCAGTTCCATTCGGGTGCCACCAATGGGTTCAAGTAGCTTGAGGATTCGCGCAATATGGACATCGTCCAGTCCAGCGCCCTTGGTGAAGTCGCCGGACTCATCTTTACGCCCCTCGCCGAGAAGCAATTTAACGCCTTCCGAACCAAACTTGTCGAACTTGTCCATGGCTCTCAAGACAGCAAGCCGCCTCGGCGCGTTGTCCTCGCCGCCCAACCCAATGACCTCCATCACGCCGTCGAGAACCTTGCGGTTATTCACCCGGATCACGTAGTCGCCGCGCTTGATGCCGAGGGCTTCCAGCGTATCGGCCATCATCATGCACATTTCGGCATCGGCCTGTACGCCGGGCGCACCGACGCTGTCGGCATCGAACTGCATGAACTGACGGAAGCGGCCGGGGCCCGGCTTTTCGTTGCGGAAGACGTAGCCGGCGCGATAGGTGCGGTAGGGCAGTTGGATCTCGTTGAAATTCTCCGCGACGTGACGGGCGAGCGGCGCGGTCAGGTCATAGCGCAGGGACATCCACTGCTCGTCGTCGTCCATCAGCGAGAAGACGCCCTCGTTCGGCCGGTCGGCATCGGGCAGGAATTTTCCGAGCGCATCGGTATATTCGAACAGCGGGGTTTCGACCGGGTCGAAGCCGTAGCGCTCGTAGACTTCGCGGATCTTCGCCGTCATCTCGTTGACCGCACGAATGTCTGCCGCCTCGCGATCGACGAAGCCGCGCGGCAGGCGGGCTCTCAGTTTCTGCGGCTTCTTGGTCTTTTCGCTCATGATGCGGGCACCGGATGTCTTCGTTTTCAAATGTGTCGGTGTCTTAGAGGATCAAGGTTTTGGCGGCAAGGGCGAAGGCTGGAAGGCAGGGCGAGCAGATGGTATATTCTTGGCCAAACGAGGGGTCGGCAGATGGACAGGCAATTGACGATCGACATGCCGGATGAAATGCATGCCGAGCTTGAGCGGCATGCAGCCGCGGCAGGCATGAGTCTTGAGGCTTATCTGGTGGACATCCTCATCGCCCGGATTTCGCGCGAAGAAAGTTTGCGACAGGAAAACGCGGGCAAGGCTGAGGAAACACAACTCGGCGACGGAGCGCCATGAATGCGCCACCGCTCGCAAATCTACCGGTAACCCATGATCCTCGAAGCTTTGAACTATGCCGCGACCTGGCCGCTGACCGCGCCCGGTCACCGTCCCTTCATCCGCTACTCCGTCAATCTCTGGTCGCGCGCCGGGCGCTGTGCCGCCGACTGGCGGGAACATGAAAAGAACAGCAAGGCGGCGATCCTTGCGGCGATGGCGAAAGTCAGGCAGCGCCGTACGGCGGTGGTGCTCGGCTCCGGCCTGCTGCGCGACGTTCCGATCATCGAGATGTCCCGCGCCTTCGACACGGTCGTCCTCGTCGATCTCGTCCATCTGGCGAGCGTCAGAGCCTGGCTTGGCATGAAGGGGCTGAAGAATGTCCGGCTGATCGAGCGGGATCTTTCCGGCTATGACGCGCTGGCAGCCGGCGGCGAGCCCGATCCGCTCGGCTTCCTGCGCCAGGTGCCCTATCTCGACTTCGTCGTCTCCGCCAATCTGCTGTCGCAGATCGGACAAGGCGCGAGGAAGCGGCTGGAGCGGGAGATGGAGGGGCGGATGCCAGCCGACACGCTGCCGCGATTGATCCGCGCCCATCTCGACGGACTGGCCGCCCTTCCGCTTAAGACCTGCCTCGTCACCGACATCGGCTATGCGGTGATCGACCGGACCGGACGGCTTAGCGAAGAGGTCGACCTGCTGCATGGCGTGGATGTTCCATCGCACGCGGCGGAATGGGACTGGCCAGTCGCGCCGCTCGGCGAGGAAAGCCGGGACTACCGCATTTTGCACAAGGTCATCGCGGTATGACCCCCGTTCAGAACAGATCACATCACGAAACCGGCATGGCGGACGGACCGGCCTTGCTTTCGACGAAATGCGGCTTAGTTTCCAGGCCATGACGCTGCTGATCCGCACCCTCCTTGTCCTCGCCGCGCTGGCCTATGGCGCCATGCCGCTGACCGGCGTAGCCGCGATGGCTTCGGTGCATATGAGCGTCGCAAGTGCGGTTGCAGAGCCAGCCACAAGCGGCCACGCCCCGCATGGCCACGCGATGCAGCCTGCGGCCAAGGGGATATCGGCAACCGCCACTGCCAATGCCGATTGCCCGCATCCTGGCAAGACGGACCGGACGCCGCATTGCGCGGCCTGCCTGACGCTGCCGGCCGCTCTTGAAATCGCCGCCTCCGGCAAGCAGCCGCGCGCTGCCGAAGCACCGGCGATCATCGTCGCCTTGTCCTCCTGGCCAACCGCCCCTCTCGATCCCCCTCCCCGCGTCTGACGACATCGATTCATTTTCAATGGCGCCAGTCGCCAAACCATGAATTCCGTCTCAAAGACAAAGGAAAAACCATGACTATCAAGGCACTCTTCACTGCATCCGCCGTCCTGCTTTCGACAGCTGCCTGGGCCCAGGACAGCACCAGCCACGAAGGCCACACCGCCACCATGGACATGAGCCAACCGGTCGGCGACCAGGGCCCGTCCAGCAAGGCCTTCGCGGAGGCCAACGCAAAAATGCACGCCGACATGGCGATAGAATTTTCCGGCGATACCGATGTCGATTTCGTCCGCGGCATGATTGCCCATCACCAGGGGGCGATCGACATGGCGAAGATCCAGCTGCAATACGGCAAGGATCCGGAAATCCGCAAACTCGCCGAAGAGATCATCAAGGCCCAGGAAGGCGAGATCGCCATGATGCGGGAATGGCTGGCCAAACAGGGCAAGTGATCCGGCGGGCCGAGCCTCGCGCTTTCAGGCCCTGCCCTTTGCCGGAAACCCATCCCGGCTCATCTTCTCCAGCATGGACGCCGCCCGACTCGGGCGGCGTTCCTTGTGGCGCAGAACGGAGAACTGTCGCGCAGGCAAGGCGAAATTCGCCGCGACGAGGTTCCCCTCGCGGATCCTGCAGGCAGCAGCGATCCCCGAGACGACTGCCGCGCAAGGGCCGGCGACCACGGCCGAAAGCACCGCTTCGTTGGATGGCAGCGTCAGCACCGTGCGCAGTCGCGCCGGATCTTCGCCGAGCCGGCGCAGGGTTTCCTCGAAGGTCGAGCGGGTGCCCGAACCCACTTCGCGCATCACCCAGCCGGTTTCCTCGACCAGTTGGCGGGGTGATAGCGCCCGCCCGTCGGCGAACGGATGGTCCGGCGCCGTTGCGACCAGGAGCGCGTCGTCCGCCACCTTGGTAACGGCAAGAGCCGGATCCAGCACCGTCCCCTCGACAAAGCCGATATCGGCAGTGCCCGCGTTCACCGCCTGGGTGACCGAGCGGGTGTTTCCGATGGTCAGTTCGAGTTCGACGCCCGGATACTCGGCATGAAACCGCATCAGCACGGGTGGCAGCCAATAGCTGGCAACCGTCTGGCTGGCATGGATGGCAAGCCGGCCGCGCGACAGCCCGCCCAGTTCCGACAGCATCAGTTCGGCGGCCCGCGCCCGGGAGAGCGTCGCGCGCGCCTCGTCGAGGAACAGACGCCCCTCCCCGTTCAGCTCGATCCGGCGGCCGACACGATGAAACAGCGCCACCCGATAATAGGCCTCGAGATTGCGGATCGCGGCGCTCACGGCCGACGGCGTCAGTCCGATCGCGGCGGCGGCGCGGGTGAGGTGCTCGCGTTCGGCGACCGCGACGAAGATGGAAAGCTGCTCGAATGTCATGGGTAATCGTTCGGTTGAGACGAATGATTCATACGTAATTATGCGATGGAAGTCGACGGTTGCGCGGAGAACAATAGGCCGTCTCCCACTGGTCCCCGCCGTCATGATCTCCTCCTCCCGCCTGATTTCATATCTTCCCGGCCTTGCCCTCTCCAGCGCGGTCGCGGTCGCCGGCCTGCTCCTCGAAAGAGCCGAACTCGCCGTGTCGGGTGCGCGCCCGATCGAAGGCCTGGTCCTCGCCATTGTCATCGGCACGGCCCTGCGCTCCGGGTTCAGGCTGTCGCCCGCCTTCACCCCCGGTATCACTCTCTCAGCGCATTTTCTCCTGGAATGCGCGATCGTCGCGCTTGGTGCCTCGGTCAGCTTCGCGGCCATTCGCGAGGCGGGACCACAGCTCGTGGCCGGCATTGCCGTGGTCGTTCTGCTGTCGATCGCCACCAGTTTTTCCATCGCCCGATTGCTCGGCCTCTCGCACAAGCTCGCTTTCCTCATTGCCTTCGGCAATTCGATCTGCGGAAACTCCGCCATTGCCGCGTCGGCTCCCGTGATCGAAGCCAGTGCCGAGGACGTGGCGGCCTCGATCGCCTTTACCGCCGTGCTCGGCGTGGTCGCCGTGCTGGCCATGCCGCTGATGAGCATCGTGGTCCATCTCTCGGCGGTTCAATACGGCGTCTTTGCCGGGCTCACCGTCTATGCCGTACCGCAGGTGCTCGCGGCGACGGCACCGATCGGTGCGGTCAGCCTGCAGACCGGGACGCTGGTGAAGCTCATCCGCGTGCTGATGCTCGGCCCACTGCTCTTCATCGTCGGCCTTGCGCGGGGCCTAGGCGGCCGCCGTTTTTCCCTCGCCCATGTGCTGCCCTGGTTCATCGTCGGCTTTGCCATCATGGCGGCGCTCCGGTCTGCCGACCTGCTTGCGCCCGACACGGTCGCGCTGCTCACCTCGACCTCCAGCCTGCTCACCACCGTGGCCATGGCGGGTCTCGGGCTCTCCGTCGACGTGCGCAGCCTCAGGCAGGCCGGCGGCCCCGTGGTGATGGCGGCGCTCGGCTCGCTTCTCGCGCTCTGCTGCATCAGCATGGCGATGATCACCCTGATCGGCATCGTTTGAACGCCGCGGCCTCGCCATCGCCCAACGAAGGCGCTATTTTGCCAGGGTGTGGTCGCAAGAGAGAGACGTGCATGAGCATCCGCCCCCTTACCGTGATAGGCTTCGACGCCGACGACACGCTCTGGCAGAACGAACAGTTCTACCGGCTGACGGAAGAGCATTTCCGTGGCCTGCTGGCGGATTTCGCCGAGGGCGAGCACATTTCGCAGCGCCTGCTCGAGGCGGAAAAGCGCAACCTTTCGCATTACGGTTTCGGGATCAAGGGCTTCACCCTGTCGATGATCGAGACGGCGCTGGAGGTGACCGAGGGTCACGTGCCGACGCAGATCATCGGCGAGATCCTGTCGATCGGCCGGGATCTGCTCAGCCATCCGGTCGAGACCATGCCGCATGCCCGCGATGCGCTGGAGGCGCTGGCCGGCGACTATTATCTGGTGCTGATCACCAAGGGCGACCTGTTCGACCAGGAGCGCAAGCTGGCCCAATCGGGGCTCGGCGACTATTTCGACGCGGTGGAGATCGTCTCGGACAAGTCGGCGACGACCTATCGCCGCATCTTCGGCAAGGCGGCGGACGGGCCGGAGCAGGCGATGATGATCGGCAATTCATTGAAATCCGACATCGTGCCGGCGATCGCCACCGGCGCCTGGGGCGTGTTCGTGCCGCACGAACTCACCTGGGTTCTGGAGCGCGTGGAAAAGCCGACGGAGGCGCCGCGCTTCCGCGAGATCGCCCATCTCGGCGAACTGCTTCCGCTCATCCAGGAAATCGGCAGATAAGGGCGGTGTCGAAGATGCGTTCGTTCGACGAGATCTGGAAAATCGCCGCTGACCGCAAGGGCGGGGAGGCCGCGGTGGAAGCGGCGCTGCAATATCCAAAGACCAGGGACGAGATCGCCGCCACGCCGGACGATCGTTTCCTCGCCACCATGACCAAGTGCATCTTCCAGTCCGGCTTCAACTGGAAGGTCGTCGAGGCCATGTGGCCCGGTTTCGAGGCGGCGTTCGACGGCTTCGACATCGGCCGGTGCAGCATGTTGCATGACGAAGATTTTGAACGGCTGGTCTCGGACAGCCGCATCGTCAGGCACGGACAGAAGATCCGCTCGGTGCAGGAGAACGCCGTCTTTCTGTCGGAACTGGCGCGCGAGCACGGCAGCGCCGCCCGCTTCTTCGCCGACTGGCCAGCCGACAATTATATGGGACTTCTCGACCTGCTGAAGAAGCGCGGCTCCCGGCTCGGCGGCAATACCGGTCAGTACTTCCTGCGTTTTTCCGGGATCGACAGCTTCATCCTGTCGCAGAGCGTGGTGAACCGGCTGATCGCCGAGGGCGTGGTCGACAGACAGCCCTCCTCGGCCAAGGACAAGGCCGCCGTACAGGCCGCGTTCAACATCTGGCGGGCGCAATCCGGGCGCTCGCTGACGGAGACCAGCCGGGTTCTGGGGATCAGCATCGATTGAGGCGGCCTGTCCGCTCCTTGTTCAATAACGAAGTGAAACGGTTCCCCCCGTTCGCCCTTCCGGCGACACCTACCCGCAGGACAGCAGGAGACCGCGCAGGCCGGTCCATTCCGGTCTGCTGTCGGAAGGTGGCGGCGGCTTCAGTTGCGATCGGCCAATTGAACGGCCGCCCAATCCCTCACGAATGAACCCAGCCTGCGGAACTCCTCCGCTCTCGAAGACTGCTTGCGCCACACCAGGCTGATCATGCGTGCGCCCGCCTCTCCCTCGACCGGGATCGCCGAAACGGAACTCGACTGCAGGATGCCCGCTCGCACCGCAAGCTGCGGCAGCAAGGTTGTGCCCATGCCTTCGGCGACCATGGCCACCAGCGTATGCAGGCTGGTCGCGGAGAAGCTGTTCTGCGCCTTGCCGGCCATGCTCTCCAGAAGCGGCAAGGCATGGCTGTGCAGGCAATGGTCGCGTTCGAGCAGGAGCAGCGGCTCTCGCTCGATCTCGTCGATCCCGATGCTGTCGGACGTGGAGTGGCCATTGGCCGCATCGCAGGCAAAAACGTAAGGGTCGGAGAACAGCGGAAAGACCTCGCAGCCCTCTGTTGCATAGGGAAGGGCCATCAGCAGGAGATCGAGCCTTCCGTCGGCCAGTCGCTCGAGCAGGGCCTCTGTCCTGTCCTCGCGCAGGGCGAGCTTCAGTTCGGGAAACCGGGCGTTGATCTGCGGCAAGAGGCGCGGCAGGAGGAAGGGGCCGATTGTCGGGATGACGCCGAGCTCGATCAACCTCGACATGGGTCTGGCGGCATGGTTTCCGAGTTCGACGATCGCTTCGGCATCCTGCAGCAGGCGCCGCGCCCGATCCACCACCTGCTGGCCGAGCGGGGTAATCAGTACCGAGCGCTTGGTTCGCTCGGCGACCGGCACGCCGAGCAGCGTCTCGAGTTCGCGGATACCCGAACTCAGCGTGGATTGCGTGACGGCACAGGCATCGGCTGCCTTGCCGAAATGCAGCGTATCGGCAAGCGCCACCAGATAGCGCAACTGTCTCAGGCTCGGTAGCGGCACCATACAAATCGGTTCCTTCGATCACTGTAGCCCATATAATTCATTTCTTCGTTGCTTCGCAATAACGTATATATCTGTCGTCGAGATCGGTTATCCCTTGGACCAATCCCGTGAGGCACTGCGGAGCGACATTGAGGCTCCGTCGGGTCACCGCTCCCAAGGCTCAAAGTGCCTAGAACGATCACAAAGGCTCGAGGCTTACCCCAGCCCCCCGCGCCAGCAAAGAAGGAATGAAGACATGAGCTGCTCCGAAACCACCCCCATCACCGCAACCCAGCAGGCCCCGGGAGCCGTCGCACCGGCCCTTGCTCCCGCGATCGCGGTGGCGGCCCCCGCACCTGTCGCGGCCATGCCGCGCATCAACGAGCCGGCACCGGCCTTTTCTGCCAAGACGACCCATGGCGACCGCAGCCTGGAAGACTACAAGGGCAAATGGCTGGTGCTATTCTCCCATCCGGCGGACTTCACGCCGGTCTGCACCACGGAATTTATCGGTTTCGCCAACGCCTCTGAAGAATTCAAGGCGATGAATTGCGAACTTCTCGGTCTGTCGATCGACAGCATCTATTCCCATCTCGCCTGGGTGCAGAACATCAAGGAAAAGTTCGGCACCGAGATCACCTTCCCGATCATCGAGGATCTCTCGATGCGGGTGGCAACAGCCTACGGCATGATCCATCCCGGCGCCTCCGACACTTCGGCCGTGCGTGCCACCTTCATCATCGACGACAAGGGCATCCTGCGCGCGATGATTTACTACCCGATGACCAACGGCCGTAGCGTCCCTGAGGTGCTTCGCCTGGTCAAGGCCCTGCAGACCAGCCTCAAGCACGGCGTCGCTACGCCGGAAAACTGGCAGCCAGGCGACAAGGTCCTGGTTGGTTCACCGAAGACCGTGGCAGAAGTGGAAAAGCGCCTCTCCGAAGGCCTTGAAACCACCGACTGGTACTTCACCGTCAAGAACCTCGCCTGATCCAGGGTGCCCCGGCGTCCGACCGGCGCCGGGGCATCGGCCTCTCCCCGACCGATGTAAGGGAACTCGCTTCCCTTGAGTGGGGTTGAGCATCGCGGAAACATCATTCATTCAACAGGGAAGGAACCCAGCATGACTGCAAAGCCCGAGGTGAAAGGCTTCTTCGACAAGCGCACGTTCAGCGTCCAGTATGTCGTCAGCGACCCGGCAACCGGCAAATGCGCCATCATCGACCCGGTGCTCGACTATGACGAGAAGTCCGGAGCGACCGCGACCCACAATGCCGATGCGCTGCTCGATTATGTCGCCGAGAAAAGCCTGACGGTGGAATGGATCCTCGACACCCATCCGCATGCCGACCATTTTTCCGCCGCCCATTATCTCAAGGGCAAGACGGGCGCCCCAACCGCGATCGGTACGCATGTCGTCGATGTCCAGGAGCTGTGGAAGGGCATCTACAACTGGCCCGACTTCCCCGCCGACGGTTCGCACTGGGACCGCCTGTTCGCAGCCGGCGACAGTTTCTCGATCGGCGAACTGCAAGGAAGGGTATTGTTTTCCCCCGGTCACACCTTGGCTTCCATCACCTATGTGATCGGCGATGCGGCCTTCGTGCACGACACGCTGTTCATGCCCGACAGCGGCACCGCGCGGGCTGATTTTCCCGGCGGCAGCGCCAAGCGACTGTGGGCCTCGATCCAGGAGATCCTGTCCCTGCCCGACGAGACGCGCCTGTTCACCGGGCACGACTATCAGCCTGACGGCCGCGAACCGCTGTGGGAAACCACCGTCGCCGAACAGAAGCGCAGCAATCCGCATATTGCCGGCAAGGATGAAGCCGCCTTCGTCGCGCTGCGCAACAAGCGTGACAAGACCCTTCCCATGCCGAAGCTCATCCTGCATGCGCTGCAGGTCAACATCCGCGGCGGACGCCTTCCGGAGCCGGAAGCCAATGGCAAGCGCTACCTGAAGATCCCTCTGGATGCCTTGTCGGGAGCGGCCTGGGAATGATCGATGTCATTCCCCAGGCCATCGCGGCAATCGGTTCGGGCGGGCTGGTGGGGTTCACCCTCGGCCTGATCGGCGGCGGTGGCTCCATCCTCGCCACGCCGCTGCTTCTTTATGTCGTCGGCATATCCCAGCCGCATATAGCGATCGGCACCGGCGCCCTGGCCGTGTCGATCAATGCCTATGCCAATCTCATCGGCCATGCCCGCAAAGGGCATGTCTGGTGGCGTTGCGCGATTGTCTTTGCCGCGACGGGCACCGTCGGGGCGCTGGCCGGCTCGAGCCTCGGCAAGGCGTTCGATGGACAAAAACTGCTTTTTCTGTTCGGACTGTTGATGCTGGCCGTTGCCGCCCTGATGCTGAGGCCGCGGACCACGCTTACCTCGAGCATCGTCAAGACGGATCGGCTCACCTGCTGGAAGACGGCCGCCGTCGCGCTTGGCGCCGGCGCCGCCTCCGGCTTTTTCGGCATTGGCGGTGGCTTTCTGATCGTCCCCGGTCTGATGCTTTCGACCGGCATGCCGATGATCAGTGCGGTCGGTTCGTCATTGCTCGCGGTCGGCACCTTCGGCCTGGCGACCGCGATCAACTATGCCGTCTCGGGCCTCATCGACTGGCCGATCGCGGCCGAGTTCATCGGCGGCGGCGTGATCGGCGGCCTTGGCGGCATGTTGCTTGCGACCCGGCTTGCTACGAAACGGAACCTGCTAAATCAGATCTTTGCGGCACTGATCATCGTCGTGGCGCTCTACGTGTTGTACAAGAACAGCGCCGCGGTCTTACCTCTTTGATGACGGGCGCAATATGACACATTCCAAGCAGCAGAAGTTCTGGAACAGGATAGCCGGGCGTTACGCGGCGCGGCCGCTCAAGGACGTGGCCGCCTACGAAGCCATGCTGGCCGATGTTGCGTCCCATCTCAAACCTTCGGACCGCGTCCTTGAGCTCGGTTGCGGCACCGGCGGAACGGCAATTCGGCTGGCCGTCGGTGTTGCGCACTGGACGGCCACCGACTTCTCTTCGGAAATGATCGACATCGCGCGGGCCAAGCCCGCAGGTGACAACCTGAGCTTCGTTGTCGCCGACGCCGGCAGTGCTTTCGACGGCGGCCCGTTCGACGCGATTTGTGCATTCAATGTGCTGCACCTGGTGGAAGATCACCCAGCCGCGTTGGCTCGGATTTTCGCCAATCTGAAGCCCGGCGGCCTGCTGATCACCAAGACCTGGTGCTTCGCCGACATGCCATTGAAACTCCGCGCCCTGTTTTCACTGCTGCGCGTGGTCGGCATGTTTCCGGCAGCAACCGCGCTGACCGTCTCCCAGCTTCGCCAGGCCATTGTGCAGGCCGGCTTCGAGATTGCCGAAGAGCGGATCTTCGGCAAGTATCCGCAGAACCCCTACATCGTCGCCCGCAGGCCGGAATTGGCAGACCCGTGAATCGGCCGGTCTCTGCGCCTTGGCGCGGACGCCGGGATCGCCGACGCGCTTAGGGGCATGCGTGTCTGGCGAGACCGTGCGAATCAATCCTGGATCAACTCGCCATCCCTGAGCGAGAAGATTCGGTCGAAGCGGTTGAAGATCTTCTCGTCATGGGTCACCGCGATGATGCAGGCATCATTATCCACGGCGAGCTTGCGCAAGAGATCCATGACGATGCCGGCGCGCTTGGAATCGAGTGCCGCCGTCGGCTCGTCGGCCAGGATGATGCGCGGCTTGTTGGCGAGAGCGCGTGCAATCGCCACCCGTTGCGCCTCCCCGCCCGAGAGCTTCGCAGGCATTGCGTCACGACGATGCCCGACTTCGAGATAGTCGAGCAGGCGCACCGCTTCGCGTCGCGCTTCGGACGAATCACGTCCGGCCAGTTCCAGCACCAGCGCGACATTGTCGACGGCATTGAGAAAGGGAAGGAGATTGTGGAACTGGAAAATAAAGCCGATCTTGTCGAGCCGAAGCCGTCTCAAATCATCCTTCAGCCAGCGGCCGTCGAATACCACATCGCCATCGAGGCTGATCCGCCCGCTCGTCGGCTCCATGATGCAGCCGATCGCATTGAGCAGTGTGGTCTTTCCCGAGCCGGAGGGACCGAGAAGGGCGACGACCTCGCCGGAGTGAATTTTCAGACTGACACTCCGCAGCGCATCGACGCGGGCCTGGCCTTCACCGAAATGCTTCGAAACATTGCTGACCTCGACGAGTATGTCACGTTGTTCTGCCGTCATCATTCTAGCCTCCCAAGGCCGTGGCCGGATCGGCCTTGAGCGCGGCGCGGATACCGAGACCACTGGCAACGACGCAGACGAGAGCGATGATGCCGCCCATCACAAGGGCATGCGGGACATCAAGAACCACGCGCCTGGGGAAGAAATCCTTGACCAGGGACAATATGCCGAGGCCGAAGAACCAGCCGGTGACGCCGAGCGCGAGCGATTGTTGCATGATCAGCCACACGATGGTGCGGTCCGGGGCGCCTATGAGTTTCAGGGTGGCGATCTGTTTCAGCTTTTCGATGGTCATCATGTAGATGATCAGCGCGATCACCACCGCCGACACAGCCATGAGGATCGCCATGAAAAGGCCGAGCTGGCGGCGTTGTCTTTCGATCACCGACCGTGTGAGGAGGGTTTCCTCCTGGACTTGCGTCATGCCGGACAGATGCTTCCATCGCCGGACGGACGCCGTTACCTGTTCCGGGTCGGCGTCGGGATGAAGTCGCGCAATCACCGCATTCACGCTGTCCTGGCTTTCGCTCACCTCCCCTTTGGCGCGTTTGACACGTACCGCGGCAGGGTCGATCTCGAATTGCAGCGTCTGGGCGTCGAGCAGAGAAATGTAGACTGCGGGATCCCCACCCGAATTGACGTGATTGCGCACAAGGCCGACCACCTCGAAATGGTTGCGGCCCAGGCGAACCCTGTCGCCGAGTGACAGACCCGTGCGGGTATCGGCGATCATTTCGAAATGGGTCCGTGTGATCGGCCGACCGGCGATAAGATCCTGCGGTCCCCCGAGACGCGAAGGCTCGTAGCCGATGATGTAGAGGCGGCGGGATGTACCATTATACTCGCCATCGGCATTCTGGTAGGTGACGCTGCCCGCGTCCGCCACACCCTGCAGGCGGGCAACCGCCTCGCGCGTCGATCCGGGAATGCGAGAGGACTCCGCAAACGGGCCTTTGGTTTCGGCTTCGACGACCCATACATCGACTTTGGGCGCGCGGGCGATGGTCAAGGCATCGATCACGGCGCCATTGTAAATTCCCATCATGGCGAGAACCACGGCCATGAGGAGGCTCAGTCCAAGGCAGGTCAGTACGAAGCGGAAGAGATTGTGGCGGACATCGCGATAAGCAAGGTTCATGGCTTGACCGGCAATGCTGATGCGGACCGCCCGTCCTTCAGGCCGGGTCCTCGGGAGGTGACGACAGCGGCTCCCTCAGGCAAGCCGCCGGTCATCTCGTAACGCGCGTCCTCGGAACGAGTGCCGAAGGACAGGGGCCTTTTCCGCAACACGCCGTCTTCAATCACCCAGGCTTTGCCCGAGGAGCCATCGAACTCGTAGATCGCGTTCTGCGGCACCATCAGGGATTTCGACAGCGTTTTCACGGTGATCCAGACTTCTGCCTGCTCTCCGAGATAAGGTTGCGTGGGACAGTCCTCGCAGACGATCCAAACCTTGCGTTCCTCGTTGGCGCGGTCGCTTTCGAGGCCAATGCGAGCGATGTGTCCTTTTATGACGCTGTTCGGAAGCGACCGCAGGCGGATTTCCGCCGGCTGTCCCACCTCGAGCGGACCGGCCTGTTCTTCGTCGACATAGGCGAGGGTCCAGATGCTGTCCGGCTCGATGAGCGTGAAAATGACCTCGCCCGAGCCGATGACCGACCCCACTTCCCTCTGTCGGTCGATCACCACCGCATCATACGGCGCGCGCAGGATGTGCTGCTCCAGGATCGTCTCTTCGTAGCTCACCTTGGCCTGGGCGTCGGTCAATTGCGCTTCGGACACATTGACCTCGCTCTTTGCCACCGACAGATCCGCTGCTGCGACCTTTTCGTCTCGCAGCGCCTCCTCCGCTTCCTGCTGGGTCGTGGCGTTGCGGCTGGCGAGGGACTTTTTGCGCGCGCTGTCATCGCGTCGCTGCGCGTAGACTGCCTCGGCACGCGAGACGTTCGCCTTGGCCTTCAGGACGTACATCTCTGCCGCCAGGCGGGTGGCTTTTGCCTGCGCGAGGCGGGCTTCCTGTTCCGCCGAATTCAGCTTGGCCAGCACCGTACCCTTGGCGACCGTGTCACCGTGATCCGCATGAAGTTCGATCAACGTGCCCGGGACCTCGAAGCCAATCTTCGACAACACCCTGGCTTCCACCGTTCCGAGACCGAAAACCCTGATCGGGACGGTCTCCGACGGCCTGACGACCTCGACTTTCAAAGGTCGGTTCTGCAGGAAGAGGTAGCCCCCCGCGGTGACCGTCCCGATCAGGACGACCCCCAGAGCGAACTTCAAACGAGCTTTCATGCAGCAACTCCGGCGTGAGGCGTGACAAGGACTGTAGTCCATCCAGGGATGGGGCCGATTGGGTCGGGAGGTCGGGCTTCGGATCAAACCGGACCGACCTATCGCAATATAGTATTATTACAATATGACTTATGTCACGTCCGATGGCGAAGAATGTCATGGGAAAATTTTCGCTCTGCGAAATCCGTGGCGCGTTCTTGCGGTACCGGCTGGGACTCCTGAAAAGCCCGTCATTCGGCAGGCGGCGCCCGCCCCACCCTGTCATCGACAGAGGCGGACCGGCCTTCGCTGTTGCGTCGAGAGAATCTTTTTGCCGAATCCCGCAGGCAATGGGATCCTTCAATGTTGCAGGGCTGAATTGCCGACGGGGCGGCAACACATACGGTTGCCGCCCCGTGCTGGCGTCAGTCTCCAGCCGGGGGATGAAGCAGGGACCGAGCAGTGCGGACTAGAGGACTGCGAAGCATCATCCAGGCCCCGCTGTAGCCCCCCCGGATGCACTCAATGTTCGCCTTCCGCTGGATTCATGATCCTGCGATCCTCCTGCATCTCCAGCCACATGGCATTGACGACGGCAAAGATCGCGGCGAGCGGCAGGCCCAAGAGCCAGGCAAAATACCACATCGTTCTTGTCTCCTTCAGTAAACGGTGCCGCTGTCGGCATTGATATCGGCCTCGGTCACCTTGCCCCACAGGACCTTGTAGACCCAGGCGGTGTAGGCAAGGATGATCGGCACGAAGATGACGGCCATGACCAGCATGACGAACAGCGTCTGGTGCGAGGACGAGGAATTCCACACTGTCAGCGACGATTTGGAATCAACCGAGGACGGCAGGATGAAGGGGAACATCGTCAGCCCGACCGATGAGATGATGCCGGTGATCGCGAGCTTGGAGTAGAGCAACGTCGAGACTTCGCGACCGGCCCTGAGGCCGAAGAAGGCCAGAACCGCGCCGATGACGCCGAGAACCGGAGCCACGGCGATCCATGGACGCTCGGAATAGACGGCAAACCAGGACGGCGTACGCATGACCTCGCCGAGCAGCGGATTGGACGGACCGTCGGTGACGACGGTTCCCGGGATCGCGTAGCCGGAAATCCCGGTTGCCAACCAGACACCGGCCAGAAGATAGGCGACGATGGTCACCAGAGCGGCGACCGAGCCGATCTTGCGGGCCCGAATCTGAACCGGCCCCTCCGACTTCAGCTGAAGCCAGGCCGCACCATGCATCGTCAGCATGGCAATGGAGACCAGGCCGGCAAGGAGCGCGAAGGGATTGAGCAGGCCGAAGAAGGTGCCGTCATAGAAGATCATCAGGTCTTCGTTGAAGCGGAAGGGGGCCCCTTGAAGGACATTGCCCATGGCCACGCCGAAGATCAGGGCCGGCACGGCGCCGCCGACGAACAGCGCCCAGTCCCAGGCGGAGCGCCACAGGGCACTGTCGCGCTTCGAACGATACTTGAAGCCAACCGGACGCAAGATGAGGGCTGCCAGAACCGCGAACATGGCGAGATAGAAGCCGGAGAAGCTGACGGCATAGAGCGGCGGCCAGGCGGCGAAGATCGCCCCGCCCCCGAGGATAAACCAGACCTGGTTGCCTTCCCAGACCGGACCGATCGTGTTGATGGCGACACGGCGCTCCACGTCGGTCTTGCCGACGAAGGGAAGCAGGGTACCGACGCCCAGGTCAAAGCCATCGGTCAGGGCAAAGCCGGTGAGCAACACGCCGAGCAGCAGCCACCAGACGACCCGCAGCAGTTCGAAGTCCAGGAATTGATGAAGGATCATGATCGTTACTCCGCGGGTTGGGCAAACGGCGAGGGTGCACTCAGCCGGTCACGATGCTGCTTCTGCCATTGATCGGTCTCGGACACGTCTACGTGCGGACCCTTGCGGATATATTTGAGCATCAGCCCCATCTCGATGACGAAGAGCACGGTGTAGAACAGTACGAAGCCGGCCAGCGTAATCGCCAAATCGGTGACGGACAGTTGCGAGGCCGACAGCGCGGTCGGCAGGACGCCGTCCACAGTCCAGGGCTGACGGCCGAATTCGGCGACGAACCAGCCGAGTTCGGCGGCAATCCACGGCGTCGGGATGATGATGACGGCGAGCCACAGCGCCAGGCGGGGGAACTGCATCCTGCGGAAAGATGCCATCCAGAAGAACCAGGCCATGACCGCGATGAAGGAGAAGCCGAGCGCCACCATCAGGCGGAACGCCCAGAACAGCGGCCAGACGGTCGGAACCGTGTCATTGGCAGCCATCTTGATCTGGTCGTCGCTCGCCAGTCGCGGATCGTCGACATAGCGCTTCAGGAGCAGGGCGAAGCCGAGATCCTTGCTGTGCGCCTCGAATGTCGTGCGAACTTCGTCGGAAACCTGGCCCTTTTCGGCGCGGTAAGTCATCAGCGCGTCATAGGCGATCTGGCCGGAGCGGATCCGCTCTTCGGCCTGCTGGACCAGATCGGCGATGCCGGGAATCTCGTGGGTGAGCGAACGCGTACCGATCAGGCCCATGACATAGGGGATATGCAGGGCATAATGCGTCTCGCGGGCCTCCTGATCGGGAAAGCCAACCAGTGTGAAGGAGGCCGGCGCGGGCAGCGTTTCCCACATGCCTTCGATCGCGGCGAGCTTCATCTTCTGCGAATGCGTGACCGAGTAGCCGGATTCGTCGCCGAGGACGACGACCGAAAGGGCCGATGCCAGGCCGAAGCTGGCGGCAACCGCGATCGAGCGGCGGGCAAGGTCGGTATGGCGGTTCTTCAGCAGGTACCAGGCAGACACCCCGAGCACGAAGACCGAGGCCGTGACATAGCCGGCCGACACCGTGTGGACGAACTTGGCCTGGGCGACTTCATTGAAGACCACGTCGAAGAAAGAGGTCATCTCCATGCGCATCGACATCGGATTGAACTGCGCGCCGACCGGATTCTGCATCCAGCCATTGGCAATCAGGATCCACAGCGCCGAGAAGTTCGAGCCGATCGCCACCAGCCAGGTGACGATCATGTGCGCGCGCTTGGAGAGCTTGTCCCAACCGAAGAAGAACAGCCCGACGAAGGTCGCCTCGAGGAAGAAGGCCATGAGCCCCTCGACCGCGAGCGGCGCGCCGAAGATGTCACCGACGTAGTGACTGTAATAGCTCCAGTTCATGCCGAACTGGAATTCCATGGTGATGCCGGTGGCCACACCCAGCACGAAGTTGATGCCGAACAGGGTGCCCCAGAATTTCGTCATCTGTCGCCAGATGGGACGATCCGTCATGACATAGACCGTTTCCATAATCGCAATGATGATGGAAAGGCCGAGCGTCAAGGGGACGAAGAGAAAGTGATACATCGCCGTCATCGCGAATTGCAGGCGTGACAGCTCGACAATATCGAGTTCCATGGTCTTGCTCTCGGTTGGTTAAAACATGCATCCACGACGCATAATATTTTTTATATGTATCAACCGAGCGACATCGTCCTTGATGTGGATCAATATCGTGTATCAAGTATGCACCTTTACCGATGACCGATCGCGATCTCCCCATTGGCCCAGGCACGCTCTGCGTCGCGGTGGGCCGCAACCAGGATCGCCGCCTCGGGAAAACCCTGACGCAAGCGCTCGAGAAGCATCCGCGCCGTTTCCTCGTCGAGACCTTCCGTCGGCTCGTCGAGAAGGATGATGCGAGGCCGGCGCAGCAACATCCGGGCGAGCGCCAGCCGTCTTCTTTCGCCGCCCGACAGGCCGAGACCGGCCTCGCCGAGTTGGCAATCGAGTCCCCCTCTTTCTTCGACCACCCTATCGAGGCAGGCAATCTTCAGGCTGTGCCAGAGCATATCATTTGAGGCTGCGGGGTCGGCGACGCGCAGATTGTCTGCGATCGTACCACTGACCAGCGCCGTGCGTTGTGGCAGATAGCCGATGCAAGCGGCACGCTCCGCCTCGCCAAGGGCATCGAGCGGTCGGCCCTCGACGATGACCGAGCCTTGGGCCGGCGTCATCAATCCGCGCACGACATTCAGAAGCGTTGTCTTGCCCGAACCGCTCGGCCCGACCAGTGATAGGGTCTCGCCAGCGCCGACGGAAAATGAGACGCCCTGGAACAGGACGCGGCTCCGCTGTAGGCAGGCCAGGTCCGAGACGCTCAGCAGCGGATAATCCCCCGGGAGCGGAGATGCCGGCATCGGGTTTCCCGGTGCGGGGCCGGCCGGATCGTCGAACTGGGCCTCGATCCGGCGTGCGGCATCCGTCATCTTGCCCAGTTCGGCAATGCCACGCGCCAGGGGTGCCGCGGTCTCGACCAGCGCCAGCGCGGCGAAGAAACCGAGCGCGGCACTGGCCGGATCGATTTTTCCGTCGGCGACCGCAAGCCCGCCGATCAGCAATCCACCGCCGGCGGCGATCGTGCCGGCAAGGCCGAGGAGAATGGCCGAGACCCGTTCGACCGCATCGATCCTTGCCTGCGCCCTTTGCAGCCGGCGATGCGCATCGAGGATGGACTGGCGATGATCCTCCAGCCGGCCGGCGACCGCGAGCTCCGTCTGTCCGCGCATCATATCGATGAACCGCATGCGCAAGGCCTGCATCGCCCTTTGAGCAAAGCGCGACGGCTGCCGGGAAAAGCGCGCGGCAAAGACGAGTGCCGCTCCCAGACCGCAGACATAACTGCCGACCTCCCAAAGGGCGACGGAGGGGAGGACGAGCCAGCCGATCAGCACAAGGGCGGCGGCCAGAACCAGGGTCGCGGCGATGGCCGGCATGACGAGACGCAAGGCGACGCCGTCGAGCGCATCGACATCGATCGTCAGGTGATTGAGCCGCTCCGAACCGCGCAGGCGCGCAAGCAGCACGACCGGCTTCTGCAACATCGCGCTCAGCAGTGCGACGCGCAATTCGGCAAGCCCATTCAGCGTTGCGTCATGGGTCGCCAGCCGCTCGCCATAACGGGCGGCGGCCCGGCCAAGGGCGAGAAACCGGACGCCGGCGCTGGGGCGAAAGACGTCGAAGGTGAGGCCGGCGCCCGCAAGGCCCGCCATGCCGGCGGCGGTGATGAACCAGCCGGACAGGCCCAGCAACGCAAGGCCGGCGCCAAGAACGGAGACGGACAAAAGGATACCGATGGCAAGGGCGCCGAAGCGCCGGCGCCAGACACGCAGGAAAACCCGCCAAAGCGCCTTCATGCGGCATCCCCTAGACGAATGACGCGATCAAGCCGCGCGATCAGGTGCGGGTCGTGGGTCGCGATCACCAGCGTCGCCCCCTGCCGGCCTGCCGCCTCCAGGGCCCCGATCACGCGATCAGCGGTTGCGGCATCGAGATCCGCCGTCGGCTCGTCGGCGAAGATCACCCGGGCGTCGGCGTAGATGGCGCGCGCGATCATCAACCGCCGCGCCTCGCCGCCTGAGACGCCGCTACCGTTTTCGCCGAGACGGGTTTCGACGCCACGCGGAAGTGCCGTTACGACCCCCTCGGCCGAGGCGGCATGAAGGGCCGCCTCGAGCCGGAATGTATCCTCCCGCCGGTCCACGAGGGAGATATTGGCGCGCAGGCTGGCATTGAGCATGTGCGGATGCTGGCCGACGAAACCGATCATGCTTCTCCAGGCGTCGGCATGGTCATCGTCGAGCGGCTGACCGGCGACCTCGATCTGGCCGCCCGATGGCCGGACGAGGCCTGCAAGCAAGGCGATCAGGGTCGTCTTGCCGGCTCCGCTCGGCCCGACGATCGCCACTTTTTCCCCCGGCATGATGCGTATGTCCGGAAAAGCAATCTCCCGGCCGCCGGTCGAACAGCGCAATCCGGTCGTCGCGATCGTCAGGCTGCCCGAAAGACCCGCCGGCGCCTTTCCGCCCCGGCCAAGAATCGTCTGCCGCGGCTCTCTCTCGCGCTCGGCCAGTTCGCCGGCCACGGCAAGGGCGGCGGCCTTGTCGTGCCAGGCGGAAGCGAGGTCCCTGAGCGGCTGGAAGAAATCCGGCACGAGCAGCAGGATGAAGATGCCCTCGGCGATCGACAGCGGTGTTGTATAGGCCCCAAAGGTGAACGTGCCGAGCAGGCTGAAGCCGACATAGACGGCGACCATGGCAATGCCGATGGCGGAGAAGAGCTCGAGCACCGTCGAGGAAAGGAAGGCGATGCGAAGTACCTCCATCGTCCTGGCGCGCAAGGTCTCCGCCGACTGGCGGAACCGGTCGACCGTTCTTTGCTCGGCGTTCAGCAGGCGGATGTCGGCGGCGGCGTTCAGCCATTCCAGCAGGACCGAATTGAGCGTTCCGGTCGCGACCATGTGTTTTTCACTGGCGTCGCGTGCGGCCATGCCGATCAGTGCCATGAAGACCGGAATGAGCGGACCGGCGACCAGAAGCACGAGGCCGGCGACCCAGGAGATCGACGTCACGACGATCAACAGGGCGGCAGGCACGATCGCCACCTTGATTGCGGCCAGCCGATAGCGTGTTGCAAACGGCATCAGGGCGTCCAGCTTGCTGGCCAGGAGCGTGGCAAGCGCCGCCGATGTCTGCCGGCCCTCGCCAAAGGGCGAGGTGAGGCTTTCCCGGGCGATCAGGTCGGTGCGTTCGCGTGTGACGATCCGCTGTGCAACATGAAAGGCCATTCGCCCGGCCAGGGCTTCGCCCAGGTGGCGCGCAAGACCGAGGCCGACGAATGCCAGGACGGTCGGCACCGGCGCAAGGGCCGGCGGGCGCGTTTCCACGAGAGCTGCCAGAAGCTGCGCGACCAGCCAGGCCTGGGGAATCCACAAAAGCGCCGAAAGGACCGCGAAGCTCGCAGCCACCGCCATGGGCCGGCCATCTTGCCGTGCCATGGCACCGAGCCTGCGGCGCGCGGGATCGCTTTCAATCTTCTTCGTTCTGGACAAGGCGAGCCTAAAGGGAGATTTTCGATGCAGGTTTTGGCCGAGACTAACGGCGTAGCTGATCTTGATCAAATTCCAAATTGTCGCGCTGTCGTAAGAGAGAGGCAGTGCAAGTTCGCCCGTTGACCGGAAAACTGAATAATGCGGCTCACCACACGGACCAATCTGGCCATCAGGACTTTGATGTTCTGTGCCGTCAATGCGCAAATCACGGTGCGCAAGAGCGACATCGCCGCTGCCTGCAACGCCTCGGAAAACCACCTTGGCCAAGTGATCCGCGTCCTCGGCCAGCACGATTTCATCGACGCGACCCGCGGGCGGCATGGCGGTCTGCAACTGATGCGCGCACCTTCGGAAATCAATATCGGCGCCGTCTTCCGCGTTTTCGAGGCCGATCTGCCCTTTGCGGAATGCTTCAGCATCACCAACACCTGTCCTCTGGTCGAAGTCTGCTGGCTACGCAATGCGATCCGCGACGCGGTGGAGGCTTTTTATGCTTCACTCGACAAGGTGCGACTGTCCGATCTGGTCGAGGGCAATGCCGGACTTGCCGCCTTGCTGCATTTTCAAGCCCCGCCCAGATGTTCCAGCATGGGACAAAGACCTGCGGCCGTCCCGCGCCTGACCTCGGCGGAAAGGACCGCTCAAGCCTTTCACGAAGACATCGAGACTTCGTGACGCGCACAATCCCGGGATTGTCGCAGGACAGCGTCGCCCTTTCGGTGTGAGGCAGACCACGCACGCACGCCGGCCGTGAGGGCCTTCAGGGCAAGCGGGAAATACGCCGCTCAAGCAGGCCGGACGAACTGCGCGCGCATCGCTTCCACCGGCTCGCGGCAGCAGCAGCCCTCGATATGGTCGTTGACCAGGCCCATGGCCTGCATGAAGGCATAGACGGTGGTCGGGCCGACGAAGGACCAGCCGCGCTTCTTTAGATCCTTCGACAGGCGAATGGACGTCGGCGAGGTGGGATTGGCTCTGAGTGTCGCATAATCCATACGCTGCGGACGCTCCTGCGGGCTCGGCTCGAAGCTCCAGAAATATCGCGCGAGCGAGCCGAACTCGGTTGCAAGATCGACGGCATGCCGGGCATTGTTGATCGTCGAAACGATCTTGCCGCGGTGGCGCACGATGCCGGTGTCCGAAAGACAACGCGCGATGTCGGCATCGTCGAACAGGGCGACTTTGTGGAAATCGAAGCCGGCGAAGGCGGCGCGGAAATTCTCGCGCTTGCGAAGAATGGTCAGCCAGGACAGGCCTGACTGGAAGCCCTCGAGGCAGATCTTCTCGAACAGGCGGCGGTCGTCGGTGACCGGCCGTCCCCATTCCTCGTCGTGATAGCGGCGGTAGTCGTCAAGACCGCCATGCCAGAAGCAGCGATCCAGTCCATCCTCACCGGTAATCAGCCCCGTCTTTTCCATGCGCGATGATTCCCTTAACCTTGGTGGAAATCCGTTTACCATTTGTTCACTATTTTTCCAAACGCCGCGCTAACCCTGATGAAAGGTTTACGGGGTCTGCGGCCTTTTCATCAACGGGCATTTACCAATTGTCGCGACGGCGCTGGCACGATCGCAATGAAAGCCAATAAGGGCTTGCCTCCTCGGTCCCATGTAGCGAGTTGTCCGATGTTCGAGAAATCCTATTTCCTGGCCGCGCTTGTCGGCCTTTCTGTCGCCTTGCCCGCGGTCCAGCCCGCCAGCGCGAACGATCGTTACCAGAGCCGCCCGCCGGTGATCGTCAGCCCCGATCTTTCCGCCCCCTGGGTGATGCAGCTCGGCGGCGCCCAGCGGCCGGTCGTCTACGCGCCGCGCGCCGCACAGCCGCAGATGCGCACCTATCAGCGCCAGGTCCAGCGGCGAGCGCCGCAGGCAACGCTCGTCCAGCCGGCCACCGCTCGCCCCAACAAGCCGGTGCGCAGCCAGATCGACCCGGTCTTCTTGCCGCAGATGGTTGCTTACGATAGCCCGCACAAGCCGGGCACCATCGTCATCGACACCAATAATCGCTTCCTCTATCTCGTCACCGGCAATGGTCAGGCGCGCCGCTATGGCGTGGGCGTCGGCAAGCCGGGCTTCGAATGGGCCGGCAAGCACAAGATCACCGCCAAGCGCGAATGGCCCGACTGGGTCCCGCCGAAGGAGATGATTTCCAGGGAAGCGGCGAAGGGGCATTATCTCCCGGCCCGCATGGAAGGCGGACCGGAAAATCCGCTCGGCGCGCGCGCCATGTATCTCGGCTCGACGCTTTACCGCATCCATGGCACCAATGCGCCATGGACGATCGGCAGCGGTGTGTCGTCAGGCTGCATCCGCATGCGCAACGAGGATGTGGTCGACCTTTACGAGCGCGTCAATGTCGGAACGAGCGTCATCGTCCTTTGACATATGCCGCAGGTACCGCCGGACTGACCGGCGGTTCGATTTCATCAAATTTCAATGAGGCATTGCTTAAGCACTTGCATCGGGATGGGAGTCGGCTAGGCTCCCATCCCTTACGTTTTGGGGGATTTCATCATGAAGACGTATCTGGCCGCACTGGCGGCCGCATCCATCGCCATCGGCAGTTTTTCCGTGCCCGCCATCGCCGGCACGATGAGCGCCAACCATCCCGCCGCCTTGAGCGACGTGACGCTTGTCGCCCAGCCGCAGAAGAAGCAGGTCGCGGAAAAGTTCAAGCGCCGCGTCGTGCGGCTGATCACCGACGAGAAGCCGGGCACGATCATCATCGATACCAACAACAAGTTCCTCTACTATGTCGAGGGCAATAACCGCGCCACCCGTTACGGCGTCGGCGTCGGCCGCGACGGCTTCGGCTGGTCGGGCGTGGTCAAGATCGGCCGCAAGGCCGAATGGCCGGAATGGCGCCCACCCGCCGAAATGCGCCGCCGCGAAGCCGCCAAGGGCCATATCCTGCCGGTCGTGCAGAAGGGTGGCGTCGACAATCCGCTCGGCGCACGCGCCATGTATCTCTACAAGGGTGGCCGCGACACGATCTTCCGCATCCACGGCACCAACCAGCCCTGGACCATCGGCCTCAACATGTCTTCCGGCTGTATCCGCATGATGAACAAGGACGTCGAGCATCTCTATGATCGCGCGGGCGTCGGTTCCAAGGTCATCGTCGTCGGTCCGGGCAACCGCCAGGGCGATGTCAGCTTCCAGGACAAGGGCATCGACCTGCTGCGGACCATGTTCGGCGGCTGATTGATCCAACCTCCTTGAAAATAGGCGCGGGAAGCGAGACCTCCCGCGCCTATTTTCGTGCCGCCCAACTTGACGATCGCCAAGGAATTGGCCCCGGCTTTGGTCGTTCCGCTCATGGTGATGCAAATTGGAAACAGACTTGGCGCGGCAAATCGCTTACATACATATCAAACATAACCAGATTCGCGGACCCTACCCATGAACTCCAAGCTTCGCCTCCTGTTCAGCACCGCTGTCGCGGCCAGCTTCATCGGCCTGTCGGCATCCCTGGCCCAGGCCGAAATGGCGATCTCCGTCTACGGCGGCTTCCAGACGGCGCCGCACAGCGATGTCGAAGTTTCCGACCAGGCCGACTTCACCGCCGGCTGGGAAGGCCGTTCCTTCGAAATGCCGCCCTATTACGGCGTGCGCGGTACCTGGTGGATGGAAGAGCTCGGCCAGCCGAACATCGGCGTCTCGCTCGATTTCACCCATGCGAAGGTCTATGCCGACAGCGACACGCTGGCAGAAGCCGGATGGGATCACTTCGAGTTTTCCGACGGCATCAATCTTCTGACGCTCAACGCGCTCTATCGCATGCCGATCGAAGGCACCAAGTTCGTGCCCTATATCGGCGCCGGCGCCGGCATCAACGTACCGCATGTCGAAGTGACGCGCGGCACGGGTGAGACTTTCGAGTACCAGCTCGGTGGCGCGACCGTTCAGGCCCAGGCCGGTGTGGCCTACGAGTTCACCGATCGGTGGTCCGGCTTTGTCGAATACAAGGGCAACTATTCGTGGGTCGACGTCGACATCGACAGCGGTGCGACGCTCAAGACCGACATCATGACCAATGCGGTCAACGCCGGCATCAGCTTCCACTTCTAACGCGATAGCGCCCGATCACGGGCTACTTGATCTCGCAGGAGATCGCGGCCTCGTGCGACAAGACCATGTCGCGCGGGGCCTTTGTCTTTCCGTGGGCGCTCTCGACCGTCAGGACATAACGGCCGGCAAAGCGGTCCGGGTTGTTCGCCGTGGAACGGGTGACGATCGACATTTCGAAGGTCTGGAACGGCCTGGCATCGCGATTGTCGGTGTAGATCTGCAGACGCAGTTCGTCGCCGTCCATCCAGGCCTGCTTCAACATGGCAGAATTCAGCTTGAGGTTGGCAAAGGCTTGTGGCGTCTTGTCGTCCTTGATGTCGGTAATGCCGCGAAAATGGACCAGCCGCTTGCCGTCGCGGGCGGCAAAAGCACTTTCGATCGACATCTTGACCATAGGGTCTGAGGCCGCGCAGTAAATGCGTTCGGCCGCCGCCGCCGGCATGGCGCTTGCCGTCGACAAGACGGCGGCAATGATTGCCCTGACGGACATCGAATTCCTCCTCGCAGGCCCGACCGACCTATTGCAGGAAGCACTTTATCAGCAGTGTCTTAAAGTTTTCCGACCCATAAGCCGAAGCTTCGCCGGCGAACTGTGCCGTTTCCGGCCAGTTTTCACCCAGGCAATATCAAACGCCAAGCCTTGCGGGACGCTCTCCGCCATAGGCCCAGTCGAGCAGTTCGACCGTGTGGACGATCGGAACGGCCGTGCCCGAACCGATCTGCGTCATGCAGCCGATATTGCCGGCGGCGATGACGTCCGGCTTCGTCGCCTCGAGGTTCTTCACCTTGCGGGCTTTCAGCTTTTCCGAGATTTCCGGCTGCATGATGTTGTAGGTGCCGGCAGAACCGCAGCACAGATGCCCCTCGGCCGGGTCGCGCACGGTGAAACCGGCATTCTTCAAGAGGATCTTCGGCGCCATGGTGATCTTCTGGCCATGCTGCATCGAGCAGGCCGAGTGATAGGTCACGGTCAGGTTCTTTTTCTCCTGCACGGGCAAGTCGAGCGTGGAGAGGTATTCGGTGACGTCCTTGGCGAGCGCCGACACACGCTTAGCCTTCTCCGCATAGGCCGGATCGAGCCGCAGCATGTGACCATAATCCTTGATGGTCGTGCCGCAGCCGGACGCCGTGATGACGATCGCGTCGAGCCCGCCCTTGTCGATCTCGCGGGTCCAGACATCGACATTCCGCCTCGCGCTGTCGAGCGCCTGGCCCTCGCGGCCCATATGATGGACCAGCGCGCCGCAGCACCCCTCACCTTGCGGCACCACCACCTCGACGCCGAAACGGGTCAACAGCCGGATGGTCGCGGCGTTGATGCCGGGGTCGAGCACGGGCTGCGCGCAACCGGTAAGGATCGCCACGCGACCGCGCTTCTCGGCCTTCGGGGCATGGGTCGCCGGACGGGCACTGTCGCCGGCGGCCGGAATGCTGCGTGGCGCGAGATCGAGCATGGCGCCCATCGGCTTCAGCGCCGGGATGCGCTTGAAAAGGCCAGCGAAGGGGCGCCCGAGACGGGCAAGGCCAAGTGCTGCGCGGAACCGGGCCGGATAGGGCAGCGTCACCGCGAGAATGGCGCGCGTCAACCGGTTCATCAGCGGCCGCTTGTAGGTCTTTTCGATATGGATGCGGGCATGGTCGACCAGATGCATGTAGTCAACGCCCGAGGGACAGGTGGTCATGCAGGCGAGGCAGGAGAGACAGCGGTCGATATGGGTGACGATCTGCTTGTCGGCCGGCCGCCCGTTCTCCAGCATGTCCTTGATCAGGTAGATGCGCCCGCGCGGGCTGTCGAGCTCGTTGCCGAGCGTGACATAGGTCGGACAGGTGGCTGTGCAGAAGCCGCAATGCACGCATTTGCGAAGAATGCTCTCTGCCTCCGCGACGTGCGGATCGGCGAGCTGTTCGGCGGTGAAATTGGTCTGCACGTCAGTTCTCCCGAAGGGCGGCGCACGATTTCCGTCGCGGCCATGAAATTCGAAGGCTCACACCCACCAGGTCTCGGGCTTGGCGATCGGTTCGCCGGCGGTGGCCTTCTGCAGGCCGATGATGCAGCGGGCGACGACCCAGACCACGGTGGCAGCGGCCAGCAGCACGCCGATCAAGGCAAGCGACAGGATGGCCGAGACGAGGCCGTACAGCAGGGCAATCCAGAAGGTGCGGATGGCATAGGTATAATGGCTGTCGACCCAGCCACCGGCCTTGCCGCGATTGAGATAGGCGAAGACAAGGCCGATCAGGCCGGAGATGCCGATCAGGAAACTCAAAAGATAGAGCGCGTAGACCAGCTGGACGTTCAGCTTGCCGGGCTCCAGCCAGTTGTCTGCCTTGCGCGGATCGGGGGAGATCATCGGATCGCTCATGCGGCGTCTCCTCTTGTCATGCGGCCGGGATTGAAGATGCCGCGCGGATCGAACTTCTCCTTGACCCGCTGCGAAAGCAAGGCGACGGCCGGCGATTGCGGCTCGAAGGCCGGGACCTGGGCCCGCACAGCATCCGGCGCCCGTACCAGCGTGGCATGGCCACCACCGGCCACCTTGATGAAGCGCCGCAGCAGCTCGGCTTCCGGATCGCCTTCGAGGCGCATCCAGACCAACCCGCCCTGCCAGTCATAAAAGGCGTCGATGCCGGCTTCCAGGCGAAGGGCGGCGACCAGCTTCCAGCCTTCGGACGGGGCGACGGACACGCGCCAGAGCGGCCGCATCGTGCTGTCTGCGTAAGGGTGGACGTCGCGGATTTCGCTCCAGAGCGACAGCGTATCGGCATTCTCCAGCCGCGAGACAGGACCGAAGGCCGACATTGCGGATGCCAGCTTTTCAGCGCGCACGCCGACCGATGCCTCCAGCCCTTCGAGACGCAGCACGGTCGCGGCACCGTCCGGCAGCCTGCCCCCGATGAACCGGCCGCGCACGCTTTCCGGCAGGTGGGCGGCGCCGGAGACCTCGACAGACATGGCCATGGCGGCCGCCATGGCCTGGACCGCCTGTTCGTCCTCAAGCCCGGACAACACGATGGTAACGGCCGTCTTCGGTGCCGGCAGGACCTTGAAGGTCACTTCGGTCAGGAAGCCTAGCGTGCCGTAGGAGCCCGCAAGGACCTTGACTAGGTCGAGGCCGGTAACGTTCTTCATCACCCGCCCGCCGGCCTTGACGATTTCGCCATGGCCGTTGACGAAGCGCACGCCGAGCAGATGATCGCGCGCGGCACCGGCGGTGAAGCGGCGCGGACCCGACGCATTGACCGCAAACAGGCCGCCGATGGTCGGCTCACCGGACGTGCCCATCATGCCTCGGTGATCCGCCGGCTCGAAGGCGAGAGACTGGCCGTTGACTGCAACGGCGGCCTCAATCTCCGCAACCGGCGTGCCGGCGCGGGCGGTGAGCACCATCTCGGCCGGATTATAGGCGACTATGCCGGAAAGGCCGGACGAACTGAGGGCCGTCGCATTGGCGGTCAGGGCATTGCCGAAACCGGCACGCGTTCCGCCGCCCGAGATTGCGAGGGGCGCCGAGCGTTCGGCATGTTCGCGGATGAGGCCCGCGGCCTCGACTTCTGTTGCTGGAAGCAGAAACGCGGTCACGCGGCCGTCCTCCCGTCGAGCGGAAACACCTTGGAAGGATTGAGCGTCCAGTTCGGATCGAAGGCAGCGCGGACCGCCATCTGCTGGGCGAGATCGGCCTCGGCATACTGGTGGCGCATCAGGTCGCGCTTCTCGATGCCGACACCGTGTTCGCCGGTCAGGCAGCCGCCGGCATCGACGCAGAGCTTGAGGATTTCCATGCCGGCGGCTTCCGCCTTTGCCGCATCTTCCGGATCGTTGATGTTGTAGAGGATCAGCGGGTGCATGTTGCCGTCGCCGGCGTGGAAGACGTTGGCGACGCGCAGGCCATAGCGGTCGGTGATCTCTGAGGTCCTCTTCAAGACATAGGCAAGCTGGCTCAGGGGCACGGTGCCGTCCATGCAGATATAGTCGGCGATGCGGCCCGTCGCGCCGAAGGCCGATTTGCGGCCCTTCCAGATCAGTGCCGATTCCATCGCCGATTGGCTTTCGCGCACGGTCTTCACTCCGTGCCGCTTGGCGATCTCGACGATCGAGGCGAGCATGGCCTCCATCTCGGCCTCGGATCCCTCGACCTCGACGATCAGCAAGGCTTCGACATCGAGCGGATAGCCGGCATGGGCGAAGGCCTCGCAGATCTCGATCGCCTGCTTGTCCATGAATTCGATGGCGACCGGAACGATGCCGGCGCCGATGACATCGGCGACGCAAGTGCCGGCGGATTCCGCGCTGTCGAAGCCGAACAGCACGGGGCGCGCGCCCTCGGGCTTGGCGATCAGCCGGACCGTCGCTTCGGTGACGATGCCGAGCTGGCCTTCGGAGCCACAGAAGAGGCCCAGGAGGTCATAGCCGGCGCTGTCGAGCGACTTGCCGCCCAGCTCGATCACCGTGCCGTCGACCAGCACCAGCTTGACGCCCAGCAGGTTGTTGGTGGTGACACCATATTTCAGACAGTGAGCACCGCCGGAGTTCATGCCGATATTGCCGCCGATCGTACAGGCGAGCTGCGAACTCGGATCGGGCGCGTAGAAAAAGCCGTCTCCGCCGACGGCATCGGAAATGGAAAGGTTGGTGACGCCCGCTTGGACGGTGGCGCAACGATTGGCATAGTCGATGTCGAGGATCCTGGTCATCGCCGAGAGGCCGAGCACGACCGCATCTTCCTGGGGGATGGCACCACCCGACAAAGAGGTGCCGGCGCCGCGCGGCACGACCGGAATGCCGTATTTATTGCAGTATTTCATCACCGCCGCGACCTGGGCCGTGGTTTCCGGCAGGACGACCGCGAGCGGCCGGCGGCGATAGGCGATGAAGCCGTCGGTCTCGAAGGGAACGAGTTCGTTCGGCTCTTGCACCAGACGCTCAGCCGGCACGAGCTCCGCGAGATCGGCGAGGATCTCCTTGCGGCGCGACAGGATCGCGGCATTCGGCTCCAGAAACTGGATGGCTTCGGACATGGCTCCCTCCCCTGGCTCAGGCCCCTTCGGCATACACCGGGTGGCCTCGGCCATCAATTGGTATTGTTTCTTTACCACTTCAACCAAAGTCGCGCAAATGCTATGGACTTATGACAAAATTGGAAAGAGTGGATTTGGGCCATGACCAATCTCGGCGATCTGGAAGTCTTCGTACGGGTAATCGCGGTCGGCAGCATGTCGACGGCGGCGCGGGATCTGGGGCTCTCGCCGGCGGTGGTATCGAAGCGGATCAAGCGGCTGGAGGACCGGCTCGGCACGCGGCTCCTGCAAAGGACCACGCGGCAGATCTCGCTGACCGAGGCCGGACAGGGGTTTCACGAGCGGGTGATCGCCGTGCTTGCGGGGTTGGAGGAGGCGGAGGCCTATGCTTCGGGGCGCTCGTCGGAAGTGGCCGGCACACTGAAGATCTCCGCGCCGACCTCGTTCGGCCGCCTGCACATCGCGCCGCATCTTAAAACCTTCATGGAAGCCCATCCGGATCTCACCATCCATCTGGTGTTGTCGGACGAATTTACAGACATCGTCGGCGGCGGCTTCGATCTGGCCATCCGCATTGCCGAACTGACGGATTCGACGCTGGTGGCGCGGCGTCTGGCACCTGTGCGCCGCATCCTCTGCGCCTCGCCCGACTATATCGGGGTGCACGGCATGCCGGAAACGATCGAGGACCTGAAACGACATCACTGCCTTCCGGCGCACAATTACGATGCCTGGAAGCTGGAAGGACCGCAGGGCACGCTCAGCATTCGCCCCGACGGCATGCTGATCACCAATTCCAGCGAGGTCATCCGCGAGGCGGTGATCGGAGGCCTCGGCATCGCCTTGCGCTCGACCTGGGATGTTGGCCCCGAATTGAAGACGGGCAAGCTGGTGCAGGTGCTGCCGGCCTATGAGGGCTCGCGCAATGTCTCGCTCTCGGCGGTCTATCCGAGCCGGCAATTCCTGCCGGCGAAGGTGCGGCTGTTCATCGATTTTCTCGCCGACCTCTACGGTCCGGTTCCCTATTGGGAGCGCTGAGCGAGCCGATCACCGCAGGGCTTCAGGCACATTGCTCCAGAAGCCGAATTTCTTCGGATGGGTGCGGCGCAGGTCGGCGACGAAGTCGTCGTGGTGCTGGAGGTGCGCATCGACCGGCAGATGCGGCACCAGACGGACCAGCTCGTCGAGGTAGCGCGCCGCATGCGGATAGGCGACGCCGATGCCGCGGCGCAGGATATCGCTGATCAGCACGCGGTAGAGCACGGTCGCGGCCAGCGGCTGCTGGTCGGCCAGGGCTTCCGCCGCCGGGGCGAGATCCTCGTAGTAGCGTCCTTCCCAGCGGTCTTCGTGGCGGAGCACAAGCGCTGCCGCGCGATCGGGCCGTGGCCAGGTCACGAAGAAATCGAGCGCGCCGTAGATGTCCTCGGCCCCCTCCACCAGGGCGAAGGCCCGGTCCATTTCGTCGAATTCGGCGAAATCGTCGAGCTTCGACAGATAGAGCTTGAGGATCACCGGATCGAGCGTCTCGGCAAATTCCCGCCAACGCAGTTCCTGCGCATCACCGCGCCGCTTCAGCTTGTCGAGGATTTCGGCTTCCAGCATGCGGCGCTCCCGGGCGCCATATTCCGGACCGACGGAGGTCAACTCGCCGCCGACCGGCAAAAGCCGCATACCCGTCGGGCGGCGGCGCACCCATTCCAGCGCCTCGTCATGGCGGCCGGCGCTCTGGAGCAGGGCCGCGACCGTCAGCGTATCGCGGCGGTTCTCCGCCTTCCCCTCTTCGAGCGCCATGTAGGCATCGACATCGCCCTGGCGGAGCGCGATCGCCTGGAGGAGATCGAGCGCGCCGAGCTTGCCCGGCTCCTTCGGCATGGCCTCGGCGAGCAGGATCTTCCAGGCCGTCGCGGCGGGCGCGCCGATCACGCCGGTCAGTTTATGCAGGAAACCCGTATGCTCGCCATACCGGTCGCGTCGGCGCAACATTTCGAACTGCGGCACAAGCAACGCCTGATCTTCCGCCGGAACCGAGCGGATCAGTTCGGCCGCCGCCGCTTCCGCCTCGTCGAACACCTTCCACAGGCGGGCATTGTCGGACACCAGCCGCGCCGAGATGGGGAAGCGCAGGGCGAGGAAACGCAGGATGCGCTCCGCGCCGCCCGCCGCATCGACGCCGCCCAATTCGGAGAGAATGGTGCGCACCAGACCGGCGAATTCGATGGCGAGATCCTTGGCGCGGGCATTGTTGATCCGCGTCCTCGCCTGCTCGTGCGTGTCCAGCCGCCGGTCGATCAGCCGCGCCATTTCCGCCGGGCCGGCCTCGCCGGCCAGGGCCGCCTCAAGCCTGGCCTTCAGGGCCTTGTTGGCCGAAGCCTCCTCCAGCAGGATCTCGACCAGCTTGTCGAGGCCAAGACCGCTCAGGCCCTTTTTGTCGAGTTTCGCACGCTTCTGCCGGGCCATTCCGTTCCGCTTATGCCGTTTATTGTCTTCGATCGCTTATATCAGGCGGACAGCGAAGGCGAGCAAGGGCATTTCGCGCGCACGCGAGCCAAGATTGCACTCCGCACGATCACGCTCTAATCTACGCACCAGGAGTACGCCAATGACCGTCACCGTATCGCTGAGCGCTGAGCTAGAGGACTTCGTCGAAAAGAAGGTGGCTTCTGGTGAGTTCGCCTCGCCTGGCGACGTTCTGGCGGCGGCTCTGACACTCCTTCAGGAGCGCGACAATCTGGACGCTTTTTCGACGGAAGCGCTGAAGCTTGCGTGGACGGAAGGTGTTACGAGCGGAGATTTCAGACCGCTCGACCTGACCGCATTGAAAGCCGAAGCACGTCGACAGTATCAATCCAAGGGTTAGGCAATGGTACACATCCTCTGGTCATCAAGGGCCCGGAGCGATGTGTCGGACATCTGGCTATGGCTTGCCGAAACCGCAAGTCCGGCAATCGCAGATGACAAACTGGACCGGATCACCACGCGAAGTCGGCGTTGGCCACCCATCCGATGCTCGGCCCAGCCCGCAAGGACATTGCGGACAACGCCCGGATGCTCGTCTGCGACCGCTGGCTCGTTCTCTATCTCATCGCAGACGATGGAAATGTCCACATCGCCAGGGTTGTCGATGGCGCACGCGATCCGGCGACGAGCCGCCAGGACTTCAATGCCCCTCGCCGTGGCTCTTCCTGATCCGCCTCACCACCCACCAGACGCCCAGCACTGCCAGCGGCACGGACAGCCCGGTGATCACCGCCGGATCGACGGGCAGGAGATCGTGGCTGATGGCCTTGGCGCCATAGCCGATCAGCCCGACGATGTAATAGGAGATCGCCGCGACCGAGAGGCCTTCGACCGTCTGCTGCAGGCGCAACTGCATCTCGGCGCGGCGGTTCATGGTGGCGAGCAGGGCCGAATTCTGGCGCTCGAGTTCGACGTCGATCCAGCTTCGAACGAGGCTGGTGGCGCGCGACAGCTTGCGCGACAGGTTGGCCAGCCGCTCCTCGACCGACTGGCAGGTGCGCATGGCCGGCGCCAGGCGACGTTCAAGGAAGGCGCCCAGCATTTCGTATCCCGGCTTCGGGGCTTCATCGAGCGCCTTGACGCGCTCGCGCACGATGCCGTCATAGGCGCGGCTCGCACCGAAGCGATAAAGGCTGAGCGCCGCATTGGCCTCCAATTCGGCGGCCAGCCGGGTCAGTTCGGCCAGCATGGTGTCGGCTTCCTCGCGTGCATGGGCCTTCATGCTCTGGGTCACCGCGGTCAGCCCGTCCTCGATGCGACGTATGTCCGGCGAGAGTGTCTGTGCCAGCGGCAGGCCGAGCATGGCGAGCGTGCGATAGGTCTCGATGTCGAGCAGGCGCTGGACGAGCGCGCCACGCCCGGCTTCGGAAAGGCTGCGGTCGACAACGAGAATGCGCGTCAACCCGTCGCCGTCCTGGCGAAAATCGGTCATCACCGTCGCCTGGCCGTTCTTGACGTCGCTGTAGCAGAGGCTGGTCAGATCGAAGAGCTGCATCGCCGCCTCGATCTCGGGACCGTCGCGGCGGATCTCCAGCCGGATGCCCGACATTAGCGGACCCGGCGCGGAAAAGCCGTCGCCGAAGGGGTGGACGAGAATTTCGCCGCCGAAGGCATCGGGCAGCGGCCCGTCCCAGAACCAGGTGGAAAATTCGGTGTGGCGCTCCCAGCGCAGCGTTCCCTGGCCCCAGGGCATGGCGTGGTGACGGGCATTGCGATCGGGCACGGTCACGCCGCGAGCACGCGACAATTCGGCAAGCGCGCTGTGATGCACCGCAGAGCCGCCGTCCATCATGAAGGCGAGTTGCACGATCACGCGTTCCGATTTCACCAGCGCATAGGGCCGCGCATGGATCTCACCCAGCGCCAGAGCCCGTTCCGGCGACACCGGAAATGCGAAACTACCCTTCCCCATCAAGTCCGTCTCCCTTTTATCATGGCTGCCTTCCTAGCAAATGCGCGGCGCAAGCGGCAGGGGGCCGGTTGACGCAAAGCGTCGAGGTGGCCCGTGTTTGCGGCATTTCGCAAAGCGGGACCCAGAAGTCACTCATTAAAACATAGCAATTCAGATATTTGTCTATTGCTGGCAATCGCGGAGTCGACAAGAATGATTCTTGAGAACGCAATCGCCATCCTCAACGCGGCTGGTCGGCGCGTCGATGCCAATTACGATATCGGCAGCACCTGTCCTGTCTGCCGAGCAATGGAGAAACCCCATGAAGCGACTTATTCCGGCAACCCTGCTTGCGCTTTCGATCGGCCTGCCCGCCTTTGCCGGCGAGGTCGGCGATTTCGAGACGAAACTGCGCGCCGCCTATGGCGACTACCGCACGGCCCTTTTCACCACCAACATGGGCAAGGCCCCGGAATCGACGGCATCGCTGGGCAAATTCGCCAAGGCCTGGTCCGCGATCGCCGCCGAGCCCGCGCCGCCGCACTATGCGGACGATGGCAAATATGCCGAAACGCTGGCCGCCGTGACCAAGATCACCGAAGCCGCGACCGCCGAAGTCGCGGCCGGAGAACTTACGAAGGCGCACGACACGCTGGAAGGCATTCGCGACCAGATCGGCGACCTGCATATCCGCAACGACATCTACAGCTTTTCCGACCGGATGAACGCCTATCACGCCCGCATGGAGGAGGTAATCGCGCTCGACCCAGCGGACGCTTCCGGCGTGCATGCCGAGGCGGCCGTCCTGAAATACCTGCTCGGCGACGTGGTCGCCCATCCGCCGAAGGAGGCCGATGCGAGCTACAATAAACTGCTCGGCGCCGTCGAGGCGAGCGTCGCGAAGCTGGAGGGCGCCTCCAAAAGCGGCGATGCCGCAGCGATCAAGGCTGCCATCGACGGGCTCAAGGCTCCCTATTCCAAGCTGTTCCTCAAGTTCGGCTGATCGCGGCGACCGGGGCTACTCGTCCCCGCGCACCGCGCCCGTTTCGCGACTGACGAAACGCAACTGGACAAATTAATTGACCAATCCCTCGACGGCTTGCTAATAAGCCGCCGAGGGAGGACGTCGTGACGGACAAGGACGAAGGGCTTTTCGCCCAGATCAGCCATAGCCGCACCGCGAGCGAAGTGGTTCAGCAGATCGAAATGCTGATCCTCGACGGCGTCTTGCGCGACGGAGACCGGCTACCGGGAGAGCGCGATCTCGCCCAGGATCTCGACGTGTCGCGACCGATTCTCCGTGAGGCGTTGAAGGAACTCGAGGCCCGCGGCCTGCTGGTTTCCCATCACGGCGGCGGTACTTATGTCGCCGACATTATCGGGCAGGTATTTTCCAAGCCGATCACCGAACTCATCTCCCGCCATGCCCGGGCGACGCGCGACTATCTCGAATATCGCCGCGAACTTGAAGGGCTGACGGCCGAACTTGCCGCCAAGCGCGCCACCGACACCGACCGGGCGCTGCTGACCCGCATCATCGCCGACATGAGACAAGCGCATGAGGGCGGCAATCCGGAAGAGGAGCTCGCCGCCGACGTCGAGTTTCACAACGCGATCGGCGAAGCGGCCCACAACATCATCCTCCTGCATACCCTGCGGGCATGTTATCGCCTGCTGTCGGAGGGCATCTTCTTTAACCGCAAGGCGGTGTTCGCGCTTGCCAATGCGCGCGAGCGCCTGCTGGAGCAGCATGTCGCCATCCACGATGCGATTCTTTCCGGCGACGGCGAGGCGGCGAAGCGTGCCGCCCAGGCGCATATCGATTTCGTCATGCAGGCGGTCGACGAAGCGACCCGCGCCGACGAATGGGGCCGGGTGGCGAAGCTTAGGCTCATTCGCCGCGACAACAATCCCCAAGGTTCACGAACCTCCCGCGGCAGCGGCCTGGACAAGACGGAGACCTCCCGATGACTGCACCTCGATCGCGCCCGCGCGTCGGCCTGTTCGCCACCTGTCTGGTCGACCTCTTCCGCCCGAACGTCGGCTTTTCCGCCGCAAAGCTGATCGAGGATTCGGGCTGCGAGGTGCATGTGCCGATGGCGCAGACCTGCTGCGGCCAGCCGGCCTATAATTCCGGCGACCGCAAGGATACACGCGCACTGGCGATCCAGGTGATCGAACTGTTCGAGGGCTATGACTATGTCGTGGCGCCGTCCGGCTCATGCGCTGCCATGCTGAAGCACCACTATCCCGAAGTCTTCAAGGGCGACGTCAAATGGGAAGAGCGCTGTCGGCGCTTCTCGGACAAGGTGTTCGAACTCGTATCCTTCCTCACCGACGTGATGTTCGTGCCCAAGGTGGACGCGACGTTCGAAGGCAGCGTCACCTATCACGACAGCTGTTCGGGGCTTCGCGAACTCGGCGTCGAGAAGCAGCCACGCAAGCTCTTGGCGACCGTCGAGGGGCTGGAGTTCAAGGAAATGGCTGGCAGCGACGTCTGCTGCGGGTTCGGCGGCACGTTCTGCGTCAAGTATTCCGACATCTCAGGCACGATCGTGTCGAAGAAGACGGCGAACATCACCGCGACCGGCGCCGACATGCTGCTCGCCGGCGACATGGGCTGTCTGATGAACATGGCCGGCAAGCTGAAGCGCGAAGGTTCGACCGTCGAGGTCCGCCACGTCGCCGAGGTGCTGGCCGGCATGACCGACGGCAAGCCGATCGCCGGCTCGGCCAAGTGAGGGATTGAGAGCCATGCAGATGACCTCCCCGCAGTTCAAGGACAACGCCGCCCGCGCGCTGCACGACCCGCAGCTTCAGAAGGCCCTGCAGAATGTCGAGAAGGGCTTCATCGCCAAGCGCGCGGCCGCGGCTGCGGCCCTGCCGGAATTCGACGCCCTGCGCGACAATGCCCGCGACATCAAGAACCATACGCTCGCCCATCTCGACCTTTATCTGGAAGCCTATGAGCAGAAGGTCACGGCCGCCGGCGGGCATGTGCACTGGGCCGAAAGCGCCGAGGATGCACGCCGCATCGTCATGGACATCTGCCGCAGGGTGAAGGCAAAGACCGTCACCAAGGGCAAGTCGATGATCACCGAGGAGATCAACCTCAACGAATTCCTGGAAGCCCAGGGCGTCGAGCCGGTCGAGACGGACCTTGGCGAGTACATCATCCAGCTGCGCGGCGAGCATCCGAGCCATATCATCGCGCCGGCCGTGCATCTCAACAAGGAACAGGTGGAGGAGGACTTTCGCCGCGTCCACACCCATCTCGACGTCGATCGCGACCTGACGGCACCGGAATCGCTGCTTTCGGAGGCGCGCGAAGTCCTGCGCAAGCGTTACTTCCAGGCCGATGTCGGGATCACCGGCGCCAACTTCCTGATCGCCGAAACCGGCTCCTCGGTGATCGTCACCAACGAGGGCAATGGCGACCTCACCCAGACGCTCGGCAAGGTGCATGTCGTGGTCGCCTCGATCGAGAAGATCGTGCCGACGCTGGAGGACTGTTCGCAGATCCTGCGCCTGCTCGCCCGCTCGGCAACCGGCCAGGACATGTCGGTCTACACCACGTTTTCGACCGGCCCGAAGCGGGCGGAAGACCCGGATGGTCCGGACGAATACCATGTCGTCCTGCTCGACAACGGCCGTACCTCCATGCTCGGCACGGAATTCCAGGAGATGCTGCGCTGCATCCGCTGCGGCGCCTGCATGAACCACTGTCCCGTCTACCACGCTGTCGGCGGCCATGCCTATGGCTCGGTCTATCCGGGGCCTATGGGCGCGGTATTGACGCCATCGCTGTTCGGTGTGGAGCAGTCGGCTCACCTGCCGAACGCCTCGACCTTCTGCGGCCGTTGCGAAAGTGTGTGCCCGATGCGCATTCCGCTGCCGAAGATGATGCGCCATTGGCGCGAGCGGGAATTCGAGCGGCATCTGACGCCGGCTTCTGCCCGCTACGGGCTGTCGGTCTGGGCCTTCTTCGCCAAGCGGCCGAAGCTCTACCGCATGGCGACCTCGCTCGCCGCCTCGATGCTGTCGCTGATCGGCGGCGCCAACAAGCGGATCTCGGCGCTGCCGCTCGCCGGCGGCTGGACGAAGTATCGCGACCTGCCCGCGCCCGAAGGTCAGACCTTCACCCAGGCCTGGGCGGCGCGTCAGGCGAAGCGGCCGGGAGCATGACCATGAACGGCAAATCCGCGATCCTTGCGAAGATCCGCGCCTCGCTGAAGGCGCCGACCGACGACGACGACCGACGTTCCGTCGTCGCCGCGCGTCTGGCGCAGGCGCCCAAGGGCATCATACCCGCGCGTGGCCAGATGCCGCCGCCCGAGCGGGTCGCGCTTTTCCGTGCCATGGCAGAAAAGTACAACGCGACCACGGAGCACATCGACGGTCTCGCAGCGCTGCCCGCCGCGGTATCGACCTACCTCAAGAGCCGCAACCTGCCGGCCGCGATCCGCATCGGCAATGATCCGCGCCTTGCCACGGCGCCCTGGACCGCAGAGGCGACCCTCGAGATCCGTCACGGCGCCTCCGACGGCCAGGATCTTGCCGCCGTCAGCCATGCCTTCGGCGCCGTCGCCGAAACCGGCACGCTTGCGCTGCTGTCCGGCCCAGACAATCCGGTGACGCTCAACTTCCTGCCCGAGCATCACATCGTCGTCGTCAGGGCCGAAGAGATAGCCGGCGACATGGAGACGATCTGGGCAAGGCTGCGCGCCGCGCAAGGCGGGTCCATGCCGCGCACGGTCAACTTCATCACCGGGCCATCGCGCTCGGCCGACATCGAACAGACCTTGCTGCTCGGCGCCCACGGCCCACGGGCGCTGCACATTGTCATTGCCGGCAACCCCTGACTGCACCGAGGACCTTCGCCGCGAGACAAGGCGGGAATAAAATGCCCTCACAATGGAACAAACTTCGGAATTTCGCGTTTGCGATTTGCATTTTCTGAACCGTTTTTCTATTGTGAGCGATATGACAAGCTACAATGACGTGTATGCAGCGCCGCGAATTGCGCTCGTCTCCACCCATGGCTATGTGGCTGCCCAGCCGCCTCTCGGCGCGGCGGATACCGGCGGTCAGGTCGTTTATGTCCTTGAACTGGCGAAGAAACTCGCCCAGCTCGGCCACAAGGTCGACATCTTCACGCGCCGGTTCGAGGACCAGCCGGAAATCGACGAGGTCGACGCCGACGTTAGGGTCATCCGCATTCCCTGCGGCGGCCGGGACTTCATTCCGAAGGAATACTTGCATCGCCATCTCAACGAGTGGAACGAGAAGGCTCTCCGTTATATCAAGCGGGAAGGCCTCTCCTATCTCTTCATCAACAGCCACTACTGGGACGCGGGCGTCGCCGGCCAGAGGCTGTCGGAAGCGCTGAACATTCCGCACATCCACACGCCCCATTCGCTCGGGCTGTGGAAGAAGCGGCAGATGGAAACCGACTATCCCGAGCGCGCCGACCGGTTCGAGGCGGAGTTCAACTTCAAGGAACGCATCCAGCACGAGCTGATCGTCTACCGCAGCTGCCAGCTGGTGGTCGCGACGACGCCGATCCAGCTCGACATGCTGATCGAGGACTATGGCCTCAGCCGCAATCGGGTGCACATGATCCCGCCCGGCTATGACGACAACCGTTTCTATCCCGTATCGGAAGCCTCGCGCCAGATGATCCGCCAGCGGCTCGGCTTCGAGGGCAAGGTGGTGATGGCGCTCGGCCGGCTTGCCACCAACAAGGGCTACGACCTGTTGATCGACGGCTTTTCCGTACTGGCCAGCCGTGTGCCAGATGCCCGCCTGCGGCTCGCGCTCGGCGGCGAAAACCTCGACCCGCAGGAGCAGGGCATTCTCGACGGGCTGAAGAGGCAGGTCGCCGATCTCGGCCTTGCCGACCGCGTCGAATTCACCGGCTTCATAGCGGACGAGGAACTGCCGGATTACTACCGCGCCGCCGATCTCTTCGTGCTGTCGAGCCGCTATGAGCCGTTCGGCATGACGGCGATCGAGGCCATGGCGAGCGGCACACCAACCATTGTCACGATCCATGGGGGACTGTTCCGCGCGGTCAGCTACGGCCGTCACGCACTCTATGCCGATCCCTTCGACAAGGAGGATCTCGGCATCACCATGATGAAGCCGTTCCGCCATCCGCGTTTGCGGGACCGGCTGTCGCGCATGGGGGCCCACAAGGCTAGAAGCCTGTTCACCTGGACCGGCATCGCGCAGCAACTGGTCGCGCTGGTCGAAGGCCGGCCGGTGGCACAGGCGCTCGAAGAGTCCGATTGGGCGGAACCATGGAACGACGGCGATTGAAACCGGTCAGGCTGTTCTCCTCCGACCTTGACGGGACGCTCGCGGGCAATCGCGACGCGTCGCGGCGTTTCGCGGCGTTCTGGCAGGGGCTTGACGTCAGGACCCGGCCGCTGCTGGTCTATAATAGCGGTCGTCTGGTCGACGACATCCTGTCGTTCATCGATGAGGAAGGTCTTCCGCCGGCCGACCTGCTGATCGGCGGCGTTGGTACGATGATGGCAACTGACGCCTCGGGTGGATTGGAGGCCGAATATGCCGACTTCATCGGCGGCGATTATGACGCGGCCGGCATAGCGGGCCTGGTGAGCGACTTTCCAGGATTGGAACGGCAGCCTGACCGCTATCAGCATGATCACAAGTCCAGCTGGTATCTGCATGATGCCACACGGGAGCGACTGGCAGAACTCGAAGAACGCATCGTCGTCGCCGGCCATCAGGTCAAGATCGTCTATTCGAGCGACCGCGATCTCGACATTCTCCCTGCCAATGCCGACAAGGGCAATGCGCTCGTCTGGCTCAGCCGCAAGCTCGACGTGCGGCTGGACGAGATCGTCGTTGCCGGCGATACGGGCAATGACACCGACATGTTCCTGCTCGACGGGGTGCGAGGCATCATCCCGGCCAACGGACGCGACGAACTGAGGCTGCGCTTTGCCGGCGAGAATCGGGTGTATCAGGCAATTGGCCGCGAGGCCGACGGCGTGATCGAGGGCTTGCGCCACTGGCTCGGCCACCTGCCCGCCGTGGCCTGACCAAAATCGGATATTTCCGCCGAAATCCTTGACGGAACGGCACGGGCTCACAAAATTGTCGGGAAGCAAGCGCTGTCGTGGATAGACTGCCCGTGCAGCCGCGAATCAGCATAGTCTTTCTTAATTAGAAGAGTGAGGTGTTTGCAACCTTGAGCATGATGAGCCGGATAGCGTCCGACGTTCAATTGATGCTGCGGCGCCCGCCCCGCCAGCAATATGCGGCCCTGTGCTTTCGCAAGCGCAAGAAACAGGCCGTGCTGGAAGTCCTGCTCGTGACCAGCCGGGACACCGGCCGCTGGGTGATTCCCAAGGGTTGGCCGATGCGGGGCAAGAAGTCCCATCTGGTCGCCGAGCGCGAGGCTTACGAAGAGGCGGGCGTCAAAGGCAATGTCTCGCGTGAGCCGATCGGCTATTACACTTACCACAAGGGCATGAATGACGGGCTGAAGGTCGCCTGCCGCGTCCAGGTGCATGCACTCGAGGTCAAGGAACTGCTGAAGGACTTTCCGGAAAAGGGAACCCGCCGGCTGGAATGGGTCAGTTGCGAGGAGGCCGCGGCCCGGGTGCAGGAACCGGAACTGAAGGTGCTGTTCCATGTCTTCGCCCAGAAACTGCTGAACGGCGCCCTCCCACCCGGCCAATTGCCGGAAACACCCTGACGCACTTCGCGCCCTTCCGTCTTGAATGCCGTGGCCATTGGCCCTAAACGGATTTGGCTTCAAACGCCTACCGTTCACGAAAACCCTTGGCTCGACGGCCGCGCCTGTCGCAGCAGGAGACGTTGCCGTCATGGCAAAACCGCCACCGACCCTGGTCAAGCCGACGCTCGACAAGGACCTGGACAAGATCGCCTATGCCGAGGCCGCGGCGCAGCAGGTCTGGCGCGGGGCGCTGCCGGTCGGCATCGGATTGGTCTTTCTCATCCTCGCCACGCTGTTTGCCAGCTTCTACGTCAGCAACCAGCCGGGCGCGATCGTGATCATCACCGCAGCGGCCGTCGGCGCCTACATGGCGATGAACATCGGTGCCAATGACGTGACCAACAATGTCGGCGCGGCAGTCGGGGCGCGGGCCATCTCCATGCCCGGCGCACTGATGCTCGCCGCCGTCTTCGAGATCGCCGGCGCCCTGATCGCCGGCGGCGACGTGATCGATACCATTTCGGAAGGCATCCTCGATCCCGACATCGTCAGCCATCCGCAAGTCTTCTCGTTGGCGATGATGGCGGCGCTGCTCGCCTCCTCGCTATGGCTCAACTTCGCCACCTGGACCAACTCGCCCGTATCAACGACCCATTCGATCGTCGGCGCCGTCATGGGTGCCGGCATCGCGGCCGCCGGGCTTTCATCCGTCAACTGGAGTATCATGGCGAGCATCACCGCCAGCTGGATGCTGTCGCCGCTGCTCGGCGGGGCAATTGCCGCCCTGATCCTCTACTTCATCAAGGACTTCATCGTCTATCGCCCCGACAAGATCGTGGCGGCGCGGCGCTGGCTTCCCGTCCTGATCGCCGTCATGGCCGGCGCCTTCACCAGCTACCTGACCATGAAGGGCATCGGACAGGTGTTCGAAGTCGGCATGACGACGGCCATGTTGAGCGGTCTCGGGGTCGGGCTCCTCACCTGGATCGGCAGCGTCCCGCTGATCCGGCGGCAGTCGGAGGGGCTTGAAAACCGCAACCAGTCGCTGCGCAAGCTGTTTCGCCTTCCGCTGGTCTTTTCGGCCGCGCTGCTCTCCTTCGCCCATGGCGCCAACGACGTGGCCAACGCGATCGGGCCGCTGGCCGCGATCGTTCAGGCGGCGCGCGCGGAGACGGTCGGGACGGTCGTCGCGGCACCGACCTGGGTGACGATCATCGGTGCGCTCGGCATTTCCGCCGGTCTCCTGCTGTTCGGCCCCAAGCTGATCCGGCTGGTCGGCTCGCAGATCACCAAGCTCAATCCGATGCGCGCCTTCAGCGTCGCTCTCTCCGCCGCCGTGACCGTGATCATCGCCTCGTGGTTCGGCCTGCCGGTCAGTTCCACGCATATCGCCGTCGGGGCCGTGTTCGGCGTCGGCTTCTTCCGCGAGTGGTACACGCGCAATTCGAAGCGGCGCATCGCCTATATGCGCATGAAGGCCGACCACTGGCAGATCGAGGACACGCGCGACCGCAATCCCGACGAGATGCGCCGGCGCTACCTCGTCCGCCGCTCGCATTTCATGACCATCATCGCCGCCTGGATCATTACCGTTCCGGCATCGGCCGCTCTTGCGGCGTTTCTCTACTGGGCTATGTACTTGCTCTTCCTTTAAGGCCAAGACGGACATGCGCGCGAACTACCGGATGCAAAGGCTCTACCTCGAGGCAAACCTCGGACCGACTGCAGCGGTCGAGGCCAGCGTCGAACAGTTCAACTACCTCGCCAATGTCCTGCGCCTGCAGGATGGCGCCGAGATCCTGGCGTTCAACGGCCGCGACGGCGAATGGAAGACGACGCTTTCCTTTCCGACCCGCAAGAAGATCCTGCTCACGCCGATCGAACAGACGCGCCCGCAGCCGGAGGACTGCGACCTGCAATTCCTGTTCGCGCCGCTCAAGGTCGGGCGGATGGATTATCTGGTGCAGAAAGCGGTCGAGATGGGCGCCGGCCTGCTGCAGCCGGTGATGACCCAGCACGTGCAGGGAAAGATCACCAGCCTGGAGCGGCTGCAGGCCAATGCGATCGAGGCGGCCGAGCAATGCGGCGTGCTGGCGATCCCGAAGGTTGCGGCGCCGCAGAAGCTCAAGGACCTGCTGGAACGGTGGCCCGCCGAGCGGCGCATGATCTTCTGCGACGAGGACAGCGAGACGAACAATCCCCTGCCAGCCTTGTCGCGGATCGAGGAACGGCGGCTGGCGCTGCTGGTCGGGCCGGAAGGCGGCTTTTCCGACGACGAACGGCTTCTGTTGCGCTCCCTTCCCTTCGTCACCGCCATCCCGCTCGGACCCCGTATCCTCAGGGCCGACACGGCAGCCGTGGCGGCGCTCGCCGTGGTTCAGGCGGCGATCGGCGACTGGCATTAGAAGCCCCTTCGCGTCCATTGAGACATTGGTGGGAAACTCGCGCAGACGGCATTTTTTTGACCGGCTTTTAAGAGATTTTCACTTGCGCCGCCCCAAAATCCGGTCCAATCACCTTGCCTTATGGGCCGGTGCGCGTGCCGGCGACGCCAAACAAGGTTTGATCCATGGCTCGTGATACCACCGACGATACGCCTCTCACTTCCGTTTCTCAGATGGCGGACTACCTTGCAGGTGGTTGCAAGCCGAAAGAGGCGTTCCGCATCGGTACGGAGCACGAGAAATTCGCCTTCTTCCGCACCGACAACAGCCCCGTTCCCTATTTCGGCGAGGCCGGCATCCGCGCATTGCTGCTCGGCATGCAGGAGAAGACCGGCTGGGAGCCGATCATGGACGGCGAAAACATCATCGGGCTTGCCGAGGCCCACGGCATGGGCGCCATCTCGATCGAGCCGGGCGGGCAGTTCGAGCTTTCGGGCGCACCGGTCGAAACACTGCACGACACCTGCCGGGAATCGAACCAGCATCTGGCCGCCGTGCGCGACGTGGCGGAACCGATGGGCATCCGCTTCCTCGGCATTGGCGGCAGCCCGAAATGGACGCTCGCCGAGACGCCGCGCATGCCGAAATCGCGCTACGAGATCATGACGCGCTACATGCCGAAGGTCGGCAGCCACGGCCTCGACATGATGTACCGCACCTGCACCATCCAGGTGAACCTAGATTTCTCCTCGGAAGCCGACATGCGCCGCAAGATGCGGGTCGGCATGAAGCTGCAGCCGCTCGCCACCGCCCTCTTCGCCGCCTCGCCCTTCACCGAGGGCAAGCCGAATGGGCTTTTGTCCTGGCGCGGCGAGATCTGGCGCGACACCGACAATGCGCGCGCCGGCATCCTGCCCTTTTCGCTCGATGACGATTTCGGCTTTGCCGACTATGTCGAATGGGCGCTCGACGTGCCGATGTATTTCATCGTGCGCGACGGCCGCTATCACGACTGCACCCACGTGACGTTCCGTCAGTTCATGACCGGCGCGCTGAAGGGCGAAGTGACGGCCTGGGAACCGACGCTGGGCGACTGGACAAATCATCTTTCGACGCTCTTCCCCGACGTGCGGCTCAAGCGCTTCCTCGAAATGCGCGGCGCCGATGGGGGGCCGTGGCGGCGCATCTGTGCGCTTCCCGCCTTCTGGGTCGGGCTGCTGTATGACGACGCTGCGCTCGAAGCCGCCGACCAGATAACGGCCGGCTGGAGCTTCGCCGAAGTCAATGCACTTCGCGATGCCGTGCCGGCCAAGGGCCTCAAGGCCGAGATCGCCGGCCGTTCGCTTCTCGACGTGGCCCGCGACGTGGTCTCGCTCTCACGCCAGGGGCTCAAGAGCCGCGCCCGCCTCAACGGTGAAGGCCAGGACGAGAGCGTCTTCCTCGCCCCGCTCGACGAGGTGATCGCCAAGAAGTCGACGCTCGCCGACGACCTGCTTTCGCTCTACAACGGGCGATGGAACGGCGCGGTGGAGCACGTGTTCGACGAATACCAATACTGACACGTCTCGGCCGGAAAACGCCTGCCTGTTTCTCCCATTCCCGGCGGCTGGGAAGCTGCGGAAAAAGCGGTTTGCGCCCGGCCTTTTCCGGATATAGTGCGTCGAACCGCTTTGCGAGCACGGAGAAGGACGCCGATGTTGCCACTTTTTGATATGATGCTTCGTGCTCAGAACGGAACGGCCATGGAGGCCATGGCCAGCCAGTTCAACCTGGCCCAGGAACAGGTGACCAAGGCTATGGCGGCGCTGATGCCGGCCTTTTCCTCGGGCTTCAAGCGCAATACCGCCAACCCTTACGACTTCTCCTCCCTGATCGGCGCCATGGCCTCGGGCGGTTATGCCAAGTATTTCGAGGACATGAGCAAGGCGTTTACCCCGCAGGGGATCGCCGACGGCAACCAGGTGCTGGAAAAGCTGTTTGGCTCCAAGGAAGTGTCGCGCGCGATCGCCGCCCAGGCCGCCCAGTTTACCGGCGTCGGCCAGGAAGTGCTGAAGCAGATGCTGCCGGTCATGGCCGATGCGATCATGGGCGGCCTGTTCAAACAGACGACCGGGCAGATGGCCGAAACCAATCCGTTTGCCGGCACGCCGATGGGCGCTATGATGCAGCAATGGCTGGAGAGCACCGGCTTTCAGCCCAAGCCGGCGCCGAAGCAGCCGAACATCTTCGACAACCCCTTCACCAAGGCCTTCCAGGACATGATGGGCGCGGCCCAGAAGCCGCAGACGGCGGCGGCCGCCAACCCGTTCTTCGACAATCCCTTCGCTAAGTCCTTCCAGGACATGATGACTGGCTCCTATGGCGCGCCGGCCGGCGGGGCCGCCGCCAAGGAAGCTCCAAAGCCCGAAGCCGAGGCGCCGCCTGCGGCAAAGATGGCGGAAATCATGAACGCCATGTTCGACAGCGGGCTGGAGGTTCAGAAGAACTACCAGAAGAGCATGGAGCAGATCTTCGACAGCTATTTCGCCGCCAACGCGCAGAAGCCGCAACCGGCTTCGGACGAGGCGCCGGAAGAACCGAAGGCCTGACGGCCGAGAACCTTATCTGGGATGTGAAAAGGGCGGCCCCGGGCCGCCCTTTTCCGTTTCTGGTGCCTGGCTTTACTTCCAGGCCGCTCAGAACTCTTCCCAGTTTTCGGCGCTCTTGTTGCCGGCCGGCGAAGCGGGCTTGCCGAAGCCAGAGGAGAGCTTGTCGAGAAGGGCCTTGGCCGGCGAGGAGATCGCCCGGTTGGCCGGACCGGCCGGTGCGACCCGTGGTGCGAGAGGCTTGACGGGGGCGACCGGCTGGACCGTGCTGAACGTCCGGTCCGCCATCGAGAAGCTCTTGTCGCGCATGTCGGCGAATTTTCCTGCCGTCGATACCGCGCCCTTGTCGACGATGAACTGGCCGACGAGACTGGACAGGGCTTCCGCGTCACGCACAAGGCCCGCCATTTCGGCATTGGTCTGTTCGGCGGCGCGGGCGTTCTGTTGCGTCACGTCCTCCATCCGGGTGACGGCGGAGGTGACCTCCTTCAGACCCGTCGACTGTTCGCGGGCAGCGCCGGCGATCGAGTGGATGTGGTCGCCGATCTGCACCACCTGGCCGGCGATCGACGACAGGACCTCGCCCGTCTGCTTGACCAGGCCGACACCCGCGGCGACCTCCTCACCCGACTTGGTGATCAGCGACTTGATGTCCTTGGCGGCATTGGAGGAACGCTGCGCCAGTTCACGCACTTCCTGGGCGACGACTGCAAAGCCCTTGCCGGCTTCACCGGCACGCGCGGCCTCGACACCGGCGTTCAGCGCCAGAAGATTGGTTTGGAAGGCGATCTCGTCGATCACATTGATGATCTTGGAGATTTCACTGGAGGCATTCTCGATCCGCTCCATCGCATGGACCGCGCCACCGACGATCTCGCCGGAACGATCGGAATGGACGCGCGCCTCGCTGGCGAGCCGCGACGCGGTCTCTGCCTTTTCCCTCGATTGGTGGATCGCATCCATGATCTGCCGCACCGCGGTCGAGGTTTCCTCCAGTGCCGCGGCCTGCTCCTCGCTGCGCTTGGACAGATCCGAGGTGGAAGAGCCGACCTTGCCGCTCTTGCGATTGATCTCGGCGACATTGCCGTGAACGGCAGATACGGTCTGCGACAGGCGCTCAAGCGACGCGTTGAAATCAACGCGCAGCCGGTCGAGCCCGCTGCTGGCGAAGGGCTTGTCGATCGTCGCGGTCAGGTCGCCGCTCGCCAGCCGCTGTAAGGCCGCGCCGAGGATTTCCACCGTATTGGTCAGCCGCGCCTGTTCGGCGGCCTTTTCGGCGTCACGCGCGCGGCGCTCTTCCTCACCGGCCGATCGACGGTGCTCGGTCTCGGCCTCCAGTTCACGCTTGGTAATCTCCGCCTGACGGAACACTGCGACGGAGCGGGCCATGTCGCCGATCTCGTCATTGCGCGTTTCGCCTTCGAGGGCGATGTCCGTATTGCCGCCGGCGAGTTGCTCCATGGACTCCACCAGTGTCGAGATCGGTCGTGTCAGCGTGCGCGAATAGGCGACGGCGACGACGGAGCCGATGGTGATCAACAGCAGGCCGAAGCCGATGGAGGCGAGGGCGTTCGACCACAGATCGCCGTTCACCTCCGCTTCGGAGATCAGGGCGATCACGGCAAACCGCGCGCCGCCGAATTCGAGCGGCGATGTGGCGGCAAATGCGTCGATCGACCGATAGCCGGAGATCGATCCCAAAGCTTCACGTCCGGCCATGGCCTCGCTCACCAGCGGCGTGTCGACCTTGGCGGTCAGGGCATCGTTTTCCGGCGTGTGGGCGCTGTCATTGATCACCAGGCCGCCGGCATTGACGAGAATGGTCTCGCCGGTTTCACCGAGCCCCTTCTTGTTGGCATAGAGCGTGTTGAAGCGATCGTTCGGCAGCTGGTATGCCAGGACGCCGATCGTGTGCCCGTTCTGCTGGATCGGTGTCGCGACGAAAGCGGCCGTCGCCCCCTTGGACGGCGCATAGGCCTCGAAGTCGGACATGGAAACCGTGCCGGCTTCGGCCTTCAGCGCCGTCTGGAAGACCTGGGCAAGGCCGCTGCCCTTATAAGGCCCGCTTACAAGATTGGTGCCGAAATCCCTTTGCTTCATCGCCGAATAGACGATGGTGCCGGCGGGGTTGATCACGAACAGATCGCGGTAGCCCTGCGCCTGCAGATGCTTCACGAAGCCGGCATGATACTGTTTGTGGGCACGGTCATAGGCATCCTTCTTGGCGGTATCGAGCTTGTACTTCTCGCCCTCGGGATTGGGATTGCCGTCGATGTAGCGGGCATGCAGTTCCTTGAGAGGGTCGTCGCCGAGAAAGTTCATGGCGCCGGAAAAGCCGTAAAAGGCCTGCTGGGTGGTGAAGCTCGAAGACAGCGCCGACATGTCGAGTCGGATGCTGTCCAGATAGCCCCGTGCCTCGTTGCGCCGGCCGTCGGCGGTGGCCTCCAGCTTCTGGTAGACCTGATCGGTCAGGATGCGGGATTCGAGATAGAAATTGATCGCCATCGAGGCGCTCAAGGAGACGAAGGCGAAGAGCGCCGCCGCAAGCGGCAGCTTCCTGGAAAGGCGCATGTCAAAGGCTCCGCGGAAAATCCGAATGGCTGCTTTGCCGCCATGGTTCCAGAGGTGCGTTAGCAAGGCGTTACCATCCCATGCCAAGCCTGTGGACAGCGGCGGTTTTCCGGGGGCGAACGCGAAAAAAAATGCCCGGCATGGCGGACCATGACCGGGCAAGCGGCAGGGCTCATTGGCTATCACCCTGCGGGGATGGAAGGCGGGCTCAGTCGACGGTCAAGCCGTGAAGCGCGCGCCGCGAGCGGTTGCGGGCGGAGCGCGACAGCAGTTGCGAAGGATCGTCCGCGATGCCGGAAGCCTTGAGGATCTGCTCGACATCGAAACGGCAAAGGCCGATGTCCCGCAGCTGGAAGTCATCAAGGTCGGCAAGGCGGTTCGCAGCGCGTCGGTTGCGGATGGCACGCCAGACGGACTTCACGTGCGCTGTCGCCGCGAAGAAGCGCGTGACCAGAGCCTCCCGCGGTTCGGCGATATCGAGTTCGATCATCCGTTCGGTCGTGCGCATGGCTTTATCCTTTCGATCGGCACGAGTATGGCCTGCCCTTGTCGCGGAGCGGCAAGGGATGAACCGGGTGTGGCCGGCAGCGCACAAGGGCGCGGTCGGTGTCTGCTGATTTGCAGCCTCACAATGCGGAAACGGTATTGATCAGTCCAACGAATGTTTCTAATAGTTAGCATCAATCGTTCTTATGGATGTCTCCCATGTCGGCTCCCCTCGATATTGACCAGTTGCAGACCTTCGTCGCCATTGTCGACACCGGCAGCTTCACCAAGGCCGCCGGCCGGGTGTTCAAGACACAGTCGGCCGTGTCGATGCAGATGCGACGGCTGGAGGAGCGGATCGGCAAGCAGCTGTTCATCAAGGACGGCCGTGGCAACCGCCTTTCGGCCGAGGGCGACAAGCTGTTGAACTATGCCCGGCGGATCATCCGACTGAATTCGGAGGCGATTGCCGCCTTCGACGACAATCGCCTGGAGGGCACGCTTCGGATCGGCACGCCGGACGATTATGCCGACCGCTACATGCCCGAGATCATCGGCCGCTTCGCCAAGACCCATCCGAATGTCGAGCTCTACATCGTCTGCGAGCCGTCGGTCGACCTGGCGGAGAAGATGGCGAAAGGCGAGCTCGACATCGCACTGGTCACCCACAATCCGCAGCTGAGAACCTCGGATGTGGTGCGCACCGAGCCGCTCTGCTGGGTCGGCTCCGCCAACCATCCGCTGAAGGACGACGCGCCGGTGCCGCTTGCGGTCGGCCGGCGCGACTGTCAATGGCGCCAGCTCGCCTGCTCGGCCCTCGATGCGGACGGCCGCGACTACCAGATCCTGTTCACCAGCTGGTCGTCGACGGTGGTCGCCGCCGCCGTGCTGGCTGGCATGGCCGTCTCGATCCTGCCGGAATCGGCGCTGAGGACCGGCATGAAGGTGCTGACCCAGAATGACGGTTTCCCGCCGCTTCCGCCGGTACAGATCGGACTGATGAAGCGGCCTGGGCTTTCCACCTCGCTGATGAACGCGATCACCGACCACATCTCGGCCTGCCTCGACAATATCACGCCGAGCTCGGTGGAGGATGACCTGGAAAGCGACGTGAAGGCGCTGCCGCGCTATTATCCGCGTCTGCGGGCTGGAAACCTGATGCCGGGCTGGTGAGACCGGCAAGCGCTTTGCTGTCGCAACGACACTCTCATTCGGCAAAGATGGTGGCGTGGATGCTGCGCTTCCATTCGTCGAGAATACGGCGCGCCATCTTGTCGTCGGCGATCATGGCGCGGCGGACGACCGCTCCGGTCAGATAGACGAACAGCAGGACACGCGTTTCCAGATCGATCTTGCTGCCTTCGGGCAGCAGCGGGCGGAAGATGTCGCAGAGTATGCGCGTCAGTCGCGTCTGATGGTCGGAATTCAGCCGCTGCAGATCCGCGTCCGAGATCGCCGCGAGCCATACGGGCAAATAGATCGGATCGTCGCGGAAGGTGGTGTAGAAGGCGTCCACCGCAGACCCCATCAGCGCCTCCGCCTCGGCGAGCGAGGCGACCGCCGAGAAGACGCGCTCGGCTCCGGTTTCGACGCGCGCCGTGTGCCGGTCGTGCAGGGCCCGGATGATCGCAGCCTTTTCCGGAAAGAACTGGTAGAGGGAACCAATCGGGACGCGAGCCCTCGCGGCCAAATCCGTCATCTTGAGCCTGGCGACGCCCTGTTCGGCGACGAGCGCCGTTGCGGCCTCGAGAATCTGATCCAGACGCTGGATGCTGCGCTCCTGCTGCGGCTTCTTGCGCAATTGCAGGCGCCCGTCTGGCTTCTTGATGCTCATATCCCCCACCTTGGAACCGACAGCCCGCAAATGTGCCGGCCAGCGCAGCTACACGCGCTTGTATTCCCATTCCTCTAAAAGGAAAGATCGGATTTTATCGATACCTGAAAAGGCCCGGAAAAGCACGCCAGTCGGAAATAGGGCCGGCGCCTCGGTTGTCCAAGGCGCCGGCCCAATTCTGTTTCATTTGTGCTTCCTCAAGCACGGACATTGCCGTCCCTGAGAACGACCGTCGAACCGCGATCAGGCGATGTCGAAGCGGTCCGCGTTCATCACCTTGGTCCAGGCGGCGACGAAGTCCGCCACGAACTTTTCCTTGTTGTCGTCCTGGGCATAGACTTCCGCATAGGCACGCAGGATCGAGTTCGAGCCGAGCACGAGATCGACGCGGGAGGCCGTGTACTTGGTCGCGCCAGACTTGCGGTCGCGGATGTCATAGGAGTTGCTGCCGGTCGGGACCCAGGTATAGGCCATGTCCGTCAGGGTGGTGAAGAAGTCGGTGGTGAGCGCGCCAACACGGTCGGTGAATACGCCGTGCGCGGTGCCGCCGTAGTTCGTTCCGAGCACGCGCATGCCGCCGATGAGCACGGTCAGTTCCGGGGCGGTGAGCCCCATCAGCTGGGCGCGGTCGAGCAGCATTTCCTCGGGGCTGACGACATAGTCCTTCTTCTGCCAATTGCGGAAACCGTCGGCGAGCGGCTCGAGCACGGCAAAGCCGTCGGCATCGGTCTGCTCGGCGGTGGCGTCGCCACGGCCCGGCACGAAGGGGACCTCGACATCGAAACCGGCCGCCTTTGCCGCCAGTTCGACGCCGACATTGCCGGCCAGAACGATGACGTCGGCAAGGCTTGCGCCGGTCTTAGCGGCGATGCCTTCGAGGACCGAAAGGACCTTGGCGAGGCGAGCCGGCTCATTGCCTTCCCAGTCCTTCTGCGGGGCGAGGCGAATGCGGGCACCATTGGCGCCGCCGCGCTTGTCGGAGCCGCGGAAGGTGCGGGCGCTGTCCCAGGCGGTGGAGACCATTTCGGCGATGGTGAGACCGCTGTTGATGATCTTCGCCTTGACCGCGACGACGTCGTAATCCGTGCGGCCAGCCGGGATCGGATCCTGCCAGATCAGGTCTTCGGCGGGGACGTCAGGGCCGAAATAGCGCGACTTCGGACCGACGTCGCGGTGGGTCAGCTTGAACCAGGCGCGGGCGAAGACGTCCGAGAAGTAGTCCTGGTCGTCCTTGAACTTCAGCGAAATCTCGCGGTAGATCGGATCGACCCGAAGCGCCATGTCGGCATCGGTCATCATCGGGTTGCGGCGGATCGACGGATCCTCGACGTCGACCGGACGGTCCTGTTCGGCGATGGCGATCGGCTCCCACTGGTGCGCGCCGGCCGGGCTGGTCACCAGATGCCATTCATGCTCGAACAGCATCTTGAAGAAGCCGTTGTCCCACTTCGTCGGCTCGCTGGTCCAGGCGCCCTCGAGGCCGGACACCACGGTATCGCGGCCGATGCCGCGGCCGTGGGTGTTGATCCAGCCGAGGCCCTGGAATTCGGGGCCGGCGGCTTCCGGATCGGGGCTGAGATTGGCCGGGTTACCATTGCCATGGCACTTGCCAATGGTGTGGCCGCCGGCGGTCAGCGCCACGGTTTCCTCGTCATTCATGCCCATGCGGGCGAAGGTTTCGCGCATCTGAAGTGCGGTCGCCTGCGGATCGGACTTGCCGTTGACGCCTTCCGGGTTGACGTAGATGAGGCCCATCTGCACAGCGGCAAGCGGGTTTTCCAGGGTTTCCGGCTTGGTCACATCGCCATAGCGGCCGTCGCTCGGCGCCAGCCATTCCTTCTCATCGCCCCAATAGGTGTCCTTTTCCGGATGCCAGATGTCTTCGCGGCCGAACGCAAAACCAAAGGTCTTCAGGCCGGCAACGTCGTAGGCCATGGTGCCGGCGAGCGCGATCAGGTCGGCCCAGGAGATCTTGTTGCCGTACTTCTTCTTGATCGGCCACAGCAGGCGGCGACCCTTGTCGGTGTTGACATTGTCCGGCCACGAGTTGAGCGGCGCAAAACGCTGGTTGCCGGTGTTGGCACCGCCACGGCCGTCGGTGACGCGGTAGGAGCCGGCGGCGTGCCAGGTGACGCGGGCCATCATGCCGACATAGGAACCCCAGTCGGCCGGCCACCATTCCTGGCTGTCCAGCATCAGCGCGCGCAGATCGGCCTTGAGCGCCTCGACGTCGAGCTTCTTCAGCTCTTCGCGATAGTTGAAGCCCGGCCCCAGCGGATTGGTCTTGGTGTCGTGCTGGTGAAGGATGTCGAGGTTCAGCGCATTCGGCCACCAGTCCATGACGGATTTGCCCATGGCGGTGTTGCCGCCATGCATGACCGGACATTTGCCGGTCGATTTCACGTGCTCATTCATACTGGCCTCCTGTTTTTCGTAAAAACGAGTGAACTGGCGCCACATTCGCCGAGAAGTTCCATAATTTCCAATTGTATTTCTTTTGTTTTTCGATAAGATTTTCCTATCATGATTAGCATTCGTCAACTGCGCTATTTTGAGGCACTTGCCACCACCCTGCATTTCGGCCGGGCCGCCGAAATGGTGCATGTCAGCCAGCCGGCGCTGTCAGCACAGATCAAGGAAATGGAAAAAAACCTCGGGGTAAAACTGGTGGAGCGGACCCGCTCCAACACGCTGCTCACCGCCAAGGGCCACGAGGTTCTGGCCCATGCACGTACCGTGCTGGCGGCGGTCGATCGCCTGGAGGAAGCCGCCCGACGCTCGTCCGGCACGTTGGAGGGATTGCTCAGGCTCGGCATCATTCCGACGGTCGCGCCCTATCTCGTGCCGAAGATGGTTCCCCATCTCCGGCGCGAACACCCGCTGATCGAAATCGAGTTGAAGGAGGCGGTTACCGACCGGCTGCTCGGCGACCTGGCCGAGGGCAGGCTGGACGCGATCATTGCCGCCATCCCGATCGAGATGGACAGCGTCGTGGCAAAAAGCCTGTTCGTCGACCGGTTCTACATGGCGATGTCGGCCAATGAGAGCGACGTCCTGCTGTCGCAGATGACCGAGACCGAGGTCGATCCCGACCGCCTGCTGCTGTTGGAGGAGGGCCATTGCCTGCGCGAACAGGCGCTGTCGGTCTGCAAGTCGGCGAGCAAGCGGAGCCTCGTCAATTTCGGCGCCACCTCGATGACCACGCTCTTGCAGATGGTGTCGAACGACATGGGCATGACGCTGATCCCGGAACTGGCGATCGAGACGGAGACGGCGCGCACGCCGATCCGCATCGTGCCCTTTACGGAACCCGCGCCAAGCCGGGAGATCGGGTTGATCTGGCGTCGTTCAAGCCCGCGCCGGGCCGACATGGAGGCCCTGGCCGACGCGATCATCACCAGCCGCCAGAAAGCGATCGCGCCCCGGCTTGCAAACCAGCTGTCCGGCAATGCCCGGTTATAAGGAAATCGCGGTTATCGGATAACTCGGCGCGCACCAACCTGCCCATTTTTGGGCTGAGCACCCTAACCCACCGCCAAAGCGAGCAGGCTTCGTTGCGACAGCTCAGAAAAACAGCCTAAGGTCCGGCCTGCCAAATGACCTTCGGAGGAAACATGCGTTCGGCGTCGGGTTCACAACTGCCTTCCACACGGCTCAGCGCGGTCGTCTGCGCCCTTGCCCTCTGCCTTGCTCCCCTGTCACCGGCTTTGGCCGACGAGGCCGAGGTCGACCAGCAGATCGACAACCTGCTCGGCGATCATGCCATCTTCAAGACCGCGATTCTGGACCTGCAGGAACGCGTCGCCAACGAGGATTCCATCGCGTTCTCCGCCTTCGTCGACTATCCGATCTCCGTGACCGTCAACGGTGAGCGCCAGACGATCCGGTCGGCGGAGGAATTCGAGCCGCTCTACCACGACATCGTCACGCCCGAGATCGCCGATGTGATCGTCAACCAGGATTACGGCAGCCTGTTCGTCAACGGCGACGGCGTCATGTTCGGCGACGGCCAGGTGTGGATGAACGGCATCTGCCTCGATGATGCCTGCAGTGAGATGGAAGCCCGGATCATCACCCTCCAGGCAGCCGAATAGAAGGCGGTCCTGGAGCATTGAATGACAAGAGGCGGCGCGGAAATCCCCGCCGCCCCCTGTCTTGGCATGATGATCCTGTCGATCAGGCGAGATCGAGCACGATGCGGCCGTCGATCTTGCCCGCTTCCATGCGATGGAAGATGTCGTTGATGTTCTCGATCTTGTCCCACGAGAAGTGCGAGGCAACCTTGCCCTCGCCGGCGAACACCAGCGATTCCTCGAGATCCTGACGCGTGCCAACGATCGAGCCGCGCACCGTGATGCGCTTCAGCACGGTTTCAAACACCGGCAGGGAGATGAAGCCCGGCGGCAGGCCGACCAGAGCCATCGTGCCCTTGGAGCGCAGGAAGCCATAGGCCTGTTCCATCGCCTTGGGCGAGACGGCGGTGACGAGCGCGCCGTGCACGCCGCCGGTCGCCTTCTGCACCTGTTCGATGGCGTCCTTGGCCGTGCCGTTGACGACGACATCGGCGCCGAGATCCTTGGCGAGCTTCAGCTTGTCATCGAAAATATCGGCGGCGACCACGTGCATGCCCATGGCCTTGGCATATTGCACGGCCATGTGGCCAAGCCCGCCGATGCCGGAGATGATCACCCATTCGCCGGGGCGCACTTCGGTTTCCTTCAGGCCCTTGTAGACGGTGACGCCGGCGCAGAGCACCGGAGCGGCCGCGCCGAATTCCAGATTGTCCGGCAGGCGGCCGACAAAATCCGGGTCGGCAAGGCCATATTGGGCAAAGGTGCCGTTGACCGAATAGCCGGTGTTCTGCTGGCTGCCGCAGAGCGTTTCCCAACCGGTGCGGCACGGCGAGCAGCAGCCGCAGGCGGTGTGCAGCCACGGAACGCCGACACGGTCGCCTTCCTTGATACGCGAAACGCCGGCACCGAGCTTGGCGACATAGCCGACGCCTTCGTGACCGGGGATGAAGGGCGGGTTCGGCTTGACCGGCCAGTCGCCGTTGGCAGCGTGCAGGTCGGTATGGCAAACGCCGGTTGCCTCATACTTGACGAGGATCTGGCCCGGACCCGGTTCCGGGATCGCCCATTCCTCAATTTCCAGCGGCTTGCCGAATTCACGGACGACGGCGGCTTTCATCGTTTGAGCCATGCGGGTCTCCTCTCTTGGTGTCAAAGTCGGACGCGGCCGGCGCCAAGCGGGTCGGCCAAACTCGCGGGCAGGTTACACGTCTAAGACGAAGTGAAATTGACACGCATCAATTGTGAAAACGCTATACATGGGCAGGCGTCGCACATTTGCGACACCTGCCCTGCGCCCGACATGCTGCGCTGTGAGACTACACGAGAGACGCCTTCAGAAACGCGATTGTGCGCGACCAGGCGAGCTCCGCCGCCGCCTTGTCGTAGCGGGCAGCGGAGGTATCGTTGTTGAAAGCGTGGTTGACGCCGTCATAGACATGGATCTCGAAGCTCTTGCCGTTCTTTTCCAGCGCCGCCTTGTAGGCATCGATGCCGGCATTGATGCGCTCGTCGAGGCCGGCATAGTGCAGCATCAGCGGCGCCTTGATCTTGGGCACGTCCTCCGCCGGCACCTGGGAGCCGTAATAGGCGACGCCGGCGCCGAGCTCCGGCGAGGCGACCGCCATGCGGTTCACCATGCCGCCGCCCCAGCAGAAGCCGATCGCGCCGACCTTGCCGTTGACCTTTTCATGCCCCGCCAGGAAGGACCGCGTCGCCTCGCCATTGGCAACCGCCACGCCCATGTCGAGCGTGGAGAACATTTCGCGCGCCTTGTCCTCGTCGGACGGTGTGCCGCCCGCCGGCGAGAGGAAATCGGGGGCCAGCGCGACGAAACCCTCCAGCGCCATGCGGCGCGCGACATCGCGGATATGCGGATTGAGGCCGCGGTTTTCATGGATGACGATGACGCCGGGCAATTCTCCGGCAGCATCCTTGGGGACGGCGAGATAGCCCTTCATTTGCCCGCCGGCGCCCGGATAGGTGATCCCTTCGCTCGCCAGGCGGTCGTCGCTCTCCTCGACGATGGCGGCGCGCGCCTGGTTTGCCGAGAGCAGAGGGGCGATGGCGGCAGCCGCTGCGCCGGAGCCGGCCAGCAGGCTGAGCTTTTCCATGAAGCGGCGGCGATCGAGCGTCAGGTGGGTGTATTCGTCATAGGCGTCGATCATCGCCTGCGTAATCGTGGGCTTTGTCATGATGACCTCTCTTGTGAACGGTAAGCGCCTTCACCTGCGAAGGATCGCCTGCCGGCAGGATAGGTCAGCTTGCCGCCCCGGCGGCTACACAAGTCCGTTACCGTTTTGCGCCGGCCTTGCCGAACACGACGAGCCGCAAGACGAGGAGGATGGAAACCGCCAGCAGCGCGAACTTGACGCGCGACAGCCAGGGCAGGATTTCAGGAAGGTTCAGCGCGGCCCATTCGCCCGGGGTGGCCGGCGGGAAATAGTTCAGAAAACCGATGTTCTCGGCATAGTCGACAAGGCCATAGAGAAACGGCAGAAGGCAGAGAAGCCGGGCATGGCGGATTTCGAGCCGCCGGCCGTAAAGCACGGCGCCCGGCGCGAAGCCGCGCAGCAGAAGGCTAAGAGCAAGCGTGACGGCGAGCGGCAGGACCAGGTCCGGGCCGAGATACATGAAGCGCAGAAGCTCTCGCGCTTCCGCCCGCGCCGGATCGGACAGCGCCGTGCCCATGGCGACGACCGCCTCGGCGTCGTAACCGGACAGGCGGGCATCGAGAAAGCCCCCTGCCCCGCTCAGGCGGGCGAATTCCGGGTCGAGACTCCACACCATCCAGGCGAGGAGCGCACCCGAAACGGCGAGCAGCAAGGCGATCATCGTGTTCCGGCCCATAGGCTGCTCCCCCGCCTCGACAAAGACTTATGCCCCGCCGGGATAGTTCGGGCTTTCGCGGGTGATCGTCACGCCATGCGGATGGCTTTCGCGCAGGCCCGCGCCGGAAATCCGCACGAAGGTCGCCTTTTCCTGAAAATCCTTGATGTCCTTGCCGCCGACATAGCCCATGGCGGCCTTAAGACCGCCGGCGAGCTGGTGCAGCACGGCAGAGACCGGACCCTTGTAGGGAACCTGGCCTTCGATGCCTTCCGGGACGAGCTTCAGCGTGTCGCGCACTTCCGCCTGGAAGTAACGGTCGGCCGAGCCGCGCGCCATGGCGCCGACCGAGCCCATGCCGCGATAGGCCTTGAAGGAACGGCCCTGGTAGAGATAGACCTCGCCCGGGCTCTCGTCGGTGCCGGCCAGCAGCGAGCCGACCATGACGGCCGATGCGCCGGCGGCAATCGCCTTGGCGACGTCGCCGGAGAATTTAAGCCCGCCGTCGGCGATGACCGGGATGCCGTGCTTGTTGGCTTCCTCGACAGCCGCCATGACGGCTGCCAGCTGCGGTACGCCGACGCCGGCGACGATGCGGGTGGTGCAGATCGAGCCCGGGCCGATGCCGACCTTGACGCAGTCGGCACCGGCATCGATCAGCGCCCGGGTGCCTTCACCGGTCGCGACATTGCCGGCGATGATGCGAACCGCGTTCGACATCTTCTTCACCTCGGCAACCGCATCCAGCACCTTCTGGCTATGGCCGTGGGCGGTGTCGACGACGATGACGTCGACGCCGGCCTCGATCAGGCGCTCGGCCCGCTCACGGCCGTCGTCGCCCGTCGAGATGGCGGCGGCGACCCGCAGGCGCCCCTGCGCATCCTTGGCGGCATTCGGGTTGAGCTGCGACTTCTCGATGTCCTTGACGGTGATCAGGCCGACGCAACGTCCTTCATTGTCGACCACGAGCAGCTTTTCGATGCGGTGCGAGTGCAGCAGGCGCTTGGCCTCCTGCTGGTCGACGCCGTCCTTGACGGTGACGAGGTTCTCGCGGGTCATCAGTTCATAGATCTTCTGGCCCGGATCGGAAGCAAAGCGGACGTCGCGATTGGTGAGAATGCCAACGAGGCGGCCTGGGCGGCTGGTGCCCTCGACCACCGGAATGCCGGAAATGCCATGGGCGCTCATCAGCGCCTTGGCCTCGGCCAGCGTCGCTTCCGGACCGATGGTCACCGGATTGACGACCATGCCGCTTTCGAACTTCTTGACCTGGCGGACCTCCTCGGCCTGCTCGACCGGGGTGAGGTTCCGATGGATGACGCCCATCCCGCCCGACTGCGCCATGGCGATGGCCAGACGGCTTTCGGTGACCGTATCCATGGCCGACGACAGGATCGGCAGCGACAGGTCGATGTCTTTTGCGATGCGGGTGGAGATATTGGTCTGACCCGGCATGATTTCCGAGTGCCCCGGCTGAAGCAGGACATCGTCGAAGGTGAGCGCTTCCGCGCCGGTTGCCGAGATTACGATCCGTGCCATTGCCAATTCCCTTCGGTTGAATAGGCAGAATCCGCCGGCAAAAGGAAATTTTTCCCCGGGCGCTCCTGCATGAAATGCTTGGAAGTTGGCGAGGGCAGGTAACACGTTCATGACGGGAAGGGAATAGAAAAACGACCGGAGACGATCTGTCCACGTTTCGATGGCCGGATAGGGGAGCCGCAGGCGGGGCTCCTCCCCTTTACGGAGAGGAGCCCGACCGGTCAGATGTCGAATTGATAGCTCTTCGGCACGTAGCGATAGCCGGTATCGAGTTTCTCGACATAACCGACGGCCGGGAACGGCATGTGATAGCCGATGAATGCCAGCTTGTCGGTGGCGATCATGTCGAACACGCGCTTGCGGGTTTCAGCTGCCGCCGCCTTGTCCATGTCGAACTTCACCTCCCACTCCGGCCGCTGCAGCGACAAGACGAAATGATTCGCCGTGTCGGCGGCCAGCACCAGCTGGCGCCCCTCGGATTCCAGCCGATAGATCATGTGGCCGGGCGAATGGCCGAATGCCGCCATGCCGGTGATCCCGCCGACCACGTCGCCGCCGTCCCCGATGAAGGTCATCTTCTCGGCCAGCGGCTTTACATTGGCGAGCACGCCCTTGTGGCCGCCTTCGGCCGGCGTGCCGACGCGGGCCGGATCGGCCCAGAAGTCATACTCGGCCTGGCCGGTGACATAGCGGGCGTTCGGAAAGGCCGGATTTCCGCCTTCCATCAGTCCGCCGATGTGATCGCCGTGCATGTGGGTGATGACGACGATCGTCACGTCCTCGCGCTTGTAACCGGCAGCCGTCAGGCCTTCGACCAGCCGGCCAAGACCATTGGCACGCCCGCCCTCGCCAAGGCCGGTGTCGAACAGGATGACCTCGGAGCCGGTATTGACCAGCACCGGAGCGAAGCTGTTGACGAAATTCTCGGCCGGCAGGAAGTTCGCCGTAAGCAGTTCGCCGACCGCCTCCGGCGTCTGGTTGGTGCCGAAGGTCTCCTGCGGCTTGCCCGAGGCGCGCGCGCCGTCCTTGACCACGACGACCTCGAAACTGCCGAGCTTGAAGCGATGGGTTTCCGGCGGCATGGCATGGTCGATGCTCATGGCCGTATCGGCGCCTTGCGCGAAGGCTGCCCGCGTCATCAGCGACGGCGCAGCCAGCGCCAGGCCTGCCCCACCCAGAAGTAAGCGTCTGTTGATCTCGATCATCATCGTCTCCTCTTGTCCTGCCCATACGATCCGCACCGTCGCGGATCTCCGAGGCTGGAGATAGACGTGGGGCGAACAAGGGAAAGGCCTTTCACCAAGACGTGATCCGCCAGGCACCGGGCGCGCGTCAGGCATTGGCAGGCGGGGCGCGAGGAGCTAAACCGTCGAGCCAGCCGCCCTCGCCCGCGACGCGCCGATTGCGATCCAGCCAGACGAAACCCGATGAACCGCATAGTCCCGCTCATCCTCGCCGTGGCGCTTTTCATGGAGCAGATGGATTCGACCGTAATCGCCACCGCGCTGCCGGCGATCGCCGCCGATCTCGGCGTCGGACCGATCACGCTCAAGCTGGCGCTCACCTCATACATGGTGGCGCTGGCCATCTTCATTCCGGTCAGCGGCTGGATGGCCGACCGCTACGGCGCGAAGAAGATATTCCGCATAGCGATCATGGTCTTCGTCGTCGGCTCGATCCTCTGCGCCGTGTCGGGCTCTCTTCTCGCCTTCATCGCCGCCCGCTTCCTGCAAGGCATGGGCGGGGCGATGATGACACCGGTCGGACGGCTGGTGCTCCTGCGCACCACCAAGCGCAGCGAGCTCGTCTCGGCCATGGCGCTGCTGACCATCCCGGCTCTCGTCGGCCCGCTCACCGGCCCGCCGGTCGGCGGCTTCATCACCACCTATTTCTCATGGCACTGGATCTTCCTGATCAACGTGCCGATCGGTTTCGTCGGCGTCTGGCTGTCGACCCTCTACCTGCCGGAAGTCGAACCGGTCAAAACCGCGCCGATCGATCTCAAGGGGTTCCTCTACACCGCGATCGCCGCCTCGGGCATCGTCTTCGGCCTGTCGGTCATGAGCCTGCCGGCGCTGCCGATCGAGATCGGCGTCGGCGCGACCGTCATCGGGGTCATGGCCGCCGTCCTCTACCTGCTCCATGCGCGACGCCATCCGAACCCGTTGCTCGATCTCGCCCTCTTCCGCAATGCGGCCTTTCGTATCTCGGCGCTCAGCGGTTCGATCTTTCGCATCGCCGCCGGTGCGATCCCGTTCCTGATGCCGCTGATGCTGCAATTGGGTTTCGGCATGACGCCGTTCGAATCCGGCCTCGTCACCTTTATCGGCGCGATCGGCGCGATCACCACCAAGGTCCTGGCGCGCCGCGTCTTCGCCGCCGCCGGGTTCCGCAGCGTGCTGATCGTCGCGGCGATCACCGGCGCCGCCACCACGGCGGCCAACGCCTTCTTCACCCCGGCAACGCCCATAATCGTCATCATGGGCGTCCTGCTGATGGCGGGCTTCTGCCGCTCGTTCTTCTTTACCGGCATCAATTCGCTCGGCTATGCGGAGATCGACGACGGGCAGGCGAGCCAGGCGACCTCGATGAGTTCTGTGCTGCAGCAGATCAGCCTGGCGCTCGGCGTGGCGGTCGCGGCGGCCATCCTCGAAGGCAGCACGGCCTTTCATGGCCGCGCTTTGTCACTTGCCGATTTCCACCTCGCCTTCGCAGTGGTGGCAGGGCTTTCGCTCGTCGCGGTGATCCCTCTCATCGGCCTGGCGCGCCATGCCGGCTCGGCCGTTTCCGGCCATGGCCGGCGCGCGGCGCTGAGCGAGGATGTGCCGGCCAAGTAGAGCCGGCTATTCGCTTACGATCTCGCGCTCATCCCGGGCTTCGGCGTCGTTCGCCTCGTTCTCCCGAGCGTCGCCATCCTTCGACGCCGCGGCCTTCCGTCCCTTGAAGCCCTTGGCGAGCAGGAACATTTCCACTGATTCGGCGCGCGACGAGCCGGGCTTGATATGCACGACCTGGCGAAAATTCTGCTTCAGGAGGTTGAGCAGATCCCGCTCCGTGCCGCCCTGGAAGGTCTTGGCGAGGAAGTGGCCGCCCTCGGCCAGGACCTCGATGGCGAAATGGGCCGCCACCTCGCACAGGTGCATGGTGCGGATATGGTCGGTCTTCTGGTGCCCGGTGGTGGGGGCCGCCATGTCGGAGATCACCACGTCTGGCGTGCCGCCGACCGCCTCGATCAGCAGGCGCGGCGCTTCCGGGTCGAGGAAGTCGAGCTGCAGGATCTTGACCCCCGGCAGCTGCGTCATCTCCAGGAAGTCGATCGCCGCGACACGGATGTCGTCATCGGTCGAACCGGTGACATTGGCGGCGATCTGCGACCAGCTGCCCGGCGCGGCCCCGAGGTCGATGATGCGCTTCGCACCCTTCAGGATATGGTGCTTCTCGTCGATCTCGAGCAGCTTGAAGGCGGCACGGGCGCGATAACCCTCGAGCCTGGCGCGCTGGACGTAAGGGTCGTTGATGTGGCGCTCCAGCCAGCGCCGCGACGACGCCTTGAGCTTGCCCTTCTTGACCTTCTGGCCGAGCTTGCGCCCGGTGCGGTTGCCCCCGATCGGTGGCTTGGTCATGGTCAGCGCTCCCTGTCGTGCGGCGGACGCCGGCGGCCGCGCCGCCAGACCCCGTCGTCGGCCATCATGTCGGTCAATAGTCCCTCGCGCAGCCCCCGGTCGGCGACGCGCATGCGGTTCGACGGCCAGCGGCGGCGGATCGCCTCGAGGATCGCGCAGCCGGCGAGAACGAGATCGGCGCGGTCCGGCCCGATGCACGGATTGGCCGCCCGACCCTCATAATCCCAGGACAGGAGCTTCGCCTGCATCGCCGAGACCTCGTCATCCGACAGCCACAGGCCGTCGACCTTGCGCCGGTCGTAGCGCGGCAGGTCGAGATGCACGCCGGCCAGCGTCGTCACCGTGCCCGAGGTGCCGATCAGATGGAAATCCTCCGGCGGACGGCCGGAATTGTCAGTCAGCGGCGGGCAGTCGAAACGGGCGAGCATGCCCTCGACTTCCCTTGTCATCGCCTCGAAGATCTCCGGCGTCACATGCTGGCCGCCATGGCGCTCCGAGAGCGTGACGACGCCGACCGGCAGCGAGGTCCAGTGGGTGATGTGGTTGGCCAGCCGGCTGGAGCGGTTCTCGCCGATCGAGATCACCGCGATCTCGGACGAGCCGCCGCCGATATCGAACAGCACGACGGAGCGCGCCTCGCGCCCGACGAGCGACGAGCAGCCGGATACGGCGAGCCTGGCCTCGGTCTCGCGGTTGATGATTTCCAGCTCCAGCCCGGTCTCGACCAGAACGCGCGAGAGAAACTCCTCGCCGTTTTCCGCCGAGCGGCAGGCCTCGGTGGCGATCAGCCGCATGCGGCGGATGTCGCGGCCGGACAGCTTGGCGGCGCAGACCTTGAGCGCGTCCACGGCGCGGTCCATCGCCTCAGTCGAGAGCCGGCCCTGGCTGCCGAGCCCCTCGCCGAGGCGCACGATGCGCGAAAAGGCATCGACGACGCGGAACTGGCCCGGGCGGGTCGGCTGGGCGATCAGCAGGCGGCAATTATTGGTGCCGAGATCGAGCGCGGCATAGAGATCGTCCGGCCATGGCTCTGCGCCGGACTGCGGGCGGAAGCGCTCGGTGGCGCTCGCCCCCCGGCGCGCACTCTGGGCGTGACGGATGTTGTGGCCGGATGGCGGTGAAACAGGTGCTGCGGCGGATTTGGCCGCCTGGACCGGAGCGGCGGGCGCGAGCGGGCGTCCCTGGGGACCGCGTCCACCACGATTGCGACGGCGCTTCTTGCCCGGCTTGACATCGCCGGGCGAGGCTGCTGCCCCAGCGGCGACCGGCCGCGACGGCAAGGCCGGCGAGACGCTTTGCACAACCGCGGGCGAAGCTTCGGACGACCGGCTGCGCCGCCGCCGTTTGCGCTTGCGGACCGGGCCTTCGGGCGCGTCTAGATCGGGGTGTCGCGACGCTTGCGGCTCGATCGCCACCGCCTCCAAAGCCGAAACGGCAACGCCCGAATGATTCGGAGCGCCCTTCCTGGCCTTGCCGCGCCGGCGGGATCCACCGCCCTTGCGCCTACCCGTCGACGCCCCCTCGCTTGGCGGCTTGGAGCCGCGATCGGGGTCTGTCACTGAACTTTTCCGTTGCACCGCGCAAGGCCCGGATGGGCATGCCGCTGGCGCCATGTTCGATTTTCGTTGGGAAAATAATATCAGCGCCCGGCGTTTTAGCCAAACTGTTTTTGGAGCCCGCGCGAACGGAGGCCCGCGCCGCCTTCGCCCACTCCGACGCGGACGCACCACTGGTCATCCGAAGCACGCAATGGCGCCCCCAAAGGAACATTCGACGGCTAATCATTTTTTTTCAAAACAGCTATTTGCAAGTGGCCGGCTTTTGTTTATAAGCCCGCCTCACCGACGGGTCGCGCAAGCCGCGAGCCACTGCTGGGGAATAGTTCAACGGTAGAACGACGGACTCTGACTCCGTTAATCTTGGTTCGAATCCAGGTTCCCCAGCCAATCTCCCTAAAAGCCCTTAATTCCTTGATTTTCCAGTCGTGCCGGATATCGTTTTGGCATCATTGGCGACCTGATGGCCACAGGTGATGTCCGTTATCCATGCGCGGGGACAGCCTGCGATCCGGTTTCAAAGGTCAAGAGCCAGTTGGCGTCCTTCACGAGGCTGCGAACCCCGTTCGCCGCGACAACGTCTCCTGCCGGCGTCCACGAATTCCCCCATTTGGCCGAACCACCGCAATCGGTCCCAGCCTTGGATAGACCGAGTGCCTCCCTGCATTGCCAGTGGTCAGTTCGCCATGCGGCCGAAGGCGGAATCCTCGGGAGGACGGCCTGGGTGCCCTGTCCATGTTGCCGTTCTCGCACCCGTGAGCGCGAATGATATAAAACCATCAATTCAGTTGACTCCTGTTGAAAATATAACATAGGCTACCTGCAAGGGCTCAGAACACTGATGCCGAACAAAGCCAGGAGAACATAAAAATGGGGAACTTTAGAAAAGTCAGCCTGATCACCGCCGGGCTCGTCGCCGCGATCTCGGGGCTTGGCGCCTTGCCGGCATATTCAGCCGATGCCATCAGGATCGTCTCGCCGTACCAGACGACGACGCTCGATCCGATGCGTTCCGCCGCGGCCGGCAACATCGAGACCTATGGCCAGCTCTATTCGCGCCTGTTGCTGCGCAATCCGTCCACCGGCGCCCTCGAGCCCGGACTGGCGCAAAGCTGGGACATTTCTGCCGATGGGCTCACATACACTTTCCATCTGCGCGACGCCCTCTTTTCGGATGGCTCGCCGATAACGGCTTCCGACGTGGTGTTCAGCCTCGAGCGCATCCGTGGCGACAAGCAGTCCGCATATCCGGCTCCCCTGGGCGCCGTCGAATCGATGTCGGCAGCCGATCCCAAGACGGTCGTGGTCAAGCTGAAGTCCCCCTTCGCGCCGTTCCTCGGCAATCTCGAAATCTGGAACATGGGCATCGTGTCCAAGGCCGACGTCGAAAAACGGGGGCCTGAGAAGGCATTTTCCACCGAGCCCGTGACCTCCGGGCCGTATGCCGTCAAGGAGTGGAAGCCCAACGAGATGCTGGTATTGCAGCCGAATGCCCATTATTGGCGCCAGGGCTATCCGAAGTCCGACGCGACCGTGGAACTTCGCGAAGTCGCTTCACCGGAGACACGGATCGCAATGCTGAAGGCCGGAGAAGCCGATGTCATGCGCGCTGTCCAGTGGGCGCAGATCGATGATCTGAAGACAGCCGAAAAGATCGACATGCGGCTCGAGCCATCGACCACGATCTATATCACCTTGCTCAACAGCAAGCGCGACCCCTTCTCCAATATGATGGCCCGGCAAGCGGCCGCTTACGCGATCGACAACAAGGCGATGGCGGCGGCGATAACCCGTGGCTATGCCCAGCCCGCCAATACGACCCTGCCGGGCAGCATCGACTTCCACGACAAGGACTATCCGGGCATTCCCTACGATGTCGCGAAGGCGAAGCAATTGCTGGCCGAATCCGGCATGGTGGGCCGCGAGGTGAAGATCCTCGCGACCTCCGGAGCCACCGAGCAGCAGATGGCACTTCTCCTCCAGGCGCAGTGGCAGGCGATCGGCCTGAAGCCGGTGATCGTGAACGTCGATTCCGGCGCCTGGTGGGACGCCACCGGCAAGGGCGACTACGATGCGGCCGCCAACTGGTGGTATAACGAAACCCCGGACCCGGATCTCGCCGTTCGCTGGGCCGTGTGCGGATCATGCGGTTCGAATTCCTACAACACCTTCTATTCCAATCCCAAGGTCGATGAACTCGTGGAACAGGGGACGAAGGAGGGCGATCGCGCCAAGCGCGCCGAAATCTACAAGGAGATCCAGAGGATCACCACCGAGGAGGTCGCGCAGATTCCCCTCTACTACGCCCCGAATGCAGTCGCCTATTCGAAGCGCCTCGAGGGGATCAAGCTGACACCGTCGTTGCAGTGGACGCTCGAAGAGACGACCATCGCCAAGTAGGCAAAAGCGAAACGGCGGTGTGCCCATCCGGCAGGCACACCGCCGTTCCTCCTTCCGTGGAGAATGTGATTGAGCCTTTTGTTTCTCGTGATGAGGCGGTTGTTCCAGCTTTCCGGCGTATTGATCGGGATCAGCGTCGTGACCTTCCTGCTGCTGCATCTTGCGCCCGGCGATCCTGCCCGCCTGCTTGCGGGCGCCCGCGCGACCCCCGAAACGATCGCGGCTATCCGCGCGGAGTATGGACTGGACCAGCCGCTGTGGCGGCAATACGCGACCTACTTCTTGAGCCTGCTCGGGGGCGATATCGGCCAATCCCTGCGGTTCCAGCGGTCGGTCAGCGAATTGATTTCGCAGTTCATGTGGCCGACCCTGTTCCTGACGGGCTATGTGATGGTGCTCGCGGTCCCGACGACGGTCGCTCTGGCGATCGCCAGCGCTCGCAAACCGGGTAGCGCCGCAGACCAGGCCATCCGCATTATCGGCATTGTCGGCCTCACTATTCCCGTCTTCTGGCTCGGCATCATGATGTCGCGCTTCTTCGGGGTGGCTCTCGGCTGGTTTCCCGTCTCGGGCTACGGAGACGGCTTCACCGGCCATCTGCACCACCTGTTTCTGCCCGCACTTTCAACGGCCATCTGGCTTGTGCCGGTGCTGACACAGAGCCTGCGCGCCGCCCTGATCGAGAAGACTACCGCCGATTTTGTCACGGCTGCACGGGCTCAAGGGGCGAGCGAGCGAGAAATATTCTGGGGCACGATCCTGCCGAATGCGGTTCTGCCGACGCTGAACCTGCTCGGCGTCCTGGTGGCCTTCATGATCGGCGGCGCCATCATCGTCGAAACCGTCTATGCGGTCCCCGGCCTCGGCTCCCTCATGGTGAGTTCGCTTCTCGGGCGGGACTATTACGTCGTGCAGGGACTAACCCTCGTCTTCGCCTGCTCGACGGTTCTCGTGACGTTGGCGGTCGATCTGATATCGGCATTCATCGATCCGCGTATCCGATTGTGAGGAAAACCATCATGTCGAATGTTCCAGCCTCCACCGAGGCAGCGCCGCGTGCGGTCAACCTCAGCCCGCTGATGATGGTCGCGATCACCATACTGGGCGGATGGTCGCTCGTGGCGCTGATGGCCCCGCTGATCGCGCCCTATGATCCTGACGCAATCGATATCAGCAACATGCTGACCGGTCCGAACTTCGCGCACTGGTTCGGTACCGACCAGGTCGGCCGCGACGTCTTTTCGCGGGTCATCCACGCCTCGCGCGTCGATCTGTTTCTCTGCGTGGTCGGCGTATTGCCACCACTCCTGATCGGCACTGTCGTCGGCCTGCTGAGCGGCTATTTTGGCGGCGTGATCGATAGCCTGTTCATGCGGCTGTACGATCTGACGGTGGCCTTTCCGTTCTTCGTCCTCGTCCTGGCGATCGTTGGCGTTCTGGGACCGGGCCTCGTCAACTTCGTCATCGCCCTCACGCTCGTCGGATGGGTCAGCTATGCGCGGCTGGTCAGGGCGGCAGTGCTGACGGTCCGCGAAAGCGAATACATCCGGGCAGCGGAATGCCTCGGCTATCCACGAAGAGCCATTCTCTTCCGCCATGTCCTGCCGAATGCCTTCGGACCGGTCATCGCCTATGCCGTCAGCGACGCCGTGCTCGTGATGCTGGCTGGCGCGAGCTTCGGATTTCTCGGCATGGGCGCCCAGCCGCCGCTCGCAGAATGGGGCGTGATCATCGCCGATGGACAGGCCTTCGTACAACAGGCCTGGTGGATTTGCCTGTTTCCCGGCCTTGCCGCCATTTCGCTCGGGCTCGGCTTTGCCTTCCTCGGAGACGGCATAGGACAAATGCAACGCAGCAAGGTGGCCATTTGAACATGACGAGCAACATGCCACCCCTCATGCAAGTGGAAAACCTCACTGTCGCCTTCGGATCTTTCATCGCCGTGAAGGGGGTTTCGTTCCAGGTCATGGAAGGGGAAATTCTCGGCATCGTCGGGGAAAGCGGTTCGGGGAAATCGATTACGTGCCGTGCCCTGATGGGCCTCCTGCCCGCGCTCGCCACAGCGGCGGGAAGCGTGCAATTCCGGGGCCGCGACTTGCTCCGCCTGGGGGAGGACGAGTGGTGCTCCTTGCGTGGCAGCGAAATCGGGATGATCTTCCAGAATCCCGCCTCCCATCTCGACCCGCTGCGCCGGATAGGCCAGCAGATCGCCGCGCCCATGATCCGGCATCTGGGGCTTTCCAGACGGGAAGGCATGCGCCGGGCGGTGAGCCTTCTCGAGGATGTCGGCATACGCGATCCGGAAAAGCGGGCCCGATCCTATCCGCACGAGTTCTCCGGCGGGATGAAACAACGCGCAATGATCGCCGCGGCAATCGGTTGCGGTCCGAAACTGCTGATCGCCGATGAACCGACGACGGCACTCGACGTCACTGTCCAGGCACGTATCCTCAAGCTCTTGCAGGAGTTGAACCGGAAGCGCGGACTTGCGGTGATCCTGATTTCTCACGATCTCGCTGCGATTGCCGAGATCTGCACGCGTATCGTCGTGATGCGCAATGGCGAAATCGTCGAGCAAGGACCGGCGGACGAGATCATCAGTCAACCGAAACATGCCTATACAAAGCTTCTGATCGCCTCCCAGCCCGGACGCGCGAGTTGTACGGTCGGCAGCCCTCCGCAGGCCGTTGCGCCCTTGCTCAGCATCGAAAGGCTCTCCGTGTCTTTTCCTGCCAGACACCGTCTGATTGGAAGACGGGACAGCAAGGATGCGCGATCTTTCCTGGCCCTGGACGGGATCGACATGCAGATTTCAGCCGGAGAAACGATCGGTATCGTGGGCGAAAGCGGGTCCGGCAAGAGCACGCTCGCCCGGGCTATCGTCCGCCAGAACAGACCGAGCGCCGGGGTCGTTCGCCTCGATGGCCAGGACGTTCATGCCCTACAGGGCAGGGACCTGACCCGCTTCAGGCAACGCGTCCAGATGGTTTTTCAGAACCCCTACGATTCGCTCAATCCGCGGATGAGCGTGCGCGAAGCAGTCGCCGAGCCGCTCTGGAGGCATGGAATAACCGATCGTCGCAGCGCATATCTTCGTGTCGATGAACTGCTTGAAATGGTCGATCTGCCAAGTGCATTGCACGATCGCAGGCCGCGCCAGCTCTCGGGCGGCCAGTGCCAGCGTGTCGGTCTGGCCAGAGCGCTTGCCCTGAAACCGCAATTGCTGGTCGCCGATGAGATCACGTCCGCCCTGGACGTGACGACACAGGCGCAGATCCTCGAACTCCTGGCTCGCCTGCAACGCGAACAGGAGCTCACGCTTCTCTATATCTCCCATGACCTTGCGGTGGTGAACAGCATTTGCGAGCGGGTATATGTCTTCAAAGGGGGACGGATCGTGGAGAGCGGGCCGACACAGCAGGTTCTAAACGACCCGCAACATCCCTACACGCAGGAACTCGTCGGTTCGGTGACGCATCATTGGCCGCCACTTCCGCCATCGGAAGGAGCTGGCCATGCGGCGTGATGATCACGGTCGTCATGACGGGACAAGCTCAAGCCAACTTGAAACGTCGAACGAAGCATGCGGAAAAAGGTAGTATCCATCGCGCATGCAGTGAAATTTCAGGAGCTTTCAACGTGACAGGGACAAATGACGAGCGGCCGGCCGAAGGGCAGGAACAAGGCGGGGAAAAGCTGGACATCGAGGCCATGCTGCGCGCCCGTATGGATCAGTTCTCCCCGTCCGAACAAAGCCTTGGCGCTTACATGCTCGACAATATCCAGCTCCTGCCCTTCGAGACAGGCGCCAGCATCGCACGCGCTGTCGGCGTCAGCGAAATGACCGTCACCCGCTTTGTGCGAAGCCTCGGATTCGAAAGCCTGCGGGACATGAAGAACCGCATGCGCGAATCGGTGACCGAGAGGGATGGCGAAGTCGACGACTACATGGGCCGCTTCCAGGTCCGCAACAACCGACAGCGGGAACTGCAGGAAAGCCTCCGGCTGGAACTGGACGCCATCGTGAAGGCGTATGCGCTCGCGTCAACCGACCTTTGGGACGAGGCAACCACCTTGCTTGCCAAGACCCGAACAATCTACGTCGTGGGCTTCGAGGCATCCAAGGGACTGGCGACGGATTTCGCCACGCGTCTGCTGTGGGCACGCCCGAACGTCATCTTCGCGGACAACGCCACCGGCACCTTCGGCGAAATCATCTTCGCCGATCCGAAGCAGACTCTTGTCGTCCTGGTCGACACGGCCGCCTATGCAACGCGCGGGGTGAAGCTGGCGGAAAAGCTGAAGGCTATGGAGATGCCGCTCATCATCGTCACCGACAAATACAGCCACTGGGGCTTCACCTTCACCCGGCTCGTCTTCGAGGCGCATACGCATGTGAAGACATTCTGGGATTCGACGGCGAGCCTCGGGGTCATCCTCAACCTCATGATCGACTCCGTTGCGGTCAAGCTCGGACCAAAAGCCAAGCGCAACTTCGCGGAAATGAGCGAACTCGGGACATTGTTTGGCGAGTTCGTGGGTGGAAGCTATCTGCGGCGCAAGGATTGAGCCGCCAAGAATACAAACTGCAGCGAGAGCAAGCGAATATGAGAGCCGACAGTGATATTGCGTTCCGCGATCCGACCCAGCCAGGATCATCCCTCATTCCCAGGGAAGATTGGGACCGCGCACCCTGGAACCGCTGGTCGTTCCAGAACCTGCGTGAAATCGTCCCGACCGCGCGGGTTTGGCGCGGCGAAGGACCGGTAAGCCCGCTGCCGGCGTCGCCTCGGGATATCGATTCTCTCGCCTTCGAAATCGACGGGCATCGCGATACGATCGGTCGCCATATTGAGGCGAACTTTGCGGATGGCTTTCTCGTCCTGCACCGCGGCAAGGTCGTCGCCGAGCGATATCTGAACGGCATGACCGAGCGTACTCTGCATCTGTCGCAATCGGTCTCCAAGTCGATTGTGGGCACGGTCGCCGGCATACTTGCCGATCGCGGCGAACTCGATGTCGAGGCGCTCGTCACCCGATACCTTCCGGAACTGGAAGACACGGCTTACCGCGGCGCAACGGTCCAGCACGTGCTGGACATGACGAGCGGCGTAGCGTTCGACGAAACCTATAGCGCGCTCGATTCCCACATGGCCAAACTGGATGTCGCCTGCGGATGGAAAGCGGGCAGTGACCCGTCGTGGCCGAAGACCGTCTGGGAACTGATCCTGACCCTGAAGGAAGTCGAATGCGCTCACGGGACGTCTTTCCGCTACCGCTCGATTGAAACGGATGTGCTGGCCTTCATTCTGCAGCGTATCAGCGGCATCGCGCTTGCGGATCTGGTCGCACGTGAATTGTGGACGCCGATGGGCGCACAGGAGGACGCCTGTTTCACCGTCGATCCGTCAGGCTACGCGCTCGCCAGCGGCGGCTTCAATGCAACCTTGCGGGACTATGGCCGCTTCGCTTTGCTGCATCTTGGTGGTGGAGAACTCAACGGAAGGCGCATCGTGCCGGCCACCTGGATCGACAACACGCGCCGTGGCGGAGGCGGTCCATTCGGCGGGGTCTACCGTGAAGTGCTGCCGCACGGCGCCTATCACAACCAGTTCTGGATCGAGGACCCTCGCCGGCAAACCTATATGGCGCGCGGCGTCTTCGGCCAGATGATCTACCTGGATCCCGGCGCCGAATTCGCAGCCGTCGTACTTTCCAGCTGGCCGGAGTTTCTGGATGTCAGACGCTCGCGCACCACCTTGGCGGCGCTGCACGCCATTCGCGAGGCCTTGGCCTGAGACGGAGAATTCGGGTCTTGTATTTGCCTGTGGCGCGCCCTTGAACACCGTATCGGCCAGTTCAGGCTCTTTCCGCTCGAGAAATTGGAAGCTGGACCGCCGCCCGGACCCCGCTGTCGCGCCCGGGGATGGGAGAGGTGATCGAGAAATGCCCACCGGCGCGCTCGGTGATTGCCTTGACGATGGCAAGACCCAGCCCGCTGCCCTCTGCGGTCGTCGTGCCACGCTCGAAGCGCTGGACCAGCTTGCCTATGATCTCGGGCGATAGCGCCGGCCCTTCGTTGCAGACGCAAAGCTCGCCTGCCGCATCGAGCGAGACGATGACGGGCCGATCCTCCGGGCCATGACGCAGGGCGTTCTCGATGAGGTTGCGGCAGAGAATGCCGAAGGCGTCGGGATCGAGGTCCGACAGCACGGGACCGGACGGTAGCGACACCTCGATCCGGTGGCCGGCGCCGCAGCGGGCGAAATCCTCCGCGACCAAACGCAGAATGGGCCGCAGATCGGATGGAGCCTCCAGCCTCAGGCGGCCGCCCTCGGCCCTTGCCAGTTGCATCAGTTTCTCCGACATGCGCATCAGCCGCTTGAGGGTCGCCTCGATCTCGATCGCTCGCTGCGCGGCAATAGCGTCCGTCGTTTCCGCCTGGATGCGCTGCGCCTGGGCGATGGCGCCGGCAACCGGTGTGCGCAGTTCATGGGCAGCATTGGCGGCAAAATTGCGCTCCGCCTCGAACGCTTGCCTCAGCCGTGCGAGCAACTGGTTCACGGCGCCGGTGATCGGCTCCAGTTCACTCGGAAGCCCGGTATCGGGAAGCGGCGACAGATCCTGCACGCCGCGCGTTTCAAGAGCGCCCTTGAGCTTGCGCACCGGACGCAGGCCGCCGCGCGTTGCAAAGGCGATGGCTCCGAGGCTGAACGGGATTACCACGAGCAGCGGCAGCGCGAGGCCGAGCAACATGCTGCGCCACACCTCCGCCCGGTGATCGAGCGGCTCGGCCACGGAAATCGTGATGCGCCCGTCGCGGGCTGCATCGGAATAGATGCGATGGGTCTTCGTCTCGCTGAATCCGACGCTCTCGAAGGGCGGGAACTGGAAGCCGTCCGACCCGCGGGATTGCAGCAGAATCTTGCCGTTCAGGTCCCGAACGACGTAGGTCACCGGCTCCTCGCGTTCGTCCAGCCGCTCGATATGTCGAGCGTCGTCGTCCTCCTCGTCGTCGTCGCCGGGATCATAGTCATTGCGCTTTCGAAGATCGTGCAAAGCAAGCGGCAGTATCCGTTGCGCCGTCGCTTCGAGGTCCTTGTCGAAGACCTCCTCCATTTCGTGGCCGAGCCGGTTGGCGGTCACGGACGCGGCAGCGAGCCACAGGACCGTGACCGAGAGGCCCACCGCCAGCGCCAGCCGTGCCTGAAGCGAACGCGGCGCTCTCATGGCCGCCCCAGGCGATAGCCGAGACCGCGTTCGGTTTCGATCACGTGCGCGCCAAGCTTCTTGCGCAAGCGACTGACATGTACCTCGATCGCGTTGCTGTCGATCTCGGTGTCGAAGGAATAGAGCCTTTCCTCGAGCTGGTTCTTGGACAGCAACTGTCCGGGACGCTGCAGGAAAGCCTCGAACAACACCCATTCGCGCGCCGTCAGGACCACCGGCCGGCCATCCTTGAGGATGCTGCGCGCCGCGACATCGATCTCCAGTGGGCCGAGCGTGATCAACGGATTGGGATTGCCGACATAACGCCGGGCTACGGAGCCGATGCGCGCCGAGAGTTCGGCAAGGTCGAAGGGTTTGACCATGTAGTCGTCAGCCCCGGCATTCAGGCCCTCGATCCGGTCGGAGACCTGGTCGAGCGCAGTCAGGATGATGACGGGGGTGACATCCCCTCGCCCGCGCAGAACCTTGAGGAATGGAATGCCGCGCCCGTCGGGCAGCATCAGATCAAGGAGAACGAGGTCGTAGACGGCGCTTGCCAGCGCGTCGCCCGCCCGGTCGAGCCGCATCACCCAATCGACCGAATGGCCGTCGGCCGCGATCTGGTCGCGAACGGCAGCGCCCAGCACGGTATCGTCTTCGACCAGCAGCACCCTCATCGCTCTTCCTCGTCATTCCGTCACCAGCTTTAGTCCATCGCCCAGCTTACGGGAAGCTGAAGCCGGGTCGTAGCCTCTGTCAGCGACCGGTCAGGTTCAAGTCGCCAATCTCCTCCCGTCCGAAGCGGAGACATGACCATGACATCTCGAACCGTCCTGACAGCGACACTGATCGCACTTTCAGCCGGCCCGGCGCTCGCCGAGGACGACTGCAACATTCCGATGGCGAACTGGCAGCCGCGTGAAGCCGTCCGCGCCATGGCCGAGCAGCGCGGCTGGCAGGTGAGGCGCATCAAGATCGATGACGGCTGCTACGAGATCCATGCGGTCGATGCCGAGGGCCGGGCGTTCGAGGCAAAGATCGATCCGCAGACGCTCACGGTCCTAGAGTTCGAGAACGACGACCGCCACCACCATCGCTAGCCGAGCCTGCCGATCGCTCCCTGACGGGAAGCTGAAGAAGATCGGCTGCCGCCGTCAGGAAGCGATCAGGCAGAGCGGGCATTCCAGAATTATCCCTCATCAAAGGAGCCTACCCATGAACAAGAACCGCAGATTTCTCCTCGCAGCCCTCCTGTCCGGCACCGTGCTTGCGGCCGCCGGCGCCATCGCAGGTCCCCTCGCCGTCTTCGATCCGCCCGTCTCCGGCGACGCCGCAGCCGGCGCGCCCGTCCACTCCGTCGACTGGGACGAGGAGGATGACGACGGCTGGCGGAAGGACCAGCGGCGCCACGGCGACGACGACGACGATGATGACGACGATGAGGATGACGATGAGGATGACGGCCGGAACGGTCGCTCGCAGCCCTCGCCGGCCCCCGTCGGTACAGTCGCGCCGCCGAGTAACGGGCTGATCCTCCAGGGCTCGACCCCGAAGGTCCAGGTCAACTGATCTCCTCCCATTGATCAAAGGAAACAGACGATGAAATCCATTCTTGCAGCCCTTGCAGTCACCACCGCGCTCGTCCTGCCCGGCATGGCTCTCGCCCGCGAGGTCACGCTCACCACCAACTTCAAGAACTACGGCGGCGACGGCGCCTATCTCGCCTACTACGTCACCGCCGCAGACGGAACCTATGTCGGCAGCCTGTGGATGGCGGGCGGCAAGGCCAAATACTACGAGCACCTGAGCGGGTGGTACCGGGCGTCTGGCGGCAATACCGCCGAGATCAACGGCATCACCGGTGCGAGCGTCGGCGCCGGCCGCTCGCTCGCCATCACGCTCGACCTCGCCGACACGTTGTTCGACGCCGGCTATGAACTGCACATCGACGCCGCCGTCGAGGACATGCGCGACAGCCCGTCGGAGATCGTCGTTCCGCTGACCACCGAAGGCGCCGGCAAGCCCATCTCCGGCAGCCGCTACATCGCCGACTTCACCTACGGACTTTAAGCAGAAAGGGTGCCCGCCATGATCCGGACGCTTCACCGTTGGCCAGGCCTCATCGCCGCGATTCTCCTCGCCATCATTGCGTTGAGCGGCGCGGCCCTGTCGGTCTATCCCGCCATGGAAGCCATGAACGCACCGGCCGCCTCCGGCATGAGCGTGGCCGAACTGGCCAGCCGTGTTCAGGCCGCTGAGCCGACGGTGGAGCAGATCCGGCGGGCGCCCTCCGGCAAGATCACCGCCTATTTCTATAAGGGCGACCAGCCCGCCGCCACCATCATTGATCCCCAGACCGGCGCAAGTCTCGGAGCCGCCGATGTCCCGGCCCTGCAGCGCTGGCTGACCAACCTTCACCGTTCGCTGTTCCTCGGCGACGGCGGGCGCATGGTCGTCGCCGCGGGGGCCGCCGCCATGCTCACACTCAGCCTCTCCGGGCTCCTTCTCATCACCCGGCGTGCCGGTGGCTGGCGGCAACTGTTCTCTCCCCTGCGCGGCCAGGGTCAGGGACGCCGTCATTCTGCGATCGCCCGACTGTCGGTTTGGGGCCTGATGCTTTCCTCTACAACGGCGCTCTGGATGTCGGCGGCAACCTTCGGCTTCGTGCCCGAAGGCGCCGGCGCTCCCGCCTTTCCGGCCGAGGTGAGCGGCGAAATCGGGCTTGTACCGGCAGACATAGCGGCCCTTCAACAGGTCTCCGTTGATGGTTTCCGCTCGCTCACCTTCCCCGTCGCCGGCGACAAGACCGACGTCTTCACGCTGAAGACCGCGTCCGGCGAAGGCTACATCGACCAGGGAACCGGGGCGCTTCTGGCCTGGAACGACGCGGATGTCTGGCAGCGCGCCAGCGACATGATCATGTTGCTGCATACCGGCCATGGCGCGGCGATGCTCGGGCTCGTCCTCGGGTTTTCTGCTCTTTGCGTGCCGCTGATGGGCTGGTCCGGCCTCCGGCTCTGGCTTGCTGGCCGCACCGGCCGCAAGCGGGCCGGCCCCCCTGCCGGCGAAGCCGACACCATCATTCTCGTCGGCAGCGAAGGCGGCAGTACCTGGGGTTTTGCCAATACGCTCGAAACTGCGCTGGCCGCGACCGGCGCGCGGGTCCATACCGCGGCCATGTCGGCCTTCGCCGCGGATGAGTGGAAAAAGGCCCGACGCATCATCCTCCTCGCCGCCACTTATGGCGAGGGGGAAGCGCCGGCGTCGGCCAGCGAATTCCTCGAGCGTCTCGCCGCACTGCCCGAGCCGCCGGCCGCGCCCGTCGCGATCCTCGGCTTTGGCGACCGCAGCTTCCCCTCCTTCTGCGGCTTTGCGGAAAAGATCGCGCGTGCGGCCGAAGCGAAGGGCTGGAAGCTCTTGCTGCCCATGGACACGGTGGATCGCCAGTCACCACAGGATTTTGCCCGCTGGGGCCGCACCCTTTCGGCTGCAATCGGGACCGCGTTCGATCTCAACCACCAGCCGACCAAGCCTAAGACGCGTGACCTGGTTCTGGTGTCGCGGCGAGATTACGGCGCCGAGGTCCAGGCTCCGACGTCCATCCTGCGCTTTGCCTTGCCGAAGGTGCCCTTCTGGCAACGGCTGACGGGCCGTGCCTTCCCGGCCTTCGAGGCGGGAGACCTGATCGGCATCGTCCCCGAAGGTTCGGTCGTGCCCCGCTTCTACTCGCTCGCTTCGGGAAGCCGCGACGGCTTCGCCGAAATCTGCGTGCGCAAGCAGCCGGGCGGGCTGTGCTCGACCCAACTGACGCTGATGGAGCCCGGCGACCGCGTGCAGGTCTTCCTGCGCCACAATCCTGCCTTCCGGCCGCGGCGCGGCAGGACGCCGGTCCTCTTGATCGGCGCCGGCACCGGCATCGGCCCACTCGCAGGCTTTGCCCGCAACAACGCAAAAGCCAGGCCGATGCACCTGTTCTTCGGTGCCCGGCACCCGTCGAGCGATGCGCTCTATGCCGAAGAGCTCGCGGCATGGCAGGAGGACGGCAGGCTTTGCTCTGTTACCACCGCCTATTCCCGCGGATCCGCGCCGATCTACGTTCAGGACGCCCTGCGCCGCGATGGCGAACGCGTGGCGCGGCTGCTGCGGGAGGGGGCACAGGTCATGGTCTGCGGCGGGCGTGACATGGCTGCCGGTGTCGCCCAGGCCCTTGGCGAGATCCTTGCGGGCAAGGGCATGAGCCTTGCGTCGCTGAAAGCGGAGGGACGCTATGCGGAAGACGTTTACTGACCTTGCTCGCCATGCCCTGAACGGGCCGACGATGGGAACCCGCTGGTCCGCCCTGTTCCATGCGCCGGCCGGGTTCGACCCCGAGCCTGTCCGGGTCGCCATGACCGAGGCCGTGACCGAGGTGGATGGGCAGATGTCGACCTGGAAGCCGGACAGCGACCTCAATCGCCTGAGCGCTGCCGGACCGGGCGAATGGGTATCGCTACCGCCGGCGCTGATGGACGTGCTTGCCGCTGGTCTCGAGCTCGGACGCATCTCGGGCGGCGCCTTCGACATCGGCATGGCCGATGCGGTAAGTGCCTGGGGTTTTGGCCCCAGCCCGGCCGACGAGGCCGGCATCCGCGCTGCCCGCACGAAGCCGCGCCGCCCGGCCCACGACGTCCTCGAGCTCGATCCGGCGAACGCGCGCGCCCGCAAGTCGCAAGCCATGGCTTTCGATTTGAACGGCATCGCCAAGGGCTATGGCGTCGACCGGCTCGCCGAGACCGCACGGGCTTTCGACATCGGCGACGCGCTGCTCGCGATCGATGGCGAAGTGCGCGCCATCGGTACGCAGCCGGACGGCTCTGCGTGGACGGTCGCCGTGGAGGCACCGGACACCAAACGACGCGCCGCGCATTCGATCCTCGAACTCACCGACATTGCCGTGGCCACTTCCGGCGATTATCGCCATTGGGTGGAGGTCGGGGGGCGTCGTCTCGGCCACACCATGGATCCGGGACGCGGCATGCCGCTCTTGAACGCACCGACATCCGTCACCGTCCTTGCCGAGACCTGCATGATGGCGGACGCCTGGGCAACGGCGATGATGGTGCTGGGCCGCGAGCGAGGGCTGCCGCTCGCCCGCTCTCTCGGTCTATCGGTGCTGTTCATCGACCGCAGCAGTTCGGTCGAAGCGGCAGGGTGTCTCAAGGATGGGCTTCCGAACAGATAGCGTCGGGACGTGGTTCCCCGACATACATGTTCTGACGACGCAGCAAACGTGGACGAGAGCCTGTGGCTTCATGGCCAAGCGATAGGAAACAATCGCACTGCGTCTGCTGCTCTCATCTCCGCAGTCCCAGGGATTCGGCAGAAAATCGCCGAGCGGTTCGCAGACAAGCCGCCGGGGGAGATCGCCCGTCCTGTCGATGCCCTGTTAGCCGGTGGCCTCCCCCCTCAGTTCCCCGATCCTTGCCGATAATACCCGGCAAGCGCCGGGATCGCTTCGGCGAGGTTGTCGGCGAGTTGGCGGCATTCGGGGACATTGCCGGCGTAGCGGGCGGCAATGAAGCGGCGATGCAGGGCAAGGGCGGCGTGGTCGGTCCCGGGAAGCACGGTCGCGACCGCCGTGCCGATGCTGCGTCCCTTCACCGTGATGCGGTCGAGTTCGAGCACGGGGAAGCGGTCGGCGACCAGGGCGGCGGTCACTTCCCCAAGCAGAAGGGGAACGCCGAACTGCTTCGAGGCGCCCTCCAGCCGCGAGGCGAGGTTGACCGCATCGCCGAGCGCCGAATAGTCGAACCGCCGCGTCGAGCCCATATTGCCGACGACGCACTCTCCGGTATTGATGCCGATGCCGATGCGCAGCGGCATGAAGACCTTGTCTTCAGCCCTTGCCTCGGCCTCGAGTTCGAGATTGAGGCGATCGATGGCGGCCAGCATGTCCAGCCCGGCCGCAACGGCTTCGTGGGGATGGGCCTCGTTTTCCAGCGGTGCGTTCCAGAAGGCCATGATGCAGTCGCCGATATATTTGTCGATCGTCCCGCCATGGGCGAGAACCACATCCGACAGCGGCGTCAGCAGCCGGTTGATCAGATGTGTCAATTCCTCGGGGTCGTCCTTCAACCCTTCGGCGATGGTGGTGAAACCGCGCACGTCGCAGAACAGCACCGACAGTGTGCGTTTTTCCCCTCCCAGCTTCAACTGGCCCGGATCCTCGGCCAGTCGCGCCACCAGGTCCGGGGAAAGATATTGGCCGAAGGCCTGGGTGATCTGCCGCCGGCTGCGCCGTTCGGCGGCATAGTCAAGCGTCGCCTGGCCCGCCGCAATCGCCACGAAAGCAAGCGACGGGGCGATCGGCGAAGCAAAGACCCGGCCGAAGCGAAGCGCCAGATAGCTCGCCACCGAGAAGCCGAGAACAGCCGCCACAACGCCGATCACCGCCATCCATCCGGTGCCGCGCCAGACCAGCGCGACGGCGCCAAGCGACGAGAGCAACAGCAGGGCAAGGGCGAGGCGCGGACTGGCTGTGACTATGCCGCTTTCCGTCTTCAGGTTGTCGAAGATGGTGGCGTGGATCTCGGCGCCGGCCACGAGCCTCCCTGTGTGGACGGTATAGGGGGTGGCGAAGGCATCGGCACCGCCCCCGGTGACGGTCGGCGTGTTCTGCAGGCTGAGCCCGACGATGACCACGCGATCGCGAAACGTGTCCGGCGGCAGGAGGTTTTCCGGGTCGAGCGCCTGATAATAGGACACGGTAGGATAGGTTCGCGCACCGCCGAAGGCCTGCATCAGCGTGCCGCTCTCCGGCAGTCTTGTCGGCAGGCCGGCAGTCTCGGCGATAAGGGCGGCGAAACTGTCGTCGAGGCTCGGCAGTTCACGGACCACGCCGTCGCCGCCAAGGGCGATCGAGGCGATGCCGGCCTTGGCCCCCGTATCGGTGAAGAGGCCAAGCGGCAATGTGCGGACGAACTGGTCGGCCTGGGAAGACGAGATCAGGGTCTCGTCTCCGGCTAGCACCACGTCGGGCCCAAGCGCCTCAGCCAGCGCGGCGTCCTCGGCCGCTGTCGTCGGCTCGGAGAAGATGATGTCGAGCGCGATCACCCTGGCGCCCGCGGCCCGCAGGGCCGTGACCAGGCGGGCATGAACGCTGCGCGGCCAAGGCCATTGCGCTTTAAGGTCGGCAAAAGACGGCTCGTCGATGGCAACGATCACCGGTCCCTCGTCCGGCAGAGGCTCGTGCCACAGCGTCGACAGATAGTCGAAGGCGCGTGCATCGACCAGCGGCCATCCGGGCAGACGGGTGAGCGTCGCTACCGAAAGGAAGACGGCGGCGGCGAGCAGGGCCAGTTGCACCCGGCGGCTCCCCAGCGTCGGGCGCGAAGCCAGGCTCGACGGCAATCCGGCTGCCATCAGAAGCGGACTTTCAGCGAACCCGTGTAGGTGGGACCCCAGCCGGGCACGCCGCTATTCACCTCGAAATCCTCGTCGAGCAGGTTGAAGGCCGCGAGTTCGAGCGCGAAACGCTTGTCGAACGGCTCCCAGGTGAGGTTGGCATCGAGCGTCCAGTAATCGTCCAAGGTGTCGCCGGTTTCGCTGTCGCGTTCGCCGATATAGTTGGCGGCGAGCGTCGCCGAGACATTGGCCCCGTTGACCCAGGTCAGCGCCACCTGCCCCGCCCAGTCCGGGACGAAGGGCAAGGGCCCGCCATAGGTCGCGGATGTCGGGTCCTCGTTCTCGGACGTCGAATAGGCGAGCGTCGAGGACAGGCCGAAACCATGGCCGATGAGCAGGTTCGCCGTCAGGCTGCCGCGATCGATCCGGCCTTCGGAGGCCGAAAATGGTGCAGCCGAAAGCGGAATGGCGATGCGTGGCTCCTCGATCTCCTGATGCTGGAACTCGGCCGAGGTGAAGAAGTCTTGCGTCCACTCCGCATCCCAGCGCAGGGCGACCGTGTCGACGTAACCGTCGAGCCCGGTGGAAATCTCGTTCGGCTGCAGGCCAAGCACGCCGACCGGGGAGAGCGTCGGGGTATTCACATAGAGGCTCTGTCGCGAATAGGCGGCACGCAGCCAGTGCTGGTCGGACGGCGCCCAGGCCACACCCACGCGCGGCTCGAGCCGCGCCACTTCGTCATCGTCGCCATCGAGGAAGGTGCCGAACAGGGCATATTCGGCCTTCAGATCAGGCGTGATCTCGTGCAGCAGATCGACATAGACGCGGCCGTAGGTGGCACTCTCGTCGGGCTCCGCGATAGTCGGCACCCCGAGGATCCAAGATTGGTTATAGGTCTCGATCCAGCCGCCCTCGACGCCATAGCGCCAGGTGAGATCGTCCATACCAACCGAATGGCTGACTGCAGTGACATAGGTCTTCTGGGAGGATTCCGACGTCATGGGCACGGCAGGAAAGGTAATCGTATCCTCGCTCTCGGCCTTTATCTCACTGTAGAACACCGCGGCGTTGACGACATTCTCAAAACCAATCGTATGGCTGAGCCCAAGGCCTGCATTGGTCTGGCGTGTGTCGGTCTCTATCCCCAGAGGAATTGCCCCGAGAGCCGTGTCCAGCTCCGTCGCAGTATCCGAATGATTGACATAGGCGACGATGCGGTCATGTGGGCTCGGACTGGCGGTCACATAGCCGTTGCCACGCAGCAGGCGCTCCTCGGTGTCGAGGTCGAGGGCGCCGGTTCGCTGATCGAAATCCGTCTCCCACTCGACATTGCCATAGAAGCTGATCGGGAAAGGCAGATTGCTGAAGCCCTGTGCCTCGCCTTCCGCCACATAGCCGGTGTCGCCATTACCTTGCGTGAAACCGCCGCCGAGCGCGCCCTCGAAGAAGGGACGGCGGATCAGGTTGGCCGAGCGGGACCGGCCGGACAACATGTGCGGATCGAGCAGCAGGCCCTGGATGAAGGACGAGTAGCTGAGGCTGTTCTGCCCGTTGGTGACGACATTGCCGCCATGGGCGTAGCCGTTGGCGAAGGGATTGGCGCTGCCGCGAACCGTCTGGTCAACGTAACCGCTGCCGGCGAACGGGCTGAACACGGCGTCGCCGTAATATTCGCCCCAGGCGTTCAGCCCTTGCAGGCGGAAGGCGTTGTTCAGCGTCGAGCCGGCGTCCTGATTGGCACTCAGCGAGCCGAAATTGCCGCCTCTCGCCTTGGCGCGCCGCAGGAATTCCTGTGCGTTGCGGATCGCGCCCTCGGAATCATAGTCGTCGATCGCAACCGCCGTACGGAAGGAAGAAATCACCGGATCGTTGTCGTCCAGTCGTTCGGCATTGTCGAGCGCCTGCTCGGCGGGCACCCGGTCGCCCTTCTCGTAATGCGCGGCGGCGAGCAGGATCTGTCCCTGGGCATAGGCGGGGTTGGACACGGTTCCGGCCAGAAGGTCGTCGACCGCCTTGTCCAACTCACCGGTCTGCATGTGGTAGCGACCACGGGCCACGAGCGCGATGTCGAAGGTCGGATCGGCGGCGAGCGCCAGCTCGAGTTCGCGCCTGGCCTCTTCCACTCGCGACTGGTCGAGATAGAGGATGGCCAGATTGCCATGCGACACCGGATCCTGGGGATCGAGCGCGATGGCCCTCTTCAGCGCGGCTTCAGCGGCCCGCATGTCGCCGCGCGCCGACTGAACCTCGCCGATCGCGTTCCACATCGAGGTCGAGCCCGGCGCGATCTTCACCGCCGCCTGGAGATCGGCAAGCGCCCCGTCGAGATCGCTTTCGAAGCCGCCGCGATAGTTCGCCCTTGCCTCCAGCGCAGTCGGCTCCGAAGGATCGAGTGAAAGCGACCGGTCGATCGCCTCACGGACCTGGTCACGATCGTTGAGCAACAGCGCCAGTTGGGCACGATAGGCCGGAAGGGCCGGATCGTCCGGATGGCGCCGCTCGGCCTCCTTGATCACGTCGATCGCCGCGCGGATGTCCTGAAGGAAGCCGGCGGCATAGGCCTGGAGCAGAGCGCCATAGGGGCTCGACGCGGGGCGCGGCTGGGGCTCGCTGCGGTTGGGATTGGCCAACGAACGCGCGTAGTAACGGCCATATTCGGCAACATCCCTGCGGCGCGCATCGAGCCTTCGGCCGGCGCGTTCGAAGAGTTTTTCCGCTTCGTCATAGCGCATCTCGGCCGCGGCGATGATCGCCTCGACGAGATCGGCCCGCGCCCGCTCCGCCTCGGACAATGACCGGGCACGAACGAGCGCCAGGGTTTCCTTCGCCGCCTCGCGGCCTTCCAGCGAAAGCTGCGTCTCGGCGAGAACCAGCAGGTCGTCTGTGCTGCGCCGATCAGGCGGAATGGCTGCGATGCGATCCGCCTGGCGCCGCATGTCGGCGACCGGCAGCGGCGAGGCCGGCATGAAATTGAAAGCGTTGCGCGGCGCCAGATAAAACAGCATCTGCTCGCGGTCGTCCGAATCGACAATGACGATCTTGCGCGGCGCCTGGCCGATCGTCGCGGCCGCCGCCTCGCCCTCGGCCACCTGGACGCTGCCCTGCGGATTGCTGAGCTCGACCAGGCCCTCGAGTACGGTGAGCGAGGTCTCGGCCCCCTTCACCGTCATGGTCCAGTCGGTGCCGCGGATCGCCGCGGTTGCCGCCGGCGTCACCACCTCGACGCCCGGTCCGCCGCGTTCGGCGCGCGCCCAGAGGGTTCCGGTCTCCAGCTCGAGTACCGCGTCGCTGCCGGGCGTCATCTGCCGAACGCGAAGAGATGAATTGCGCCCGAGGCGGATCTGCGTGCGGTCGGCAAACAGGATCGCCAATTGGCCCGTCGCATTGGTGCGCAGAACGTCGCCGGTCAGCAGGTCCTGCTGGAGATCGACGAAGCGCCAGCTCGACACGTCGATGAAGCGGACTTCCTCGCCGACCTTGCGCGCAATAACGGATGCCACCGAATCAGCCGCGCGCACGACAGGCTCCGCACGGGCCGGCAAAGACGGCCAACTCGCCCCCACAAGCAGCACCATGGCTGCGGAACCGGATCTAGTAAAAAGCCCCCACATGCGCCCAGAAGTGGCCATTTCCGGAAGACGAGTCAAGCATCTTCACGAGACATGACTTGCTTTCCAACAGCAGTGTATTAACAGGAAGACAGGAAAGAACTGGAGCCGGCGGACCTTGAGCGACTTCGACACCACACCGACAGAATTGATCGAGACCCCCATCACCATCGGCGATGTCAATCAGGAATATTTCAACCACGTCAAGAAGATAAACGACGTCTTTTACGATCAGGTGAAGATATCCGACCAGAAGGCCGCCTATATCTTCACCTTCATGCTGGCCTTTCTGGTTACCTCCAGCGAGGTCCGCAACGTCTTCACCATTGCCCGCTATCTGGAGCGCGACATCGTCGTCAACGGCCTTTCCGCCATGCTCGCGCTCGCCTCGACCTTCTCGATCCTGTCCGCCTTGCTGGTGGTGCTACCCCGGCACATCAAGACATCATCCTCGCTGTTCTGGGGCACATGGGCTCATCACCGGCCGCTGCTCGAACAGGCAGCGGAAAAGGCCGACATCAACTATCTTTTCAACGAATACATGCGCAATGCCGACGTGCTGTCGTTGATCTGCCGACAGAAGTACAGGTTCGTGTCCTTCGCCTTCCGCGGTCTGATCGCCACGGTGGTGATCTATGTCGCGCTGTTGATTGCCGGGTGATGAAATCGATTCCCTAACGGCGCAGCACCTATCCCCACAAGCCAGCTGACGTTCCGCGCGCGCCGGTCTTGCGCTTGCCGCCATCGATCCGAAGCATTAAGTGGTCGTCGTAGGAAACCGCATGCAGCGGGCTCCCTTCAGGTTTTCGGTGCCGGTCGCCGCAAATGGGATGTGGAACGCAGTTCATGAAATCATCCGCGACAGGCAAGATCGGCGTCACGTCGAGCGGCATTCTGTCAATTCCGTTTATCGACGTGTTTCTTGGCGCCCAGGTCTGTCGCGTCTCGTCTCGCTTGGCGGCGGCGGATCTCGTTGCCGTCGCCGGCTGGGGCACCAAGCCAAGTGGTCTGAGCGCGGCGCAGATCGCCGCCCGCCTGGATGTCCCTGCCCTTTTCCTCGAGGACGGCTTCCTGCGCTCCTACTTCGCCGGGCAGAACTCACCACCTCTTTCCATCGTGCGGGATGAGGAGGGCATCTATTATGACAGCCGCCGGCCGTCTTCGCTGGAAAAGCTCTTGAATTCCGAGGTCGACCTGATTGCCGGTCTGGAAGCGGATGTCGAAAGGGCCAGGGCCCTGATCCTCGAAAACCGATTGAGCAAGTATAATCACGCGCCCGATCTCGATGAAGAAGTCCTCCGGAAGGACGACATCCGGCGTGTCCTCGTCATCGACCAGACTGCAGGCGACAACAGCGTCGCCATGGGCGGGGCCGGACCAGAGACCTTCGAGGCGATGCTGGCCGCAGCGCGGGCTGAAAACCCCGACGCGACCATCTACGTCAAAACCCATCCTGAAGTCAGTTCCGGCCGGAAGCGCGGCTATCTCAGCCACATCCTTGACGACGAGCGCACCGTCCTGCTGCGCCACCCGATCAATCCGATCAGCCTGATCGAGACGATGGACGGCGTCTACACGGTGACCTCCACCATGGGTTTCGAGGCCCTGCTCGCAGGCAAGCCGGTCACCGTCTTCGGATTGCCCTGGTATGCCGGCTGGGGCGTGACCGATGACCGACAGCGCTGCGAGCGCCGCACCCGGTATCGGACCATCGAGGAACTGTTTGCCGCGGCCTATTTCCACTACACGACCTATCTCGATCCCGTTACCCGGACGCGCGGCTCCATCTTCGACGTGATCGACTGGCTCATCCTGCAGAAACGGATGGCGGCGCGCCATTCCGGGCGCATGATCTGCCTCGGCTTCCGCCGCTGGAAGGCCGCCGCGCTGCGCCCGTTGCTGTCACTCCATCAGGACCGCGTGCATTTCGTCGCCAACCTGGCGTCCGCAGGCGCGCTCGCGCCGCAAGAAACCGACTGCCTGGTCGTATGGGGTCGGGACCTTCCCGCCGGTCTCGAGGCCCTTGCGGCGCAAACGGGGTCACGGATCGTGCACATGGAGGACGGCTTCATCCGCTCGGTCGGTCTCGGTTCCGATTTCATCAGACCGTTCTCGATCGTGCTGGATTCGCGCGGCATCTATTTCGACCCGGGCCGCCCTTCCGATCTGGAAGAGATCCTGAACGCAGTCGAGTTCACCGAGAGCGATCTTGCACGCGCCGCCGAACTGCGCCGGACAATTGTCGACAACAGCATCACGAAATACAATGTCGGCGCCCCGGACACGCCGGACTGGGGACGCGGCGAACGTCTGGTGGTTCTGGTGCCCGGCCAAGTCGAGGATGATGCTTCGATCCGCTACGGCTGTCCCGGCATCCGGACCAATGCGGAGCTTCTGACCGCCGCGCGGGCCGCCCATCCGAATGCCTTTATCGTCTACAAGCCGCATCCGGACGTTGCATCGGGCAATCGCAATGGCCATGTCGCACCGAGCCTGACGGCGGCCCTTGCCGACCATGTTGAAACCCGACACTCGGTGATCGGCTGTATCGAGGCCAGCGACGTGATCCACACCATGACCTCGCTGACCGGCTACGACGCGCTCCTGCGCGGCAAACGCGTCATTGTCCATGGCGTGCCGTTCTACGCCGGCTGGGGCCTCACCGAGGACATGACCGGCGCGGAGGCATTTGAACGCCGCTCGCGCAAGCTCTCCCTTGACGAACTGGTCGCCGGCACGCTGATGAAATACCCGCTCTACTGGGACTGGGAACTCAAAACCTACGCCACCTGCGAGGCGACGTTGCACAGGATCATGGAGTTCCGCCCAAATTTGGACAATGGACGCAGCGATATGCTCAGCCATTGGGCGAGACAGCTACGCAAGATTCGCCTCGTCACCGGATCATGGACATGGCGGTAGGCACAGGAATAGCTTGACCCCAGAGGATCACAAATTAGAAATATACAAGAAGCTGAAATTTCATTTCCATTTGTCATCAAAGTGTTTCGTTTGGAAACGACGTTGGCGATGATGAACCGTCGCAACTCGGCTGTCCGGTTCCTCGCCTACAAAAGTGAATGAGAGCCAATGTCGGCGGTTGTAATTTTTCGATTGATTTGAGAAGGGGTAATCCCCCGCTAGTCGTGACGGAGCAAAATGAACATTTGCCAGAGGATGCCAATGCACGATGATTTGTCTCTGAAGCCGGTCCTGCATCCGGCCGAGCCGCTTCTGGTCAGACCGGAAGCGAGCATCCTGGATGCCATCCGCGTCATCGATGCCGGCGCGCAACAGATTGCCATCGCCGTCGATGACGATGGACGCCTTCTTGGCGTGGTAACCGATGGCGACATCCGCAGGGCGATCCTGAGGGGGGTCGATCTTTCGGGCAAGGTATCGCAGATCCTCAACGACAAGCCGACCGTCTGCAAACGCACGGCAAGCCGGGAAGAACTCGCCAGGACCCTGTTGAGTCACGAGCGCATCACGCGTCTTCCGGTGGTTGACGAGGGCGGCTTCGTCGTCGGCCTCTACCGCACCGAGGATCTCGTCGCCAACCCGTTCAGCCACGAACTGCCGGTCGTGCTGATGGCCGGCGGGCTTGGCACACGCCTGCGGCCGTTTACCGACAACATTCCCAAGCCGATGATCGATGTCGGCGGGCGACCGATCCTCGAACACATCATCCGGCGGTTCGTCAGCCAGGGCTTCAACCGGTTCTACATTTCCGTCAACTACCTGTCCCATGTGATCAAGGAGCATTTCGGCGATGGGCGAGCCTTCGGCGCGCAGATCGTCTACCTCGAGGAGACGGAACGTCTGGGGACTGCCGGGAGCCTTCGCCTGCTTCCAAGGGATCTCGAAGGACCGTTCTTCGTTATGAACGGCGATCTCCTGACCGCCGCCAATTTTGCGGCCATAGCCAACTATCATCTGGAGACGGGCGTCGACGCAACCATGTGCCTGCGCGAATATACCGTCCAGGTGCCTTACGGCGTGGTGGCGCAAGCCGGCGGGCGCTTTGTCGGCATCGAGGAAAAACCGATGCATCGCCACTATGTGAACAGTGGCATCTACGTGTTGGACACGGCTATTCTGGATCTGCTTCCCGACAGCGGATATTTCGACATGCCTTCGCTTTTCGACAGCCTCATGCAGAAGGATCCGAGCGCTGCGGCCGTGTTCCCGTTGCGGGAATACTGGTGCGACATCGGCCAGGTTGCCGACCTGGAGCGGGCGCGTCGGGAGATTTCGAAAATTTCCAGTTATTGAGGCTGAACGGCCGCGACCGCGCCGAGATGCAAGCCCGGCAGGAGATCCGGGCCCTCAGTTTCGGCTGTTTGCGACTACCGATGTAACCCGGTGCGGAACTGCGCGGGCATTTTTTCGAGAAGGAGGCCGGTGTTGAAATCAATTGTCGACTACCTGGGCGTGATCGAACGAAAGTTTTCCCGCTTCTCCCTGACAATCCTACTGGCGCTGCTGGGGGCCAAGGCAGCAGGAAGCTATTTCATTCATTCTCCGATCGTCCGCAGGACGCAGGCCCGCATTCTCTGGTTCCATGAGCAGATCCGGTCGCGCAAAGGGCAGGATGCGGCCGACGCCTTCGCATTCGACTATCTGTCCGCCCGCCCGAGAGTTCAGGACTACAGCAATCTTCTGGTGGGCACGGCGGCCAATCGCCCCGGCACCGACAAGGTCGCAGCATCCCTCCCCGCTATCATTAAGACCGCCGCCAAGGGCGCCGATGCATCGGTGGCGCTGGTTTCCGCCCTTCTCGATCGTGGCGACATCGAACTTGCACTCAAGGTGATCGCCGAGCACATGAATGACGCCCGCGTCAATTCATCGGTGGACTGGCCGTCCTTGCTTCTCTCACTGACCCCCAGGCCGCTCTTCGAGACAGGGACCCCTGGCCGCGGCCTGAGTAGCGTGAAGGACCTGAAGCCGCAGCCGAGCAAGAGCCGCCTTATCATCATGGATGAAGAACTGTCGCCGGCGGCGATCAAGAGCCTTGCGGCCGGAGCGGAAAAGATCACCCTGCTGCAATACCGGGATCTATACGGGCGGATCGACCTCAGCGCCATTCAGGCCGAAATTCCGGACTGCGAAATCAACGTCGAGCACGCTCGCTCTCGCGTGGACCGCTTCCACCAACGGTATTTCGAGCTTCACCAGAAGACCCTTGGCGCGGCGGAGGCATTGAGCAACAGTTTCATCGCGAACACGCCTTGGCTAGGCGAGCTTGTTCCAGCTCTCGAGGGCTTCGGCAAGGACCTGACGCTCGACCTCGCTGACAAGCTATTCTTCAAGGCATTGCGTCTCGAAGGGGTGTATCGGGCAGTCGTTGATCCGTCTTTCGACAGCGTGATCGTCTCGTTCGGTGACGGGTTTGAGCTTTACCGATTGTTCTATTCTGACGCCACGCTTTGGCGAGATCCGCGTATCACGGGCTGCTGCCGATCCCGCAAGATTAATACTGTGACAAAATTCGCCTCGCGCGTTTCTGAAATGCGACGACACGCGTCCGTCGGGAGTTCAGCGCCGATCCTTGCGCATATTGCCTCTCTGAAAGAAAGTGCAAGACCGGATGCCCATCACTCCGCGCCGGAAAGCGTCAGGCAATATTTGGAGGCAGCAAGCAAGGTCTCGGCACCCACGACGACGAGTCATATGCCGAATCGCCAGACAATTGCGTTCATTGCGCAAGAGGGCCGCGCATATGGCCCAACCGCGTTCCAGATGGCAACGCATCTTCACGCCCGCTACAATGTCGACGTCATTCTCACTCTAGGAAGCGCGACCGGCCTGCAGAAATCTCTGGCGTTAGCACAGAAGGACCCATTTCTGGCGACGTCCGCAAAAGGCCGTCAGCCGGGCTATCTGAAGCTGGCAGCCCCGGCCCCCGACCGGGCGGCCATAAAGGCCTTCTCCGACCAGTTTAATGTAGTGGTAGACGACACGGTAAAGGCGCTGCTCTGGGCCAACCAGCAGGATCATGCGGTGTCTTCGGCAATTGATTTCCTGCTCACGGACGGATTGGCGCAAGCGATTTTGAACATTATGGGGAACGCTCGCGCTATTGCCGCGCTCTTCGAGCAACAAAATTACTCTGCCATCGCGATCTCCCCCGTGCGGACCCCGCGCAATGCGCAGTTCACCACGCTGGCGCGCGAAGCCGGAATACCGACTATCGCCGTCGAACCTCATTGCCTGAATGCCGCTTATTGCCGCTACGGCACGGTCCTCAGCGACTATGCAGCAGTCTATTCCGACTATTATACGGAGGAGTATGATCGGTACTTTGGCATACCCAAGAATCGCTGTTACCCGTTTGGCTCACCTCGAATCCTGCGGCCTCTCGGTTATGACCCGATCGCCTCGCGTCGGGAGGCACGTCGGCGGATAGGCCTGCATGAGGGTGATCCACCGGTGATCGCGGTGCCAACCCAGCCAATGCCTGCAGATCACATCCTTGCAGTCTGGAGGATGATTATACGTGCAGTCATGGCACTCGATATGCCGGTGCGTGTCATTCTGAAAACCCATCCCGAGGAAGGCTCCGGCCACGTCGATCGCTATCGTCAGGTCATTAGTGAGGAAAATGCCACGCAAGTGTGCTTCGTGGCCGACGTCGACATCAAGGACCTGCTGATCGCCAGCGAACTTGTGCTTACGGCCTACAGCGTCACGGCCTTGGAAGCGGTGGTGCTGGAGCGTAACGTGGCGATCGTCGGCAGGGCCGGGGTTGTCTATCCCACGGAATACGACAAAATCCTTGGCATTCCTTTTTGCGGCACCGAGCAGGAGACGAAGACCGCCATCCTCGAGGCCATGACCTTGGGCAGAGATGCCAAGTCCGGTGCAAAGGACTTCATGGCGAAGAATCCCCACCTGTTCGACAATTCGACCTTCGATCGCCTGACCACTATCATCGCGGACGTTATTGCCAAGGGCCGCGAAGGCATCCGCCGCCACGAGGACCTGCCCGCCTCCCTTTTCGTAACCGCCCCTTTCCAAGAGTATCTGGTATGAACAAGTCATTTTCCATCGCTGATAGAAGCATAGGCCGGAACCACCCTTGTTTCATCATCGCCGAGATCGGCGTGAACCATAACGGCGATCCGGAGCTCGCGGCAAAGCTCGTCACCGCGGCGCGCGACGCCGGTGCCGATGCGGTGAAGTTCCAGACGTTCCGGGCGGACCGGCTGGTGGTGCGCGCCACGCCAACGGCCGCCTACCAGAAGGCCAATACCAACCTGACCGATCAGCACACCATGCTCTCCGCGCTGGAACTCAGCGAAGAGGCCCATCTCGTTCTCCTCGAGCAGTGCCGTGCGGAAGGCATCATCTTCCTCTCCTCGCCGTTCGACGTTGAGAGCATCGACATGCTCGACCGGCTCGACGTGCCCGCGTTCAAGGTGCCGTCGCCCGACTGCATTTCCCAGTCCTACCTGGCGCATATGGGCGCCAAGCGGCGCCCGGTCATCCTCTCCACCGGCATGTGCGACCTCGAGGAGGTTGCCTTCGGCGTGGAGACGCTGCGCAAGGCCGGCAGCGAGGATATCGCGCTCCTGCACTGCACGAGCTGCTATCCGGCACCGTCCGACGAACTCAATCTGCGGGTCATTCCCGCGCTTGCCGACGTGACCGGATTGCCGGTGGGTTATTCCGACCACTCGGACGGGATCGCCGTTTCGATCGCAGCGGTGGCGCTTGGTGCCTGCGTCATCGAAAAGCACATGACGCTTGACCGCAACCTGCCCGGCCCTGACCACAAGGCGTCCCTGGAACCGACCGAATTCGCCGCGATGGTCGCCGGCATCCGCAGCGTCGAACAGGCGCTCGGAAGCCCGGTGAAGGCACCCCAGCCCTGCGAGGCCTCGGCGCGGCAACTCGGCCGGCGGAGCGTCGCCGTCTCCCGCAATCTCGCGGCCGGCCACAGGCTCACGGCCGAGGATCTCACGCTGCTGCGTCCCGGCACCGGCCTGCCCCCTCGAATGGAGGGACTGGTCGTCGGTCGCACGCTTCGCCGCGACATCGCCGAGAATACCTTGCTCGCGCTCGAGGATCTGGCATGACGCGAGCGAACCGACTGATCCTGCTGGGAGCCGGCGGCCATGCCAAGGTCATCGCCGAACTCGCCCGCGCGGCGGGCTGGGAGATCGCCGGCTTCCTCGCTCCCCGCAGCGAACGGGGCGAGGAAAATCTTGGCGCTCCGCTGCTCGGCAACGGTGCCGATCTGACCGCGGACCCGTCCTGGCTTGAACAGAACGACCTGTTTCCGGCGATCGGCGAGGGCGAGATCCGCTGGCGCGAATTCGTGCGGCTCGCCGCAGCCGGCGCGCGCGTGCCTTCGTTGATCCATCCGAGCGCGATCGTCTCGCCCTCGGCACGGATCGAAGCAGGTGCCGTCGTGATGGCCGGCGCCATCATCCAGGCCGACAGCGTGGTCGGTCCTGCTGCGATCATCAATACCGGGGCGCAAGTGGATCATGACTGCACGATCGGCGCCGGCTCGATGATCGCGCCTGGGGCGGTGTTGTGTGGCGCCGTCCACGTCGGAGACCACGCATTTGTTGGCGCGGGCGCTGTCCTGGTCCCCGGCATTCACATTGGCAGGGGCGCCTTTGTCGGTGCCGGAACCACTGTCGTCAACGACCTCAGCGAGGGGACCCAACTCAAGGCCTCGCGGCGATCGCAGGTCGCCCCGATAGCGGAGTAGAGGATGTTTGAGTTTCGACCCTACCGAAGCGGGGATGAGCCGGCGATTACGGCCCTGTTCGAGATCGTCTTCGGTCGCCCGATGAGCCTTGAATTCTGGCGGTGGCGCTTCCTCGACCACCCGGCCGGCGGTCCGCTCGTCATGCTCGCTTTCGCCGAAGGCACGCTGGTTGGTCATTATGCGGCGAGCCGGGCGCCCCTCAGCCTTAATGGGGAATACCACCCCGCCGCTCTTTCGATGACGACGATGACCCATCCGGAGTGGCGGGGCCGGCGCCTGTTCGAAAGAACCGCCGAAGCGCTCTACGCCACGCTTCCCGAGCAGGAAATATCAGCGGTCTACGGCTTTCCCAACCCGGCCGTGCATGCCCTTCGCATCATGCGGGCCGGCTGGTATGACAGTTACGAGGTCCCGACGCTCACGCTCGACATGGCTTCGCTGCGTCATCCGGCTCAACCAGACCCCGCCGTCCGCATTGCCGAACGCATCGACGCACGCTTCGGACGATTCTTCGCCAAGGTCGCCGGCGACCTGCCGATCGCGCCCCACCGCGACAGCGAGATCCTGGCCTGGCGGATCGATCGCAATCCCGACAACACCTATAGGCGTTACGTGCTGGAGGAGGGCGACGAGATTGCCGGTTATGCGCTGACCAAGGCCTATGGCGCGGACATGCTCGATCTCGTGGAACTGCGCGCCGCAGGCGGGGCCGCGGCCCGTGCGCTGATCAACACCGTTGCCGCAGATGCGGCCGCCTCCGGTCGCACGCGCATCGCCACCTGGTGCCTGCCCAACGACCTGCACCGCCTGCCGCTCGAAATGGCTGGCTTCAAGGCGTCGGCGCCCGTTACCTATTTCGGCGGCAGAACCTTCACGCCCCTTCCCGCCGACCTGACCGACGGCCGCCTCTGGCGCCTCTCCATGCTGGATTCCGATCTCTACTGAACGAAAGCAATATGACCAGAACAGTCCATTTCCTGACCGGAATTCGCTCCGAATACGATATTCTCGCCCCGATCATCGCGGCCGTGGACGCACAGCCGGACCTCGATGCCGGCGTGATCGTCACCGGAGCGCACTTGACCGGACTGCACGGCCAATCCGTCCGCCAGATCGAGGCCGACGGCTATCGCATCGCCGCCCGCATTGATTCGCTGCTCGCCTCCGATGGCCTGGGCGGGCGGGTGAAGGGCATGGCGCTGCAACTGGCCGGCCTGACCGACCTGTTCGCCCGCGAGCGTCCGGACTTCCTCGTTGTGATGGGCGACCGCGAGGAGGTCATGACCGGCGCCGTCGCGGCCATCTATCACCACATCCCGGTCGTCCATGTCGGTGGCGGCGACCATGCCGACGACGGCAATGTCGACAATCTCGTCCGCCACGCCGTGTCGAAGATGGCCCATCTCCACATGGCGACCACGGAGCTCAGCGGCCAGCGCCTGCGCCAGCTGGGAGAGGAGCCCTGGCGCATCCACGTCACCGGCGCCTCCGGCCTCGACCGGATCATCGCCACCCCGGACATGACACGTGACGAACTCGAGACCGCACTCGGCGTCGACTGGCATGGCGAGCCCTATGCGGTGCTGCTCTACCATCCGACGATCACCGACTTTTCCGAAGCGCGGGCGCACATGGCCTCGATCACGCGGGTGCTGGAGGCGAGCGGCCTGAACATCGCCGTGATGGCCCCCAATTCCGACCCCGGCAACCAGGCGATCACCCTGGAGATCGACGCGCTGATTGCCCGCTGCCCGAAGGCCAAGGCCTTCACCTTCCTCGAACGCAAGGTGTTCATCAACATGCTGCGCCATGCGCGCGTGATGGTGGGCAATTCGTCCGCCGGCATCCTCGAAGCGCCGAGCATGGGCCTGCCGGTGGTCAATATCGGCATCCGCCAGAGAGGGCGCGAGCACGGCGACAATGTGATCTTCACCGATTACGATGCCGGGGAAATCGCCGCGGCCATCACCAGGGCCACGACGGACGAAAGCTTCCGCGCACTGGTGGCACAGCGGCGAACGCCCTATGGAGACGGCAAGGCCGGGCAGCGGATCGCCGAGGTCTTGCGCAGCGTCGAGCTCGGCCGCGGCCTGCTCGACAAGAAATGGGTTCAGGGAGTACGATAATGCTGTTGGAAAGCGGAAATGGACCGATCCTGGTCGTTGCCCCTCACCCCGACGACGAGACGCTCGGTGCCGGCGGCCTTTTGCTGCGCGCCCGCGCCGCCGGACGTCCGATCCACTGGCTGATCGTCACCGGCATCACAACCGAACAGGGCTGGCCGGCCGAGAAGGTCGCTCGTCGCGAAACCGAGATCGACGCGGTGGCCAAGGCCTTCGGCTTTGCCGGCGTGCACCGGCTGAACCTGCCGTCGGCCAAGCTCGAAACCCTTGCCCTCGGCGAGGTGATCGGCGGCATCGGCAAGATCGTCAACACCGTCAAGCCGGAGATCATCCTCGTTCCGCATCGCGGCGATGCCCATTCGGACCACCACGTGGTCCATGCGGCGGCGACGGCCTGCGCAAAATGGTTCCGTTACCCTTCGGTGCGCTGGACGCTGGTCTACGAGACACTGTCCGAAACCGATGCGGGTCTATTTGCCGCTGATCCGTTCCTTCCCAACATCTTCGTCGATATCAGCGAACAGTTGGAGGAGAAGCTGCGCATTACCAAGATGTTCAATGACGAGATCGGCGAATTCCCCTTCCCCCGCAGCCTCGAGGCCATCCGGGCGCTGGCGATGACACGGGGAGCGGCATCGGGAACGAAAGCGGCGGAGGCCTTCATGCTGTTGCGCGGCCGGTTCTGAACAATGCGTTGCGGCGGGACCAGCGTCTCTCCGCCTCGCCTAAACCTTGCCACTCATCGAGGCATCCACTAAGCCTTTGATCGTTACCAGCGCGCCAAGAGGACATTCAAGCGGCGCAGGCAACAGGATTTCCGGAATCACATGCTTTCTACTTTTCCGCATATGCATCGCGAGCTTGGACTGGAGGGCGGATTGCGCAAGATCGGTCAGACCGTTCGCTGGTGGATGGAGGGCGCGCCGGGCCGGTTGAGCCGCAAGCGTTACGTGCGTCTCTATCAGCAGGGTCAGTTCGAGGAGGCCGCACTGGCCTTGCGGCAGGCCCTCGAGGCAACGCCGGACGACGCGCAATTGATGTTACAGGTGGCGAACCTTTCACGCTTCGGCCTGCTGCCCCTCGAAGAGGCCCTGTCGCTGCTGCGGCGTATCGCTACGAAGGCGCCGCACGCCGCTGCCCGGCAGGCACTCGTCAGCATGATCAATCTGCTGTGGGAGCGTAGGGGTGCTGACGCGGCCATGGAATGGTTCGCGCCCCTGGTTGGCGATGAAAAGACGACGGCGCGTCTCCTCTTGCGGGCCGCAGCGCTTGCCCATGAGGCCGGAGAAACGAGGAAGGCATTTGACCTGCTGAACCGGGTTGGCCACAACGATCCGGCGGCCCTGCCGTCGATGGGCTATCTCGATCTGATCCTCGCGATCGCTGACGATGGCGCGGCGGAACTTCCCCAGGCCGGACGGGCGCGCGCCGTTGCCGCCCACCTGTCCCGTTTCGAAGGGACGTTCACACAGATGATTGCGGGCACCGCCGGACATGTGGCGGTCGTTGCCAACGGACCGTCCCTCGAAGGTCTGGCGCTCGGTCGCATCATCGATTCGCACCAGCTCGTCGTTCGCTTCAACAACCACGCCGCAAAACCGGGATCCGCCGATCAGGGGGAGCGGACGAACATCTGGTTCCGGCCGACCGAATTTACCCACGTGCCGATGCGCGAGGCGCCTGCTCCCGAACTCATGGCGCTCACCGGCTGTAACATCCGAAACCGGTATTCCAACGGACTACAAGTGCTCGAACCCTATGTGCACGCAGAGCTGCCGGTCGAACTGGTGCCGAAGGAACTGTATGCCCGTCTGTTCGCTGCCCTCGACGCCTCGCCAAGTGCTGGCCTGATCGGGCTTGCGTGGACCCATGAGGCGGTGGGAAGAAAATTGTCACCCGCACAGGTTTTCGGCTATTCCCTGGGCCGCAATACTTCCGCCGTCTCGCATTATTATGGTAAGCGCCATACAAGCTCCTGGCCCAGCCGCCATAATTGGCAGGCGGAACATAGTCTCTTCCAGTCACTGATAAGCGAGGTCATCTCCGCGTGATTCCAACAATCCTGGTCGTTGGCTGCGGCAATATCGGACGCCGCCACATTGAAGCGCTTGCCGCCGCAGGCCGGCCTATGCGGGTGATCGGCATAGAGCCCGGCGAGGGCGCACGCGCCCAGGCCGCGGCACTCGTTGCCCCTTTTACCAATGGATCAACGGTGCTTGCCGACATGGACGGCGTGCCGGATGTCGCGGATCTGGCGATCATCGCCACCTCGGCGGCCCATCGCCGGTCGGCCTTCGAGGCACTGCTGTCACGCTGCACACCGAAAGCGGTTATTTTCGAGAAGGTGCTTTTCACCACACGCGCGGACCTGGACGCCGTCGGCCAGATGCTGGCTGCGCGGGCAATCCCCGCCTTCGTCAATTGCGGCCGCCGCGGCTTTCCCGCCTATGACCGGCTGCGCGATCAGCTGGCAGGCCGGCGCGGCTTGTCGATGGAGGTCACGGGCGCCGGCTGGAATCTCGGCTCCAATGCCATCCATTTCATCGACCTTGCCGAGCATGTGCTCGGAGACCGGACCGTCGCGCTGGACGAAACCGGTCTCGACCCCAAGCCGGAGCCGGCACGCATCGCGGGATGCGTCGACCTTTTCGGCACGCTGCGCGGCAAGCTGGCAGGCGGCGGCACAATTGCCATCACCCAGGAGCGCGCTCCGGGCGAACCGGTTTCGATCACCTTTTTCGGCGACGGGGAAAGCTGGCGGGTGGAGGAAGGCGCGAAAAGGCTCGTTCATCGCAATGCGGCCGGCGAAGAGAACGTGCAGGTTTTCGAACCGCTGTTCGTCAGCGGCATGCCCCATCTCTATACCGAAATTCTCGACGGCAAGGGATGTCGCCTGACGCCCTACGAACAGTCGGCAGCGCAGCACGCGCTGTTCCTCGACGCGTTTCGCCGGCATCTCGATCTTTCCAACTCGGAGGACGTGCCTTGCCCGATCAGCTGACCCCCTTGCTCCTCGTCGGGACCGGCGCGATGTCGGGCGCCTATGCCAAGGTGCTGAAGGCGCTCGGCCAGCCCTTTTTCGCAGCCGGTCGCGGCGCAGAGCGCGCCGAAGCCTTTGCCCGGGAATGGGGCGTCGAGGCGGACCACGGCCCGCTGACCGAGCAGATCGCACGGTTCAAGACCGTTCCGCAAACCGCGATCGTCGCCGTCAGCGCCGTCAATCTTGCCGAAGCGACGGCTCAACTCATCAAGGCCGGCGTGCGCCGCCTGCTGGTGGAAAAGCCGGTCGCCCTCAATCAGGCCGATGCCGAAAAGCTGGACGCCCTCGCACGCGATGCGGGCGCCGAAGTCCATGTGGCCTACAATCGCCGTTTCTATGCGTCGGTCGAGGCCGCCCGGAAGATCATCGACGCCGATGGCGGCGTGCTGTCGGTCAAGTTCGACTTCACCGAGGCACGTACGCGAATCGAGGCGCTGGACAAGGATCCGGCCGAGCTTGCCGGCTGGCTCTACGGCAATTCGACCCATGTGATCGATCTCGCCTTCTTCCTCGGGGGGCACCCGAAGACGATATTCGCCCAGAGCCGCGGCGGGCTTGGCTGGCACCCGTCCGGAGCGATCTTCACCGGCTGCGGCACGACCGACAAGGGCGCCGATTTTTCCTACCATGCCAACTGGCTCGCGCCGGGTCGCTGGGGCGTCGAGGTGATGACGGCCAAGAGCCGGCTCGTCCTGCAGCCCATGGAGCAGCTGTTCCTGCAGAACCAGCAGAGTTTCGCCGTGGAAGCCGTGGCGATCGACGACGCCCTGGACAAGGAATTCAAGCCAGGCCTCTACCGGCAGACGGAAGCGTTCCTGTCCGGCAAGCCCGATCCCCGCCTGATGAGCCTGTCGGAACAGGCCAAGGCTTTCAAGGACTACACCGTCATCCGCGACGGCAACATCTCGAACTTCGAAGGAGACATCCGGTCATGAGCAACCTGTCTGGCAAAACCATCCTCGTGACCGGCGCCGACGGCTTCATCGGCTCGCATCTGGTCGAGCATCTGGTGCGCCAGGGCTTCAAGGTCCGCGCCTTCTCGCTCTACAACAGCTTCGGCACCTGGGGCTGGCTCGATCGCGTCGCGCCCGACGTGCAGGGCTCGTTCGAGGTATTCAGCGGCGATATTCGCGATCCGAACGGCGTGGCGACCGCCATGCGCGGCTGCGATATCGTGCTGCATCTGGCGGCCCTCATCGCCATTCCCTATTCCTACCATTCGCCCGACACCTATATCGACACGAACATCAAGGGCACGCTGAACGTGCTGCAGGCGGCGCGCCTGCTCGAAACCGAGCGGGTCGTGCACACCTCGACCAGCGAAGTCTACGGCACGGCACAGTTCGTTCCGATCACCGAGGAACACCCGCTGGTCGGCCAGTCACCCTATTCGGCCTCCAAGATCGGTGCCGACCAGCTGGCGCTCTCTTTCTACCGCTCCTTCGGCACGCCGGTGACCGTCATCCGCCCGTTCAACACCTTCGGCCCGCGCCAGTCGACGCGCGCGGTGCTGCCGACGATCATCACCCAGCTGGCCGCCGGCAAGAAGGAAGTCCGGCTCGGCAAGCTCAGCCCGACGCGCGACTTCACCTATGTCGCCGATACCGTCAAGGCGTTCCAGGCCATGGCCGAAAGCCCGAACGTGCTGGGCGAAGTGGTCAACTTCGGCAGCGGCTTCGAGATCTCGATCGAAGACAGCGTCCGTACGATCATCGACGTCATGGGCGTGAATGCCCAGATCGTCTCCGAGGAGCAGCGGCAGCGCCCGGAACTGAGCGAAGTCGATCGCCTGTGGGCCGGTATCGACAAGGCCAAGCGCCTGACCGACTGGAAGCCCGGCTATTCCGGCCACGAGGGCTTTGCCCGCGGCATTCGCGAAACGATCGAATGGTTCAGCAATCCGAGCAATCTGGCCCTGTACAAGGCCGACACCTACGGTATCTGACATGGCAAAACTCGATATTTCACGCGCCGTCCAGATCCTGCGCGAGACCGCCGCCCCAGGTGGCCAGTCCGTCGTCCTGCACGAGCCGCGCTTCGCCGGCGCGGAGTGGGACTATGTCAAGGACTGCCTCGACACGGGCTGGGTCTCGTCGGTCGGCGCCTATGTCGACCGCTTCGAGAAGGAGTTGGCGGAAGCCTTCGGCGTTCGCCGCGCCATTGCCGCCGTCAACGGCACGGCCGCCCTGCATATCGCCCTGATGCTCGCCGGCGTCAAACCCGGCGACGAGGTTCTGATCCCGGCACTGACCTTCGCGGCTACGGCCAATGCGGTCGCCTATTGCGGCGCCATTCCGCATTTCGTCGACAGCACCATGGAAACGCTCGGGCTCGATCCGGACGCGCTCGACGCCTGGCTTTCGGAAATCGCCGACAAGGGGCTGGACGGTCCGGTCAACCGCAAGACCGGCCGCCGGTTGGCCGCCGTCGTGCCGATGCACGCCTTCGGCCATCCGATGGCGATCGATCGCCTGCTGGAGGTCTGTGAGAAATGGGGCATTCCGGTCGTCGAGGACGCCGCGGAATCGCTCGGCACGCTGTCGAACGGGCGTCCGCTCGGCGGGCGCGGCAAGGTCGGCATCACCAGCTTCAACGGCAACAAGATCATCACCACCGGCGGCGGCGGCGCGATCCTGACCAATGACGAAGAACTGGGCGCGCGCGCCAAGTATCTGACGACGACCGCCAAGCGCCCGCACCGCTGGGCCTTCTGGCACGACGAACTGGGCTACAACTACCGCCTGCCCAATCTCAACGCCGCGCTCGGCTGCGCGCAGCTGCAGCAGTTGCCGACCTTCCTCGCCGCCAAACGGCGCCTGGCCGAGCGCTACCGGCAGGCCTTCGAGGGCGTCGACGGGCTTCGCTTCTTCGTCGAGCCCGAGGGTGCGAAGAGCAATTACTGGCTGAACGCCGTCATCCTCGACGACGCCGCGCAACGCGACGACTTCCTCGCCGCGACCAACGATGCCGGCCTGATGACCCGTCCCTGCTGGGCGCTGATGTGCGACCTGCCGATGTATGAGACGAGCCCCTCCATGCCGCTGCCGGTCGCCCGCGCCATCGAGCAGCGCCTGGTCAACATCCCCAGCAGCGCCGTACTTGGATTGGAGGACGGGGAATGAATGAAGCGACACCGATGCCGGTAGCTGAGCTTACCTATCCTGATGGGATCGGGACAGCCATCGCTTCGGCCCACGCCGCCGCAAGTAAGGGCAGAATGGATGAGGCTGTTCGATGGTTCGATCTTTGCCGCACGCTCCTGACGACACTGTCGCCTGCGGCCGCCTTGAAAAAGCGCGTCGATGCCAATGCTCAGGGCCGGAGACGTGAGGCAGACAAGTTTCACAAGGCAATCATGGATCGCGCATCGAGCGATCCTGCAACGCGAGTGGCAATTTTTGCGGACTCTCTCGCCTTGCCACGGCCCGAGGAAATGGATGCCTTCCCCGGAAATCTGGAGACTACCTACCCCGGTATTATCAATGCTCGCCTGCAAGCGGCACCCGCAATCAAAGGTGCCTCCGTGTGGGCTCATTGCGAACGCTATTTCACGACAAATGACTTGATCAAGCTGCTGCTTGAGCATCCGGAATCGGTAAGAGATGCGCATGTGCTGGTGCACCTCGGTCTCAACGATTGTGCCATCCGCATGTACATGGATGATCAGCGGATCGCGGTGGGTTTGCTTCCTGACGATATAGCCAACCAAGTCCTGGCGTTTAGCAGTAAATATCGAAAAGCCCTTATCGAGGCTTTCCCATATTTTTCTTATGTCCCGATCCAGAATTTCACTGCGAACCTGCATCGGATCGCCCAGATTACGAAATCCCTCAATGCACAAAGCCTCACCTTTTCGACAACGATAGTGGTGCCTGAGAAGTTTTGGCCAGCAACACCGGGGATCTGTCGGAACTTCACCACATACAATCTTGAAACGATGAATGTCGCGCACCAGGTCGGAGCCAATGTGCTCGACGTAGACCGGCTTATGTGGGGCAGAGACGTCGAGGTCTCGCTAAACAAGGACGGTATGCATTTGTCACCGATCGGTCACGAACTGCTCGCATCTTCCTGGCTGAAGTCTACGTTCAACATCTAGGCGAATTCATGCGCATTCTGATCATTGGCAATGGCTCCATCGGGAACCGCCACGCGAGGCTTCTGGCCTCTGCGGGCCATGAGATAGCTGTGCTGTCGGCTCGACCGGTCGCAGATTATCGCGGGTTTACAAGCCTCGAAACCGCATTGACTGATTTCTTGCCGGAATTCGTGATCGTCGCGAGCGTCACGAGCCGCCACGGCGCGGACCTTAATGCTCTTTCGGAGTTGGGATACTCGAAGTCAGTGCTGGTAGAAAAGCCCCTTCTTCAAACAATTCCCAAGGGAGGGCTCACGAAACCGGCAATGCCCGTCCAGGTCGCTTACAATCTGAGGTTCCATCCAGTCATCATCGCCTTGCGGAAGGCGCTTGAGGGAAAAACGATCTTCGCGACCCACATCATCGCGGGCCAACACCTATCCCAGTGGCGCCCCGGACGGGACATGCTGTCCACCTATTCCGCAAGCAAAGCAGCGGGAGGCGGCGTGGTTCGAGACCTTTCGCACGAACTCGATCTGGCCCAGCATGTGCTCGGCCCGTTATCGCTCATAACCAGTCATAGCGCGCGGGTGGGAAATGTCACGGTCGACAGCGAGGACGTCGCTGCTGCCATTCTGTCCTCCACGTCGTGTCCACTCATTACCATTCACTTGAACTATCTCGATCGCCAGCCACGCCGGCATTGGTTGATCATAACAGAAACCGGTCCGATCGAGGTTGACCTGATCAAATCCACACTCAGCATCAACGGCAATGTCGAGACGATTCCGCTTGCTCCCGATGAGACCTACAAGCGGATGCACCAGGCCGTGCTGGCCGGAGAAACCGGTCCGTGCGATTGGGACGAAGGCATTGCCGCCGTGGAATTGGCTGACAGGATAGCGCCATTATGACACAGACACAGACACCTGCACCGACGTTCGTTTGCACAATTTGTGCCCGTGGCGGCTCCAAGGGCGTGCCGGGCAAGAACATCCGCATGCTGATGGACAAGCCTCTGATCGCGCATTCGATTGCGCAGGCCAGGGCGACAGGCCTCTTCTCGGCTATCGCGGTCAGCAGCGACAGTGACGAGATCCTGGATACCGCGCGCGAATATGGTGCCGACCTGCTGATCAAGCGCCCAGATGCACTGGCGTCAGACACGGCCGGAAAATTGCCGGCAATCCTTCATGCCTTGGCGGAAACCGAGACCCGCTTGGGTGTCGTCGTCGACTATCTCATTGATCTCGATGCAACCTCGCCGCTGCGTTTGCCGGAAGATATTCAGGCTTGCGCAGATCTTCTGACCGAGACCGGTGCAAGCTGCGTGATTACCGGCACACCGGCCCATCGCTCCCCCTATTTCAACCTCGTCGAACGAGCGCCGGACGGGACCGTTCACCTCAGCAAGCAATTGTCGTCACCGGTCCTGCGGCGGCAGGACAGCCCGGAATGCTATGATATGAATGCTTCGATCTATGGCTGGCGGCGCGATGTGCTGCGCGACGATCCGAAGGTATTCTACCCGGATACACAACTTTACGTCATGCCGCGGAATCGCTCCATCGACATAGACGAGGAAATGGATTTCGCCATCGTGACGATGATCATGCAGCAAAGGCAAGCCAAATGACTTATTTTCCAACGCAGTTCGATCTGAGCGACCGAGTTGCCGTCGTTACCGGAGGTGCAGGTTTTCTCGGCAGGCATTTCTGCCGGGCCTTGGCCTCTGCAGGCGCGAACGTCGTGGTCGCCGACCGCAGCCAGGAAGACGCGGATGCGGTGGCCCACGAACTTCCCGGGAAACCGCTTGCCATCGGCATTGATCTGGCGAACGAGGACCAGATCGTCGCGATGACGCAAAAAGTGACCAGCCACTACAATCGTCTGGACATCCTGCATAACAATGCAGCCACCAAACCGAAGGAACTCCGCCGCTTCTTTGACCCAGCGGAAACTTTCTCCATGGAGATCTGGCACGAAGTCATGCGCATCAATCTCGATGCGATGTTCATGGTAGCGCGGAACATCGGTGGCTTCATGGCGAAGCAGCGGCGCGGCAGCATTGTCCAGACCGCGTCGATCTACGGTGTCTATGCTCCTGATCCCCGCATCTATGAGGGGTCCGACTACCTCGGCGGGCCGATCAACACGCCTGCAGTCTACAGCGCCTCCAAGGCAGGCGTCGTCGGGCTGACGAAATACTTCTCCACCTATTGGGCGCCACAGGGTGTGCGCGTGAACACACTGACGCCCGGCGGTGTCGAGAGCGGCCAGAATGATGTCTTTCGCGAGAAATACGGTGCGCGGGTCCCGCTCGGACGTATGGCCAAGCCCGAGGAGATGACGGGCGCCCTGCTATTTCTTGCCAGTGATGCCGCGAGTTACGTCACCGGACAAAACATCATCGTCGACGGAGGGCTGAGCGCCTGGTAACGACCGCCTAACATAGCGAACGGTTTGCGCCTTCGCCCCAAGCCAAATCAGGACCAGCCCCATGCCCCACCATCCCGTCCTTCGTTTCCATGGTGCCGCAGGTACGGTGACGGGGTCCTGTTTCCTCGTCGACCTGGGTCCGGCGAAGGTGCTCGTTGATTGCGGTATGTTCCAGGGGTCGAAGAGCGAGAAGGAACTGAACTATCGCGAGTTTCCCTTCGCCGCCGCCGAGATCGACGCCGTCATCCTGACCCACGCGCATATCGACCATTCGGGCCTCCTGCCGAAGCTCGCCAAGGCGGGCTTTGACGGGCCGATCTTCGCGACGCGCGGCACCGTCGACCTATGCTCGGTGATGCTGCCGGATTCGGCGCATATCCAGGAGAGCGAGGTCGACCAGCTCAACCGCCGCAACCAGCGGCGCGGCCGTGAGATTGTCGAGCCGATCTATGATGCCTCGGATGCCGCGCGGGCGGTGACGATGATGCGCACGGTGGCGCTGAAGACCTGGCAGCAGGCGGTGCCCGGCATGCGCTTCCGCTTCTGGAATGCCGGCCACCTGCTCGGATCTGCCTCGGTCGAAATGGAGATCGAGACACGCGACAAGGTGCTGCGGCTCATGTTCTCCGGCGATATCGGCCCGAGCCACAAGCTCCTGCAATACGATCCCGAGGCACCGCAGGACTTCGACTATGTGATCTGCGAGAGCACCTATGGCGACACCGACCGCGAGATCGTCGACGAGCGGGCGAGGCGTCATGCGCTGGAAGCCGAAGTGCACATGGCCGCCAATCCCAACGGCGCGCTGCTCATCCCGTCCTTTGCGGTCGAGCGCACCCAGGAACTGCTGGCCGATCTCGTTCAACTGATGCGCAGCGGGGCGATCGAGACCTGCCCGATCCTGATCGATTCGCCGCTCGCCACCCGCGCCAGCGAGATCTTCCGCCGCCATGCCCGAGAACTGGAAAACGGCAAGCTGCTTGACGAGGCGATGGAGGCGCACAATGTGCGCTTCACCGAGACGGTCGAGCAGTCGAAGGCGATCGACAACATGCGCGGCTTTCACATCGTCATTGCCGCGTCCGGCATGTGCGAAGCCGGCCGCATCCGCCACCGGCTGAAGAACTGGCTGTGGCGGGAAGAAGGAACGGTGCTGCTCGTCGGTTACCAGGCCACCGGCACGCTCGGCCGGATTCTCCAGGACGGCGCCTCGACCGTGCGCATCCAGGGCGACGAGATCACGGTTCGGGCGCGCATCCGCGAACTCGACATCTATAGCGGCCATGCCGATGGGCGGGAGCTGACCGAATGGGTCAAGAACCGCCAGCCGATCCGCGCGGGCACCTTCCTCGTCCACGGTGAAGAAGGCGCGCTCTCAGCCTTCAGCCAGCGCCTTGCCGGCTTCCTGCCGCCCGAGCGCATCCTCGTGCCGCGCATAGACGGTGCCTTCGAGCTGACGGCCGACGGAGCCGTCGACATTTCCGAAACAAGGCCGCCGCGCATCGATCCGGCCCGCCCCGGCCACAAGGACTGGCACAACGATTTGCAGTCGCTGGTGCTCGATCTGCAGGACGAACTGGCCAAGGCCGGCGACGACAAGGCGCGGGCCGTGATCATCCGGCGGCTGCGCCGCGCGCTGGGCGAATAGCGGGCAATAGGTGCCGACGGCTCAGTTGCTCGGCATCGGCCGGGTGAGGACGAAGGCGGCGCAGGCCAGCAGGATCGCCCCGACCAGAAGTTTCAGCCAGAGCTGCGGCGGACCGGCGAACCAGACGATCAGATAGCTCGCCGTCATCAACGAGACCGAGGCGATCTTGGCATTGCGCGAGATCGCGCCCTGACGACGCCAGTCGATCAGCGGCTGGCCATAGCGCGGATGATCGAGCAGCCATTGTTCGAAGCGCGGCGAGGAGCGGGCAAAAAGCGCGGCGGCCAGGATCATGAACGGCGTCGTCGGCAAGACCGGCAGAAAGACGCCGACCACACCGATCCCGACCATCAGCCAGCCGCCCGCCAGCATCAGCATGCGCATTGCGTCTCTCCGTCAATTCCGCCGCGGTCCCTTATGGTCCGGCCGCTGCGACAATAGTTGATACACAATAGCAAGAAATCAATATGCTGGCATGGGCCATGAACGCGGTAAAATGCAGCAGCCGGGTCCCCTCGCTCCCTCACGCCGGAACCTCGGCCGGAACCGGGCCGCCCCCGTTTGGGTCGCATACGACCAACACGCCGCAGCCACAGGCGGCGATCCCGATCGGCACTCCAGCTCGGCGTTCCACATTTCTGCAACGCGGGCCGGAATTCGCCAATTGCGGCAATTTTTCATTTGCACAACAAGGGGCGCGATTGCATGGTCCGGGTTTCTTCATCCAGACGGAATTCAAGGACCATGACTGCAGATACCATCGTTCTCGGCGCCGGCATTGTCGGTGTTTCCACTGCCATTCACCTGGCGCGTCGTGGAAGGTCGGTGGTTCTAATCGATCGCCGCACTCCGGGCGAGGAAACCTCCTTCGGCAATGCCGGCCTGATCCAGCGCGAAGGCGTCGTGCCCTACGGCTTCCCCCAGAATCTCGGCCTGATCCTGCGCTACGGCCTCAACAACCGCATCGACGCGCACTACCACATCCAGGCGATGCTGAAGCTCGTGCCGTTCCTGTCGCGCTACTGGTGGCATTCGAACAAGTCGCGCCACGAGGCGATCGCGCGCGCCTATGCCCCGCTGATCGAGAACTCGATCAGCGAACACAAGGACCTGATCGAAGCGGCCGGCGCCGAGCACCTGATCCGCAAGGACGGCTGGGTCGAGGCCTTCCGCAGCAACAGCGTGCGCGATACCGAGTTCGCCGAGGCCGACCGTCTCGTGCGCGAATACGGCATCAGCTATACCCGTCTCGACAAGGCGGAACTGGCCAAGGCGGAACCGCATCTCAGCCGCGATTTCATCGGCGGCCTCAAATGGAACGATCCGTGGTCCGTGCGCGATCCGCATGGCCTGACGGCGGCTTATCTCAAATATTTCGAAAGCCTCGGCGGCCGTTTCGTCACCGGCGACGCGACCACGCTTTCGCCCCGCGCCAGCGGCGCCGGCTGGCAGGTCAAGACGGATGAAGGCCTGGTCGAGGGCAAGGAAATCGTTCTGGCGCTCGGTCCCTGGGCGGAGGAAGTCACCCGCAAGCTCGGCTACAAGTTCCTGCTCGGCGTCAAGCGCGGCTACCACATGCACTATGCCCCTGCCGGCAATGCCAAGCTCAACAACTGGCTGATGGACAAGGAGCGCGGCTATTTCCTCGCGCCGATGAACAAGGGAATTCGTCTGACCACCGGCGCGGAATTCGCCTATCGTGATGCGCCGAAGTCGCCGGTCCAGCTCGATCGCGCCGAACGGGTAGCCCGCACGATCTTCCCGCTCGCCGAGCGCCTGGATGCCGAGCCGTGGATGGGCGCACGCCCCTGCACGCCGGACATGATGCCGATCATCGGCAAGGCGCCGCGCCACCAGGGCGTCTGGTTCGCCTTCGGTCACGCCCATCATGGCCTCACCCTTGGCCCGGTCACCGGCCGGCTGATCGCCGAGGCGATGACGGGGGAAAACCCGTTCCTCGACATCTCGGCCTATCGACCGGAGCGCTTCAACCCGTAAAGCCTTCCACGACATCCGCAGGATGAAAACCCGTGCCCCCGGTCCCGACAACAGGCCGGGGGCATCCTTCATTCAAGGCTCCAGCCCCAGTTCTCGGCCGTGCCTGCGGGCAACCGGCAAACGGGTGCCACCCAGGCAAAAGTTGCTCCATTGCGACTTTGCCTTAAGCCGCAGGCTGGAAATGCCGGAACTTCGGTGCTATTGTCATTTTGGTCATTCGACCAATTTCGCCGCCCCTGCGGGCGGCAGACCGGACAAGAAGCGACGCACCCGATGTGTCACCGGTCGAGGGGTTCGCAGGCACTGGCAAGGTCATGGTACGCTTTCTGATCTACAACGCGAAGTCGCCGCACCGTTAGCGGTGCACCTTTGCGCGCGTGTTTTCACGCAGGCCAGGATCAGATCGACCTTTTCAACGACGGTGCCTCATGGACATTGATAGTTACGCACGAACCTTTTTTGCCGAAAATCCCGACATCGAAGTGCTGGAAGCCTTCGTCATCGACGTCAACGGCGTTCCCCGCGGCAAGTGGATCCCGCGCGAACGGGCGCTGGACGTTCTGACCAAGGGCATGGCGATCCCGCGCTCGGTCTATGCGCTCGACGTCTGGGGCCGCGACGTCAATGCGGCCGGCCTGGCCGAGGGCACCGGCGACCCCGACGGCCTGTGCTTCCCCGTGCCCGGCACGCTGTCGCGCGTCACCTGGCTGTCGCGGCCGACAGCGCAGGTGCTGCTCGAAATGCGCAATCCGGACGGCACCGGCTTCTACGCCGATCCGCGCCAGGTGCTCGCCGCCGTGCTGGAGCGCTACAAGAAGCTCAAGCTCACCCCGGTGGTCGCGACGGAGCTGGAATTTTACCTGATCGACCCGGTCCGCTCGGCGCTCGATCCGGTGCGCCCGCCGAACACCCGCGACGGACGCTGGCATACCGGCCAGACCCAGGTCCTGTCGATCTCCGAGCTGCAGGACTTCGAGGAAGTGTTCTACGGCATTTCCGCCGCTGCCCGCGCCCAGAACGTGCCGGCCGACACGACGCTGCGCGAGAACGGACCCGGCCAGTACGAGATCAACCTCAACCACGTGCCGGATGCGCTGGCCGCCGCCGACTATGCGGTGCTGCTCAAGAGGATCGTCAAGGGCGTCGCCCGCTGCAACGACCTCGATGCCACCTTCATGGCCAAGCCCTACGGCATGCAGGCCGGCAGCGGCATGCATGTGCATTTCTCCGTGCTCGACGAGAATGGCAAGAATATCTATGTCGGCGAAGACGCGCCCTCGGACCGCCTCATGCATTCGGTCGGCGGGCTGCTCGAAGCCATGGGCGAGAGCATGGCGATCTTCGCCCCGCACCAGAACTCCTATCGCCGGCTCACCCCTTCCGAACACGCGCCGACCTACGCGTCCTGGGGCTTCGACAACCGTTCGGCAGCCGTACGCGTGATTACCGCCTCCAAGCCCGCGACCCGCATCGAGCACCGCGTCGCCGGTGCCGACACCAATCCCTACCTGGTCATCGCGATGATCCTGTCGGCAGCGCTGGCCGGCATGAGGGAAAAGACCTCGCCGGGCGGCGCGATCTCGGGCGACGAGCACGCCATCAGCCACGAGCCGCTGCCGACCAACTGGGACTACGCGCTCCAGCGCTTTGCCAAGTCGAGCTTCGCCTATGCGGCGCTCGGGCCGCAATATCGCGGCCTCTATGCCGCCTGCAAGCAGCAGGAACTGGCGGAATTCGCGCTGCGCGTGACCGATGTCGAATACGACGCCTACATCAGGACGGTGTGACATGAGCGACAAGAACAGGACTTCTAAGACCAATCCCGGCCATGCCCCTTCCTGGTATGCCCATTCGGCCAATGACAAGATGGTGCGTCCGAGCCTCGAAGGCGAGCACTCGGCCGATGTCTGCGTGATCGGCGCCGGTTTCACCGGCATTTCCGCCGCGCTGCAGCTGGCGGAGAACGGCTACAAGGTCATCGTCATCGAGGGCGAGCGCATCGGCTTCGGCGCCTCCGGCCGCAATGGCGGGCAGATCGTCAACGGCTACAGCCGCGACCTCGAAACCATTGCCCGGCGCTACGGCCCGGACAGGGCAAAGCGCCTCGGCGAAATGTCGCTGGAGGGCGGCCGGATCATCCGCGAGCGCGTCGCCAGGTACAACATCGCCTGCGACCTGGTCGATGGCGGCTTCTTCGCCGCCTTCACCGACAAGCAGGTGCGCGAGATGGCGCATGTGAAGGCCCATTGGGAAACGCACGGTCATACCGGCCTCGAAATGGTGTCGAAGGCCGAGGTCGGCAAGTATGTGAAGTCCGACCGCTATGTCGGCGGCATGATCGACAGGCTCGGCGGGCACATCCATCCGCTGAACCTGGTGCTCGGCGAAGCAGCCGCCGTCGAAAGCCTGGGTGGCAAGATCTTCGAGAACAGCCGCGTCACCGGCGTCGACATGGGCGCCAATCCCGTGGTGCGCACCGCCAGGGGTCGCGTCACGGCAAAATACGTGCTGGTCTGCGGCAATGCCTATCTCGGCGACCTCTTGCCGAAGATCACCGACAAGATGATGCCGGTCTCATCCCAGGTCATGGCGACCGAACCGCTCGACGCCAGGCTGATCGAGGAACTGCTGCCGGCCAATTACTGCGTCGAGGACGCCAATTACGTGCTCGACTACTACCGCCGCACCGCCGACAACCGGCTGCTCTACGGCGGCGGGATCGGCTATGGCGGCCAGGACCCGGCCAACCTCACCGGCGTCATTCGCCCCAACATGCTGAAGACGTTCCCGCAGCTCGCCAATACCAAGATCGAATTCGCCTGGAGCGGCAATTTTGCGCTGACGCTGACCCGCATCCCGCACATGGGCAAGCTCTCGGACAATGTCTACTTCTCGCATGGCGACAGCGGCCATGGCGTGACCACGACGCACCTGCTCGGCAAGATCCTCGGCGAGGCGGTCGCCGGCCATTCCGGCCGCTACGACGTGTGGTCTTCGCTTCAGGCGCTCCCCTTCCCCGGCGGCACGACCTTCCGGGTGCCGCTCACCATGCTCGGCGCCTGGTGGTACGGCCTGCGCGACAAGCTCGGGATCTGAGGCGAACTCCATGCGCACCGTCACTGTCGCCGCAACCCAGATCGCCTGCAGCTGGGATATCCCCGGCAATATAGCCCGTGCGGAAAACCTGATCCGCAAGGCGGCAGCCGAGGGCGCGCAGATCGTGCTGATCCAGGAACTGTTCGAGGCCCCCTATTTCTGCCAGGACCAGATCGGCGAATTCTTCGACATGGCGAAGCCTTTCGAGAACAATCCGCTGATCGCGCATTTTTCCAGGCTCGCCGCCGAGCTGAACGTCGTCCTGCCGGTGAGCTTCTTCGAGAAGGCAGGCCAGGCCTTCTTCAACAGCGTGGCGATCGTCGATGCGGACGGCGCGGTGCTGGGCCTCTACCGCAAGAGCCATATCCCCGACGGTCCCGGCTATACGGAGAAGTACTATTTCTCGCCGGGCGATACCGGTTTTCGGGTCTGGCAGACCAAGCACGCCCGCATCGGCGTCGGCATTTGCTGGGACCAGTGGTTCCCGGAAGCCGCCCGCGCCATGGCGCTCCAGGGCGCCGAACTGCTGTTCTACCCGACGGCGATCGGTTCGGAACCGCAGGACCCGACCATCGACAGCGCCGCCCACTGGCAGCGCGTCATGCAGGGCCATGCGGCGGCCAACATCATGCCGGTGATCGCATCCAACCGCATCGGCACCGAGCCGGGCCGCAAGGGCACGGAACTCACCTTCTACGGCTCTTCCTTCATCGCCGACCAGACCGGCGAAAAAGTCGCCGAGGCGGACCGCACCGCGGAAACCGTCCTCACCGCCACCTTCGACCTCGACGGCATTGCCCGCCAGCGCAGCAACTGGGGCCTCTTTCGCGACCGCCGGCCGGAGCTCTATACACCGCTTCTGACGATGGACGGGCGGGTTTAGGGCGAGCGTCAAGCTGAGCCCCACCCAGGGATTGCCCCCTCACCAAGAAAATCTGCGACTTGAGCCCTTCGGGCTAAGAACGCGATTTTCTCTCCTCTCCCACAGGGGGAGAGGAGACCTGCCACCCCGCACGACGCCCCGCCTCTCCCCTTGTGGGAGAGGTTACAAAATCACGATCTTAGCGCAGCTAAGTCGTAGATTTTGTTGGTGAGGGGGAGGCAGGGAAAGCCCAGGCTTCCGTATCCTGCAGCCCGCCAGCACATTGTCGACGAGGCCCCGTGGGCCCACCTACCCCAGCCCCCGCATCGCATCTGCGACAATCCCCTCGACGCTCTGGTCGATGTCGACCGTCACCACGCCCGGCTCGCCGGTCGGGACTTCGAGCGTTGCGAGCTGGCTGTCGAGCAGGGAGAGCGGCATGAAATGGCCGGTGCGGGCGCCCATGCGCTCGGTGAGCAGGTCACGGGAACCGTGGAGATAGACGAAGCTTAGAGCACCGCCGGTGGCCGCCCGCAACCGGTCCCGATAGGCCTTTTTCAGCGCCGAGCAGGAGACGACAATCCCCTCGCCACGCTTCAGCGAGGCGGCCATTTTCGCACCGATGATATCGAGCCACGGCCAGCGATCGTCGTCGGTCAAGGGCGTGCCCCTGGCCATCTTGTCGACATTGACCGCCGGATGCAGCACATCGCCCTCGATGAAGGCGAGGCCCAGCCGCTCGGCGAGCAGCGCGCCGACCGATGACTTGCCGCAGCCGCTCACCCCCATGACGATGATCGCCGCCAGGCGGCCGGTCGGAATTTCCTGCAAGTTCGCGTGCTCCCTGATGCGGCGCCATGCCGTTTCGCCGCGACCTTACTGAGCGACGCCGTTGATTCCAAGACAACGGATCCGACCGTCCACCACCTTGGCGGCTTGGGCTGTCAGCCAGCCCGGATTTCCGCTGCAATCTTTTCCGCCATGGCGATCACCGGCGCATTGGTGTTGCCGCCGATCAGGGTCGGCATGACCGAGACGTCGACGACGCGCAGGCCGTCCACGCCGCGCACCTTAAGATCCGGATCGACTACCGAGCCCTCATCTCCTCCCATCCGGCAGGTCCCGGCGGGATGATAGATGGTTTCGGCCCGAGCCCGGATCGCGGCCTCCAGGTCCGCGTTAGAGCTTCCGGCCGGATAAAGTTCGCTTTTGCGATAGCGGGCCAGCGGGGTGGCTTCCATGATGTCGCGCATCAGTCTTGTGCCGGCGATCAGGCCGTCGAGGTCGCGCCGGTCGGACAGATAGGCGGGATCGATCAGCGGCGCGGCCATCGGGTCGGCGCTCCTCAATCCGACGCGGCCGCGCGAATGGGGCCGAAGCAGGCAGACATGGCAGGAATAGCCGTAGCCCATGTGCATGCGCCGCGCGTGGTCATCGACCATGGCGACGACGAAATGCAGCTGGATGTCGGGACGATCGAGCGCCGGATCGGTCTTGAGGAAGGCGCCGGATTCGGCAAAGGTCGAGCGCAGCAGGCCGGTCCCCTCGCGCTTCCATTCGCCCGCCGCCTTGCCCATGGCCTTGAGGCCGGTGAAGCCGATGCCGAGCAGGTCGGTATCGGCGGAGCGATAGACGCTGGTGTAGTCGAGATGGTCCTGCAGATTGGCGCCGACCTCCGGACGGTCGGCCACGACGGCAATGCCATGGCGGCGAAGCTCCTCTGCCGGTCCGATGCCAGACAGCATGAGAAGCTGCGGCGATTGCAGCGCGCCGCTCGAGACCAGCACTTCGCGGGCGGCGAGTGCGGTAAGTTCCTGCCGCCCGACGCGATAGGCGACACCCGTCGCGCGGCCCTTGATCGTGAGGATGCGGCTCGCCCGGGCACCGGTGACGACGGTAAGGTTCGGCCGGTCGAGATGATCGTGCATATAGGCGGCCGAGGCCGAGCAGCGTTCGCCCTTCTTCGGCCCCTTCCAGAACTGCGTCGCCTGATAGAGGCCAAGACCCTCCTGGTCCTCGCCGTTGAAGTCGTCATTGGCCCTGAAGCCCCGCGACACACCCGCCTCAATGAAAGCCTGGTTGATCGGCCGGACCCAGTCAGCGTTGGAGACCTGCAAGGGGCCGCCGGCACCATGCAGGGCGGAGGCGCCGCGCTCGTTGTCCTCGGATTTGAGGAAATGGGGCAGCATGTCGGAATAAGACCAGCCCTTGCAGCCGGCCGCCGCCCAGTCGTCATAGTCTGCGGCATGGCCGCGCACGTAGAGCATGGCGTTGATCAGGCTCGAGCCACCGAGCCCGCGGCCGCGCGGCTGGTAGGCACGCCGGCCGTTGAGTTCCGGCTGCGGCTCGCTCTCGAAGCACCAATTGGCCGAGCGCAGCCGTCCCGGCACGATTGCCGCAGCACCTGAGGGAACCCGCAGCAGCAGGCTACGACCATTGCCGCCTGCCTCCAGCAGGCAGACCCTGACGTCGGGATCCTCGCTCAGCCGCGCCGCCAGTACCGAACCCGCCGAACCACCGCCGACGATCACGTAGTCGAACATATGAGCGCCCCTCCCAAAGCCACCCAGCGAGTCTTAGCCCGCACATCTTCCGTTTACGTAAGCGTACGTTGCCCGGCGCCACCACTCAAGGGGGGCTGTGCCGCAAGGCCCGACTTTACCGTTAAAACACTCCATGCGGGCGGCCAGACGAAAAACCCCGCCGCTCGGCAGGAGCGACGGGGCTTAAGGAAATGCGCGTGTCAGTCGGATGGATCAGGCGGCCGGAGCGGGTGCGGCCGGCGCCGAAATGACCTGACGGCCGCTGAACTCGTCGATGCCGAGCAGGAAATTGATCTGCGGCCGGGTCTTGACCAGATCGTCGATCGTGTAGCCGGAGAGTACGTCGAAGAAGGCGTTGAGCGCCTTGCGCAGCGCCGAGTTGAGGCCACAGCTGTCGATCAGCGGGCAATCGCTATCGCCATCGTCCTCGAAACATTCGGCCATGGCGAAACTGTCCTCGGTGACCCGCACCACATCGAACAGGGTGATCTTGTCGGCCGGACGACCAAGGCGAATGCCGCCATTGCGGCCCCGCACGGTCTCGACCAGGCCGGCCTTGGTCAGCGGCTGAAGAATCTTGAACAGGAAGAGCTCGGATACGCCATAGGCCTTGGCAATCTCCGGAATGCGGCTCAGGTGATCCTTGTTGGCTGCCGCATACATCAGCATGCGAACCGCGTAATTCGTCTGTTTTGTCAATCGCATGCGGATCTCCCTGAAGGCTTTGCGGGACTCATATAGCGGATTTCGTAGTTTTGAACAATTCCAAAATACTCATGTTAACGCTTCACGTGTTTGTGACGCCATTTCAGCGCCGTTGACAGCGTCACGCAATTCATGAATATGCCGCTCAACAAATATAAGCACCCAAGGAAGGAGTTACCATGTCTGCGACGAAAAAACTGTACGCCACCCTACTGGGAATGACGGCAATCGCGGCTACGTCCGGCGCTGCCCTGGCGGACGGCGAGGTCAATGTCTACTCCTATCGCCAGCCTGAACTTATCCAGCCGCTGGTCGATGCCTTCACCAAGGAGACCGGGATTACCGCAAATGTCCTGTTTCTCGACAAGGGCCTGGTCGAGCGAATTGCCGCCGAGGGCGCCAATTCGCCGGCCGACGTGATCCTCACCGTCGACATTGGCCGCCTGGTCGAAGCCAAGGATGGCGGGATCACCCAGCCGCTCGAAAACGAGGTCATCAACAAGGACATCCCGGCGCAATATCGCGATCCGGCCGGCGAATGGTTCGGGCTGACCACCCGCGGTCGTGTCGTCTATGCTTCCAAGGAACGCGTGCCGGAAACCGCTATCACCTATGAGGAACTGGCCGAGCCGAAGTGGAAGGGCCGGATCTGCATTCGCGACGGCCAGCATTCCTACAATATCGGCCTGTTCGCCTCCATGGTTGCCCATCACGGCGCCGAGTATACGGAAAAGTGGCTGACCGGCCTGAAAAACAACCTCGCCCGCAAGCCCGACGGCAACGACCGCAGCCAAGCCAAGGCCATCATGGCCGGCGAATGCGACATTTCGCTCGGCAATACCTATTACGTCGGCCTGATGATGACCAACGAGAAGGACCCGGAAGAGAAGGAATGGGCGGCCGCCACCAAGATCCTCTTCCCCAATGCCGCCGACCGCGGCACCCATGTCAACATTTCCGGCATGGCGCTGGCCAAGCATGCGCCGAACAAGGACAATGCGGTGAAGTTCATGGAATTCCTGTCGTCCGGCAAGGCACAGGAGATCTATGCCGAGCAGGTGTTCGAATATCCGGTCCTGCCGGGCGCCAAGGTCTCCGACGTCGTCGCCTCCTTCGGCGAGATCAAGCCGGACACCCTGCCTCTTGTCGACATCGCCGCCAACCGCAAGACGGCCTCCGAACTGGTCGACAAGGTCGGCCTCAATGACGGCCCGACGAACTGATCGACGCCGGAGCGTGCACAAAAGGAAACGGGCCCCAGTCGGGCCCGTTTTTGTTTGAGTGGTTTGTCAGCCGTGCAAACCGGCTTACTTCATCGTCGGGATGGAGAACTCGGCGCCGTCCTTGATGCCCGACGGCCAGCGCGAGGTGACCGTCTTGGTGCGGGTCCAGAACTTGATCGAGTCGGTGCCGTGCTGGTTGAGGTCGCCGAAGGACGAGGCCTTCCAGCCACCGAAGGTGTGATAGGCGAGCGGAACCGGGATCGGAACGTTGACGCCGACCATGCCGATGTTGATGCGGCTGGTGAAGTCGCGGGCGGCATCGCCATCGCGGGTGTAGATCGAGACGCCGTTGCCGTATTCGTGCTTCATCGGCAGCGAGAGGGCTTCCTCGTAGTTCTTGGCGCGAACGACCGAGAGAACCGGTCCGAAGATTTCGGTCTTGTAGATGTCCATGTCCGGGGTGACGTCGTCGAACAGGCAGCCGCCGACGAAATAGCCGTTCTCATAGCCCTGGAGCTTGAAGCCGCGGCCGTCGACGACGAGCTTGGCGCCTTCCTCGATGCCGCGGTCGATCAGGCCGAGGATGCGGGTCTGGGCTTCCTTGGTGACGACCGGGCCGAAATCGGCCTTTTCGTCGTTATACGGACCAATGCGCAGCTTCTCGACCATCGGGGCGAGCTTGGCGATCAGGCGATCGGCGGTTTCCTCGCCGACCGGAACGGCGACCGAGATCGCCATGCAGCGTTCGCCGGCCGAGCCGTAGCCCGCGCCGATGAGGGCGTTGGCGGCCTGGTCGAGGTCGGCGTCCGGCATGATGATCATGTGGTTCTTGGCGCCGCCGAAGCACTGAGCGCGCTTGCCGCTCGCGGTCGCCGTCGCATAGACGTAGCGGGCGATCGGGGTCGAGCCGACGAAGGAGACGGCGCCGATGTCGGGATGGTTGAGGATCGCGTCGACCGCGCCCTTGTCACCATTGACGACGTTCAAGACGCCTGCCGGAAGACCGGCTTCGATCATCAGTTCGGCAAGGCGGATCGGCAGCGACGGGTCGCGCTCGGAGGGCTTGAGGATGAAGGCGTTGCCGCAGGCAATCGCCGGCGCGAACATCCACATCGGGATCATGCCGGGGAAGTTGAACGGGGTGATGCCGGCGCCGATGCCGACCGGCTGGCGGATCGAGTACATGTCGATTCCGGGGCCGGCGCCTTCGGTGAACTCGCTCTTGGACAGATGCGGAATGCCGATGACGAATTCGCAGACTTCGAGACCGCGGATGATGTCGCCCTTGGCGTCCTCGATCGTCTTGCCGTGCTCCTTGGAGAGCATTTCGGCGAGTTCGTTCATGTTGTCGTTCAGCAACTGGACGAACTTCATGAACACGCGGGCGCGGCGCTGCGGATTGGTATTGGCCCAGCCCGGCTGCGCTTCCTTGGCGTTCTGCACCGCGGCATCGAGTTCAGCCTCGCTTGCCAGCGCCACGGTCGCCTGGACCTCGCCGGTTGCCGGGTTGAAGACGTTGCTCGAGCGTCCGCTCGTGCCGGCGACGTGCTTGCCGCCGATGTAATGGCCGATTTCACGCATGGATGTGCCTCCTCAGGGGTCTTTTGACTGGTCTTGAGTATGCGCTTCGATTTGCACAACGCAACAGGATGTTCTACGCATCCGTTGTGCAGGAATTGAAGTTCGACGGTTTGGCATACCCCTCCCCAACCCCTCCCCACAAGGGGGAGGGGCTAGGCTTGCATCCGTTGGATCGCTCGAGCCGTCCTTCAGGCTTGAGCGGCGATCCTTCGGTCCGGCCTAGCGCTCGGATTTGAGCCAGTGGGTCCACTGGTAACGGACCAAAGGTGCTTGGGTTCGACGCCCGCTCCGTCACCACGTTTCATGGGGCGTCGGAGTATAGCGACGCCAGCGCTGCGGGCGGGGTCAAGCCCCTCCCCCTTGTGGGGAGGGGTTGGGGAGGGGAAGTGACACAAACACAGGAGATCCCCCATGAACTGGGATGACGTGCGCATGTTTCTCGCGGTCGCCCGCTCCGGCCAGATCCTTTCGGCCTCGCGGCGGCTCGGCATCAACCACGCGACCCTGTCGCGCCGCATCACCGCGCTGGAGGAATCGCTCAAGACCCGTCTTCTCATCCGCCGCACCAATGGCTGCGAGCTGACCCCCGAGGGCGAGGTGTTCAGCCGGGCGGCCGAGCGCATGGAAACGGAAATGCTGGCGGCGCAATCCGATATCGGCCGGGTCGACAGCGCGGTGGCCGGCACCGTCAGGATCGGTGCGCCCGACGGGTTCGGCGTTGCCTTCCTCGCCTCGCATCTCGGCACGCTGACGCGGCGCTATCCGGCCCTGAAGATCCAGCTGGTGCCGGTACCTCGCGCCTTCTCCCTCTCCCAGCGCGAGGCCGACATCGCGATCACCATCGAGCGGCCGGAACAGGGTCGCCTGATCTCCTCCAAGCTCACCGACTATACGCTCGGGCTCTACGGCTTGCGGGCCTATCTTACGGAAGCCGGCACGCCCGGAGATATCGAGGCGCTCAGAGAGCACACACTGATCGGCCATGTGGAGGATCTCGTCTATTCCGCCTCGCTATCCTATACCGGCGAAATCATGCGCGGCTGGGAGAGCTCGTTCGAGATCTCGTCGGCGATCGGCCAGACGGAGGCCGTGCGCGCCGGCTCCGGCATCGGCATCCTGCACGACTACATCGCCCGCCAGCATGCCGAGCTGGTCCGCATCCTGCCCGAGGTCACCATCCGCCGCGCCTACTGGACTACCTATCACGAGAGCGCGCGCGAACTCGTACGGGTGCGCACCGTGGTGCAGTTCCTGCAGGAACTGGTGGACGAGAACCGGCGGATCTTCGTGTGACCGCTGTTTTTCCGGCGTTGCCGCATCCGGGCGTGCGGACTATACAGCGAAGCACAGGCGCAAACGCCCTCGCCTTCTTCACCGCAGACAAAAAAGGGACGACGCATGACTCGCGCGCGGCGCTCAAGCGGAAAGACCCAATCGACCGGGACGGCCTTCGCCGGCCCTTTCCTCGTCGTCATCGCGACGTGCCTCTCGGCCAGCCCGGCCTGCGCCCATGCTCTGGGCGGCGTGATGGGCGGGTTCGGCAGCGGTTTCGGCCATCCGCTGGCGGGCTTCGACCATTTTCTCGCCATGCTGGCGGTCGGCCTCTGGGGGGCGCAGATGGGCGGTCGCTCCGTCTGGACACTGCCCGCGACCTTCCCGCTGATCATGTGCATCGGCGGCGTGCTTGGCATGATCGACATCGGCCTCGGCAGCCAGATCGAAACCGGCATCGCACTCTCGCTGATCGTGCTCGGCGCGGCGATCGCGGCGCGCTGGATCGCGCCTGAATGGGCAGCACTTCTGATCGTCGCTGTCTTTGCCTTCTTCCACGGCTATCCGCACGGCCAGGAGGCGCCGCGGGCCGTCGATCCGGCCGCCTATACCGTCGGCTTCGTCGTCTCGACCGGCCTCATCCACATTCTCGGCATCGGCGTCGGCTTCGGTCTCGGACGGTTTTTCGAGGGCAAGATCGTGCGGGCGCTCGGCCTCGTCATTGCCGCCTGCGGCGTCTATTTCCTCGTCACCTGAGCAGGCCATGCGACGTACCGCCTTTTCGCGGCTCAGCCTTCCAGAGGGGCGACCTTGCGGCCCGAAACAAGGCCGAGCACGACGGCACAGCCGGCGATGATGACGACCGCGCCGACCATCTGGACGATCGACAGCGGCTCGCCGAGGAAGACGGCCCCGACCAGGACGGCGATCGCGGTGACGGCAAATTCCACGCTGATGGCTCGCGTCGCGCCGATCGAGGCCACCAGGCCGAAATAGAGCACATAGGTCATGGCGCTCATCACCACCGCGGCGATCAGCAGATAGCCGTAGTCGATCACCCGCGGCACATCCGGCACCGGGACGACGAAGAGCAAAGGCAGGGTCATCAGCCCGCCCATCAGGAAGGCGCCGATCGTCACCTCCCAGGCGCCGGTACCCTTCAGCCTGTGGCTGGCATAATTGCTGCCGAAGGCGGCGCAGAGGCAGGCAAACAGTGCGCCGGCACAGCCGAGCACGAAGGCCGTATCGACCGGCACGGCCGGAAAGCCGACCAGAAGCACCACGCCGACGAAACCGATGACGAGCCCGACCAGACGCTCCAGTGTGATCCGCTCCAGGCCCAGGAGCTGGCCGATCACCATGGCAAACATCGGAATGGTCGCCACCAGGATCGCCGCCATGGCCGTGCCGATCAGCGGCGTGGCATAGGACAACCCGATCAACTGCCCGGCCACGGTCGTTGCCCCGACCACCGCAAACGGCCACCAGCCGGCCCGGAATGTCAGACTTCGCCCGCTGACGCGCGCCAGGAGGAAAAGCGTGATCCCGGCGATGAAGGAGCGAAAGGTGACGGCACCGACCCAGCCGAAGGCCGCAACGATTTTCAGCACCAGCAGAAACGACAAGCCCCAGGCGACAGCCAGGAACATATAGACGGCAAGATCCTTGGGCTTCATCTGGGGGCCTGAAACATCCGCCGGGTGGCGAGATAGGGGGATGAGAAGCAAGCTGATTATCGCTGGCGGCGGGCGGGGTCAAGGTGAGCGAGGAACGCGAGTAGCATTCAGGATACCGGCCGAGGAAGTCCCCCGGACATTTCCCGCCATCAAAAGCGACCATGAACCGATTGACTGGGCAGCAATGAAGAGAAAAATGGTACGGTTGGGGGGTCTCGAACCTCCGACCTCAGGTGCCACAAACCTGCGCTCTAACCAACTGAGCTACAACCGCACATCAGGCGCGAACGACGCCTTGGGGGGTCACATACGGGCAGTTCGCGTCTTTTTCAAGCCTTTTTTGCGCGAAACGAAAAAAGGCCGGGACAAGGTGCCCCGGCCTCAAGTCCTTGGGAGGACATGTGTCTTGATCAGGCGGCCTTGAAGGTCGACATGACCTTTTCGGCGGCTTCCTTGCCCGGCTTCACGACCGTTTCGGCAACCTTCTTGACGGCTTCCTGCATGGTCTTGGCCTGTTCGACGGTGACTTCGGCCTGCTTGCGGATGAAGGAGGTCTGCAGTTCGACCAGTTCGGCGATCGACTTGACGCCGAGCAGGGCTTCCATGTGCGACAGCGACATTTCGGCATTGGTGCGCAGCGCGTCGATGGCCTTGAGACCGAGTTCGACGGTGCCGGCCTGGGCGGTCTGGAGCGTGGTCTCGACGGTCTTGGTCGCTTCTTCGGTCGCGGTCTTCATCTTAGCATAGGCGTCCTTCGACTGGGCTGCGCCCTTTTCGGCGAAGTCGCGGAAGGTTTCGTTGACCTTTGCCGGGTCGAAGGCGGTGGCGGAGAAGGAGAAGACGTCCTTGGGGGAATTGGCAGCCATGTCAGTGATCCTCATCTTTGAGCGGGTCAGCGATGGGCGGGCCCGGTTGTGTTCGATGAACCTCATATAGCACCGTCAATTGTGCATTGCAATATTATTGTGCGCCGCAACATAGATTTTCTCGCGTCCGCCGCGGATTAACCCTGTTGGTCGAAACAGTCGCACCTTGCTGGACCCGAAAGCCGTGCCTAGCTATTAAAAATCTGTTAATTTGCCGCAGGTGACGGCAATTGCTAAGACAGGTCCCAGGATGCCCGCTCCATACCCGTTCATCGACGTCGCCGTTCACGACAGCATCCGCCCGCGCTTTGCCCGGGGCGAGGCGCTCGTCGTGTTTTCGCCCGCGCTCGACCGGGTTCTGTGGGCCAATGGCGCCGGCGCACGCTTCTTCGGCAATGCCTCGATCTACGATCTCCTCGAGGAAGGACCGAACCGCGGCGACGTCGCCTTCCGCCAGATCGAGGGCGTGGCCCGCCAGCTTGGTGCGGTCGGCGACCGCCGTTCGCTGCTGTTGCGCATCGCTTCCGGCTTCCAGCGCGTTCCCGTGACGGCGACGGCGGAGATGGTCGAGATCCGCCGCGGCGAGCCCGTCATCCTCCTGTCCGTTCCGCCGCTCGGCAAGGCCGGCAGCCTTACCGAACGCGCCGGCGACATGCTGAGCGGCTTCGACGATCCCGACACCCACATGGCCGTGCTCGACGGCGAGGGCCGGGTGGTCGTCGCCTCGGCGAAATTTGCCGGTCTCGGCATCACCCCGCAGACCGCCCGCACACTGGTGACGCTGGCCGGCACCGATGCCGACCATCTGGTCAAGCGGCCGATCCCGACCGGGCGCGGCTATCTGCCGGCGGCCATCGGCAAGCTCAGCGACGATCCGGCGCTGCATCTGCTGTTCGCGGTGGAAACCATCCTGGGCACCATGGACCCGACCGACCAGTTCCAGACAGAGGAACCCACCGGCCCGATCGCCCCCACCGCCAGAGTCGAGAAGATGCCCGCGGCCGAGCCGACCGTCTCCGTCGAGACCGCGGCTGTCGTTTCGGCCGGCGTGGTCGAGGCCGAAGCCGGATTTGCCGACGTCGTCGAAGCGATCGGCGAGATCGAGGAATTCGACGGCGACGAGATCGAGGCGCTGGACGAGACTTCCGAAGACGAAGCGGCCGAAGACCGGGTTTCCGAAGAGGGGCCGGCCGAGGTTGCCACACCGGAGGACGCGGTGCTTGACGAAGCTGCGGCCGAGGTGGTTGCGACCTTCGAGGAGGAAGCCGGCCCGCTCGCCGACACCGAGGCCGACGCCCTTTCGGCCGATGCCGGGGAGACCGTCGCGCTGACCGACTCAGTTTCGCCAGTTGAGGCCACCGACGCCATGCCGGAGATTACGCCGGATGCGCCTACCGCCGCCGACATGGGCTCCGACGCAAAAGCCGAGGAGTCGGACACCGTTGCCGGAACCTCGACCGAGCCGGTCGGCGCCCCGCTCGTTCCCGCTCCGGTCGAGGCCGCACCGTCCGCACGCGCGCATGCTGCGCCAGGCGCCGCCTTCGTCTTTTCGCCGGAACGGCGCGCCACTCGGTTCGTCTGGAAGATCGACGCCGACGGGCGGTTCTGCGATGTCTCGGCCGAGTTCGCCGAGGCCGTCGGCCCGCGTGCCGCCGACATCAACGGCATCGCCTTTACCGACCTCGCCGCCCTGTTCAACCTCGATCCGGAGGGAAAGATCGGCGAACTGCTGAAGAAGCGCGACACCTGGTCGGGCAAGACGATCCACTGGCCGGTCGAGGGCACGACCCTGATGGTGCCCGTCGATCTCGCCGCATTGCCGACCTATACCCGCAGCCGCGACTTCGACGGCTTTCGCGGCTTCGGCATCGTCCGGCTGGCCGATGCGGTCGAAGACCCGAACCGCACCGGCCTGACCTTCGCCGCGCCCGATTCACCGAGCGAATCGGTGGCGGCTGGCGAGCCGACGGCAGAACCCGTGCCCGTCGTCTCGCTGCTCGATGGCCTGCCGCAGGACGCGCCCACCGAGGATCTGGCGGACGATGCGACCGAGGGCGAACAGCCCGTGTCCTTGCCCGAACCATCGATCAGCGCGTCCGAGGCGCCGGCCGTTGCCGAGGGGTCGCAGAGCGCCGCGCCCGCGCCCCTCGCCGAAGTGCCGGCAACGAAGGGCGAGCCGGACCTCTTCGAAATGCTCCCAGAGACCGCCACAGAGGCAGCTAGACCGACTGAGCGCGGCGCGGTGGAGCCTCCGGCGCTGCAGATCGTCGAGACGCCCGGCCGCCGCCATTCCGACAAGGTGGTGCAACTCGAGGAACGCCGCGCCCGCGGCAAGGAGGGCCTGACGCCCGGCGAACAGGCAGCCTTCCTGGAGATCGCCCGCAAGCTCGACCCGCAAGGTTTGCGCGAAAAGGCCGCCGAGGCCTTAAGCGAGATCCGCCGCAACGAGGCCGCGGCCTCGGCGACGGAGACCTCGGAGGGGAACAAGTCCAAACCAGACGCTGCCGAGGAGCGCGCAGCGGAGGCACAGGCCGCCGAAATCGAGACGGGCGAAATCGAGACCGCTGAGATCAAGACAGGCGAGATCGAGACGGGTGAATTGTCCGAAGCACCGGATGCTCTGCAATCGGCTCCCCTTGCGCCCGTCGCCGACATTTCCGCGCCCCAGGCGCCGGACTCGACAGGGCCTTGGCCGGTCGACCCGGCCGTCGAGGAATTCGCCACGCTGCGTCTCAAGCGCGACAATGCGCTCTCGGCCGAAATCGTCGACCTCATGCCGGTCGCGCTTCTGATCCATGTCGGCGACCGGCTGATCCACGCCAATCCGGAATTCCTGGCGCTGACCGGCTATGCCTCGATCGAGGATCTGGATACCGCCGGCGGCCTCGACGTGCTGATCCAGCGGCAGGACCTGGAAGGGGCGAGCGAAGAGGCCGGACGGGTCGTCATCGTGCGCGCCGACGACCAGTTGGTGCCGGTCACGGCGCGCCTGCAATCGGTGCGCTTCGAGCGCGCGACCGCGCTGATGCTGGCGCTGATTCCGGCAGGCAGCGCAACGCAGAGCACACCCGAGAAAACTGCGGAGGCGGCAACTTCGACCGTCGTCCCGCTCCCCGTCGCCGAGTTGCAGGGCGAGGCCCGCGCCGAACAGCTGGCCCGCCTGCAGGTGGAGGTCGACGAATTACGATCGATCCTCGAGACGGCGACCGACGGCGTTGTCATACTCGATGCCAATGGCGACATCCGCTCGCTGAACCGGGCGGCCAGCGCGCTGTTCAACTTCGACGAGACGGAAACGCGCGGCAAGCCGTTCGTCATGCTGTTTGCCCATGAGAGCCAGAAGTCGATCCTCGACTATCTCGGCGGGCTTTCCGGCCATGGGGTCGCAAGCGTCCTCAACGACGGCCGCGAGGTGATCGGCCGCGAAGCCTCGGGCGGCTTCCTGCCGCTGTTCATGACGATCGGCAAGCTCACCTCGTCGAACGGCTATTGCGCGGTGATCCGCGACATCACCCAATGGAAGCGGACCGAGGAAGAATTGCGCAACGCCAAGCGCGCCGCCGAGACCGCCAACGCCCACAAGAGCGACTTCCTAGCCCGCGTCAGCCACGAGATCCGTACGCCGCTCAATGCGATCATCGGCTTTGCCGACATGATGGCCAGCGAGCATTTCGGCCCGCTCGGCCATCCGCGCTACGGCGAATATGCCAATGACATCGTGCGCTCCGGCCGGCACGTGCTCGACATCGTCAACGACCTGCTCGACATTTCCAAGATCGAGGCGGGAGAGATGGATCTTGACTTCACCGCCGTCGGGCTGAACGAAACGGTCCAGGCGGCGGTCTCGATCATTCAGCCGCAGGCCAACGGCCAGCGCGTCATCATCCGGACCGCGCTGTCGCAGGCCGTGCCCAACGTCGTCGCCGACATGCGCTCGATCAAGCAGATCGTCCTCAACATCCTGGCCAACGCCATCCGCTTCACCCCGTCGGGTGGCCAGATCATCGTCTCGACCGCCTATGAGGCGAACGGCAGCGTGACGCTGAGGATCCGCGACACCGGCATCGGCATGAGCCGCACCGAGCTGGAACAGGCGATGAAACCATTCCGCCAGGTGCAGACCGGGGCGCGCAATCGCGGCGACGGCACCGGACTCGGCCTGCCGCTGACCAAGGCCATGGTCGACGCCAACCGCGCCCATTTCTCAATCTCGTCCTCCCCGAACGAGGGCACGCTGGTGGAGATCACCTTCCCGTCGCAGCGCGTGCTGGCCGACTGAGCCGGCGGAGGCCGGCGACATATCCGATACGCGGCGAGCCAGGCCACGCTCTCAGGCTTGGGGAACAACGGCCCATGCGGTCGGGCCGCTGGGCTCCGCCAAACCCGTTTCCTTCCCAGCCGGTTTCGGCTAGACCGGCTCAGGCACGGTGGCGTCCAGCGCCGCGGAGACAATGGGAAATGCAGGAGACGAAGCCTTGGCAGCGGAAGCGCGCATAGCGCAGAAAACGGATTGCGGTCCGGTGCGGCGCCGGCTGTCCCTGGCGACGGTCGCTGCGATTACGGCCTCGGCTCTCGTCGCCATGCCGATCATTGCCATCTTCCTGATCGGCTTGAGCGGCGGCAGCGAGAACTGGCAGCACATGCTGACCAATGTCGTGCCGCGCGCCACCGGTCGCACCCTGCTCCTGCTGGCGCTGACCGGCGCGCTGACCGCTTCGATCGGCATTGTCAGCGCCTGGCTGGTCGCCTCCTGCGATTTCCCGTTCCGCCGCCTTCTCTCGGTGGCGCTGGTGCTGCCGCTCGCCATACCGTCCTATCTCGCAGCCTATGCCTTCGGTGAATTCCTCGATTTCACCGGCCCCGTGCAAAGCCTCTATCGCGGCCTGTTCGGCTTTGCCTCGGCGCGCGACTACAGCTTTCCCAATGTACGCTCGCTCGGTGGCGCCGTGCTGGTGATGACGGCAGTGCTTTATCCTTACGTCTATCTCGCCTGCCGATCGATGTTCCTGATGCAGGGGCGGGCCGCGGCCGATGTGGCGCGCACGCTGGGCGCCGGTCCGTGGCGCGTTTTTTCGCAGGTCCAGGTTCCGATGGCACGGCCCGCCATCATGGTCGGGCTGACGCTGGTGATGATGGAGACACTGAACGACATCGGCGCGGTCGAATATCTCGGCGTCCAGACGCTGACCTTTTCGATCTACGACACCTGGCTCAACCGCGGCAGTCTCGCAGGCGCCGCCCAGATCGCCTCCGTCCTGCTCGTCTTCGTCGTGCTTCTCCTGTGGATCGAGCGCCGGGCGCGGCGCCGCCAGCGCTTCGCCAGCCACAAGACGACAGCCGTCACCATCGACGCCGTGCGGCTGAAGCTTACCGGCTGGCGCGGCTGGGGCGCGGCCCTCCTCTGCGCCCTGCCCGTCCTTGTCGGCTTCGTCATCCCCGTCGCAGTGCTGGCCGGATTTGCCCTGCGCCGCCTCGACGATTTCGCCGAGCCGCGCCTCCTCAAGGCACTCGGCAATTCGGTCCTCGTTTCCTCGGCGGCGGCGCTGCTCACCGTCATCCTCGCCTTCGTGCTGGCCTATGCCGTCCGGACAGAACGATCGCGGCTCACTGCCGGCGCAAGCCGCCTCGCCTCTCTCGGCTACGGCATTCCCGGAACCGTGCTCGGCATCGGCGTGCTGATCCCGCTCGCCATGCTCGACAACCTGATGGATGGCGCCCTGCGCTCCGCGTTCGGTGTCTCCTCCGGCCTGCTTCTTTCCGGCACCGGCTTTGCCATCGTCTATGCGGCGACCGTGCGCTTCCTCACCATGGCCGAAGGCACGATCGACGCCGGCTTCCAGAAGCTCTCGCCGCATCTCGACATGGCAGCGCGCACGCTGGGCCGCAATGCGTGGCAGACCTTCCGGCAGGTTCTTCTGCCGAACATGCGCCCCGCCGTCTTGACCGCGGCTCTGCTGGTGTTCATCGAGACGCTGAAGGAACTCTCGGCCACCATCCTGCTCAGGCCGTTCAACTTCAACACGCTGGCGACGCTGGTTTACGAGGATGCCTCGCGCTCGAAGGTGCAGGATGCCTCGGTGGCTGCGATCATCATCATCCTGGCCGGCCTGATCCCGGTCATCCTGGTGTCCCGCTCGCTCGACCGCCCCCGCTGATCCGGGGCGAGCCCATGAAAAAAGGGCGGCTTGCGCCGCCCTGAAAATTCATGCTGTTCAACTGGAGCTTGGGTCGATCAACATCATGTGTCGTGAACCAAAGGTTCCAAGCCGCACGTTCATGGTGGGCCTCCAACTTGGTCAAGGTATGCCAAATGCGTCTTAACAAGTCGTTACCCTAGGTGACGGATGTCACCCCGATTGACGCATCTCCGAGCTGACGCCTTGTTCTTCGGCAGCCAAACCCCTCGCAGGTCAGGACTTCAGCTCTTCGAGCCCGGCAAACAGGTCGAGTGCCTCCGGATTGGCCAGCGCCTCCTTGTTCTTCACTACGCGACCATGCACGACATCGCGTACCGCCAGTTCGACGATCTTGCCCGACTTGGTGCGCGGAATGTCGGCGACCTGGATCACCTTGGCCGGAACGTGGCGTGGCGAGGCGCCGGTGCGGATGCGGGTCTTGATCGCCTTGACCAGATCCTCGTCGAGGGCGCGCTCGGCAGCGAGCCGGACGAACAGCACGACGCGCACATCATCGTCCCAGTCCTGGCCGATGCACAGCGCCTCCAGCACCTCTTCCATCTGTTCGACCTGATTGTAGATCTCGGCCGTGCCGATGCGCACGCCGCCCGGGTTGAGAGTGGCGTCGGAGCGGCCGTGGATGACGATGCCGTCATGCGCGGTCCATTCCGCAAAGTCGCCATGGCACCAGACATTGTCGAAACGCTCGAAATAGGCGGCGCGATACTTGGCGCCGTCCGGGTCGTTCCAGAACATGATCGGCATGGACGGGAAGGCCTTGGTGCAGACCAGTTCGCCCTTTTCGCCGCGCACCGGCCGGCCCTCGTCGTCCCACACATCGATCGCGAGACCGAGGCCCGGCCCCTGGATCTCGCCGCGCCAGACCGGCTTCAGCGGATTGCCGAGGACGAAGCAAGAGACGATGTCGGTGCCGCCGGAGATCGAGGCGAGGTGGATGTCGCTCTTGATGCCCTCGTAGACGAAGGAGAAGCCCTCCGGCGACAGCGGCGAGCCGGTCGAGGTCATCATCCGCAGCGACGAAAGGTCATGGGTGGTGTTCGGCGTGAAGCCGCCCTTGCGCACGGCGTCGATATATTTGGCCGAGGTGCCGAAGAAGGCGAACTGCTCCTCGGCCGCATAGTCGAACAGCACATTGCCGTCGGGATAAAAGGGCGAGCCGTCATAGAGGCACAGCGTCGCGCCGGAGGCGAGGCCTGAGACCAGCCAGTTCCACATCATCCAGCCGCAGGTGGTGAAATAGAAGAACCGCTCGCCCTTTTCGAGCCCGCAATGGAAGCGCTGCTCCTTGAGGTGCTGCAACAGCGTGCCGCCGGCCGAATGGACGATGCACTTCGGCACACCCGTCGTGCCGGAGGAGAACAGGATGTAGAGCGGATGGGAAAACGGCAGAGGTTCGAAGGCGATCTCGCCGGCCTCGTAGGGAGCGACGAAGTCGGCGAGCGTCTTTGCTCCCGGCACGGCTTTGGCGATCGCCGGGGCATCGCCCGCATAGGCGATCACGACGAGCGGCACGCCGAGCTTTTCGGACACCGCCTTCACCTTGTCGGCGACGTCCTGGCGCTTGCCGGCGTACCAGTAGCCGTCCACGGCGAGGAACAGCTTGGGCTCGATCTGGCCGAAGCGGTCGAGCACGCCCTGTTCGCCGAAATCGGGCGAGCAGGACGACCAGATGGCGCCGATCGAGGCGGCGGCCAGCATCAGCGCCACGGTTTCGGGCATGTTCGGCACCATGGCGGCGACGCGGTCGCCCTTGCCGATGCCCATGGCGCGGAAAGCCTGCTGCAGGCGCGAAACGGCATGGCGCAACCGATCCCACGACCAGCGGTCCTCGGCCTGGTCCTCGCCGCGGAAGATCATCGCGTCGTCGTCGCCGCTTTCACTCAGCAGGTTCTCGGCAAAGTTCAGCCGGGCATCGGGGAAGAACCGCGCGTCGAGCATGACGTCGCCGCTTTCCAAAAGCCGCTCGCCCTTCTCCCCCTTGACGCCGCAATAGTCCCAGACGGCCGACCAGAAGGCGGCGCGGTCGTCGACCGACCATTGGTGGAAGGCGTCATAATCGGAAAAATCCCGACCGACGCGCGTGCCGCACCAGGTCATGAAGCGGTACATCGGCGACGACTTGATCTGGCTGTCGGACGGGGTCCAGAGCGGCATTTCCTGTTGCATTCGTTCCTCCTCAAAAACATAGCCTGTATAGCAGTTTGCAGCGCAATATAAAGTCCCGGAGGAGACAGCCGGTTTGCATGCCGGCGGCAATTCCTATATCCGGCAGAAACGATGAGACCGGGCCGTTGCCCGGCCGATGGAGCCCGGGGTCCTTCATGCCCGACGAGCGCAGACCAGGCGAAAAGTGCCGGCGCCGACAACCGGCCGTGCGACGCATCCTGCGCGTGGTCCTCGTCGCGCTTGTCGTCGTCTCGGCGCTGTTCGTCGTATCGCGCATCGCCGCTCCCTATCTCGTCTCCTCTAGCCTCGTGCGCTCCGCCATGGAGCGGGCCGTTTCGCAATGGACCGGCCATCAGGTGACGATGTCCGGCACGCCGGAGATCGAATTCTGGCCGAAGCCACGCGTGTCGCTCAATGGCGTCACGATCAGCAAGCCCGGCGCCGACGGGATGAAGGTGCTCGGACGGATCGAAAAGCTGTCAGCGACCTTCGGCCTTTATTCGGCGATGCGCGGCCGGCCACAGTTTGACGCATTCCACCTGCTGCGCCCGCGTTTCCATGTGGACCGGGATAGCAACGGCCGGCTCGATTGGGCGAGCGAAGGCCTGTTGAGCGCCGCGGTACGCGAGGTAGAGCCACGCGACGGGGATGCGCAGATGCTCGGGGCCGAATTCGACGCGTCCGTCGGCGCGGTCACGATCGAAGACGGCTCGATCGAGCTCACCGACGAGACCTCCGGTCATCTGCTCGTGGCCAATGGTATATCGGCCGAGATCGCCTGGCCGAGACTGTCACAGGCGCTCAAGGCCACCGCCCAGCTCGATGCCGGCGGGCTCGCCATCAAGCTGGATTTCTCCTCGCCGCAGCCGCTATTGCTGTTCTCCGGCAGGGACGCCCGCTTGAACGCCACCCTCGATGCCGCCGCCTTTGCCGCGCGGTTCGACGGCGTCGTCAATCTGACCGACGGCCTCTTCCGCTCGGGCGGACTCGCGCTCAGCGCCAAGGATATTGCGGCACTCAAGGCGTGGAGCGGCATCCGCCTTGCCGGCCTCGACAATGTCAAGCAGGCGCAGTTGACGGCCGAACTGGCGCGGGTCGGCGAGGAACTGCGCCTCGACGGCCTGGAATTCGACGTCAACGACATCCATGGCACCGGCATCCTGTCGCTTTCGCGCCCGGCTGGGTCCAAACCGCGGGTAAGCGGCACGCTGGCCTTCGACCGGCTCGACATCACCCGGCTGCTCTCCGCCTTCTCGCTCGACCTTCCCTCGGCTGACGAGGAGAGCCAGGCGGCGGAGCGTCCGCCGCGCCTGCTGCAATGGCTGGATTTCGACTTGACGCTATCGGCCACGCGCGCCGACCTGCCCCCATTCGAACTGGGCGACGTCGCCGCCAGCATCCTCGCCACCGGCAAGGCGGCGCAGTTCGACATTGCTGACGCGGCCTTCGAAGGCGGCGACCTGACCGCGAGTTTCATCGGAGCCGGCAGCGGCTTTGCCCGCGGCGGCGACCTGACGCTTTCGATCCGCAATGCCGATTTCGCCGTTGTTGCCGATCACCTGAAGGTCGTCGGACCGGTGGCGCGCGGCAAAGGCTCGGTCGACCTCACCGTCAATACCGGGCAGCCCCCCTGGGAGACCGGCCTGTCAGACATGTCCGGAACCTTCACCTTCGCCTCACAAGGGGGCGTGCTGACCGGCATCGACGCGCCCGCGATCCGCAGGCTGGCATCGACCAGCGCCTATTTCCAGCTGAGCGCCGGTGGCGACGGGTCGATGCCCTATGACCGGCTCGACTACAGCGCCCGCTTCGCCAGCGGCACGGCCGAAGTGCTGAAAGCCCGCCTCGTCGGCCCGGACGAGACGCTGACCGTCAGTGGGATCGTGCCCTATGCCGACAATGCACTGGCGCTTCTGGGCGAGCTGTCGGCGACCGATCCGGCCGACGAGGCAGCCTTTCCGCGCCTGCGTTTCTTCATCGGTGGCGCCTGGCCGGACCCGGTCATCACCCCCATCTATCTCCCGCCTGCAAATCCCCTAAAATAAGCGCGAATCAACGGTGGACCGGAGCATGAGCGGCCCGGTGCACGAGCTCAAAGGGGCTTGCGGTGTATCGGTTTGTCACGGGTCTCATCAAGATCGCGCTGGCTTCGCTGCTGGCAGGCAGCCTCATGGCCTTCATCGGCATCTCGACCGACAGCATTCTGGCGCTTCTCGGAATGACGGCGGAGGAATTCTGGAGCGGGCTAAAGGCCGCCGGCGCCTGGGCGAGCCCCCGCATCCTGCTCGGCGCGGTGGTCGTCCTGCCGGTCTGGCTTCTGACCTATCTGCTCATGCCACGTCACGACGGCTGACCAGGGCGTGAAGCGGCGCTCAGGCGGCCTGGGCCGCCACATGCTCGTCGCGCTGTCGTTGCAGTTCCCGCCGCTTGGTGGTGAGCGAGGCGACGATGACACCGATGGTGACAAGGCCGATCAGGATCGAGCACACCGCATTGATCTCCGGCGTGACCCCCAGCCGCACCTGGCTGTAGATCTTGATCGGCAGCGTGGTGGCGCCGGGGCCGGTGGTGAAGGAGGCGATGACCAGGTCGTCGAGCGACAGGGTGAAGGCGAGCATCCAGCCCGACACCACGGCCGGCATGATCAGCGGCAGGGTGATCCTGAAGAAGGTCTTGACCGGCGGTGAACCGAGATCGAGCGCCGCCTCCTCAAGGCTGGTGTCGAAGGTGAGCAATCTCGACTGCACGACGATCGCCACGTAGCACATGGTGAATGTCGTATGGGCGATGGTGACGGTCATCAGGCTACGGTCGATGCCGAGCGCGACGAACAGCAGCAGCAAAGACAGGCCGGTGATGACCTCCGGCATGACCAGCGGCGCATAGACCATGCCCGAAAACAGCAGACGACCGGGGAAGCGGCCATAGCGCACCAGCGCCAGCGCCGCCAGCGTTCCAAGGATCGTGCCGAGCGACGCACTGAGCAGGCCGACGCGGGCCGTCACCCAGGCGGCGCTCATCAGGCCCTCGTTGGACCACATCTGGCTGTACCATTTCAGCGAGAAGCCGCCCCATACGGTGACCAGCTTGGAATCGTTGAAGGAATAGATCACCAGGATGATGATCGGGATATAGAGGAAGGCGAAGCCGAAGGTGAGGATGGTCGCGTCGAATTTGCCGGGTTTCATCGTTTCGCCCTCACACCTTCTGCTGCTGGTTCTGGAAGATGGCGATCGGCACCACCAGCAAAAGCAGCAGCAGGACGGCCACGGCCGAGGCGAGCGGCCAGTCGCGGTTGCTGAAGAACTCGGTCCACAGCGTCTTGCCGATCATCAGCGTCTCGGCGCCGCCGAGCAGGTCGGGAATGACGAATTCGCCGGTGATCGGGATGAAGCAGATCATCGAGCCGGCGATCACGCCGGGGATCGACAGCGGGAAAGTGATCCGCCAGAAGGCCTTCCACGGCGGGCAGCCGAGATCGCTTGCCGCCTCAAGCAGCGTGCCGTCGAGCTTTTCCAGCGCGGCATAGAGCGGCAGGACCATGAAGGGCAGATAGGAATAGACGATGCCGATATAGACGGCGATGTCGGTGCGGTAGATCTGCACCTGTTCGTCGGGGCCGTAGAGGCCGATCGCCTGCAGCAGCAGCGTCAAAAGGCCTTCCGGCTTCAGGATGCCGATCCAGGCATAGACGCGGATCAGGAAGGAGGTCCAGAACGGCAGGATCACCAGCATCAGCAGGGTGGGCCGGATCGAAACCGGCGCGCGCGCCATGGAAAGGGCGATCGGATAGCCGATCAAGAGCAGCAGGAAGGTCGAGATCACCGCAATCTTGAGCGACGACAGATAGGCGTTCACGTAGAGCGAATCTTGCGTCAGGAAGACGTAGTTCTCGAAATCCAGTTCCGAAAAGAACGATCCGATGGCCGACAGTCCGTCGAACACCGGAACATAGGGCGGCATGGCGATCGCCGTGTCCGACAGCGAGATCTTCACGATGATGAAGAACGGCGCCATGAAGAACAGCGCCATCCACAGATAGGGTATGAGCACCACCAGCCAGCGCGCCGGGGAGGATGTCGGTGATGGGGCTAACGTGGCGTCGCTCATGGCCTTGATCCCTCAGCGCGTCAGCACGAGGCCGGCATCGACCGGCCAGCTGAGCCAGACCTTGTCGTCCACCGTGATCGGGCGGTCGACGAGGCGATGGGTATTGGCCTGCGCGGCTCGGAAGGTGCTGCCATCGGCAAGCTTGACGATGAAAACCGAAAAGTCGCCGAGATAGCCGATGTCCCAGACCTCGCCGGACAGCGCATTGACCGAGGTATCGGCCGGGGGCTCACTGCCGATGCGGACCTTTTCCGGCCGGATGGCGAAGGCAACCGGAGCGCCGGGCTCTGCCTTGCACGTAGGTTGATCGACCACTACTCGGAGACCATTGGTGCAAACCACCGTGGCCAGCGCACCTTCCGTCACCTTCTCCACCGTCTCGAGCCTGCCCTCGACGATATTGATGTCGCCGATGAAGTCGGCGACATAGCGGCTGTTCGGCGCCTCGTAGATTTCGGCCGGCGTCGCCACCTGCATGATCTCGCCCTTGTCCATGACCGCGATGCGGTCGGACACGGTCATCGCCTCCTCCTGATCGTGGGTGACGATCAGGAAGGTGGTGCCGAGAGTCTGCTGGATATCCATCAGTTCGAACTGGGTTTCCTCGCGCAGCTTGCGGTCGAGCGCGCCGAGCGGCTCGTCGAGCAGCAGCACCTTCGGCCGCTTGGCGAGCGAGCGGGCGAGCGCCACGCGCTGGCGCTGGCCGCCGGAGAGCTGGTTCGGCTTGCGCTTGGCGAATTCCTGGAGCTTGACGAGCTTCAACATCTCGGCGACGCGCGCATCGATCTCGTCCTTCGGCAGGCGATCCTGTTCCAGGCCGAAGGCGATGTTCTTGGCCACCGTCATGTGCGGGAACAGCGCATAGGACTGGAACATCATATTGGTCGGTCGCCGATAGGGCGGGACGCCGGATATGTCCTTGCCCTGCAGCAGGATGCGGCCTTCGGTCGGCTCCTCGAAGCCGGCCAGCATGCGCATCAGCGTGGTCTTGCCGCAGCCCGACGGCCCGAGCAGCGAGAAGAACTCGCGCTCATAGATGTCGAGGGTGAGATCCTTGACGGCGGTGAAGTCGCCGAAGCGCTTCGTGACGTTCTCGAACCGGATGAAGGGGACCGACGCGGGATCGGTCCACGGGGAAAATTTGCGCTTTACCGGTCCCAGAGATTTCGCCATCGCCCGATCCAAATGCCTATTGAAAAAAACAGTCCAAAGAAACCGGGCGCCTTGTGGCGCCCGGTTGGTCTTGATCCGATCAGTTGCCGGTCTTGATCTGGGTCCAGACCCGGTTCAGGACGCGCTGTTCCTTCGGTCCGTAGGGCGAGATGGTGAAGAGCTTCTTGACCGTTTCCGCATCCGGATAGACCGACGGGTTCTTGAACACTTCCTCATCGAGCATGGCCTGGGAGGCCAGGTTGCCGTTGGCGTATTGCACGTAGTTCGAGGCCTTGGCGATGACCTCTGGCTTCATCAGGAAGTTGATGAAGGCATGGGCTTCCTCGACGTTCTTGGCATCGGCCGGGATCGCCAGATTGTCGAACCACATATAGGTGCCTTCCTTCGGGATCACGTATTCGATCTCGACACCGTTCTTGGCTTCCTCGGCGCGGGCCTTGGCCTGGAGAATGTCGCCCGACCAGCCGATGGTCATGCAGATATCGCCATTGGCGAGATCGTCGATATAGGAGGAGGAGTTGAAGGTCTTCACGAAGGGGCGAATCTTCATGTAGACATCGCCGCCGGCCTCCAGGTCAGCCGTTTCCTTGCTGTCCGGGTCCTTGCCGATGTAGTTCATCGAAATGGCGAAGGTCTCGTCGGATGCGTCGAGGATGTTGACGCCGCAGGATTTCAGCTTTTCGGCGTTCTCCGGCTTGAAGATGGCATCCCAGCTGTCGACCTTGAAATCGGCACCGAGCGCCGCCTTGACCTTCTCGACATTGTAGCCGATGCCGGTGGTGCCCCACATGTAGTTGACGGCATATTCGTTGCCCGGGTCGTACTTCGCCAGACGCTCCATGATGTCCGGCCACATGTTGGTGAGGTTCGGCAGCTTGGACTTGTCGAGCTTCTGGAAGACGCCGGCCTGGATCTGGCGGGCGAGGAAAGGCCCGGTCGGCACGACGACGTCGTAGCCGGAGCCGCCGGCGAGCAGCTTGGTCTCGACGATCTCGTTCGAATCGAAGACGTCATAGACGACCTTGATGCCGGTTTCCTTGGTGAAGTCCTCGAGAACCGACTCGTCGATATAGTCGGACCAATTGTAGACGTGCACGACGCCCTCGGCCTTTGCCGCGGATGCCATAGCCAGCGTAACCATCGCGGCGGACGCCAAAAAACGCATGAGATCGGTCTTCATTTTCTCTCCTGTTCCAGCCTCCGAGCCTGACGCCCGATCAGCCATTCCCTCTTTTTTTTAACAGACTAGAAAGGAAATGGACGGGCGACAAGGGGTAATCTTCGCAGCTGCAAACCCTCGCCCGAGCTACTGGAAATCGAACGCGGAGAGGCCTGTGACCATTTCGTCGAGTCCAAGCGGGCGCGTCACCGGCGGTTCGGCGCGGGCAAGACAACCCTGCCTTTCGCAGAGCCGGCAGGCCGTCCCCACTGCCACAGGGCCAAGCGTCGAGCCCGCCACCACCTGGCCATAGACCACCTCCTCGCGATGGGCGATGTCGCAGGCGACGAGAAGGGCGGTGCGCCGCACCCGCTCGTTGAAGCCGGCCTGCGGTCCGTCGAGCGTGCGCGACATGGTGAGGAAGCCGGTGCCGTCCGGCATTTCCACGTGATCGACCAGAACCTGGCCCGGCTGGGCGAAGGCGGCATGAATATTGAGCTTGGGACAGCTGCCGCCGAACTTCGCCTGGGGGAAACCCTGGGCGCCAGCCTTGCGGAAGCGATAACCGGCATTGTCGACCTCGAGCATGAAGAAGGGCACGCCGGATGCTCCCGGTCGCTGCAGCATGGTCAGGCGGTTGGCCGCCTGCTCGTATGACACGTTGAAGCGCGAACGCAGCATGTCGATGTCGTAGCGCGCGCGCTGTGCCGCCGCAAGAAAGGCGCCATAGGGCATGATCACCGCATGGGCCGCATAGCGCGCCAGCTCGAAGCGCCCGAGGCGCTTGGCCTCGCCGGTCGAGAAGGCCAGCCCCTCCAGTTCGGCGGCGATCTCCTCGCCAAACGCCAGAAGACCGGCTTCCATCGCCACCTCGCGCAACTGGTCGAAGGGCGACAGCCGCTCCGACAGGAAAAGCCGCATCGAATGGCGGTCGTAGCGGCGGCGCAGGTTGGGCATGGTGTGGATCGGCAGGGTGCGCACGACGATGCCGTGCTTGGTTCGAAGCCAAGCTTTGAGCGCCGGCGCCAGATCCTCGCCCGGCGACAGGCCGAGCGAGGCGTGGAAGGCTTCCGCCGCATCCTCGATGCGCGCATGGAAGTTTGCCCGCTTCTCGAACCGCTCCCGCACCTCGTCGATCGGCAGGCGCGTGCCGGAGATCGAGGTCTCGTGGCCCTCGCGCGCCAGGAGCTCGGCGAGATCGGTGAGCCTTGCCGCCTGCTCGCGATAGGCCCGATAGAGCTTGACGATGCCCGCCGCCGCGTTGGGCGCCGCCTCCGCCACCTCGATCAGCTCCTGGTCGCCCGGCACCTCGCCAGACAGAAGCGGATCGCCGAACACCTCACGCAGTTGGCCGGCCATGCCGCCCGCCTCGCCCTGCAGTTCGTCGAGATCGACCTTGTAGACGGCGGCGAGCTTCAGCAGCAACTGCACGGTAAGCGGCCGCTGGTTGCGCTCGATCAGATTGAGATAGGAGGGAGAGATCTCCAGCGCCTCGGCCATCGCCGTCTGGGTTAGCCCCAAGCCGTTGCGGATGCGCCGGACCCTCGGGCCGGCAAAGATCTTGTTCTCTGCCATTGTGACACACCTTTTACAACTTTGGTCGATGAAGAAGCCGGAACGAGAATTGACAACATTTACAGATTTACATCGCTGCAATGTCAAAGACAAGACATGCTAACCTCTTTCCGGGCGTCATTTCCCCCATTTATCTGGACGTTTTGTGCAGTGCGCTGTAAATCCAGTCACATCGAAATCGAAACTTTTGCTGACCCAAGGACAAAAGCTTCGTGAAACTGAGCAAGGGGAGTTTGCTATGACTGATTTTTACAACGTCGTTCCGAATGCGCCGAAGGGCCGCTACGACGGCATCGAGCGTCCGTACACCGCCGAAGACGTCAAGCGCCTGCGCGGCTCGGTCCAGATCACCCACACGCTGGCCGAAATGGGCGCCAACCGCCTGTGGAAGCTGATCAACGAAGAACCCTTCGTCAACGCTCTTGGCGCTCTCTCGGGCAACCAAGCCATGCAGATGGTTCGCGCCGGCCTCAAGGCCATCTATCTTTCCGGCTGGCAGGTCGCCGCCGACGCCAACACCGCGTCCGCCATGTATCCGGACCAGTCGCTCTATCCGGCCAATGCCGCGCCTGAACTGGCCAAGCGCATCAACCGCACGCTGCAGCGCGCCGACCAGATCGAGACCGCCGAAGGCAAGGGCCTTTCGGTCGACACCTGGTTCGCCCCGATCGTCGCCGACGCCGAAGCCGGCTTCGGTGGCCCGCTCAACGCCTTCGAAATCATGAAGGCCTTCATCGAGGCGGGTGCTGCCGGCGTCCACTTCGAAGACCAGCTCGCTTCGGAAAAGAAGTGCGGCCATCTCGGCGGCAAGGTTCTGATCCCAACCGCTGCCCATATCCGCAACCTGAACGCCGCGCGTCTCGCCGCCGACGTCATGGGGACCCCGACGCTGATCGTCGCCCGCACCGACGCCGAAGCCGCCAAGCTTCTGACCTCGGACATCGACGAGCGCGACCGTCCCTTCGTCGATTACGATGCCGGCCGTACGGCTGAAGGCTTCTACCAGGTCAAGAACGGCATCGAGCCCTGCATCGCCCGTGCGATCGCCTATGCTCCGCACTGCGACATGATCTGGATGGAAACCGGCAAGCCGGACCTCGAGCAGGCCCGCAAGTTCGCCGAAGCCGTACACAAGGCGCATCCGGGCAAGAAGCTCGCCTACAACTGCTCGCCGTCGTTCAACTGGAAGAAGAACCTCGACGACGCGACGATCGCCAAGTTCCAGAAGGAACTGGGTGCGATGGGCTACAAGTTCCAGTTCATCACGCTCGCCGGCTTCCATCAACTGAACTTCGGCATGTTCGAACTGGCCCGCGGCTACAAGGATCGCCAGATGGCGGCCTATTCGGAGCTGCAGGAAGCGGAATTCGCCGCCGAGGTCAACGGCTACACCGCCACCAAGCACCAGCGCGAAGTCGGCACCGGCTATTTCGACGCCGTCTCGCTGGCCATCACCGGCGGCCAGTCTTCGACCACGGCGATGAAGGAATCGACCGAAACCGAGCAGTTCAAGCCTGCTGCCGAGTAAGGAATTCCCCCTCCCCAACCCCTCCCCACAAGGGGGAGGGGCAGGAGATCGCGGCGACCGCCCTGCCTCCAGGAACCAATGCGACGCGTTGCTTTCCATGGTCCCGGCAGAACGTCACCCCGGGTTAAGCCCTCCCCCTTGTGGGGAGGGTTTGGGAGGGGGCCTTCGACCAAAACTGAAACTTCAAGAACCCCGCATATAAGAGGAGAAATGCCATGACCCCGCAGACCCGAGTTAAGGAACGCGCCGAAGAACAGGCTTCCGCCATGACCGCCGACCAGCAGGCCATGATCCGCATGGTCGCCAACGACCTGCACCGCCTCAACCAGTCCGTCATGAAGGCGGTTGATGCCGGCGTATCGGTCGAGCTCGTCCGTTCGGCCCGCCATCACGGTGGCGAAGGCAATTGGGGCGACCTGTTGATCCCGGTCATCGTGACCCAGGGCAAATAAGAGAGTTTCAAGGACCATCCGGAGCGTCAAAGCTCCGGGTCGGCTCCCGCGCAATGATCGCTGGCTTCGGGGGGAGCTTCACGCGGTCGCTGCGCGGGATTTTCGTTTGCGCGACTTAGCGCGGCCTGACGAGCAAGCCCTCGGCCAAAGCCTTGAAGGCCGCCACGGCCTTCGGCAGCACGTCCTCCGGATTGTCGCTTGCGGCGATCCACAGGGCCGCATTGAGCGCGGCGCCGCTCAACAGCCGTGCCGCTGCCTCGGCATCGACAGGCTTGATCGTGCCCTCGGCGATCAGCCGTTCAACGACCACGCGCGTCGCCTGCAGGCAACTGCTCTGGCTCGGCCACTGCGAAGGGTCGCCCAGAACAGCCGGCCCATCCAGAAGCACGATGCGCTGCACCTCCGGATCGAGCGCCATTTCGATATAGGCCACGCCCTCGTCCAACAGGGCCTGCCAGGCGCTGTTGGCGCGTGCTGCCCGCTCCTGCGCGCGCGCCGCCATCTCGGAATCAATCTGGTGCACGACGGCGGCCAGCAGGCCCTTCTTGTCGCCGAAGTTATGATAGAGAGCGCCACGCGTCAGTCCCGCCCTGGCGGTAAGCTCATCCATCGACGCCGCGGCATAGCCCTGCTCGGCAAAGGCCCTTCGCGCCGCCGCAATGAGCTTGGCACGGTTTTCTTCCATGGTTTCACTGCGCCGTCTTGCCATACCGCCCCTTGAATTCACATACGCGACGCATGCCAGTTGACATACAATGCGTATGTCAGTATCTCACATACACCTCGTATGTAATAGCCATGTCCACCATGCTTGCCAAGCCATCGCCTGGCCGGCACTGACCGGAGAAACAGAATGACCAGCAGGCACGCCGTCTTTCCCGCCAATCGTCACGTCCTCTACGAGGAGCACGGCTATTCCGCGGCAATCCGATCGGACAATCTCCTGTTCGTATCGGGCCAGGTGGGCAGCCGGACGGACGGCACACCGGAGCCCGACTTCCCGGCCCAGGTTCAGCTCGCCTTCGACAACCTCGAAGCCACGCTTCATGCCGGCGGATGCAGCTTCGATGATATCGTCGATGTGACGACCTTTCATACCGATCCGGAAAACCAGTTCCCGGCCATCATGGAGGTCAAGCAGCGGGTCTTCAGCCAGCGGCCCTATCCGAACTGGACGGCCATCGGCGTCAACTGGCTTGCCGGTTTCGATTTCGAGATCAAGGTGATCGCCCGCATCCCGTCTGCGCAATAGCGCTCGACATCCGGTTCAGGTCACGCCCGGCTCGGCGCTATCCGTCGCCAAAGGCTGGAGGGCCATGCGGGTATAGGGAAAACCGCCGATTTCGCCCTTTGGGCACTTCGGCCATGCGGGCTTGGGCACAGACGGCCATTCGCACCATCCGGCCTGGCGAAGCTAAAGCCGCCCCGCAATGAAGTCACGGAAAATGACCGACAACCGGAATGCCGCCTCTGCAGAGGGCGGCGCGTCAGGTTGCCGCTCTCTCTCGCTTTACCCGGCGAAGGCGAGGGCCAAGGCGGCGAGCGCGGCGGAGGCCCAGAAGCAGAGAAGGGTCAGGCGGCGAAGCCGTGCGAGTTCTTCGTCCCGCGTTCTGGCGATGGCGATGGCTTTTGCCTTGCTGTTCTTCATGATCATCGGCGCCTTCCTGGGAATAGCCGTTGAGGAAAAATGCCGATGCATTGCGGCAATCCGGTCCGACGTCATGTCACATCCGCTGTGGATGCCGGCATCGAGCCAGAATGACTCCGGCACGTTAACAAGAGCTAAATTATGGCGGAAAGCGCGCGCAAATCAATGCGCTCACTAAAATTTGTTGCTATGCGTCAAACCCTTCCGCGCGCGCTGGTCAAATGCTCTCTCCCGCCGCATGACCCGATGCCCAGGCCCATTGGAAGTTATAGCCGCCCAGCCAGCCCGTGACGTCGACGCATTCGCCGATGAAGTAGAGGCCGGGAACGGCCTTAGCCATCATGGTCTTTGAATCCAGCCCGCTGACGTCGACGCCGCCGAAGGTCACTTCCGCCGTGCGATAACCTTCGGAGCCCGCCGGCTTGATCGTCCAGCCATGGAGAAATACGGCGACCGCCTCCAGCGCCTTGTCCGACAGGTCGGCAAGCGGCTTGTCGATCTTCTGTCGCTCGGCGACATATTGCGCGAGACGCTTGGGCAGATGCTGCGCCAGCAAGGTTTGCACCGCCTGGCGGCCGTTCTCCTTCTTCGCCGCCTTCAGCACGGCGGCGAAATCCACGTCCGGTTCGAGTGACAGCGTGATTTCGTCGCCCTCGCGCCAATAGCTGGAAATCTGCAGGATGGCCGGGCCGGACAGGCCGCGATGGGTAAACAGCAGAGCTTCGCGGAACGCCGTCTTGCCGTGGCGCACCTCGGCATCGACCGAGACGCCCGCCAGCGGCGCAAGCTCGGCCAGCAGCGAGGGGTCGAGCGTCAGCGGCACCAGGCCGGGCCGCGTCTCCGTCAGCCGAAGACCGAACTGCTCGGCGACCTTATAGGCAAAGCCCGTCGCCCCCATTTTCGGGATCGACTTGCCGCCGGTGGCGATCACCAGCGCTTGCGCCTCGATCGGACCTTCGGACGTCGCGATGCGAAAGCCGCCCTCGCCCTTCTCGACGGCGGAAATCTCGACGCCGAGCCTCAAGTCCACCCCGCCCGAGCGCATCTCGTCGAGCAGCATGCGGATGATGTCGCGGGCGCTGTCGTCGCAGAACAATTGCCCGAGCGTCTTTTCGTGCCAGGCGATCCTGTGCTTGTCGACCATGGCGATGAAATCGGCGGGCGTGAAGCGGGCCAGCGCCGATTTCATGAAGTGCGGATTGGCTGAGATGTAGTTCTTCGGCCCGGCATGGATATTGGTGAAATTGCAGCGTCCGCCGCCGGAAATGCGGATCTTCTCGCCCGGCGCCTTCGCATGGTCGATCAGCACGACGGAACGTCCACGGCGACCGGCGACAAGCGCCGACATCATGCCCGCGGCGCCGGCTCCTATGACAGCAACATCAAATATATGCGCCAATTTCGGGTTCCTGCGACAAAGAAACCCTGTCTTTTCGATCAATCGGGCAAAGTCAATGGCGTTTGCCCCCTCGCCAAACGCCGAAGTCGGGTTATGATGCCGCCATCAACAACCAAACCGGTGAGACATGCCTCCGAAGAAGAATATGCTTAGACCCAAAGGCGCAGCGTCGAAAAAGGCGAGCATTCCTCCGGACATCCACTCCACCCGTGGCGTCAAGACCTGGAAGGAAGCAGCCGCCTGGCTCAGAGCCCGCGGCATCGAGGACATCGAGTGCATCACGCCCGACCTCGCGGGCGTTCCGCGCGGCAAGATGATGCCCACGTCGAAATTCACCGGCGACACCTCGCTCGCCCTTCCCTCGGCTCTCTACCGCCATACGATTTCCGGCGAGTATCCGGAGGAAAGCGGCCAGTTCCGCTACGATTCCCGCGACAGCGACATCAAGCTGATGCCGGACTTGTCGACGCTCTCCGTCGTGCCGTGGGAAACCGACCCGACCGCGCAGGTCATCTGCGACATCATCACCACGGACGGCGAGGACGTGCCCTACACGCCGCGCAACGTCTTGAAGAACGTGCTGAAGCTCTATGACGCCAAGGGCTGGCGACCTGTGGTGGCGCCCGAGATCGAGTTCTATCTCGTCGCCATGAACGACGACCCGGACTATCCGCTGCATCCGCCGAAGGGCCGCTCCGGCCGCTCCATCCTCGGCGGTCAGGGCTATTCGATCGCCGGCATCAACGAGTTCGACGAACTGATCGACGACATCTATCACTTCTCGGAAAAGCAGGGCCTCGAGATCGACACGCTGATCCACGAGGAAGGCCCGGCCCAGCTCGAAATCAACCTGCGCCACGGCAATCCGATCGAGCTTGCCGACCAGGTCTTCCTGTTCAAGCGCACCATCCGCGAGGCGGCCCTCAAGCACGGCATCTACGCCACCTTCATGGCCAAGCCGATGCAGGGGCAGCCGGGTTCGGCCATGCACATCCACCAGTCGGTGGTCGATGCGGAAACGGGCAAGAACATCTTCTCCAATCCCGACGGATCACCGTCCAAGGAGTTCTTCCACTTCATCGGCGGCATGCAGGCCTTCGTGCCGAAGACGCTGGTGATGATGGCGCCCTACGTGAACTCCTACCGTCGCCTCACCCCCGACATGTCGGCTCCGGTCAACAATGCCTGGGGCTATGACAATCGCACGACGGCTTTCCGCGTGCCCGTCTCGGACGCCAGGGCGCGGCGCGTGGAAAACCGCCTGCCGAGTTCGGATGCCAATCCCTATCTCGCGCTCGCGGCCTCGCTTGCCTGTGGTTATCTCGGCATCATCAAGGGCGTCGAGCCGACCGGGCCTTCCGAGGGCACGGCTAACGAAGGCTCGGTCGAGCTGCCGCGCGGTCTCTTGGAAGCCGTGTCGCTGCTCGAATCCGATCCGGCGCTGGGTGAAGTGCTGAGCAAGGAGTTCATCGGTCTCTATGCCGGGGTCAAAAGGGGAGAGTTCGAGACCTTCATGCAGGTCATCAGTCCGTGGGAACGCGAATTCCTGCTGCTGAACGTTTGAGCTGAAGGAGTTTCCCATGGCCTGGCAAAGCCCGATCGCACCGGGGATATCCTGGTATCAATCCACCGTGACCGAGCGGCCGGAATATCCGGCCCTCGACGGATCGAAGGCCGTGGACGTCGCCATTGTCGGCGGCGGCTTCACCGGCCTGCAGGCCGCCTACAACCTTGCGACGGCGGGGCTATCGGTCGTCGTGATCGAGGGCTGCCGCATCGGCGACGGCGCCTCGGGCCGCAATGGCGGGCAGATGGGCACGGGCCAGCGCTGGTATCCGGAGGAACTGGAGGCCGAACTCGGCTATGAGCGGTCCAAGGCCCTCTTCGATCTGGCCGAGAATGCCAAGAAATACGTGCTCTCCTTTGCCGAGACGCACGGCGTCGACATGGAGTTCATGCCCGGCCAGATGAACGTCTCCCACAAGCCGGGGCACGACAAGGAATACCAGCGAACGGCAGAAATCGCCGCAACGCGCTATGGCTATCCGCATCTCGCCTACATGGACGGCAAGGAAACCGCCGCACGCGTCGGCTCGAAGCGCTTCTTCTGCGGCGTGCGCGACAGCGGCACCGGCCATATCCATCCGCTGAAGCTGATCGTCGGGCTCGCCAGAGCAGCCAGGGCCGCGGGTGCGGACATCCATGAGATGACAAAGGCCTCGTCGATCCGCCAGTCGGGGGGCAAGACGCTGATCGAGACGCCGACCGGCACGATCACCGCCGACAAGGTGCTGATCGCCACCAACGCCTATATCGGCAATCTCGAGCCGGTGACCGCCGCCCATGTCATGCCGATCCGCTCCTTCATCGGCGCGACCGTACCGCTCGACAAATTCCCCTCGATCATTCCAGGCTCGGAATCGATCGCCGATTCGCGCTTCGTCGTGCGCTATTGGCGCCGCACGCCCGACGGCCGGCTGCTGTTCGGCGGGCGCGAGGCCTATACCTCGGACACGCCGCGCGACATTTCCACCCATATCCGCCGGCAGATCGCCGAGATCTATCCGGAACTCCAGGACATCGAGATCACCCATGGCTGGGGCGGCTCGGTCGGCATCACCATGCCGCGCAAGCCGTTTGCCCGCGAAGTCATGCCCGGCGTGATCTCGATCGGCGGCTATTCCGGCCACGGCGTCATGCTCTCCAACTATTGCGGCAAGCTCTATGCCGACATGGTGACGGGCAAGGGCCGCGAGCTCGACCATCTGCTCGACCTCAAAATCCCGCCCTTCCCCGGCGGCGCGAAGCTCCGCAGTCCGATGCTGTTCCTCGCGCTCACCTGGTACGCGCTGCGCGACCGTTTGTGAAATTTTGCAGTGCGGGTGCGGTTTTCGCACCTGCCCACTGGCTTTTTTAAATCGATTAGATTACAGGTGGTCGCAAAGATTGCGATTGAGAGAAGCCTGTTATGAGCAGCCAGATCATCCCCGTCGAGCCGTTTGACTATGTCGTCTTCGGCGGCACCGGCGATCTTGCGGAGCGCAAGCTCCTTCCCGCCCTTTATCACCGCCAGCTCGCCGGCCAGTTGACCGAGCCGACGCGGATCATCGGCGCCTCGCGTACGCCGATGAGCGACGACGAATACCGCCAGTTCGCCACCAATGCGCTGAAGGAACACTTGAAAGCCGGCGAGTTTGCCGATGACGAAGTGGCGAAGTTCTGCGCCCGCATCCACTACGTCTCGGTCGATGCCAAGTCGCCGGAGGGCTGGGACAAGCTGAAGGCCCTGCTCGACGAGGGCAAGGATCTGGTGCGCGCTTTCTATCTCGCCGTCTCGCCGGCCATCTTCGGCGACATCGCCGAAAAGATCCGCGATTTCAAGCTGATCACCAAGTCGACCCGCATCGTCGTCGAAAAGCCGATCGGCCGCGACCTGGAGTCGGCGCAGGCGCTCAACGACACAATCGGCAAGGTGTTCAAGGAAGAGCAGATCTTCCGCATCGATCACTATCTCGGCAAGGAGACAGTGCAGAACCTGATGGCGCTGCGCTTTGCCAACGCGCTCTACGAGCCCTTGTGGAACTCCGCCCATATCGACCATGTGCAGATAACGGTCGGCGAATCCGTCGGGCTCGAGGGCCGCGTCAGCTATTACGACAAGGCCGGCGCGCTGAGGGACATGGTGCAGAACCACATTCTGCAGCTGCTCTGCCTGGTTGCCATGGAAGCCCCCAATTCGATGGAGGCGGAAAGCGTGCGCGACGAGAAGCTCAAGGTGTTGCGCTCGCTGAAGCCGATCACCAATGGCAATATCGAGAAGCTCACGGTGCGCGGCCAGTACAAGGCCGGCGCCTCGGCCGGCGGTCCGGTCAAGGGCTATACGGAAGAGCTCGGCGGACCGTCCGACACCGAGACCTTCGTCGCCATCAAGGCCGAGATCGCCAACTGGCGCTGGGCCGGCGTGCCCTTCTATCTGCGCACCGGCAAGCGGCTCGCCTCGCGCGTCTCGGAAATCGTCGTCTCCTTCAAGCCGATCCCGCATTCGATCTTCGACGACGCCGCCGGGCGGATCGAGGCCAACCAGTTGGTGATCCGCCTGCAGCCCGACGAGGGCGTCAAGCAGTGGCTGATGATCAAGGACCCAGGTCCGGGCGGCATGCGCCTTCGCCACGTCTCGCTCGACATGAGCTTCGCCCAGGCCTTCGACGTGCGCAATGCGGATGCCTACGAGCGCCTGCTGATGGACGTCATCCGCTCCAACCAGACGCTGTTCATGCGCCGCGACGAGGTCGAGGCCGCATGGAACTGGGTCGATCCGATCCTCAAGGGCTGGGAGGAGACCGGGCAGAAGACGCAAGGCTATACCGCCGGCACCTGGGGTCCGAGCCAGGCGATCGCGCTGATCGAGCGCGACGGCCGCACCTGGCATGAAGCGGATTAGGGCGCCATGGTTCACAGGATGCACCAGTTCGAGGATCGCGCCGCCCTTGCCGAGGCACTGGCCGACCGCGTCTCCGCCCTGCTTTCCGCCGCCATCGCCGCGCGCGGCGCAGCCTCGCTCGCCGTCTCCGGCGGCTCGACCCCAAAACTGTTCTTCGAGGCCCTCTCCACGCGCGACATCGCCTGGGACCGGGTCACGGTCACCCTGGTCGACGAACGCTTCGTGCCGGTGGATCATTCCCGCTCCAACCACCTGCTGGTTGCCACCCATCTGCTGAAGGACAAGGCGGCGCCCGCCCGCTTCGTGCCGCTCTATCATGCCGCGGCCAATGCCGAGGATGCGGCGGCGCTTGCGACGACCGAAACCGCAAACCTTGGGAAGCCGTTCGACGTGGTGATCCTCGGCATGGGCAATGACGGCCACACCGCCTCCTTCTTCCCCGGCGGCGACCGTCTCGACGAGGCGCTCGATCCCTTAGGCGCCCGCCGGGTGATGACGATGGAAGCGGAAGGCGCCGGCGAAACCCGCCTCACCTTCTCCTATCCCGCGCTCGCCGATGCCCGCCTGCTCGTCCTCCATGTCGAGGGTGCGGAGAAAAAGGCGGTGCTCGACCGGGCACTGGCCGGAACCGACCTGCGCGAAATGCCGGTGCGTGCCGTGCTGGAACGCGCACCGACAGCGCCCGACATCTACTGGGCACCCTGATCTGCCCGCCTTCCGCCGCCCCGCGCGCGGGACGGCAATCGACATGCCCGCATTGAGCGGGCTTTTGAGCGCGTCGATCGAACATGAGCCGAAGCGCGCCTTTTCCAAGGAGTGACAACCGATGTCCGCAGACAGCCGTATCGAAGCCATCACCCGCCGCATCGTCGAGCGTTCCAGGCCGACCCGCGAAGTCTATCTCGATCGCGTGCGCGGACAGATCTCCAAGGGCGTGCATCGCTCGGTGCTGTCCTGCGGCAACCTCGCCCACGGATTTGCCGCCTGTTCCGTCGGGGACAAGGCGGCGCTCGCCGGCGACCAGGTCCCCAATCTCGGCATCATCACCGCCTATAACGACATGCTCTCGGCGCACCAGCCGTTCGAGACCTATCCGGCGCTGATCCGGAAGGCGGCCGCCGAAGCCGGCGGCATTGCCCAGGTCGCCGGCGGGGTTCCCGCCATGTGCGACGGCGTCACGCAAGGGCAACCAGGCATGGAACTGTCGCTCTTCTCTCGCGACGTGATCGCCATGGCCGCCGGCATCGGGCTCTCCCACAACATGTTCGACGCCGCAGTCTTCCTCGGCGTGTGCGACAAGATCGTGCCCGGCCTCGTCATCGCCGCGCTCACCTTCGGCCATCTGCCGTCGGTTTTCATCCCCGCCGGTCCGATGACCACGGGGCTGCCGAACGACGAGAAGTCGCGCATCCGCCAGCTCTATGCCGAGGGCAAGGTCGGCCGCGCCGAACTGTTGGAAGCCGAGTCCAAGTCCTATCACGGCCCCGGCACCTGCACCTTCTACGGCACTGCCAATTCCAACCAGATGCTGATGGAGATCATGGGCTTCCACATGCCCGGCGCCTCCTTCATCAACCCGAACACGCCGCTTCGCGACGCGCTGACGAAGGAAGCGACGAAGCGGGCGCTCGCAATCACCGCGCAGGGCAACGAATTCACGCCCGCCGGCGAGATGATCGACGAACGCTCGATCGTCAACGGCGTGGTCGGCCTCCACGCGACAGGCGGCTCGACCAATCACACGCTGCACCTCGTCGCCATGGCGCGCGCCGCCGGCATCCAGCTCAGCTGGCAGGACATTTCCGACCTCTCCGACATCGTGCCGCTGATCGCCCGCGTCTATCCGAACGGCCTTGCCGACGTGAACCATTTCCACGCCGCCGGCGGCATGGGCTTCCTGATCAAGCAGCTGCTGAAGGTCGGCTTCCTGCATGACGACGTGCGCACGGTCTACGGCCAGGGCCTTGCCGCCTACACCATCGACCCGAGACTCGGCCCCGACGGCAATGTGATCCGCCAGCCGTCGCCGGAAGAGAGCGCCGATCCCAAGGTGCTCGCCCGTATCGAGGCGCCGTTCCAGTCGAATGGCGGGCTTAGGATGCTGACCGGCAATCTCGGCAGGGCGGTGATCAAGATCTCCGCCGTCAAGCCGGAACGCCACGTCGTCGAGGCCCCGGCCATCGTCTTCCACGACCAGCAGGAGCTGCAGGACGCCTTCAAGGCCGGCAAGCTCGATCGCGACTTTATCGCGGTCGTGCGCTTCCAGGGGCCGAAGTCGAACGGCATGCCTGAGCTTCACCGGCTGACCCCACCGCTCGGCGTGTTGCAGGACCGCGGCTTCAAGGTGGCGCTCGTCACCGATGGACGGATGTCCGGCGCGTCGGGCAAGGTTCCGGCGGCGATCCACGTCACGCCGGAAGCGGTCGACGGCGGCGCGATCGCAAAGATCCGCGACGGCGACGTGATCCGCCTCGATGCGATCGCCGGCACACTGGAAGTCCTCGCCCACGCCGCCGAATTCGCCGCCCGCCCGGCGATCGTCGCTGATCTCTCGGCCAACGAATTCGGCATGGGCCGCGAACTCTTCGCGCCGTTGCGCCGCGTGGCGGGACCGGCCGATGAGGGCGCCAGCGTCTTGTACTGAACGGGCCGTGGAGCGCGCCGCTCATGCCGAACTGTCCGGCCCACAGGCCGGGCCCCGACGCATCCACCCGCGGACTTGAGTCCGCGAAGACGCTGGCTGCCAACTCGGAAAACGCGAGAAGCCGGCCATCGCCATGGCCGGCTTCTTTCTGCTCCAGCTTCTATGCCGCTTACATCATCGCCACATATTTCGGCAGTTCGGTCATGCGCGGCACGACGATCAGCGTCTTCACATTGCCGCGCTTGAAGGCGTTGAGGAACTTGTTGTAGTCCTCGAACACCACGCAGCCGGAACTGTCGCCGCGCTTGCGCAAGAGATAGGTGTGGGTCAGGAAGCCGTCGCGGCCGTACATCTTGGCATCGCCGACCGGGGTCATGCGGATCGCCTCGATGCCGTGGAAGCGGCTCTCGCGCATCCGCAGGCTGTAGACGTTGGGCGGCGTCGGGCCGCGGTTCTTGACATGGACGAATTTCGGATTGTCGCGCATGTGGGCGCGGCCGGAATGGGCCTCGAGCTTTTCGCCGTTCGGCATGTGGACGATGCCGGCGGAAATATCATAGACGGCGACGCCCCGGCCCGGCAGCTTGGGCTTGCGGGAAAAGAGCGACGGGCGCTCCTCGTCGCTGCTGCTGGCCAGTGGGTTTTCAGGCTTGGCATACGCGAGCAGTGTCGCCGGCTTTTCCGGTTTCGCCTTGGCCTTGGCGCTGGCATCAGGCTTTTCGGTGATGCGCGCCGGCGCACTCGGGCGGGCGTTCGGCAGCGGCACGTCGTCCGGCAGAGCGCCGTGGTCTTCCGCTTCGGGTTCGGACAGGAGTTCGACGAAAGGTTCCTCGCGCGGATCCGGGCCGGGGTTGACCACGTCCTTGGCCGGCAGCGGCGCGGCATAGGCGAGGACTGCGGGCGCGTTTCCAAGCGTTTCGGCTCCGGTCGAAAGCTTGTCGCCGGGGGCCAGCGCCGCAGGATTGATCGAGGCGGTCTGGAGCGATGCACCGGTCGCGACGATATGGTTGTCATCCTGCGGTCCAAGCCCGGCGATCGCCTTGGCATTGCGCTCGGCGATCGATTCCGCCAGCGCCATGCGCAGCATGTCGCGCGCCATCGGATCCTTCGAAGCGCGCTCGCGCCGTTCCAGCATACGGTCGCCCTTGTCGACGGCGGCCAGTGCCATCGAGGCTGGAAGCATCAGAATGCCCGCCTCCTCGGTTGCAGCGATCGCTGCAGCGATGCGCATGCGGGCAGCCTCCGCCTCGGTCGCCGCGGTTGTGCGATCGCCGCGCTTCAGCACCTTGCCAGTCTCGGCCGCCTGCCCGGACAGCGCCAGCTTCGGCGCCTCGAGCTTGGGCTGCGACATGACCGAATGAAGGGTTGCTACGCCGGCCGTCACCCAGAGGATGGCGGCCAGACCGACGCCGATGGCGACGGGGCTCTTGGAGGCCTTGCGACCTTTTCCGGATCGGGATTTGGAACCAGTGGACGGTTTGTCCTTGGTGTGTGTCTCGGTCGAGAACGCCATACTCTCACTCGCTACCAGAGGCCGAACGGCCCGGCGGGGTTGATCGCCGCAGCCTGTACACATCCGGTGAGCCGAGAGACCTTGTGTCAGGACCTCCGCTATTCCGGATGTCCTAAACAATGAAGAATCTTGGTAACCAAGAGGTTTACGCCGCGTGATTCTTTTATCGCTGGCAGAAATGGCAAGATAAAGGCAAAAACTGACAGCTACACGGCGCGGGTAAGGCCGCCGTCGACGCGGATGTTTTGGCCGGTGATATAGCCGGCACCATCGGAGGCGAGGAAGGCGACGGTCGCGGCGATCTCCTCGCTCTTGCCGTAGCGCTGCATCGGCACGCTGCCGCGCCGTTCCTCCGTCGCCGGCAGGCTATCAATCCATCCTGGCAGAACATTGTTCATACGCACATTGTCGGCCGCATAGGTGTCGGCAAAGATCTTGGTGAAGGCCGCAAGGCCGGCGCGCGCGACGGCGGAAGTGGGGAACATGGCACTCGGCTCAAACGCCCAAGCCGTTGAAATGTTGATGATCGTGCCGGATTTGCGGGCCTGCATGACCGGCGTCACCAGGCGCGTCGGGCGGATGACGTTGAGCAGATAGGTGTCGATGCCCTTATGCCAGTCCTCGTCGGTGATCTCGAGGATCTGGGCGCGCGGCCCGTGGCCGGCGCTGTTGACCAGGACGTCGATCCGGCCGAAACGGTCCATTGTGCCGTCGACCAGACGCTTCAGGTCGTCGTTCGACTGGTTGGAACCGGTGATGCCGAAGCCGCCGAGTTCGGCGGCCAGCGCCTCGCCCTTGCCGGAGGAGGAGAGGATCGCGACCTTGAAACCATCGGCTGCGAGGCGTTTTGCCGCAGCCGCGCCCATGCCGCTTCCACCGGCGGTGATGATGGCAACCTTCTGTTCCGACATGACGAATTCCTTCCGCTGAATGAGGCTGCGAGGATTTCGTTCTTTGCCGGCAAAGTCGAGTCAGAAAAACGAAAGCCGGCGAAGCTTGCGCTCCGCCGGCCTTTGATGTCGTGCATAAATGCTGCCCAGCGCCTTACCAGGAGCGAACGTCGAGCACCCGGTCGCGATGCGCCGGATGGGTCGAGAAGACGAAGATGCGGTCGAGTTCCTTCTTCGTCAGCAGGCGCAGGAAGCGGATCTCGGCGGTGTTGTTGGCAAAGGTCTTCATCAGCAGGCAGCCCACCTTGGTGATGCGGGCGTCGGGAAGATCAAGATAGAATTGCTGCGGCAGATTGTACTGGGTGAGCAGGCCGATGATCGCGCCGCTCATCGAGATCTTGATGACATCGCAGCGGCGGGCGGCCATGTGCATCACGCCCTTCTCGGTATATTCGATGCGCGCCGCGTTCATCGTGTCCTCCATGGGAAACCGCACTTCGCGGTCGTACATGAAGGATTCTTCGCGTTGCAGATAATGGCTGCCACCGACCGCCTGTCTCATCTGATGTCCCTGCCCTGGTTTCCAGTTGTTATGGGCAGGAGCCTAGCAGGAGGGACTTTAACAGATGGTATTTGCGCCATAGCGCCCTGTGGACAAGGCGATCCCGTTTACGGTCAGGGCAAACGGGATCTTAATTTTCGGGGGTCACTTCCTGTAGGTGTGTCCTGTCGCATCGAAAAGGTGCAGTTTGGTCCGGTCGGCCGAGAAACGCAGCTTCTCGCCCTTCTTGACGTCGACGATACCGGGAAGCTTGACGACAATCGGCTCGTCCTCGACGGGGCCGTCGACATAGAGCATGGTCACCTCGCCCAGCGCCTCGACGATGGTGAGCGTACCCTCGAACAGGAAGTCGTCGCCGGTGGCGATCGACAGGTCCTCGGGGCGGACACCGAAGCTTGCCGCCTTGCCGACATCGGCCGCCGGCGTCTCGATATCGACGCGAACGGACGTGCCGTCCTTAAGAGTGATCGTGGTCGGATTGCCGGCCGAGGCAATCGTGGCCGGCATGATGTTCATCGCCGGCGAGCCGATGAAGCGGGCGACGAACAGATTGGCCGGGCGCTCATAGAGTTCGAGCGGCGGGCCGACCTGCTCGATCTTGCCGGCCGAAAGCACGACGATACGGTCGGCCAGCGTCATCGCCTCGACCTGGTCGTGGGTCACGTAGATCATCGTCGTGTCCGGCATGCTCTCGTTGAGCTTGGCGATCTCGATGCGCGTTGCGACGCGTAGCGCCGCATCGAGGTTGGACAGCGGCTCGTCGAACAGGAAGACCTTGGGGTCGCGGCAGATGGCGCGCCCGATCGCCACGCGCTGGCGCTGACCGCCGGACAATGCCTTGGGCAGGCGGTCGAGATAGGGGGTGAGCTGCAGGATCTCGGCGGCGTTCTTGACGCGCCGGTCGATTTCGTCCTTGCTTTCGCCGGCAATCCGCATGCCGAACGCCATGTTGTCGTAGACCGTCATATGCGGGTAAAGCGCATAGGACTGGAACACCATGGCAATGCCGCGCTTGGACGGCGGCACGTTGTTGACCACCTGGCCGTCAATGATCATCTCGCCCGAGGTGATGTCCTCGAGCCCGGCGATCATGCGCAGCAGGGTGGACTTACCGCAACCGGACGGGCCGACAAAGACGACGAACTCGCCCTCCTCGATCGTCAGGTCGATGCCGTGCAGCACCTTCACCTGTCCGTAGTTCTTGCGGATATCCTTGAGAACCAGGCCCGTCATGTCTCTTCCTCCCAATCAGGCGTGACGCGCGAAATATGCGCCCCAGGCCGGCAATTCGACCGCGTGATCTTCAATCTTGCTGGTGAAACCATGGTCTTCCAGGACGTTCCACGAGCCTTCCGGCAGCGGGATTCTCGCCGGCTCGGCGCTCATGTTGAAGACGCAAAGCACGGTTTCATTGGCCAGCGTGCGGGTATAGGCAAGCGCCGTCTCGCCGATGGTGTGAAATTCCATGCCGCCCTTGACCAGTGCCGGATGGGCGCGGCGGAAGGCGAGAAACCGGCGATAGTGCTCCAGCACGCTGTCGTCCTTGCCCTCCTGGACGCTCACCGCATTGATCGCGTGCTCGACCGGGATCGGCAACCAGGTCTTCGTCGCCGTCGAGAAGCCAGCCTGCTGGGCGGCGCTGTCCCAGACCATCGGCGTGCGGCAACCGTCGCGGCCCTTGAATTCCGGCCAGAACTGGATGCCGTAAGGGTCCTGCAGATCCTCGAAGGCGATATCGGCTTCGGTCAGCCCGAGTTCTTCGCCCTGGTAGATACAGACCGAGCCGCGCTGGGTCATGAGGATCGCCGCCATCTGCTTGGCGAAGGACGTGCGGTCGGCGACACTGGCGCCCCAGCGGGTGACATGGCGCACGACGTCATGGTTCGAGAAGGCCCAACAGGCCCAGCCTTCGGGTGCCGCTGCGGCAAAGGCTTGCTGCGTCTCGGCGACGATCTTCGGCGTCAGCGGCTCGGGCGCGAGGAATTCAAAGGCGTAGCACATCTGCATCTTGTCGTCGCCGGACGTATATTGGCCGACGATCTCGAGACCATACTGGCTGTCGCCCACCTCGCCGACGGCGGCGATCGCCGGATATTCCTCGAGCAGCGCGCGGAAGCGCTTGAGGAATTCGAGATTTTCCGGCTGGTTTTTGTCGTAGAGGTGTTCCTGGAAATTGTAAGGGTTTACCGCCGGTGCGGTCGAGGCATTGCGGCGCTCCGGCGCCAACGCCGGATTGTCGCGCAAGAGCTTGTCGTGGAAGTAGAAGTTGATCGTGTCGAGGCGGAAGCCGTCGACGCCGCGCTCGAGCCAGAAGCGCGTCGCGTCGAGCACGGCATTCTGGACCTGCGGATTGTGCATGTTGAGGTCGGGCTGCGACGCCAGGAAGTTGTGCATGTAATACTGCATGCGCGTCGGGTCCCAATGCCAGGCAGACCCGCCGAAGATCGACAGCCAGTTGTTCGGCGGCGTACCGTCGGGCTTCGGATCCGACCAGACATACCAGTCCGACTTGGAATTGATGCGGCTCGACCGGCTCTCGACGAACCATTCATGTTGGTCCGAGGTGTGCGAGATCACCAGATCGATCATCACCTTGATGTTGAGCCGGTGCGCCTCGGCGATCATGGCGTCGAAATCGGCTATGCTGCCGAACATCGGGTCGACGTCGACATAGTTCGACACGTCGTAGCCAAAGTCCTTCATCGGCGAGGTGAAAAAGGGCGAGATCCAGATCGCGTCGGCGCCGAGCGCTGCGACATGCGGCAAACGGGCGGTAATGCCCTTCAGGTCGCCGATGCCGTCGCCGTTGGAATCCTGATAGGAGCGCGGATAGATCTGGTAGATCACCGCGCCGCGCCACCAGTCCTTGTCCGGTGCGGAGGTCGATTGGGTCGTTGCAGTCATGGTCAGTCCTTGTCGAATGCAATCAGTGTGGTTCGTGCCGTCTCAACCGCCCTTGACCGAGCCCGCGAGCAGGCCGCGGACGAGGTAGCGTTGCAGGGTGAAGAAGACGAGAAGCGGAACGATGATGGTGATGAAGGCGGAGGCGGTGAGGATTTCCCACTTGCCGCCGCGCGAGCCGAGCAGGTTGACCAGGCGTCCGGTCAGCACGAGTTCGTTGTCGCCGGTGCCGAGGAAGACCATGGCCACCAGCAGATCGTTCCAGGTCCACAGGAACTGGAAGATGGCGAAGGAGGCGAGCGCCGGATAGGAGAGCGGCAGCACGATCTTCATGAAGATGGTGAAATCGGAAGCGCCGTCGACGCGTGCCGATTCCATGATCTCGCGCGGTAGGCCGGCGATATAGTTGCGCAGCAGGTAGATGGCGAGCGGCAGGCCGAAACCCATATGGGCGAGCCAGATACCCAGATAGGTCTTGGACGGCACGCCGAAGAAGCCGCCGACATTGTTGTACATGCGCAGGAGCGGGATCAGCGACATCTGCAGCGGCACGACGAGCAGGCCGACGATGACCGCGAGGATGATCGCCCGGCCGGGGAACTTCATCCAGGCGAGTGCGTAGGCAGCAAAGGCGGCGACGAGGATCGGGATGATCGTCGAGGGAACGGCGACCGTCAGCGAATTGAGGAAGGACTTGCCGATGCCCTCGGCGGTCAGCACGGTCTTGTAGTTTTCCAGCGTGAAGCGTGGCGGAATGCCGGCAGTGTAGAAGATACGTTGGCCGCGGGTGCCCTCGAAGGCCTTAGGCGAAGTCAGGCGGAAATCGCCGCTCTCCGCAACCGTCAGCCTCTCGCCGTCCTTCAGCTCGGCGGTGGCGCCGGGCTCATAGGCGGCGGGGTCCTGGCTCGACGTGCCGAAGGCCGTGACGACGCCCTTGCCGCCTTCGAAGATGTTGCCGGAAATGACGAAGGCGCCGTTTTCCTCGACCTGGCTTTCGGCGCCGGGCGCCCGGTACATGGCGTTCTGCGTCGAGGTCGAGAGCGCCGTCCACCAACCGGAGGCGACGATCTGGTCCTTGTCGCGCAAGGCCGAGATGAACAGGCCGGCGGTCGGCAGGGTCCAGATGACCACGAGGAAAAGGACGGAAAGGTGAACCGCCCAGGTGAGCGGAGAGCGGATGCTGCCCTTGTGCATGTCAGCGTCCCTCCATTTCGCGGCGTGCGTTGCGGATGTTCCAGATCATGATCGGCACGACCATGACCATGATAACCACGGCAATCGAGGCGCCGCGGCCGAAATCGCCGCCGCCGCGGAACATCCAGTCGAACATCAGGTTGGCGAGCACCTGCGTCTGCCACTGGCCGTTGGTCATGGCCAGCACGATGTCGAACACCTTGAGGACGAGGATGGTGATGGTGGTCCACACCACCGCGATCGTGCCCCAGATCTGCGGCACCTTGATCTTCATGAAGATCTGCCAGGGATTGGCGCCGTCGATGACCGCCGCCTCGATGGTCTCTTCCGGAATGCCGCGCAGCGCCGCCGACAGCAGCACCATGGCAAAGCCGGTCTGGATCCAGATGAGGATGACCATGAGGAAGAAATTGTTCCAGAAGGGCAGCGTGATCCAGATCTGCGGCTCGCCGCCCAGCGCCACGACGATGGCGTTCAGGATACCGATCTGCTCCGCACCGATGTCGCGATAGTCGTAGACGAATTTCCAGATGACCGAGGCGCCGACAAAGGAGATCGCCATCGGCATGAAGATCAGCGACTTGGCGATATTGCCCCACCAGATGCGGTCGGTGAGCGCAGCGATGATCAGCCCGAACAGGGTGGAGGCGGCCGGCACGACGATCAGCCAGAGCATGTTGTTGTAGATCGACTGGCGGAACTCGCCGTCGAAGAACATCCAGCGGTAGTTGGCAAGGCCGACGAAGGTGGTGCCGGAGCGGTCGTAGAGCGAATAGGCGACCGAGGAGAAGAAAGGATAGACGAGGTAGATCGTCAGCGACACCAGCGCCGGCCCGAGGAACAGCCAGGGGCGGATGCTGTTGGCGCGGTGAATGTTCTGCGACGCCTGAGCCGCATCCTCGATATTCGAGGGAAGTATCCAGTCGAGGAGAAGATTCGAGCCGTAGAAATAGCCGACCGCTCCGGCAACGCCGATGACGATGGTCAAAAGGGCATAGAGTAGCTGTTCCAATCTTGCCTCCCCGGGTGGCTCTTCGCCGGCGGCAGCAAACAGCCGCCGGCAGAACCGCTCCTATCGTTGCCTCGCCGGACCTGTGTCCGGCGAAGGGTCGCGTTGCGGACGTTTACTTCAGCGAATCCCAGACCTTCTGGACACCGGCCGCGACATCGGCGGACGACTTGCCGCCGGTGAAGTCGACCATGCCGGTCCAGAAGGCGCCGGCGCCGATCTTGCCGGGCATCAGGTCGGAACCATCGAAGCGGAAGGTCGTGGCATTGAGCAGGATTTCGCCCTGCTTGGCCATCGGCGCATTGGCATAGGCTTCCTTGTTGGCCGCTTTGTACGGCGTGAGGAAGCTCGACTGCGCCATCCACAGTTCATGGGCAATCGGGGTCTTCAGGAACTCGAAGAAGACGCGGGCAGCCGGGGTGTCCTTGGTGAGCATCGCCAGCGTGCCGGCGCCGAGCACCGGATTGCCGAGGTCTGCCTTGGACTCGTAGGGCGGCATGTAAAAGAAATCCGCGTCTTCACCGACCACGGTCCCTTCCGGGAAGAAGGACGGAATGAAGGAGGCCTGGTGGTGCAGATAGCACTTCGGCGGCGAGGCGAAGAGGCCCTTCGGGCTGTCGCGGAAGTCGGTCGAGGAAACGGCAGCGACGCCGCCGTCGACGAACTTGTCGTTCTTGGCGAACCAGCCGAACTCGTCGATCGCGCCGAGAACCGCCGGATCGTCGAACTTGATCTCGTTCGACACCCACTTGTCATAGACGTCGGCCGGCTGCGTGCGCAGCATCAGGTCTTCCACCCAGTCGGTGGCCGGCCAGCCAGTGGCACCGCCCGAGCCGAGGCCGATGCACCATGGCGTGCCGCCGTCGGCGGTGATCTTCTCGGTCAGCGCCTTCAACTCTTCCATGGTCTTCGGCACTTCGTAGCCGGCATCCTCGAAGTTCTCGGGCACGTACCAGACCAGCGACTTCACATCGATCTTGTAGGGAAAGCCGTAGACGGCCGGCGTGCCGTCCTTGCCCTTGTAGGTGGCAAGGTCGACCCAGGACTGACCCGCCGCATAGTTCTCCAGGAGCCAGGTCTTCACGTCGTCGCCGAGCGGCACCAGATGCCCCTTGGAGGCGAGGTCGGCGATCAGGCCCGGCTGTGGCAGGATGGCGATGTCCGGCGGGCTGCCGGCCTGGGTGTCGATGACGATCTGCTGCTCGTAGTTCTCGGAGGAAGAATATTTGACGTCGATGCCGGTGGCGTCTTCGAAATAGGCGAGAATGCTCTCAAAGAGAGCCTGGTCTTCGCCGCGCCACGGCCCGAAAATGGTCACCGACTGACCGCTCGAACCGCCATGGGCCTTCTTGAACTCCTCGAAGCTCGCCCAGTTGAACTTGGCGTCCTCGCCGGGCTTGAACTTGAGTTCGGCGGCGCCCGCCGATCCGGCGAGCAGTGCCGTGGCAGCCGCCGTCAGGAGAAGTCTCTTCATGTGATTTACCTCCCATCACATAGCGGACGGACAAAACCCGTCCCGCAGATTGAAAGTCATTCATTCAAAGCGCTTTGGCGGGCTAGTTTTCCCACCGACCTGGAAAGGGAGTCAAGCACAATTCGGAAATTGCCGCAAATGCTTGCAACATAGCGGCGAAGAATTCGGCAACTGCAATTCATTCGACCAATTTCCTGTTTGTGGCGACGAACCCGGCTGCTAGAAAAGCACTCCAAGCGCTTTGGACGCCAGCGAGGCGGTATCATGCCGGGCGATCCTGAACGACGGGGAGGAGCAAGCCGTGAACCTAAAGCAATTGTCGGAATTGCTGGGCCTGTCGCAGACGACGATCAGTCGGGCGATCAACGGCTATCCGGAAGTGAGCGAAGAGACGCGCCAGCGCGTTTTGAAGGCTGCCAAGGAAACCGGCTATCGGCCGAACCGCGCGGCGCAGCGGCTGGCGACCGGCAAGGCCGGTTCGATCGGCCTCGTCATGCCGATCGAGCCGAACGACAGTTCCGACCTGCATTTCGCCGAATTCCAGCGCGGGCTTGCCGAGGAGGCCCTCAGGCACGACTTCCATCTGGTGATCATGCCAGCCTCGCCGCGCGACGAGGAGCAGGCGATCCGCGGGCTGGTGGCGAGCGGCAGCGTCGACGGGTATTATCTCGCCTATATGCGGGAGAAGGACACGCGCATCGCCATGGCAAAATCCCTGCCCGTCCCGTTCATCGTCCATGGCCGGTCCTTTGGCACGGACAATGACTTTCCCTATCTCGACGTCGACAACGAGGGCGCCTTTCGCGATGCGGCTCGGCTCCTGCTGCAACTCGGCCACCGGCGCTTCGCGCTTCTGAACGGACCGGAAGAGTTCGATTTCGCCATCCGCCGCAGGATCGGCACCGTGGCTGCGCTCAAGGACAAGGGTATCGACCTGGACCCAGGCTCGATGCGCCATACGGCGATGACCGACGAAGCGGGATATCGCGGCATGGCGGAACTGCTGGAGAAGCCGGATCGACCGACGGCGGTTCTATGCGCCTCGACTGTGTTGGCGCTCGGCGCGGTTCGCGCCATCAATCGCGCCGGACTGAAGCTCGGCGAGGACATATCGCTGATCGCCCATGACGACGTGCTGCCGCTGCTGAAACCGGAGCATTTCACCGTACCGCTGACGACGACCCGCTCGTCGCTGCGGGCGGCCGGCATCCGCATCGCCCACAGGCTGATCGCGGCGATCAAGCGGACACAGCCGCAGCCACCGGCGCACGAGCTGTGGACCACCGACCTGGTGATCCGCGCCTCGACAGGGCCGGCTCCGACCTGAACCGGCGCCCTGCACCCCGTCGCGACCGGATACGGAAACCGTCAGAATTTCGGCGCAGGCTTGCCATTGGCGCGGTAGGCGGCGATCACCGTGTTGGCCATCAGCATGGCGATGGTCATCGGGCCGACGCCGCCGGGCACCGGGCTGATCGCGCCGGCGACGGGTGCGCATTCGGCAAAGGCAACGTCGCCGACGAGCCGGGTCTTGCCCTCGCCCTTGTCCGGAGCCGGTACGCGGTTGATACCGACGTCGATCACCGTCGCGCCGGGCTTCACCCAATCGGCCTTGACCATTTCGGCGCGGCCGACGGCGGCCACCAGAATATCGGCATTGCGGGCGAGCGCCGGCAGATCGCGGCTCTTCGAATGACCGATCGTGATGGTGGCATTGGCAGCAAGCAGGAGTTGCGCCATCGGCTTGCCGAACAGGTTGGAACGGCCGATCACCAATGCGTTCAGGCCGGAAAGATCGCGGCCGTGGATCTGGCGGACCAGGATCATGGCGCCGGCCGGCGTGCAGGAGACGAGGCCCGTCTCGGCATCGCCGGTGGCGAGCTTGCCGGCATTGACGACATGCAGCCCGTCGACGTCCTTTTCCGGCAGGATCGACTGGATGACGGCGTCGGAATCGAGGTGCCTGGGCAGCGGCAGTTGCACCAGCACGCCGTCGATTTCCGCATCGGCGTTGAGTTCGGCGACCAGCGCCATCAGGACTTCCTGGCTGGTTTCCTCGGCAAGCGTATGCTGCACCGACTTGAAGCCGCACTGCTTGGCCATCCGGCTCTTGGAGGAGACATAGGCGTGGCTGGCCGGGTCATTGCCGACGATCACCACCGCAAGGCCGGGCCTGCGCCCCGTGTCGCGCTCCAGCGCCGCCGCCGCCTCCGTCACCGCCTCGATCACCGATGCGGCTGCCTGCTTGCCATCAATCACCGTTGTCACGATCGCATCCCTCGCTCGCGTTTTCCGGCATCATAGCCGCCGTGCCTGGCGGCCGATTGCCTCTCTCCGCCGTATGGAGTCAAAAGCACGGGCTTTGCAAGGGGAAACCGCACCCCTGGCAAACCTCCCTTGGTCTGGCACCAGGGATGCGTCTCCCTCGAGGACGGCCAATCAGGAATAGCGCCGGCTGGTCGGCTCCTGGCGCGTTGCGGCATGGCGGCTGCGCGGTCCGACACGATTGTCGGTGCGTCGGCGGCCCTTCGAAAGCGGGTCTTCACCGGCCGCGTGGCGGGGCGGACCGAACAGCTTGAAGCGGGCGACATGGCCGAGGAACACCGGAATGCCGACGATGTAACGGTACCAAAGCCGCTTCGGCTCCAGCCACAACCGGTATACCCACTCGCAGCGGATGTGGCGCATCCACAGCGGCGCACGCGGAACCTCGCCCGAAACGAAGTCGAACAGCGCCCCGACGCCGATCACGAGGCGAGCGTGCTCCGGACGAATATTGCGGTCGATCCAGATCTCCTGCAGCGGGGTGCCGAGGGCGACCAGCAGAATGTCGATCCGCGCGGCCTTGAGGTCGTCCAGCACGCCGGCACAGTTGGTCTTGTCGAAGAAACCGTCAGATATCTCGACGAATTCGTGCCAGGGCGCATGCCTGCGGAAATTCACCGCGGCCCTTGCCAGGACGTCCGCTCGCCCGCCGATCAGGCCGATCCGCCGGGGCGTGTCCATATAGCTCAGCATGGCGGGAATGAAGTCCGTGCCGTTGAGGTTGGCGATGAACCACTCGCCGTTGAGCAGGCGCGAAGCAAGGTCGACGCCGATCCCGTCGGGCAGCAGCACGGTGCGGGCGAGCGCCTTGCGATAGTCCGGATCGCACATCATCAGATTGGCATTGTTCGCGTTGAGAAACGCCATGTGGGTCGGGCCGAGCGGCAGGGACGCCAGTTCGTTCACATAGGAAAGCGCGCCTTCCCAGGTGAGGTCGTAGACCGGCATGCCAAAGAGAGGCAAACGCGGCTCCGGCAGCGGGAGACTGGGCTGCGGGTTCATGATCGCCTCCGACCCGTGGCCGATGCGGCTTGGCCTTGGCCCGCCGGCGGCCAGCCACCCGCGAGGGTGCCGGCAATGCCTGCCAGCAAAGCCCGGTGAAAGGCCGGGAGGGGGAGAACGTCGACTGGAAACAGCATGACACCACGCAATACAAGGAGTGACCGAAGCCTTGTATCAGCGGCAGATCAAGTTCGACTTAAAGGAAACGGTCGCATTTATGCGCGCCGATTGACCGGTCGTTAACCTTGCCCGGTGCAACCGCGTGGGGAGACCAGGAGGGAGTTCCCGACGAACGAAAAAACGGCGGCGGATGACCCGCCGCCCGTCGTCTTTTTTTCGCGGGAGATACGTCAGTGAGCCGGTTTTGCTGCTTCCCCGACAGCGTCACCCTCGATCACCTTGACCGGTTCGGCCGGCGGTTTCGCGGTTCCCTCGCCGGTCGCGCGCACGTCATCCTTGGACATGTAGTCGAGCTGCTCGATCAGCACTTCCTCGACGAAGCCCTCGCCCAGATGGGCATTGATGTCGGTCTTGATCTTCTCCCGGAACGCGGCGACGTCAAAGGCGGCCATGTTGGAGATGTCGACCATCCTGTTGCCGATCAAAAGCGTGAACAGCTCGTCGGTCATCAATTCGGTGAGCGGCAGCTCGACGCCCTTGATCTTTTCCTTGTCCATCATGAAGGAGATGCGACCGAGGAAATAGCCGCGCACGCTGCCGTCGGCGATCATCGGAATGGTGATCGCCTCGCCGCGCACCAGTTCGAGCTTCGCCTTCCTGGCGTCCTCTTCGCTGACTTCGGCAGGCGCCGTCGCCATGTGCACGGAAAAATAGACCGCGCCGAGCGTGACCAGGCAGACCCACAATCCGGCGGCCAGGATCTTGACCATCAAACCTCGCTGTACAGGAACTGTTCCTGGGAATAGGTGCCGTCACCGTCGGCTTCGCGCACGGCGTTCTTCAAGAGATCGGCCACCGCGCGCACGGCATTCATGTGGGCCTCGACGCGGCGGGCATTGATCGCCAGCTTTTTCTTCAAGGCGTGCATCTGCTCCACATAGCCGACGGCCAGTTCGCGCGGATCGGTGTCGCGAAACAGCATGGTCAGTTCGTAGAGGCAGCGGCTCTTGTGGGCATTCGACACCTTGAGGTCGAATTCCGGGTCCTTGCCGATGCGCTGGTTTTCGTTGTCGATGATCATCTCGAGGCGGCCGAGCACCGTCTTGATCCGATAATCGCTATTGATGATTTCCATGGTCCTGCCCCGGATGAGTGTTGTTATGCTGTCTTGGCATCGGCTTCGGAGACACCGAGCGTTCGACGCTCAAGGTCCGTCACCATGTTGAACGCCACGCGCCGATCGGTTTCATCGGTGGCGGCGTTGACGACATTGCCCCCGCGCTTGCGAGCCAGTTCTTCGGAATACATCTGGTCGGCGATGCCGACCCCGCCGCTTTCGGCGATCGTCCCGCCGATCTGCTCGGCCATCATGCTCTTCCAGATTTCGCCGGCATTGCCCTTGCCGTAGACGGATTCGGTGTCCTCCGGCATCATCGTCTTGACGAAGTTCTGCAGGACGACGGCCTCGAAATCGCGGTAGACCTTTGGCGTCTCCGCGGTTGAGGACTTCTGGACATTGCCGAGACCGGCATCGAAGGCGGCACTGTTGAGCACCTCGACCGCGGCACCGAAGCCGGCACCCTTCTCGGCGAGGCTGGTCGCGGCGAAAGCCGCGCGATTGGTCTTCAGTTTTTCCTGGGCTGCCGCCAGGACCATCGGATCTGCGGCCCGGACGACGTCCAGCACGAGATCGCTCGGAGGTGATATAGCCACGGTTCCGGTCTCCGATACGTTTGTTCAGGTGACGAGTATCACTCGTGAACCTTGCTGGAGGCTGTCGTGGCGAACTTCAGGTCGACCAGATCGTAGATCGCGTTGTCGTCCGCCTCGCGATCCTCGTGGAGCCGGGCGTCCTTCATGTGCTCCTCCAGCCGATCACCCTTGGCGCGCTCGCGCAGGAGCTTGATCTCCTGGCCGTATTGGAGGCTTGCGAGTTGTTTGTCGCTATTGGACAGACGGTCGAAGCGGTCGGCATAGTTCTGGGCGAACAGGCGATGGACGGGTTCGAGCGAGCCGATCGCCTCCATGACGGTGGCCATCGAGGCGGCATTCTCCTCGCGGCGCTTGGCGGTGACGGCAAGATCGCTCTCGGCCATGCGCTCCATGTGGCGCTGCACCGTGACGAGGCGTTTCAGCTTTTCGGACTTCTTCGTCGGCCCCATGGGCGCTCCTTCAGCAAGCGGCTCGTGGCGTTCTCAGCCGATAAAGATCCGGGCGAAATTGTCGGCAAACTGCCGGACAATGGCGGCAATGGAGAAATACAGCAGCAGCAGGCCGCCCATCAGCAGATAGGGCGTCGAGATGAAGTAGATCGGGATCTGCGGCGCGAGCTTGTTGATCAGACCGATGGAAAAATTGAACATGATGCCAAAGATGATGAACGGGCTGGCGAGCCTGAGCATCAGCAGGAAGGTGGCGCCGAGCGTGTCGGTCAGTGTGATCAGCATCTTCTGCACGTCGGGAAATCCGCCGAGCGGCATCAGCCCGTAGGAATCGATCAGTGCCCGCAGGATGACGTGGTGGAAATCCAGCATGAACAGCAGCAGCAGGCCGCCGAAGCTGATCATGTTGGTCAGCTGGTTTTCCGCCGTATCCTCGATCACGTCCGGTGCGCCCGGCGAGTTGAAGCCGATCGACATGGAGATCGCCGAGCCGGCGAACTGCAGGCCCAGCACATAGAGCCGGGGAATGAGGCCGTACATGGTGCCGATCAGCGTTTCGCCGACGACGAGGTGGATATAGGCATAGTCGCTGCCCGACACCTTCGGATAGATCGTATCCCACAGCACCGGCAGGATGGCCATGGCAACGGCCGCCGCCATCAGCAGCCGGACCATGACGGGAATACGCGCCGAGGAGAAACCCGGAAGCACCATGAAGCAGGCGCCGATCCGGCAGAAGGCCACGAACATGGCCAGAACTGTCCCCTCGGGGTCGGTGATCATGAAATGGAGCCCAGGATCTTGATCTCGATGCCCTTGGCCAGTTCGACATGCGACAGGACCGGCAGGGTAGCGAACAGCCGCTCGATGATCATGCGCACATAGGAGCGCGTTTCCGGCGACGTGACAAGCACGAAAGGCAGGCCGCGGTCCATGAATTCACGGATTACCTTGCTGGCCTGCTCGGAGAACTCCTCGAGGCTGCGCGGATCGATGTCGAACTCGACGATCTCGCCCTTGGCATCGCGCTTCAGCGCCTGGTGGAAGACGAGGTCCCATTTCGAGCCGAGGCGCAGCACACGCAGCACGCCGTTGTCGGTCAGGTCACCGCAAAGCTGCTGGGCCATGCGCACGCGTACATGCTCGACGATCTGCTCGGTCTTCCTGACATGCGGCGCGAGTTCTGCCACCGCTTCGAGGATCAGATGCAGGTTGCGGATCGAGACGCGCTCGGCGAGCAGCAGCTTCAACACCGCCTGGAGGCCGGAATAGGACATGTGCGACGAGCAGATCTCGTCGGCGAGCTTCTTGTATTCCGGATCGAGCCTGTCGATCAGGATCTTGACGTCCTTGTAGGACAGAAGCTGCGGCAGGTTGTTGCGGATGACCTCGCTCACATGGGTCAGCACCACCGAGACATTGTCGATCGGATGGAAGCCCTCGCGCTTCAGGTCCTCGGTAAAGGTCTCGAGCACCGAGACCGCCGGCATGCCGAAGGCGGGTTCGCGGATCTCGTCGCCCGGCACCTTGGGCTTGCGGCCGGAACCGGTGACGACCAGGACTTCGCCGACGCGCAGCTGGTTGGAGGCGACCGTCGTGCCATGAATGCGGATCTGGTAGGACTTTTCCTGGATGGCGATGTCGTCGGTCACCTTGATCTCCGGCACGACGAAGCCATACTGGCTGGCGAATTTCTTGCGCATCTTGCCGACGCGGAAGGCGAGCTCCTGGTGGGCGCCGAGCAGTCGGGTGGAGACGAGCTTGCCGAGCGCCAGTTCGATCTCGGCGGTCTTGAGCACGGATTTGACCGAATCCTTTTCGGCCTCCTTGGTCTGGATGACCTTCTTCTCCTCCTGCTCGCGCTTGACCTTGTTCTCGGCCTCGATCTGGCGCGGAATGAACCAGCTGCCGAAGGCCATGATGCCGCCGAGCGCCAGGAAAGGCACCATCGGCAGACCGGGCACGATCGACAGAAGGACCATCAGCGAAGCGGCAACCGACAACGCGCGCGGGTAACCGCTCAGCTGGTTGACCACCGCCTGGTCGGTCGAGCCAGGATTGCCACCCCGCGAGACGAGAAGACCGGCGGCGAGCGAGACGATGAGGGCCGGGATCTGCGAGACGATGCCGTCACCGACGGAGAGCTTGACGAAGACGTCGGCCGCTTCGCCGATCTCCATGCCATGGCGGAAATAGCCGATGATGATGCCGCCGAAGATGTTGATGGCGGTGATGATCAGGCCGGCGATCGCATCGCCGCGCACGAACTTCGAGGCACCGTCCATGGCGCCGAAGAAGGAGCTTTCCTGCTCGAGCTCACGCCGGCGATGCTGGGCTTCCTTGTCGTCGATCATGCCCGCGGACAGGTCGGCGTCGATCGACATCTGCTTGCCGGGGATGGCATCGAGGGTGAAGCGTGCGCCGACTTCGGCGATACGGGTGGCGCCCTTGGTGATGACGATGAAGTTGACCGTGACCAGGATCATGAAGACGATCAGACCGATGACGAAGTCGCCGGACATGACGAGGCTGGAGAAGCCGGCGATCACCCCGCCGGCGGCCTCATGCCCCTGATGACCATTGGAAAGGATGACGCGGGTCGTCGCGATGTTGAGCGACAGGCGGATCATCGTCGAGATCAGCAGGATGGTCGGGAAGGACGAGAAATCGAGCGGGCGCTGGATCCACAGCGCGACCATCAGGATCAGCACCGAGAACGCGATCGAGAAGGCAAGACCCATGTCGATCAGGAACGGCGGAATAGGCAGGAAGAGAATGCAGAGGATGACGACGATGCCAAAGGCAAAGCCGATGTCGCGGCCCTGCGGGCTGACCTTCGGAATGGTGATTGCAGATGGTTGCGCCATTTATCGTTCCGTCTCTTCATGAGAGGTCGGCCGCAGGCTTGGACGGCTTGCGGCCATGTTCACCACAGCGATAGCGGGCGAACCTTGCGCGAGGGTGGCAGTCCCGACGAAGCGGGTGGCCGGAAGCGACCGGTCAGAAGCCGGTCTGGACGCGCGAAAAGACGAGATTGGCGAAGAGCGCGATCTGCCCGCCGACGAAAGGCGCGCTGATGCCGATGGTCACGAGAATGGCGACGATCTTCGGCACGAAGGTCAGGGTCATTTCCTGAACCTGGGTGAGCGCCTGGATGAGCGCGATGGTGACGCCGACAATCATGGCGGCAAGCACGGCCGGACCGGATGCGACCAGCACGGTCCAAACGGCTGCCTGCATGATGTCGAGGGCGTCTGCCTCATTCATGGATCAAGTCATCCCAACCTGTTTCCGGGGGAATCAGCCCCCCGGCACTATCAGGCATCCGAGTCCGTACCAGTGTCGGGATCGGGCGTCGAGGGCTCGCCGACGCGGACACCGACCGTGATCGGGATTTCGTCACCCTCAGTCGTCGTCGCGACCATGGTGTCGCTGTAGACTCGGACCGATTCAATCACGCCGGAAACAGATTCATCGGCGCTGGTGATCGTCTGGCCGATGTAGTTCGACGCATTGGTCAGTGCGTTGCCGGTGATCAGGGTTTCCAGGTTGGCATTGGTCTGGATCGTCTGCTCAACCTGGGAGAAGGTGGCCAACTGGGCGATCTGTTCGCTGGCATCCATCGGGTCGGTCGGATCCTGGTTCTGCATCTGGGCAATCAGCAGCTTCAGGAACGAATCATAGTCCAGCGAAGCGGCAGCCGACGCGCTCGATGCAGAGGAGTTGCTGGCCGTGGAGGTCGTGCTGGTGGCCGAGGTTACGCCGTCTACCGCCATGGTGCCATCTCCTTGCGAATCTGCTCTACGGTCGCCGGCGTCATTTCCTGACTGTTGAGGATCTGGTCCTCGATCGGGTAGAGCCCGCGGATCGCCTTCAGTGCGTCGAAGGCGCGACCGGAGGAAACCATGCCGTCGACACGCTTCAGCTCGGCGAGGATTTCCTCGTTCTCGAAGCAGGTGAGCAGCATGATGATCGATTTGCGGAACATCGCCATCGACTGTTCGCGCCCTTCGGGGTTGATCAGCATCATCTGGGCGATGAAGTAGAGCTGACGCAGCGGCGTGGTCGCCTGCTCCGGCTGCAGGACGTGGTTTTCCAGAAGGAAGGTCACGTCGTTGAGGAATTCCAGCGCAACCTTGCGGTCGACGCGCAGAACCGCTCCGTTGATGAAAATCCGTTCGCCCGACTTGAGCGAGATGCGCAAAGTGCTCTTCATTTCAGTCCATCCCTGATGATGGTTGTCACGTCGATGATGCCCTGGAAATTGGTTGACTGGCGCTTCCGGATCCGGTCGCATTCCTTCAAAATCCAAATGGCGATTGAGATCAGATTGGCGCGCAGTTCGGCGTCCAGCTGATTTTCCGGCTGTTTCAGATCCTCGATGAGGCGGATCCAGACGCGGCGGGTATAAAACAGCGCCTCGATGGCCTGGCGGGTATAGCCCTCTTCCTCACGCGCCAGCGTCAGAAGCTCTATCGAGCGGGTCAGCGCCTGCCGTTCACGATCCTTGGCGTCGGCGACGCCATCCTCCATGATCTCGGCATATGAAAACTGGTACATTCATCTGTCCTTCATTTTCATTCATTCCCTTTGGTCATCAAAGGTAGTTGACGAGGCTCAGCGCCTGGATTTTCGCCGTCAACGTGTAGGATGCCTCGACCAGAGACAGGAGATTGTTCACACGGGTCGATGCCTCGTAAGCATCGACCTCGATCTTGCTGGTCAGGGTCGTGTCGATGATGTCGATCTGTACCTGGAGCGATTCATTGGCCTTTTCGATCCGGTTCTCGGACAGACCGAGCTTGGTGCGGACGCTGTTGAGGCCGGTCGTCGCGACGCCGGTATATTCGATCGCCTTGTTGGTCACCACGGTCCGGCTGGCGTCGGAGAGGTCCAAGGTCAGCAGTTCCTTGGCGACCACCGCCGCCAGTGCGAGATAGCGCATGGCCTTGTCGTTGGCGGATGCCGAAGTGTCGACGGTTTCGCTCTGGCTGATCCGGCTGGTCATCACCTCGTCGGTCGCGCTCGACCAATCGCTGGTCCAGTCGGCGCCCGAATACATCGGCTCGACGACGTTGGTGATGAAATCATCCATGCTGGGCGCCGCGCCCGTCGCGGCAATGCTCGCCGTCTGAGGATCGCTCTGCGTAAATCCGAAATAGGCCAGGAACTCCGCGTCGAAGGCCAGCTTGGCGGCCGAGGTATCGGTGTATTCCTGGATTGGCTGCACGTCGGTATTGATGCCCGAGAACAGGTATTCGCCACCGAGCGAGGTGTTGGCCATGCTGGTAAAGGTGTCGAGCGAATTGGTGATCGTCTGGATCGCTGTCTCGAGATTGCTGGTGTTCGAGGTCCCGGAAAGTGCGATCAGCGCCTCGTTCATCTCGTCGGCGGCGCTCGCCATCTGGTCGAGTGCCTCCTGGGAGGCTTCGAGGCGCTGGGTGGCAATCGCATTGGTGCTCTTGATCGACTGCAGGCGCAGGCTGTCACGGGTCAGGTCGACGACGGTGGAGGTGGCGCCACCGATCTCGGCGCCGATATCGGCATAGATGCCGGTCGTGACTTCTTGCTGCGCCTTGATCAGTTCGTTCTGGGCCTGACGGATGGTCAGGCGCATCGAGGTCTGGATGGAGAGATTGGAGATGTTTGCTGTCGACATGTCTTAGCCCGCCATCGCCAGGACGGCCTGCAGCATCTCGTCAATGGTCGAAACGAGCTTGGCCGATGCCTTGTAGGACTGCTCCACGTCGAGCAGCAGCGAGAGTTCCTCGTCGAGATTGACGCCGGTCTCCGACGAGTAGGACTGGAAGGACCGCTCATAAAGCGCAACCTTGTTGTCCGACGCGGTCGTGGCGCTGGAACGGAGTTCCTCCAGCCAGCCGATCGAGCCGCTGGCGAAGGTCATGACGCTCATCGACGTCTTCAGGTCGGCCGAGGCGTCGAAGGCCCGGTCGGCATCAAGGTTATCGGAATAGCTCATCAGCAGCGTGGTGTAGCCAGACGAGTTCGTGCTGTTCCAGACATAGGCCGCACCATTGATGCCGCCGTCGCGCAACAGCAGCGGATCGCCGCCCGACGAAGCGATGACAGAAGTCGAGACCGTGATGGTTCCGGCAAGGCCGGGTTCGACCACACCCGAGGTAAGCGACGTGCCGCCGGACCAGGTGAAGAGGCCGGGCATGTCGGCCGCAACACCGAGCGGATCCGTCTCGGCAAAGGCCTCGATCAGGCCGCGCGCGACTTCATCGAGCTGCGTCTGGAAGGTCGGGGCGATCTCGTCGCGCAACTGGAGAAGGGCGCCCAGCGTGCCGTCGGCGGTGGTATTGCCGCCCTCGCCGGCCTGGATCGCGACGCCGTCGACATAGATGGAATTGCCGGTGACCGTGGCGTCATAGGCAAGTGTGCGGGTGAAGGTGACCGAGCGTGGCACGGTTTCAAAAAGCGTCGTGCCTTCGGTCGTGTAGAGCACCATATCGCCATTGGCGCGGGTGCTGGCATCGACGCCGATGATTTCCGAAATGTCTTTCAGCAGCGTATCGCGGGTATCGAGCGCATCGCTCGGATCGGCGCCGATCGCGTTTGCCTTGACGACCGCATCGTTGACGATCTGGAACTCGGCGAGAAGCCGGTTCAGTTCGACCACCTGGGTATTGATCTCGGCATCGGCATCCACCCGGAGCTTTTGAACCGTCGCAGCCGCATTGTTGAGCGAATTGGCCACGTCCTGCGCGTCGGTAACCACGGTGGCCGCCAGAGTATACTCGCCAGGTGAAGCGGCGAATGCTTCCAGGCTGGTCTGCAGCTCTGCGAGATAGGTCGAGGGGGAAAGCTCGTAGTCGTTCCCCCCCAGCGCGTTGGAGAGCGTGGTCAGCCCGTTGAGCAGCGTATCCTGGGCGCTGGATGCCGAGGTGGCACTGGTGAGCTGGCGAAGCAGGGCCATCTGCTGGGCGCGTTCGGTGGTGACCGTCGATGCCCCGTAGATCGTGTTGGTTACGACAGCCGCGCGCCGCACATAGTTTGCGTTTCCGTCATTGGCAATGTTCGTGGAAATGACGGAGGTCTGTTCCCCCGTATTCCGGAAAATGGCTTGAGCCGTATTGAGTGCAGACGTAAGCGACATGTGGCTGCCTTAACCTTCCGGTTATCTCTTCAGGTTGACCAGGACTTCCATCAATTCGGAGCCGGTCTGGAATACCTTGGAGTTCGCGGTGTAATTCCGCTGGGATTCGATCATCGCGGTCAGTTCTTCGGCCACGTCGACATTGGAGTCTTCAAGGGCACCGGAGATGATCGAGCCGAAGCCGCTGGTGCCGGCATAGCCCATGACGATGACGCCCGAGGAATTGCTCTGGGTGTAGAGGTTGCCGGCAACCGGGTTCAGGTTGTCCGGGCTCTGCACGCTGGCGAGCGCCACGCGGAAGCGCGGGGTAAGATCGCCATTGTCGTAGACGACCGAGACCACGCCGGCCTCGTCGATCTCGTAGCCGACCACTTCGGAAGCCGCATTGCCGTTGATCTCGCCTTCCTCGACGGAGAAGTCGGCGGCGAGCTGGCTCGACGTGCTGATGTCGATGTTCATCGACAGCATGTCGGCGCCCGACACAGTGAAGCCCGTCGTGGTCAGCGATGTCGGCGAAACGATCTGGCCGTCGGAGTCGAAGGTCACGGTGGTGGCCGGCACGACGGTCGTCGCGGGAGGACCGGCATAGGTCGCCGTCATCGACCAGACATTGTCCGCGGTCTTGGTGTAGGTGAACTCGATCAGGCGGCTGTTGCCCTGGCTGTCATAGGCGACGAGCGAGGTCGCCTCCGTGTCACCGACCGCCGCGTTCGACGGCAGGTTGACGTTGAGCTCGCCGGCCGTCGATGCCGTCGCCGAGATCGAGGCCGAGGACAGGTTGATCGGCTCAAGACCGTTGAAGCCGTTGACGACGATGGTCGGATCGGCGGTCGAGGAATATTCGTAACCCATCAGGGTGTAGCCGGCCGAGTTCTTCAACGTGCCGTCATCCTGAACTACGAACGAACCGGCTCGCGTCAGATATTCGACGCCGTCGGCGCCCTCGACGATAAAGAAACCGTCGCCGTTGACGGCAAGGTCGGTCGAGGATGTCGTGTAGCTGAACGTGCCCTGGCTCGAGATCGAATAACGGACGTCCGTCTCGACACCACCGGAATTGTAGGCGCCCGACGTCGTCGGCAGGATCATCGAGGAAAACTGCACCGAGGCCTTCTTGTAGCCGACGGTGCTGGAGTTGGCGATGTTTTCAGCAACTGTGCCGAGACGATTTGCCTGGGCGTTCATACCGGACACACCGGTTCGCATCGTTCCGTAAAGGCTCATTGAAAATCCTCGTTTCCGTAGTCATTGCAGAGAATAGGAGGTGGGCCTTGCGTGAAGCTGTCTGGAGATGGCGGGCCTTTGCGAATTCACTCGTAAGGCCCGCAGCGCGCGGCCAAGGGCTGAGAGATCAGCTCCAGTCGATGCAGTAGCCAAGGAAGCGCTTGGAATCGACCGGGTCGAAACCGAGCTTCTTGCGCAGCTTCTTGCGCAGCTTGGAAATATGGCTTTCGACGACGTTCTCCTCGACCTCTTCGTCGAAGATGCCGTAGATCGCGTTGAAGATCTGGGTCTTGGAAACGCGACGACCGCGGTTGACGACCAAATATTCGAGGATACGGCGCTCGCGCCGCGGAAGCGGGAAGATTTCACCCGCGATTTCCGGATCGCGCCCATCCGAGAACACCCGGATCGGGCCGATCTCGGTGAAGTTCGCAATCGCCTTCAGTCGACGCCGGATCGCCGCCGCCCGTGCCAGGATTTCGCGCGGATGAACCGGCTTCCTGACGACGTCGTCGACGCCACAGTCAAACAGGGCCAGTGTCGCCTCGAGCGACGGCTGGTCGCTGACTGCGATCACCGGTGCCTGTGTCCTGTCACGAATTGCCCGCGGCAACTCATGCGTGCAATCGCCCTGCCCCAGCAGAAACGCCTCGACGGCCGCGATATCAGAATCCGCCGCCGTATTGACCCATTCGCCGAACTCGGCCGGATCAAATCCGGTCGATGGAATGCCTTCACGCCCAAATAAGGATGTGTACCCGTCTTTCACGAGCTCTCGCTCGTCTACCACTACGATCATCAGCCGCCTCCGAATCAGTGTGTGGTGTTTCGATGCTCTATCGGTACGAATCGGGCGAATCAGCGACAACTAGATGATGTTAATGGTAGGTATTAACAGTTGATTAAGATTTCGATGGCGATTTGATCTATATCTAGTGGCACAATAGCGATGCAGGCACAATTTTATTGTTGAAAAGTTAACGCATGGTTAACGCCGCGCTTGGGCGGCCAAAAATTGTCCACATTCCAGACACAATCGGCAAATCAGCAGATTGACGCTTGTCTAGTCCCAAATCTGGCTATTCACCGCAAAATCTTTTGGCATTGTCCGTCCATTTCCCATAGCCGGTCGCCACCAGATTTCCGATCACGCGACAGACATATCGCTGCTGCGCCGGGTCGTTATTCGGGCCCGCATGATACCGCGCCACCGCCATGGTCCAGGTTTCATGACGATCGTGCAGGTTGCGTAGAAAGCGCGCCGCATACTCGACATTGGCGCGCGGATCGAACATGGCCTGCACCGATGAAAAATGCTCTCCGTGGAAGTGCTGATTGATCTGCATGCAACCGATGTCTATCAACCTCGAGCCTTTCCGTCGGGCCCGTACGAAGGCCTCGAGGGCGTCGGCTTCGCTGTCGAAGTACATCGCCTTTCCCTCGACGTTCATCGCGAAGGCCTGTAGCGATCCCTTACGCCCCGTCTCCGTCAGGCCGACGGAGTAGAGGATGCCTTCCGGGATCGCGTATTTCGCCGCTGCCGCCTGTATCTCGCGTTCGCAGGCGCCGGTCGATGCCGCGACCTCAGATGTAAACGTGGCCAGGACGAGAAGCACCAGCCCCGCCAGGGGTCGCCTGTAGCGCGCTCGCGTCATCTGTCGCCTTCCCCATCCCGGTGCCGCTCTCGGCCTGCGTCGTCGCCGTGCGGCGCTCGTTGTTTCCGTTGCCGCCCTGGGCACCACCCTGCGCCTGCTGACCGGATGACTGACCCTGCGCGCCGGTCTGGCCGCTGTCGGCACGATCCGCCGCACCGACGTTCAGGCTGACCTGGATCTGGTCGACCGTGAAGCCTTGCGCCCGCAGCGCCTTCAGCATGTCGCCCTGGTCCTCGCTCAGCGCCTTGTGGGCCGCATGCGTCTCCACGGTAATCTGCACGGTAAGTTCCTCGCCGCTCAGCCGCAGCGTCGCCGTGACATTGCCGAGCTCGATCGGGCTCATCTGCAGTTTCAGCGTATTGACGACCTTGCCGGAGCTCGACTGGCTGGCGGCATTGGCAAGCTCAGAGCCGGGCAACATGGCGCTGGCCCATTCCCCATCACCCATCATCGCGGCGGTGATCGTGGCGGCGTTGGTGGAGGCCGGAGCGATATAGCGGCGCGCATCGAGGACCGCGACGGTCTGACCGCCATCCTTCGCCGAGCCGATGTCATACTTGACCGTCTCGCCGTCCGACGGGCCGATGCGCATGGCGAGTGTCTGGCCCTTGCCGTCGGCACGCAGGAAGCGGAAGGAACGGTCTGCCTCGGTGGCACCCGCCGTGCCGGTGTCCGCCGTATCGACGGATGGCAGATCGGCCTTGGCCTCGACGCCGGCCGCCGAAAGCTCGCCGGAGGACGCGACGACTGCCGTCGCTTCGCTGGCGGCGGCACGGCCTGCGGCACGATCGGCACGCGGCGCGACCTGCGGGGCTGAAGCTGCAGCGTGGGTGAGCAGTGTCAGCATATCGCCAAGGTCGGATCCAGCGGGGACGCCCGTTGCTGCGGCTCCGGCCTCGGTCTCGGTGTTAGTGTCGGTGTCGGTGTCGGAGGCTGCGTCGGTATCGCCGCCGTGGGCCGCCTTCATCGCCCGCTCGGTCTTGTCGCCCTTCGCCGCCTGGACATGCTGCACGACCGCGGCCACCTGGGCCCCGTCCAGTGTCTCGCCCGTAGTCCCGTTGGCAGGGTTCGCCAATGAGCTGTCAAGGTTCCTTGCCGCCTTGCGGGCGGCGGCGATGTCGGTTGCCGGCCCATCCTCGCCGAGAGCCTGGGTCCCGGTGTCGCTTTGCGCAGCGTCGGTGGCCGCCGCAGGGGTGTCTGTCGTCGCAGCGATCGCTGTCGTCGTCCGGCCGGCAGCCGCCGCAGCGGCTGTCGTCGCCCGGCCGACAACGGTCCCGGCGATGCTGGTACGAGAAAGGGCGGCGGACACATCGATTGCCGGACGGGTCCCCTTGGTGGCCCTTGTCTCGGCGCCCTCGGCTTCCGCGCCGCGCGCCTCTTCCGCCTCGGTTTCCCCACCGGACACCGCGTCCGCGCGGTCCTGGCGGTTTCGGCCGCTGTGACCGGCGCTCGACAGCGCGTCGTCAAATCCGTTGGCCGCCTTCGCGTCGTTCCGCTGCGAAGAGGCGCTCCCCGCGAGCGAGGCGTCCATGCTCGAGATCTTGGGGGCGGAGGACGGATCGATCATCAGTTTGTGCCTTCTTGCTTCAGGAGATCGTCGATTGCCTCCAGCTTTGAACGGCCGGTATCGACGAAGGAGCGGAACTCCGGATCCTGATCCTTGCTGCCGACCGCCTCCGCCTCGGCGGGCGAAACGTCTGGCGGAACCGAAGCCGGCGCTGTCGGATCCTGCTGTTCGTCGATGGCGGGCGTCTCTGAAATGGATGCGTCGTTCGAAGGGGCAACACTCGGCTCGGGAGCTTGCGCCGGACTGTCCAGTTCGGGCTTGCGTATCACCTCTTCCGCGATGGCGGCCGCGGCGTCGCGCAGCGCGCGATCCGACGGGGAGAGGATCTCGTCGGGGATCGCCGCAATCGCCTTGATCGCCGCGCCGACCTCGCTGGTCGGAATGCCGGCAAGCCCGCCATAAAGCATGGCCAGCGCATCCGCGCCGTCCTCGGTACCCGACAGCAGGCGGGCCTTGTCGGCGGCCTGGCGCGCCAGTTCGTTGCGCCCCTTGATCGCCGCCTGCCGCGCGATGCGCAGGTAGACCTCGCGCTGGCGGTCAACGTCCATGTAGACGAGGGTCGCCCCGATCGCCGCCTCGTCGAAGGCATCATTGTGCTCGACGACAAGCTGGACGAAGAGATCGGCAAATTGGCTGGCATAGGGAGAATGCAGGAAGCGGCGCGCGTAGCGATTGGCATAGGCAGCGGCCTTGTCGACCATGCCGCCCTCGACCGCGACGGCCAGCGAGCGGCGCAGCGCCGCCTCCTCGACGATCGTCCCCGGCGCGGTCAACCGGGCCCAGTCATAGAATTCAAGCGCCTTTGCGGGATCGCGCGGGATCATCACATTGCCGGCCACCAGAGCCAGATAGGGCGCGACCTTGGTATCGCGGTATTCCGTCACCATGTCGCCCAGCGTCTTGGCGATCAGCGTGCCCTTGCCGGAGAGGTATTTGCGCAGCGCGTCGGTGACACGATTGTCGAAATTGCCATCGACATCGCGGGCAACGAGGAATTCCAGCGTCGCCGGATTACCGCCGCTCATCGCATAGATCAGCGCGGCATCGACATTGCGCGGCTCCTCGAACAGCGATGCGTCCGCCTCGCGGAGACGCTTGTCGATCGTCGACAGCATGAAGCGCTGCATTTCAGCGGCCGAGTGATCGCCGAGCACGACCGAATCCTGCACGAATTGCAGCGAACGCAGCATCTTGTACGGCGCGATGCCGTCGAGGCCCTCGGCCGCCGGCGCCCCGGCCCATACAAGGCCGAGGAGCGAAAGAGCCGGTACCAGCCGCTGCAGTTTCGGGCACCCCATGTGATTATCCCTGGTCCGCCTGAATCAGGATCTCGATCCGACGGTTGGCATCGGCGAGCGGATCGTCGGGCACCTGCAGGCGACGGTCGGCAAAGCCGGAGACCTGCTTGACCCGCCCTTCCGAAAGGCCGCCCCGGACAAGCATGTAGTAGGCGCTGTGCGCGCGCGCCATGGACAGGCGCCAGTTGTCGTTTTCCGTTCCCTTGAACTGCCGGCCGTCGGTGTGGCCGCGAATGACGATCGGGCCCTCGCGCCCTTGCAACAGCTTGCCGATCCGCTCCATGGCGACGACGAGTTCCTTGCGCGGCACGGCAGATCCGACATTGAACATCGGAGCCTCGGATTGGTCGGAAATCGTCACCAGCAGGCCACCTTCGGCCGGGCTGACGATCAGGCCTTCGGCGAGCTTGCCGGAGACGCCGCCGATCTCCTTTTCGATCTCGGCCTTCAGGCTTTCGGCAGCTTGTTCCGCGATCTGGCCCTCTACCGTCTTCGGAGCAGAAGCGACATCGGTCTTGCTGCTCGTCTCGTCACCCGCCTGGTTCTTTTCGGCGTTTGCAGCCTCGGTGGCCGGATCTGCAGGCTGCTCCGGCTTCTCGCCGGGCACGGCCAGGGCGACCTCCTGTTCCGCCTTGCTCGGATCCAGGTTCTCGACCGTGGCCGGGGGCGTTTCCTGCTTGCCCGGCTCGCCCTGGACGGTCTGCACCTGCTGGGTCCAGAAATCCGGATCGAACGGGTCGCGATAAGCCTCGCCACCTTCGGCGCCGGTCGACGGGCCGGAATCGGCCGCACCGCCCTCGCCCTTGGCGCTGACATTGGCTTGCTGGCCGACCTCCTGGGCGATCTCGGCGAGCACGGAATATGGGTTCTCGAAGAAGTCGGCCTCGGAGTAATTGGCCTGGTCGCCGGAGGTCGCGGTCTGGTCCTCGCCGGTAGCGGCAGCCGAACCGACAGTCTCGTGTTCCTCTTCGACCTGAGAGCGTTCCTGCTTCTGCTCACCTTCTGCCTGGTCGACGGGCTTCTTCAAGCCCTTTTCCGTCGGCTTTTCGTCGGAGAGTTTGATCGGATTGAAATAGCTCGCCACCGAAGCCTTGGTCTCTTCGTTCGCCGCATTGACCAGCCACATCACCAGGAAGAAGGCCATCATCGCCGTCATGAAGTCGGCATAAGCGATCTTCCAGGCACCGCCATGGGCACCATCGTGATCACCACCGCTATGGCGCTTGATGATGACGATCTCGTTCTTTCCGTGATGGTGATTCTCGCCGTCGCTCATCCCAGCACTTTCTTCAGACTAGCGGCGAAGGCCGAGATGCGGGTAACCAGCACGGTTCCGTCGAGGTCCGCCGAGAGATCGAGGTCCTGGTCTTCGACATGGCGCAGGCGTCCTTGCTGTTCGGGCAAGTGGGTGAGCAACAGGTCGAACAGCGCTCGCGGTCCCTTCACGGTAACCGTGCCCGCCTCGCCGTCGGCGATCGAGGTCCGCAACAAGTCGGCAAGATCGGCTACCGCCTTTGCCGCGACCTCCTGCGACAGGAACGGGGAAAGTGCTTCGGCTGCGTGTTCGCTGATGGCCAGCGCGAGCTCGGCGGTCGTGCGCTCCAGCCCCTCGGCCAGACGCTTCGCGGTTTCGCCCATCAACCGCGCCTCAAGCGCCGCCATCGCCTCTTCGTGGGCCGCCCGCAATGCCAGAAGCTCGGCCGCATGCCTCTCGTCGAGCTCGGTCGATGCCGCTTCATGGCCTTGAGCATAGGCCTCGCGACGCTCGGCCTCGAGGTCGATGGGCTCCGGCTCGGGCTCCGACATGCGGGGAAAATCCGTATTGAATCCGGCGTCGTCGAGGGATGCGAAATCGCCACCGATCACACCCGAGGGCGTGCCGGACGGCGCGGAAAAATCCTTGAGATAGTGGGCGAGCGGCATGCTCATCGACGAACTGCTCCCATGGCGAGGATTGCCGACATCCTGTCGCGGCGACATGAGAATGACCTGAATTCCCTAAACATTTTCGGATCGTGCATACTCATCATGCCATCCAGTGCCCGCTTCGGTTGCCGCGTTTGTGTCACGCTGCGCCTGGCATAAGCGCCATTTGCCTCATCCGAGACTAGAAGCCCAAACTTGTGCGAGGATGAAGGTGTTGGACCGCGCCAGGGCAGTTGCGCGGTCCAACGGTTCCACCTTATGCCGATGACCGGCGGCACGGTAGAAACGAAAAGGGTCAACTCCGGTCCGTTGCTGCCAATTACTTGAACAGGGTGAGGATGTTTTCCGCGTTGGTATTGGCGATCGAGAGCGCCTGGATACCGAGTTGCTGCTGCGTCTGAAGCGCCTTCAGCTTGGTCGATTCCTCGTTCATGTCGGCATCGACGAGACGACCGACGCCCTTGTCGATCACGTCCATCAATGTCGAGACGAATTCGTCCTGCATTTCGATACGGCTGGTAATCGCGCCAAGCGTCGAGGCCGAGTCGGTCAGGCGCTGCAGCATGGCATCGACGGCGCTGATCATGCCGTCCAGCTCGTCTTCGCTCATCGAGGTGGTCAGCACGACTTCCGAGCCCGTGGCACCTGTCGTCGCACTCACGTCGATCAGGAAGTAGGTGGCGATCGTGGTGGTGGAGCCGGACGGCTGGGTGACCTGGAAGCCCTTGGTCAGAACGCCGTTATTGGCGTCCTTGGTGTCGATCAGCACCGATTCGGAGGTGTCGAAGGCAAGGGTCGTGACCGAGACCGCACCATCCGAAGCGCGGTTGAACGAGGCGACGATCTCCTTCGTTCCGGGTGCCGTGGCGGATTCGTTGAAGAGCCAGTTTTCGCCGGAGAACGACGCCGATTCGGCAATCGCGGCGAGCTGGTTCTTGAGCTCGGAGAGTTCCTTGTTGATCTTGCTCTTGTCGACGCCGGGCTCGCGGGCGGCCACCAGCTTTGACTTGATCTCCGTCACCACTTCGACCGCGGATTCGAGACCGGTATAGGCCGTATCGGTTTTCGCGGCGCCGAGGCCCAGCGCGTCCTGAACCGTGGAGAGAGCGGAATTGTCCGACCGCATGGTGGTCGCGATCGACCAGTAGGCAGCGTTGTCGGCGGCCGTGGCGACACGATAGCCCGAGGATACGCGCGCTTGCGTCTCCTGCATGTTGGAATCGATGCTGCGGAGGGTCTGGAGAGCCGCCATCGCGGCGGTATTGGTCATGATGCTGGTCATCTGGTGCCCCAAAATGAAATACGGGACATGCCGGATCTATCAAAATCTGCCGGCGACGACGGACTGCTTCATGCACATCGGCCACTGTTTGCCCTGGTGGCCGACCCGACGCTATTAACGAATGCTTAACGAACTTAGAGTTAACAAAAAGTTAACGCAATAAGGATTTGTTAATCTATCTGAAGATTTCGTCAATAGAGCATGGCAAGATTTCGCATGAAGTCCGAGCCTTTTCGCAAACGGAAAAGCCGCGGTCCAGGGGACCGCGGCTTAGTGCCTACGCTGCAAGACGGGGAGGGTCGCGAGCGACCCTCGCGATCTTACTTGAACAGCGAGAGGATGTTTTCCGAGTTGGAGTTGGCGATCGACAGAGCCTGGATGCCGAGCTGCTGCTGGGTCTGCAGGGCCTTGAGGCGGGTCGATTCCTCGTTCATGTCGGCATCGACGAGACGGCCGACACCGGTGTCGATCACGTCGCGCAGGTCGGCGACGAAGTCGGTCTGCATTTCCAGGCGGCTGTTGGTGGCGCCGAGCGTTGCAGCAGCATCCGTCATGTCGGCCAGCATGGCGTCGACAGCCGAGATCATGCCTTCGACCTGGTCGTCGGTGGTGGCCGAGGACAGCGCGACGACCGTACCGGTCGTGCCGGTGCCGCCGGCGTCGATCAGGAAGTAGGTCGCGGTGGTGCCGGAAGCCGAACCGTCATCGACGGTGACCGTGTAGTCATTGGTCAGCAGGCCGCGGGTCGCGTCGACGGTGTCGATCAGGACCGAGGTTGCAGCGTCGAAGGACAGCAGTTCGACCGAGACGGTGCCGTCGGCGGCACGAACGAAGGAGCCGACCATTTCCTTGGTGCCGACTGCGGTGGTGGACTCGTTGTAGAGCCAGTTCTCGCCCGAGAAGGAAGCCGATTCGGAGATCGAGGCCAACTGAGCCTTGAGCTCGGTCAGTTCCTTGTTGATCTTTTCCTTGTCGACGCCCGGTTCGCGAGCGGCAACCAGCTTGGCCTTGATTTCTGTGACGACGTCGATGGCGGCTTCCATACCGGTGTAAGCCGTGTCGGTCTTGGCAGCGCCGAGGCCAAGCGCGTCTTCGACGGCAGCCAGGGCCTTGTTGTCCGAACGCATCGTGGTGGCGATCGACCAGTAGGCAGCATTGTCGGAAGCGGTTTCGACGCGGTAGCCGGACGATACGCGGTTCTGCGTCTCGTTCATGCTGGAGTTGATGGAGCGCAGGGTATCGAGTGCTGCAATTGCAGCAGAGTTCGTCATCAAGCTCGTCATTTTAATAAAGCCCCTTTCGGCAAAAATCAGTCACGAGGGCATGCCGGGTTTGCGACCGGCAACGGAATTCAGCGTCATGCAAGCCCGCAACGAGTGTTCGTCTGCCGGGCTACCGTTTCAATGGTCACAGAAAACACTATTAAGGTTAATGAATGCTAAACACCGGACAACACATGTTAATTAGCCGGCGGAAACAAAAGAAACGCCGCGGCCTGGGAGGCCGCGGCGCACTATCTTCAGGTGTCGGAGAGGGCCGAGGCCCTCCCCTCCCCTCACGCTTAACGGAACAGCGAGAGGATGTTTTCCGAGTTGGAGTTGGCGATCGACAGAGCCTGGATGCCGAGCTGCTGCTGGGTCTGCAGGGCCTTGAGGCGGGTCGATTCCTCGTTCATGTCGGCATCGACGAGACGGCCGACACCGGTGTCGATC